>WNFI01146583.1_pt1 | contig 78556 bp, 72 predicted proteins | sample 5400471 | NCBI WGS metagenome assembly WNFI01 (sample SAMN13153348, study PRJNA577476) | soil metagenome | isolation source: 100 cm saprolite on Douglas fir-dominated hillslope | place: USA:California | collected 2013-09-17 | reverse complement strand
CTTCCTCGCCACCGTCTCGCACGAGCTGCGCACGCCGCTCACCTCGGTGATCGGTTATTCGGAGATGTTGCTCGCGGGGCTTGCGGGCGAGCTCAACGACGAGCAGAAGGATTACCTCAAGACGATCCTGGAGAAGGGCGAGTCGCTCCTGCGCCTGATCAGCTCCATCCTCGACCTCTCGCGCATCGAGGCGCGCGGCGTGCAGCTCGTGCGCAAGCCGACCCAGGTGGCCGAGCTGGTGCAGAGCGCAATGGAGTCCGTGCTGCCGCAATCGTACAAGAAGAAGTTGGAGCTCAGCCAGGACGTGGCGCCGACCCTGCCCAAGGTGGTGGTGGATTCGGACAAGCTGCGGCAGTGCGTCGTCAACCTGCTCTCCAACTCGGTCAAGTTCACGCCCGCGGGCGGGCGCATCTCCATCCGCGCGGGGCTCGCCGACCGCGCCCCCGGGAGCGCGGGGCCCTTCGGCACCGCCGGGTATTTCCAGATCGCCGTCGAGGACAACGGCATCGGCATTCCGCGCGAGCTCCAGGCGAAGGTCTTCGACACCTTCTTCCAGGCCGACTCGAGCGCTTCGCGCGAGTACGGCGGCGCGGGCTTGGGTCTCTCGATCGTGAAGAGCTACATCGAGGCGCACGGCGGCGAGGTGTCGGTGCGCAGCGAGGCGGGCAAAGGGTCGCTGTTCACGCTGGTCCTTCCCATCGAGCCGCTCACCGCCTCCATGGAGCTGTCGCCCATGCCCGAGGTGGCGAAGCGGTCGAGCCGCTGAGGGCGCGCGAGGAGGCCCCGCTGCCGCCGCGTCCTTCACGCCGCCGGCACACGGCGAGGAGCAGCCGGGGCTCGGCCGGCGCCGTGCCCGGCCTTGCGCGGCGCTCCGGCGAATTCGAGCTGATCGACGCCTTCCTCGCGCCGTTCCGGCTCGCACGCGCAGGACTGGCAGGCCCTCGTGCGGGGGGCGTCGTGGTGGGTCCGGGCGACGACTGCGCCGTGCTCCGGCCGTCTGCGGGCAGGCTCCTCGTCGCCACCACCGACGCGCTGGTGGAGGACGTTCACTTCGATCTCTCGCTCTCTTCGCCGCGCGACGCCGGCCACAAGGCGCTGGCGGTCAACCTGAGCGATCTGGCGGCGGCCGGCGCGCTGCCGCGCTGGTTTCTCTGTGCACTTGGGGTCCCCCGACTGCCGCCCTCGCGAGGACCCTCCGTCTTCGCCACCGCACGCGCTCTCGGCGCGGGCATGGCCGCGCTCGCCCGCGAGAGCGGCATCGCGCTCGTCGGCGGGAACGTGGCCGGGGCCGATCGCTGGTCCTTGACGGTGACCGCGCTGGGCGAGGCGTCGGCGCCGCTCTCTCGCCGCGGGGCCCGCCCGGGGGACGCGCTGGTGCTCGCCGGGCAGGTGGGCGCCGCCGCGCTGGGCCTGCGGCTGCTGCGCGGCGGCAAACGCCGCGGCGCGGACGTCCTCGCAAAGGCGCTGCGCGCGCTCCCGGCCTCGGCGAGGGCGGCAGTGCGCGCCCAGCTGCGGCCCCACGCGCTGGTCGCCGCCGGACTCGCGGCTGCGCCGATCGCGTCGGCATCGATCGACCTTTCCGACGGCCTGCTCGCGGACCTGGGCCACCTCTTGCGCGCGAGCGGCTGCGGCGCGGAGCTTTACCTGGATGAGCTTCCGCGCAGCGCGGCGGTGAGGGCGGCGGAGGCGGCGCTCGCCCGCGCCGGAGAGCATCGCTATGCGCTCTCGCTGCCAGGCGGCGAGGACTATGCGCTCCTCTTCGCGGTGCGCCCCGCGCGCGAGCGCGCGCTGCTCGCGGCGTTGCGGCGGAGCAGGACCGCGGCGCGGACGGTGGGACGCTGCGTGCAGGGAAGCTCCATCGCGCTGCGCGAGCGCGGGCGCGCAGTACCTCTTCCACGACAGGCGGGGTGGGATCACCTGAGCCGCGCTTGACGGGCTGCGGCCACCCCCCTAGAAAGCGCCCTCCCCGTGGAGCACCAGAATTTCGTCTCAGAGCAGGGCCCCTCTTCGCTCGGCCGGCGCAAGGGCAGTCCGGTCGCGCTGGCGGAGCTGCTCGCGGCCTTCCCCCGCGCCGCGAAGAGCTCGCACGCGCGCGCGGCGGGCCTGTTCGGCGCGGCGCGCGGCTTCGCCCTGCTGCAGCTCACGCGCAGCGCGCGGCGGCCGCTCGTCTGCGTGGTGCCCGACGAGGAGGCCGCCGAGGCGCTCGAACGCGACCTGCGCTTCTTCTTCGATGCCGCCTCTACCGAGGCGCGCGAGGCCGCCGCGGTTCCCGGGGTCGACGCTGGCCTGGCCGAACCCGCCGCGTCAGCCGTGCTGCGATTGCCCGGCGACGAGGTGCTTCCCTACGAAGGCCTGACCCCCGACCGCCTGGTCGCCCAGGCCCGCCTGGCCGGCCTCTTCCACCTGCACCTCGCCGACGGGCCAGCCGACCCGCCTCGCGCGATCGTCCTCTCGGTGCGCTCCCTCGCCCGGCGGGTGCTGCCCCGGCCGGCGCTGGATGCGCGCTCGATGCTGGTCTCGACTGAGATGGAGCAGGACCGGGACGAGCTGGCGAAGAAGCTCACGGCTGCCGGCTACGCCAAGGTGCCGCTGGTCGAGGACCCCGGCACATTCGCGGTGCGCGGCGGCGTGTTCGACGTCTGGTCGCCGGTCGAGCTACAGCCCGCCCGCCTGGAGTTCTTCGGCGACCTGGTGGAGAAGATCCGTTTCTTCGACCCGCAGACCCAAAAGTCCACCCGCGAGGCGGCGCAGCTCTCCCTCTGTCCGGCGCGCGAGATCGTCCTCGACGCCGAAGGGCGGCGGGCGGCGATCGCCACCGTGCGCGCGGCGGCGGACGCGGTGGAGGTGCCGACCCGACACCTGCGCGAGCTGATCGACGAGCTGCAGACCGCGGGGCAGGACAATACGCTCTTCGCCGCGGGCCTCTCGGCACTCCTGCCCGGCTTCTATCCCGGCGGGCTCGCCCCGCTCACCGACTACCTGCCCAAGGACGCGATCTGGGTGCTCGACGACCCGCTCGAGCTGGAACGCCAGTGGGGCTCGCTCTGGAGCGAGCTTACGGACTCGTTCTCGGCCGCGCGGGCCAAGGGCGAACTTGCGCTGCCTCCCGACCAGCACTTCGTGCACGAGCGAGAGCTGCGGCCCGCGCTCGAAGCGGCCAGCGTCCTCGAGCTGAGCAACCTCGGCGTGGGCGCGCCGCGCGCGGGGGACTTCGCGCCGGAGAGCGCGGTGGGGACCACCGAGGTCGCCTTCGACCTCGCGCCGACTGCCGGCTTGCGCGCCGAGATCCAGGGCCATCACGGCGAGCAGGGAGCGCTGGAGCCGCTGGTGCGCAGGCTGCAGTCGCTGCGCGAGCGCGGCGTGGCGGCGGTGATCGCTTGTCATAGCTCGGCGCAGGCGGAGCGCACGCGCAGGCTGCTGTTGGATCGGAACTTGATGGCGCAGCGGCTGCCCGCCCTGGCCGCGCCGCCAACGCGGCAGGGCCCGGCGCAGCTCCTCGGCGAAGCGCTGTTTTCGCCTTCGATCCACGCGCACCTGATCGTCGGCGAGATCTCCGCGGGGTTCGTCGACGAGGGCGCCCGGCTCGCGGTCTTCTCCGACGAAGACATCTTCGGGCCGCGGGCGCAGGCGCGAAAAACGGTGCGGCGGCCGAAGACGTTCGGCCAGGACGGCGCCGACTTCCGCGACCTGAAGGAAGGCGACCTGGTCGTCCACGTCGAGCACGGCATCGCCCGCTACGACGGGCTGACCCGCCTGCAGGTGCGTGGCTTCGCAGCCGACTTCATCCTCTTGCAGTTCGCCGGCAAGGACAAGCTGTACCTGCCGGTGGGTCGCCTGCGGCAGATCCAGAAGTACGTCGGCTCCGACCCCGCCACCACCCGCCTCGATTCGCTCAAGAGCCAGACCTTCCAGAAGCGCAAGGCGCGGGTCAAGGAAGAGCTGCTCAAGATGGCCGCGGAGCTGCTCGACATCTACGCGGCGCGCGCGGCGCAGCCGGGCTACGCCTACTCGGCGCCCGATTCGATGTACCGCCAGTTCGAGAGCGACTTCGAGTTCGAGGAGACGCCAGATCAGGAAAAGGCGATCTCCGACGTGCTGATCGATCTGCAGAAGCCCAAGCCGATGGACCGGCTGGTCTGCGGCGACGTCGGTTACGGCAAGACCGAGGTGGCGCTGCGCGCCGCCTTCAAGGCGGTGGAGGACAAGAAGCAGGTGGCGATCCTGGTCCCCACCACCGTTCTCGCCGCCCAGCACTTCCGGACCTTCGCGCGGCGGATGAAGGACTATCCCATCTCGGTCGAGATGGTTTCGCGCTTCCGCGAGCCGAAGGAGATCCGCGAGATCCTCGGCCGCGCGCGGGAGGGCAAGATCGACGTGCTGGTGGGCACCCACCGGCTGCTCTCCAGCGATGTATCGTTCAAGGACCTGGGCCTCGTCATCGTCGACGAGGAGCAGCGTTTCGGGGTCAAGCACAAGGAGCAGCTCAAGAAGCTGCGCAAGCTCGTCGATGTGCTCACGCTGACCGCGACGCCGATCCCGCGCACCCTGCACATGGCGATGATGGGCGTCCGCGACCTGTCGATCATCACCACGCCGCCAGTCGATCGCCGCGCGATCCGCACCTTCGTCTGCAAGTTCGAGGCGGGCACCATCAAGGAGGCGATCGAGCGCGAGCTGTCGCGAGGCGGCCAGGTGTTCTTCGTCCACAACCGCGTTCAGTCGATCGGCGGGGTGCACGACTATCTGAGGAAGCTAGTGCCCCAGGCCCGGATCGGCGTCGCCCACGGCCAGTTGCCCGAGGCCAAGTTGGAGCAGGTGATGACCGACTTCATCGACAAGAAGCTCGATGTGCTCTTGTGCACCGCGATCGTCGAGTCGGGGCTCGACATCCCGAGCGCGAACACCATCCTCATCAACCGCGCCGACGCGTTCGGCCTTTCGCAGCTCTACCAGATCCGCGGCCGCGTCGGCCGCAGCCGCGAGCGCGCGTATGCCTATCTGCTCATCCCCGCGCGCCGGCCGATGACCCGCGAGGCGCAGAAGCGTCTCCAAGTCTTGCAGCAGTTCACCGAGCTGGGCGCTGGCTTTCAGATCGCCTCGCACGATCTGGAGCTGCGCGGCGCGGGCAACCTGCTCGGGCCCGACCAGTCCGGACAGATCGCCGCGGTGGGTTTCGACCTCTACACGCAGCTCATGGACGAGGCGGTGGCGGAGCTGAAGGGCACCAAGCCGCGCGAGGAGTTGGAGCCGGACGTCGAGCTGCCGGTGCAGGCGCTGATCCCCGAGACCTACGTCCCTGAGGTGAGCCAGCGGCTCTTCTTCTACAAGCGGCTCGCCAACGCGGCCTCGGAAGAGGACCTGTACGAGGTGAAGGGCGAGCTGCGCGACCAGTGCGGCGAACCGCCTCCCGAGGTCGATGCGCTGGTCGAGGTGATGAGCCTGAAGAATGCCCTGCGCGCGCTGCGCATGCGCGGACTCAAGAGCGGCCCCGGCCGGCTGGTGGTGCAGCTCGGCCCGGAGGCGCTGCTCGACCCGGTCCAGCTCGCGCGGCTGGTCGCGCGCGGCAAGGGGCGTTACCGGCTCACCCCCGGCATGGAACTAGTGGAAGCGATCCCACCCGAGGAGGCGGCTGCCCACGCGGCCGGCGCCGGCACCGCGCTGCTCGAGTCGGCCCGCCGGCTGCTGCAGGAATTGAACGGCGTGGCGCTGAGGAATTAACAGTCGGACCTTGGGGAAGCGCCGCTTCCCCTGGGTTGTTCTCTCTGCTATTCGGGGCAGTCCCCCCTTTGCAGAGGTTCGCCGAACATGGTCTTCGATGCGCGCAGTGTCGTTTTCCTGGGCCGGGGCTCGCTCGCCTGCCTGGCCCTTGCCGCCGCGGCCGGATGCAAGGGAAAGGCGGAGGACAAGACCGGGCCGGTGGTGGCCACCGTGGGCAACGACACCATCACCGCCGACGAGCTGCGGCGGCGCTTCGACGAGGTGAGCCCCTTTCTGCGCGGCCGCTACAACACGGTGGAGCGCAAAAAGGAGTTCCTCGAGAACCTGATCCGCAACGACCTGCTCGCGCAGGAGGCGGCGCGACGCGGTCTGGACAAGAGCCCGCAGGTCCGCGAGCAGACCAAGCGTGCGATGGTCCAGGAATTGCTCCGGCAGCAGCTCGACGAGCGCCTCTCCGGCGCGGACATCCCCGATGACGAGATGAAGAAGTTCTACGACGCGCACCTCGAAGACTTCGTCAAGCCGGAGCGCGCGCGGGCGTTCCGCATCCTGCTTGCCGTGGACAAGGGCGACGAGAAAGCGCGCGCCGCCGCGAAGAAGCGGGCGCAGACGTTGCGCAAGGAGATCGACGAGCGCGCAAAGAAGGGCGACCTCAACGCCTTCCAGGCGGCCGCAATGAAGCACTCGCAGGACAAGTCGAGCGCGTCGCTTGGCGGCGACCTGCGCTTCCTCTCTCGCGACGAGCTGGCGAAGACCTTCAGCCCCCAGCTGGCCGATGCGGTCTTCTCGCTGAAGAACCCCGGCGACGAAGCCGGGCCCCTCGAGACGCCGCAGGGCATCGAGCTGGTCAGGCTCCAGGTCCGCACGGTGGCGTTCGAGCGGAAATTCGAGGAGGCAAAGGACTCGATCCGGGGCCGCATGTCGCGGGAGCGCCGCAGCCGCGAGTACGACGAGTTCGTCCGCAAGCTGCGCGAGGGCGGCAACGTGAAGATCGACGAGGCCGAGCTGGCCAAAGTCTCCTCCGGCGCCGAGCCCGCAGCGCACGGCCCGCTCCACCCGCCCGCGTCTCCTGTTGCTCCTCCGCCGGGACCCGCCGCGCCGCCCGCGGCGCCCGCTGCCTCCACCGTCTCCGGCAAGTAGGGCTGAACCGTGCGCGCGACCCGGCTCCTTCCCGCCGTTCTCGCCGCTTGCGTCATCGCCGGCGCGGCCGGGTGCCAGCGCCCGCCGCCGCCTCCTCCTCCCCCTCCTCCGGCCGCTGCGATGGTCGACGGCGCGCCGATTCCGCTCGCGACTCTTCAGCGCGAGCTGGACCGGATGCGGCGCGCGCCCGCCCCTGGCAGCGGCAGCATCGTCGAGAAGGGTGCGCAGCCCGAAGGCGAACTGGGCATGCAGGTGGCGCCCGGAGATCTGCAAAAGCTCGCGCGGGCGCTGCTCGACCCGCTGATCGACCGGCAGATCCTCGCGGCCCAGGCGCGCGCGGCGAAGCTGCAGGTCCGCGAGACGGAGGTGCAGCGAGCCACCGACGCGCTGGCCGAGGCCTCGCGAGCCGCGGGCTTCGCTTTCAGCGAGCACCTGGTCCAGGATGGTCAGACCGTCGAGCAGCTCTCCGACGAGACCCGGGAGCGGCTTCTCGCCGAGAAGTACGTGGCCAGGGAGCTGAAGGTGGAAAAGCCCACCCGCGAGGACCTCCGCGACTGGTTCGAGCGCCACCGAGCCGACTTCGAGCAGCCCGAAGAAGTCCACGCGCTGCAGATTTTCGTCTCCTCGGCAGAGGAGGCGAAGAGCCTGCTCGACCAGATCCGCAAGGGCACGCCGTTCGAGGAGGTGGCGAGGGCGAGCAGCCAATCGCCCGACGCGCGGCGGGGCGGCGACCTGGGCTTCTTCGCCCGGGGCACCATGCCCAAGGTGTTCGACGACACCTGCTTCGCGCTGCGTCCGGGCCAGGTCTCGGGCGTCGTGCCGTCCCGCTACGGCTTCCACGTCTTCAAGTTGCTCGAGCGGCGCGGCGCGCGCAGCCTCTCTTTCGAACAGGCCAAGGGCGAGGTCGAGCGCCGCATCCTCGAGGATCGCCGGATCGCCGGGGAGCGGGCGTTGCTTGCGGCATTGCGCGCGAAGGCCAAGGTGACCATCGACGAAGCAGCGCTGGCTCGGTTACGCTAGACTTCCCGCGCCCGCGCTTCCTGAGGAGTTCCCGTGTCTTTCCGCAACACCGTAGCCTCCGCGACGGGCAGCCGATCACCCTCTCCGACGTCGACGAGCGGCTGCAGGTGGAGCTGAAGCGGTTGGAGGCGCTGCCGGCGGGGCCCGAGCGGGAGCGACAGCGCGCCGACCTGTACAAGCGCGGCCTCGACCAGCTCATCGACGAGAAGCTGATCGAGGCGGAGGCGAGCTCCTTGAGCGTCGAGGTCACCGACGACGAGGTGCAGAAGCAGATCGAGGCCCTCGCCAAGCAGAACGGCATGGACGTGACTCAGTTCCGCGAGGCGGTGCAGGGCCAGGGGATGAGCTGGGAAACGGTCCGGGATGGCCTGCGCAAGCAAGCGCTGCAGTACCGTGTGCTCCAGCTCAAGGTGAAGCCGCGGAAGGTGAGCGACGAGGAGTTGCAGGCCGCCTGGGCGGCGCAGAACTCGAGCCCCGAGGTAGAGGTGCGGGCGCGGCATCTCTACATCGCCACCAAGCCGGACATGACGCCTGCGCAGAAGGAGCAGGCGCAGGCGCGCGCCCAGCTCGCGGTGCGCCGCATCGACGCGGGCGAGGAGTTCGCGCTGGTCACCCGCGACCTGTCGGACGGGCCGTCGGCCAAGGAGGGGGGCGATCTCGGCTACTTCCACAAGGGAACGCTGTTTCCGGAGGCGGACGAGGCGACGTTCGGGTTGCCTAAAGGGAAGGTCTCCAAGCTGCTTCACACCTCGAGCGGCTACCACCTGTTCAAGGTGGAGGACCGCCGCGCGCTGCCGTCGCGGCCGCTCGCCGAGGTGGCGGACGAGCTGCGGCTGCGCATGCAGAACGATTCGGTGCTCAAGGAGCGCGAGAACTACCTGCGCACGCTGCGCAAGACGGCCCAGATCGACGTCAAGCTGTGACCGCGCGGGTAGCCATTTCGCTCGGGGACCCGTGCGGCATCGGGCCCGAAGTGGTGGCGCTCGCGCTCGCGGACGGCCGGGTGCGCGCGGCGATCGCGCCGCTCCTCTTCGGCGATCGCGGCGCGCTCGCCGAGGCGGCACGGCTGCGCGGCGTTCCCCTCCCGGGGGAGCTGCGCGAGGTGACGCACCTCGCCCCAAGCGAGCGGGTGCCGGGCAGACCGTCGGGCGACGGCGCCGGGGCCGGCGCGGCGGCCCTCGCCTACGTGGACGCCGCCATCGACGCGGTCCGGTCCGGGCTGGCGGAGGCGATCTGCACCGCCCCGCTCTCCAAGCACCGCGTCGCCCTGCGCGCGCCAGGCTTCGCCGGCCACACCGAGCACCTGGCCGATCGCTTCGGCGCGCAGGTAGCGATGATGCTTTCCGGGCCGCGCCTGCGGGTGGTGCTCGCGACCAATCACCTCGCGCTGGCCGAGGTGCCGCGGCGGCTGGCGCCGCAGAAGATCGCGTTCGTGATCGGGCTCGCGCACAGGGAGTTGAGGGACCGGTTCGGGATTTCCGACCCGCGCATCGCCGTGTGCGGGCTCAATCCGCACGCCGGCGATGGCGGCCTGTTCGGGGACGAAGAGGCGCGGCTGGTCGCGCCGGCCGTGGCGAAGGCGCGCGCGGAGGGGATCCGCGTCGAGGGACCGCTCGCGGCCGACGGCCTCTTCCCCCGCGCCGTCAAGGGCGCGTTCGATGCGGTGGTCGCGCTCTATCACGACCAGGGGCTGATCCCTGCCAAGCTGCTCGACTTCCGCGAGACGGTGAACGTGACCCTGGGGCTGCCGCGCCCACGCACCAGCCCCGATCACGGCACGGCCGACGACATCGCCGGACAGGGCGTCGCCGACCCCGAGCCGATGGTGCAGGCGCTGCTGCTCGCCGCCCGCCTCGCCCGCCCGGGCACACCGGGCTAAGGGCGCTCACCTGGGCGGCGCGGCCTGTCGCGGGCCCTACTTGTGCGCGCGCTTCGCCTCCTCGGCGCCGAGCTCGTCGAAGGCCCTGTCTGCGTTGGCCCGCACGGCCTCGCGCACGCGCGCGGTGAGCTCCTTCATCTTGTCGAGGTTGCCCTTGAAGGACGCCATGTCGAGCTGTGCCAGCGCGTACTCGGTGCCGTCGTTGTCCAGCCAGTGGTCGATGATGACCACGCCCGACAGCTCCATCTGCGAGTAGGTCTTGAGCGCCTCCTGGACGTGCTGCTCCTCGCTGGAGGCGCTCATGTCGCCCGGGGTGGTGGACGACTGGTAATCCTTGTTGAGCACCGCCACGTAGGTCTCGAGGGTCTTCGCGATCTCGGCGCGGGCGCGTGAATCGGAGGTGGAGCGGCGCATGGCCACGTTGTGGCTGCGGCTCGCGATCCCGACGCCGTAGAACATCTTGCCCTTGTCGCCGCCGAAGGCGCCGGAGCCGCGCTTCACCCAGTCAGGGCCTTTGGCGTGCTGAATCTGGCTCGACATCTCCGGCTTCTTGCCGCTGCACCCGACCAGGGACACGATCGCAATCAGTCCCATCAGCTTCTTCACGTTGACTACCTCCGCTCAGCGGGGGCAACGGCCCCACTGCCCCGCTCCGGGTGTCTAGAGCCCGGACACCCACGGCGGCCGAAGCGGCCACCAACGCGAAGAGGTGGCCGCGCGAGGTTCGCGCAGCCGCTGGAGCGCTTTCTCGCCCTCCTGTTCCAACTCCGTCCGTGGGAGGGCTGCCTGGATTACTCGGTGAGGCGCTTTGCCTCGGTCCGCAGCCGATCGATGCCGTCCAGCTCGCGCAGGTAGTCCTTGTCCTGCCCGATGTCGTAGGCCTTCTGCAGCATCTTGGCGGCGTTGTCGTAGTCGCCGCTGTACTCGTGGGCGAGGCCCAAGTCCCAGTACGCCTTGCCGAGCTGTTTGGCCCCGACCTTGGGGTTTTTCCCGGCGTCGGCGACGGCGTTGTTGAAGACTTCTTTCGCCTTGTCCCAGTTTCCTCGCTCTGCCCAGCCGATGCCGCCCTCGAGCTGGGGGATGTCGGAGTCCTTCTCGAAGCGCGCGAACACGTACTCCTGGTACGGCACGATCGCCCTGAGGAAGCGGTCCAGCACGGTCCGGCGGGCACGCTGGGTCAGCTCCTCGCGGTCGATCGGCTGTGGGCGCGCGTCCTCGATGCGGTTGGTTTCTTGCTTCTTGTCCTCGTAGGTGCGGGCGATGACCAGCCGGCCGGTGGACACGTCCACCACCTTGAAGGTGGCGCGCACCGCGGCCTCGCCGGTGAGCGCGCGGACCACGTGCTGCTTGCCGTCCTTGTTCTTGTAGGGCGTCTCGTCGGTGCGCTCGTTGTAGCGCTCGTCGACGTCGCCGTAGATGAGCGCGCCAGCGGAGACGAGTCGCCCCAGCTTGGCCGCCTTGGTCGGGTCGGCGAGGTCGGTTGCGGAGAGCTGCAGCTCGCGCATGGTCTGCGAGAGGCGCTGCCGGTCGACGACCTGGAACTTGCTGGAGTTGACGAGTGCCTCCTCCAGCCCGTCGGAGAGCGCGCGCGGGTCGCCGCGGCCGCGCATCTCGCCGACGGCGACGCTCGCGTAGGGCGCCATGTTGATCTCGGCGGGGCGCATCACCGGCACCCGCACGGCGACGGGGACAGTGCCGCAGGCCGCGGCGAGCAGGATCGGCGCGCCGCAGAGCGCACCGGCAAGCGGAGAGGATGAGCGCATGGATGGTCTGCCTGTGATTCGGGCCGGAGGTGTAGAGTCGAAAGAGGAGGTGAACGATCGCTAACATCGGGTTTCGCCCACGGTCAAATCTTGGGTGAACCCGCGGCGCTGCCGGCGTGCGGAAGCCCCCTGCTGGCGGCACCTCGCCCTGCTAGACGTTGAAGAGGAAGTGCATCACGTCGCCGTCCTGGACGACGTAGTCTTTCCCCTCGATGCGCAGCGCCCCCTTGGCCTTGGCGGCGGTCTCGCTGCCGTACCGCAGCAGCTCGTCCCAGCGGATCACCTCGGCCTTGATGAAGCCGCGCTCGAAGTCGGTGTGGATCACGCCGGCGGCGCCTGGCGCCCGGGTGCCGTTGTGGATCACCCAGGCGCGCGTCTCCTCGGGCCCCGAGGTGAAGTAGCTCTGCAGGCCGAGGAGCTCGAAACCCGCACGGACCAGCTTGTGCAGGCCGGGTTCCGAGAGGCCGACCGTCTGCAGAAATTCGGCCCGCTCGCCCTCGGGAAGCTGCTGGATCTCGGCCTCGACCTTCGAGCAGATCGGCACCCAACGGGCGCCCTCGCGCGCGGCCAATGCCGCCACCTTGGCGACGAGCGGCTCCTTCTGCGCCGAGGCCGGGTCCTCGCCGGTGCGCGAGAGCTGCTCCTCGTCGATGTTTGCCACGTACAACACTGGCTTTCCGGTGAGGAGGAACAGCTCCCGGGCGCGCGGCTTCTCCTCGCCGGAGAGAGGAACGCTGCGCGCGGGCAGACCCTTGTCGAGCGCCGCTTTGAGCTTGTCGTAGACGGCGAGGTCGGCCTTCGCCTCCTCGCCGGCCTTGCCCGGAGCCTTGGCATCCTTCGCCTTGCGCTCCCGCTTCTTCTCCAGCGACTCGAGGTCCTTGAGCGCGAGCTCGGTGTCGACCACTTCCTTGTCGCGCTCCGGGTCGACGCTGCCGTCGACGTGCACCACGTCGCCGTCCTGGAAGCAGCGCAGGACGTGGACGATGGCGTCCACCTCGCGGATGTTGGCGAGGAACTGGTTGCCCAGCCCCTCGCCCTTGCTGGCGCCGCGGACCAGGCCGGCGATGTCGACGAACTCGATGGTCGCCGGGACGACCTTCTTCGAGCTGTGGATGCGGGCGAGCTTGCCCAGCCGGTCGTCGGGCACCGGGACCACGCCGACATTGGGATCCTTGGTCGCGAAGGGATAGTTGGCCGCGAGTACGCTGGCGCCGGAGAGCGCGTTGAAGAGCGTGCTCTTGCCCACGTTGGGCAACCCGACGATGCCGATGGAGAGACCCACGGTGACCTTCCTCTGCCGAGTGGCCGCCTCGCTCTACCGCGAGGCGACGCCTCTGGGAAGGAATTCCGTGTTCTCGCGCGGCGGCCCGGGCCGCGGCGCCGCCTACTCTCTGGCCGCGCTCGCGACCGCGCGCGGACGCTGGGCCAGCGAGGCCAGCACGCGCGTGACCTCCTCGGCGGGCTTGGGTGCGGGCGGCGGCAGGTCGCGCCGGACGCCGTACTCCTTGAGCTTCGCGAACGTGCCGTCGTTTACCTCGAGGGGCACCCCGTCGCGGCGGCGCAGCCCCATACGGCCGGCCTCGAGCTGCATGGCCGGGGTCTCGAGGAAGCGCAGCCACGCGAAAGCGGCGGCGCGCTGCTCGGGCGTCACCCAGTCTCCGCGCAGCACGACCGCGGAGTGGTCGCTCCAGAGCGTCTGGCGAGGATAGTAAACGCGCAGCGGCTGGCCCCAGTGATCGCCGAGCGACTGCACCAGCTCGATGGCGACGTTCTCGAAAGTGTAGATCAGATCGAGCCCGTCCGGGCCGCCCTGGCCGAATCGCTTGGCCAGCGTGCCGCTGGTCGGCGCGATCAGCGTGACCGCCGCTTCCAACTCGTCCAGGCGGCGGGAGAGCCGCGGATCCTGCGCCTGTTCCAGCGTGAGGGCCGGGACGTTGAACAGCTCAAGCCCGACCATCAGCACCAGGTTGAGCCCGACGCTGCCCCTGCCGAGGGGGGTGTGGCCGAACCGCAGCGGCCGCAGGTGGGACGCCTCGCGTCTGCGGATCTCCGCCAGGATGGCGGACCACGAGAGCGTGCCGTCGGAAGCCAGCATGGGGCGGATCGCGCTCTCGTTGCCGAAGAACACGTAGGGCGAACGGGAGAGCAATTGCGGCGCGTCTTCGCCGGTCTTCGCGTAGAGGTCGGTGCCGTGTCGGGCCCGCCACCGCGTGTCGAGGTCCGCCAGCACCGCCCCATCGTTGGCGCTGAAGATGATGGGGTGGTCGTCGCCCGCGACGATGTCGCGAATCTCCTCGTTCGAGCCGGTGAACTTGACCATCACCTTGATGTCGGGGCGCTCGGCGCGAAAGCGTTGGACGGCGAGCTCGAGCCACTGCCGCTTCTGCGTGCTCGTCACCATCACCACTTCGGTGCGGCCGCCGGGCCGCTTCTTCGCGGCGGCGGCCGGAGGGGGCGGCTCGGTGCAGCTGGTGGCGAGCGCGGCGAGCATCGCCGCAGCGCGGTGGAACTCCTTCATGGTGGTCGAACCTCCCGGCCCCCGCGATGGGACGTAGCGGGGCTGGCCCGCGTATCGGCCGGTGCGGCCAGAGACTTGAACCCTGGAGCAGGGGAAGGTTTAACCGGCGGCCCGCACCTTGTCGGGAGTGAAGGGGACCGAGCGGAGCCGGGTGCCCGTGGCGTCGAAAATAGCGTGCGGCTCACGGTCTGGATGACGTTCCCTTCGATCTGGTTCCGCAGGCCGTCGGGATTGATGATCTGCCCGCAGTCGTGGGCGACGAAGAAGCGGGTCACCTTCACCTTGCCGGTCCTGCGGTTCACCTCCACGTCCGCCACCGCGCCCACGTAGGTCCGCACCAGCTCGTACTTCACGTACGAGACGCCGCGGCCGCGGACCACCTCTCCTTCCTGCTTCGAGCGCTCCGCCCGCGGCGTCCAGGAGGCGAGCTTGCGCAGCCGTTCGAGCAGCTCGGCACCGCGCGGGTCATTCAGGTTGCGCAGGCGAAACTCGAGCGGGTCCTTGCCCGCCGCCGCCGCCAGCTCGTCGATGAAGCTCTCGTTGGCGAAGGTGTTCTGCATGCGGCCCGGAGTGCGGATCCACGAGGGCCTGAACGGCGTCTCCGCGAGCCAGTGCGCGGTGGCGCGGATGTTGGGCACCGTGTACGGGATCGCCAGCGAACCTTGGATGTTGCCCGGGTGCGCAACTTCCTTCGAGGCGTTGGCGAGGTCTCCGGCGAGCAGCGAAACGGCGATGTCCTTGGGTTTGTCCGGCATGTACGCGTTGGACTCCCAGGCGGCGACCTTCCCGGTGCCGTCGAGGGCGCCCTTGAAGTCGAAGAGCGTCGGCGGGCCTTTGGGATCCCACCCGTGCTCGTCCTGGCGCATCCACTGCACGCGCACGGTCGAGCCTGTCTCTTTCGCGATCAAGGCCGCGTCCGCGGCCGCGTCCTCGTGGCCGTTGCGGCCGTAGCAGCCCGAGCCCTCGATGTAGACGCAGCGGATCGCTGCCGGATCGAGCTGCAACATGCTCGCGAGCTGCTTGCGCAGGAGGTGCGTCGCCTGCGATGCCGTCCAGACGGTGAGCTTCCCCTCTTTCATCTCCGCCACGGCGCAGGAGGGACCGATCGAGCCGTGGGTGTGGATGGCGAAATCGTAGGTGGCGTTGAGCAGCTTCATGCCCGGCGCCGCCAGCGACGGGCCGGTGTCGCCCACCTTCTGCAGTTCCTCGGTGCGGGTTTCCCGGGTGGCGCGGACGTGCTCCCAGAGCTTCGCCTGCTCGGGCAGCCCCTGCCAGTCGGACCAGCGCGCCTTGAGCGCGTGCGAGGCCTTGATCGCCGCCCACTCGCTGCGTGCGAGCACGGCGAGGAAGTTGCCCTTGCGGACCATCCCTACATAGCCGGTGATCCCCCTGCAGCCGGCCTCGTCGATCGACTCGAGGTTCGCCCGCATCGCCGAGGGCCGCACCACGCGGGCGTGCAACATGCCGGGCAGCCGGAAGTCGTGCATGTACGTGAAGCGCCCGGTCACTTTGGCGGGGATGTCGAGGCGCGCGATCGGCTTGCCGACGATGGTGTAGTCCTTCGGGTCCTTGAGCGGTGCGTTGGCATCGAGCTTGAGATCGAAGTTCCGGTTCCCGACCAGATTCGCGTAGCTCAGGCCCTTGCCGCCTGATTTGGGCACGACCACGCCGTCGCGCACCACCAGATCTTCTTTGGCGACCTTCAGTTTCGCCGCGGCCTGGGCGAGGAGGGCCGCGCGCGCGGTGGCGGCGGCCTGGCGGATCTGCATTCCGCCGTTCTGGATGGAGAGGCTGCCGAAGGTCACGCCTTGGTCGGGGGTGAGCGCAGTGTCGCCCTGGACGACGTTCACCCGGGCGAGCGGCACCGACAACTCCTCGGCGGCGATCTGGGTCAGCGCCGTGCGGACGCCGGTCCCCAGGTCGACCTTGCCCGAGAAGACGGTGACGTTGCCAGCGCCGTCGATGGCGAGAAACCCGTCCACCTGGTCGAGCGCGACGGTCTTCTCCTTCTTGGCCGCAGCGGGAGAGGCGGCATCTGCCGCTGTCGCGGCCTCGGCGAGCTTCGCGCCGACCACGAAGGTGACCACCAGGGATCCGCCGGCCTTCAGGAACTCGCGGCGTCCGCGGCGAGCGAGGGTGTCGGGCATGGAGCTCTCCTCTAGGCCTTCAGGCCTTCCCGCTCGCGGCGCGCTGCACGGCGCGCACGATGCGGAGGTGGGTGCCACAGCGGCACAGGTTGTCGGCCAGCGCGGTGCGGATCTCGGTCTCGGAGGGATGCGGCTTCGTCGCGAGCAGGGCCGCCGCCTCCATGATCATGCCGTTGATGCAGTAGCCGCACTGTGCAGCCTGCTCCTCGATGAACGCCTTCTGCAGCGGGTGCGGCTTCTCGGGCGAACCCAGGCCCTCGAGCGTGACCACCTTCTTCCCCTGTGCTGCCGACGCCGGGTACACACAGGAGCGGACCGCCTCGCCGTCGAGGTGCACGGTGCAGGCCCCGCACTGCGAGAGACCGCAACCGAAGCGGGGGCCGTGCAGCCCCAGATCGTCGCGCAGCACGTACAGAAGAGGCGTCGCGGGGTCGTCCAGCTTGATCGTTCGCGCCTTCCCGTTGACGTGGAGCCGGATGGTCGCCATCGCTGTTCCTTCCTGGGCGTGGGTGCGACGACCGGTTCCTTAGCGCACGAGCCGAGCGCGCCGCAAGGATGCCCGCGGCAAGCGCCGCAGACAGTTGCCGGGGTGCCCTGAGCGGACGAAACGAGTCGGACGGCGAAGTTGGGGAGCTAGGATTCGAACCTAGATAGCGGGATTCAAAGTCCCGCGTCCTGCCCTTAGACGACTCCCCAGCATCGGGCGCACCTTGCCCGTGAGAAACGCGCGCGGTCAAGTTGTCCGTGCGCTGCTGCGCCGCGAGCGTCCCTGGTGGGATTTCCGGGCGCGGCACCCGCCGATCGACCGATGGGCAGCCCCGCGTGCCCCGCGTAGGGTCCGCGGCGTGGCGACCCGTTCCCTCGAGACCAGCAGTGAAAGCGGTCAGGCGCTGGTGGAGGCGGCCCTGGTCCTGCCGGCGATGATCGTCCTGCTGCTCTGCGCGCTGCAGCTCGCGCAGCTCCAAGAGGCGCGGATCATGGCCGAGTACGCCGCCTTCAGCGCCGCGCGCACCGGCGTCGTGCGCGACATGGACAACGGCCAGGGCAAGGACGGCGCCGACGGGCCCATGCATGATGCGGCGGTGCTGGCGGTGTTGCCCACGTTCGGGCGCACCGACTCTCTCGGCGCCCTGGCGAAGACCTTGGCGAAGTTCAAGGCGCAGAACGCCTTGCTCGCGCCGCTCGGCCTCTCGCAGGTCCGGGTCGCGATCTTGAACCCGCACCAGGGTGACTTCGCGCGACTTGGCGGGCATCTCAACGGGAAGGAAATCGACTTCGACGACGTGCGGCCGCAAGCGACACCGGCGACGCTGCTCTCGCTGCAAGTCCGGTACCTGTACGAGCTGCGGGTGCCGTTCGCGAACCGGATGATCCAGGCGATCTGGTTCGCCAGCAAAGTGGCCCGCCAAGGTCCCGGCGGGCTCGGGTCGTGGCGAGGATGGGACCTCGCCGGCCCCAAGGTCGGCTCGCAGCGCGGGCCCGATGCGGTGGCGCTCGCCCAGGCCCGCGCGCTCGCCGGGAGGAGGGCCAGACGCTGGTGCTCGCGGCGATCTTCGGGTTGGTGCTCGCGCTCGCCGTGCTCGGCACCGTGAATCTCGGCCGGGCCGTCTACGACAAGATGCAGGTGCAGACGGCCTGCGACAGCGGCGCCTACAGCCAGGCCGCGGTGGAGGCGCGGGTGCTCAATTTCACCGCCTATACCAATCGGGCAATGGTGGTGCATTACGCATCGATCTTGTCGATGTCGGCGTATCTGACCTGGCTGCACTTCAACTGGGCGATGATCAAGGGGGCGTTCCTGCTCGCCAAGTTCATCCCCGGGGTCAGCGGGGTGGCCGCGGCCGTGGAACGGCTTGCCGAGCTGGTGGTGACGGCGCTCGATGCCGCGGTCTTCGCCGCCACGCCGCTGATCTCTGCCGCCAACCTCGCGCTCTACGCGCTCCAGGAGGGAGCGTGGGCCTCCGTCTATCTGGGCCGGCTGTCGAAGATGCCGCCCGAAGCGCATTCAGGCGATTCCGCAGCGCACCCATACGAGCCGATCTGGCCCCACCTGATCCCGCTCGCCAACCAGGCGGTTTTCGCACAGACGCGGGGCCATCTGACCTTGGCGCAGGATGCAAAGGAGGCAGCGCGGATCCTCGTCAATGCGAAGGACCCGGTGGTGCAGCAGGCGCGCCTGCACCTGCTCGAGGTGGCGAATTCGGCGCGGACGCCCTGGGTGGCGTACGGCGACCGCTACGGCCGGCCGTCGCGCTCGCCGGTGGCGCGGCACTGGAAGTTCCCGCTCGGACTCTGCAGGGCGCAGCTCGGCTCGACTTCGCGCACCGAGTTGGGCAGTTTTCCTCCTCGCGACGGCGGCCCCGATCCGCGGGCCTCCGGGCAGGTCTTCTCCGGCCAGCGCCTGCAGCTCGATGCGCGCTGCAAGATCTTGTGGCTCTTCAAGATCGACGACTACGTGCAGCTCTTTGGCGTGGCGATGCTCGACGATCTGTTCAGCCGATCCGCCTCGCGCGTGCTCGACCTCGACGCTTCCGGCATCTTCGGCAAGGTGATCGGCAAGATCCTGGGCGGGACCGGCGCGTTCCGGGTGATGAAGGCGTTCGCGCGCAAGACGCTGCCCAAGGGGCCGCTCGATGCGCGGCGGTTCTTCATTTCCCCGTACGTCTACTTCCATCCTCGCGCCCGCGCGGCCCCCTCGGGCGGGCTGCGTGGGCAGCTCGGGAACTTCGCACAGCCCGACGTCGTCTTCGGCCTCGCCAAGGAGGGCCGCGACTTCAACCGCGAGCAGGGCGCGGCGCGGCTCTTTGGCCGGCGGTTCTCGTTCGGCGGCAGGGGCGCTGGCCGCGGCGCCGTCGATTTCGCCTACCAAGGCAAAGATTGGCCGCGGCTGGGCGGTCTCCCGCTGCTGCACAAGGGGTTCAATGCGTTCTGCGCGGCGCAGGTCTATTACCACCGCCCCGGGGACTGGCGGGAGATGCCCAACTTCTTCAATCCGCTTTGGGGTGCGCGGCTGATGCCGGTGATGGAATCGAACGCCGCCGCAGCGCTGGGCCTTACCTCCGTGCCGCAGCTCCAGAAGCTCCTCACTCACTGAGGCGACCGCGATGGTTTCGCGCAGGGCGACAAAGGAGGCGCGAGACCGCATCGGCCGACGAAGCGGACGGTGCGCGCCGCGCGGAGCGACCGCGAGTGGCGAGTCCGGCTCGGCCCTGGTCGAGGCCGCCTTGGTGATCCCGGTGCTGGTGCTGATCATCTATTGGTCCGCGGCGATGACCGACGTGCTGGTGCTCAAGATCAAATCGAGCGAGGCGGCCCGCTTCGCCCTCTGGGAGACCACGGTCTTTCGTTCCGGCCCCGAGATCGCTGGCGACGTGGCGCGGCGATTCGCCGACTTGCGCTCGCCCGCGGGGCTCGAGCTTTCGGACACGGGGCTCATGCTCTATCCGCGCGCGCAGGACATGGTCTGGAGCGCAGAGGTCGATGCCTCCTCACGGACCGTCCCGATCGGGGGCGAGGCGCGCATGCCGCCTACCTCTGGGCCCGTCCTGCGACTCGCCAACGCCGTGCTCGGCGCTCTGCCGCGCGCGATCGACGCCGAGCTGGCCCGGGAGAGGTTCAACGTGCACGGCGAGGCCGAAGTGCGGGTCCGCCTCGAGCGAGCGTCGCATCTCGGGTCGGCCATCCTCAACGGAGGCGATCTGGTCGGGCACAAGGGCGGCGGCGATCTCAACCATCCGCGCTCGATGGCCAACTGGAGCTTCGAGACGCCCCTGCCTTCGCAGAACCCGATGCGGTTGGTCTTCGATACCTGGAAGGCGTGGCCGAGGCCTTTGCCGTTCACGGCGAATGGAGCGCCGGCCGATCCCTCGGCGTCGCCGATGCGCAGCTATCCGGTGGTCGAGGAGCAGGTGAGCGCGCAGGTGGACAAGATCGCGTTCTTCGGACTGCGCCGCACGGCCGCGCTGGGCAAGATCAGCGGGCTCCTCGCGCGCGTCGTGAACAGCGGGTTGATGCGCTCGATGCTCGGGGGAAATGCCCCCGACGTGTTCGGCACCGGGCGCATGGACGGCCGCGGGTTGCGCGGGCCGATCACCATCCTGCCCGCGGAGAGACCCGACGTTGGTTGGGTGCCGGGCCAAGGGCTGAACGTCCAGCGCATAGGCGACGTCGGTACGGCTTCCGAACGGGTTGTGTGGTTGACCAGCAACGAGGCGATGACCCGGCATCGCGGCGGCGCGGATTATTCGCGATATACGGTGCCCTATCGAATCAATACTCATTACTGGAGGCAGGACGGCGGAGTCGACGGCCGCACGCGCCGACCGCTCCTGGAGCAGCCGGCGCGGGCGGTCGGGGTGTACGGCAATGGATACGTCGAGACCTTCCAATGCCGGGGGCATTACTTCGCGGGCGCGGTGCGCGACGGGGTGACCGACTGGCGCAAGCGCTATCGCTTCGCGCATTGCATCGGCGATTGAGGGCGAGGGACCCTGTCATGTACACCCGCGTGCTTCAGTTTCTGGTCGCTTGCGCCGCGACTTTCGCGCTCTTCGCGACGGGCGCGTGGCTCGGAGGGGCGAGCGCGTCCGCGTCGCCCTCGTCCGGGGCGGCCGCCCGACGGGATGGCCTGGCCGCGGGTGCGGGTTTTGCGGCCCGAGGCGCAGAGCGCGAGCTCTCCCTTGGCGATGCGCTGTCGGTGAACGGGCAGCCGATGCAATTGTCGATCTTCTTCACCGGCGATCCCCCGGAGAAGGTGATCGCCTGGTACAGCGATGCGCTGGCCAGAAAGGGCCTGGTTCCCTTCGCGCACGTCGAGGCGCAGGTCGGGCACGTGTCGGTGTTCGATCCCGACCAGGGAGTGCAGCGCTTCGCCACTGCGCTCCCGCAAGGGGACGGCGAGACGCTGGTGATGGTGGGGGCCGCCGACCCCCGCAAGCCCCCGCGCCTGCTTGCCGGTGCCCGGTCGGCGCCGTTTCCGGTACCCGAGCAGCGCGGGTTTTTCGCCTACGCCTCCGACGATGCCGGCATCCACTCTCACAACGCGCAATTCGTCGCTGCGCTCGATCCGGCCGCCGTCCTCGCGTTCTATCGCAAGACGCTCGCGTCCGATGGATTTGCGGAGGTCGCAGCGGAGGGCAGCGAGGCGATGGCGCTCTTTCGCAAGGGGTCGATCTCGCTCTCGGTCGCGGTGCAGTCGCTCGGCGAGAAGGGCGGCGCCGCGGTGTTCGTGAGCCGCCTCGAGGGAGGGCCCCGGTGAGACGCTCCCTCGACTTTCTGCGCTGCGAGAGCGGCCAGGCGCTCGCCGAACAGAGCTTGCTGCTCGCGACGCTGCTCGGCGCCCTGGCCGCCTTTGGCCTGTGGCTGATGAAGGCCCACCCGGAGATGCTCGATGCGATCGACGTCCAGGTCCGCAGCCAGTACTTCGTGCTCTCGCTGCCCTTTCTCTGAGGATCGCCCGAGGCAGGGATCGCTGCAGGTCGCGCGGGCGCGCCCGGCGATCGTGGTCCTGTTAGCGGTGCTCATCTGGCCCGCACCCACCCAGGCCAAAGGCGCGCGCGGTTCTGCGCCGGCTGCCGAACCCGCACAGGCGGCTGGACGCACCCCCTTCTTGGCGCTGGCCGCGCCGGAGGTCCTCGCCGCGTTGGGCCCATTCAGGCCGGCTCCTGGCGCGTGGGTCGAGTACGCCGTGCGGAGCAAGGCGCGGCCCGACGCCCGCGTGCGCATCTCGATCCTGGCCCCGGGTCTTCCCGGTGAGCGGTACTGGGTCGAGCTCGCCTCCGCCACCGCATCGGGCCTGGCGGCCGCGACCCGGCTGCTCGTGCATGGCGACCCGGCCCGGCCAGGCGCGATCGAGCGGCTTCTCGTGTACGTCGCCGGCCAGCCCCCGTTCGAGCTTCCGCTGGATTCGGTGCCCCCGCCGCCGGAGGCGGGCCCGGAAGGCCACGCGCGCGTGACGGCGCTTCCCGCGGCGCGGGTGCGCGTGCCCGCCGGATCTTTCCTGACCGATCGTCTGCGGATCGTCGCCCGCGGGGCCGCGACGCAGGTCTGGCGCTCGAGCGAGGTGCCGCTGTGGGGCCTCGTCCGATCGCGTGGACCTGGCGGCGAGGCCGAGCTGCGGGGGTCCTCGCGCGAGGGCGCCCATTCGGTGTTCCCGGCCGGAGCTGACACAGACTCCGCCGCCGCACCCCAGGTCGCCTCTCCATCTTCCGCCGCGGGCCGCGCGCGTTGAGCGCCTCGGGTCGATCGCGCGCGCGCGGCAGCCTGCGCGCTGCCTATGCGCTGGTCTATGCAGCGGCGGCGGTGTTCGGCGCGTCGCTGCTCGCGCCGGCGGCCGCGCACTTCGTGGGTGGGCTTGGCCTCGTTCGGCCGGTGCTCGACGTTCCGCGCCCCGGCGGCGCACCGGCACTCCTGCTGTTCGTCCTCCTCGGTGCGTCGACTCTGCGCTTCGCGGTGGCGTTCGTGCAGGAAACCAGGCCCAGGCCGCGCGAGCACGCCGCCTTTCTGCTGCTGATCGCTCTCGCACTCGCAGTGCGTGCCGCCGACGGGCCTGGCCGCCCTGCGCCCGATCCCTCGCCCACGCTGGAGGCCGGTCTTCGCGCCACCGCGCGGGCACTGGAGGGTACCTGGGCAGGCGGCAGGTACGCGCCGGATTCGGCCGTACTCTCGGCCGCGGTCGCGAAGCTCCCGGCACCCGGCTTCATCTCGCGCGGAAAGCGCCTCCCGCTGCGCGTGCGGGTCGTGTTGCGCCCGCGGCCAGGAGAGGGAGCGAAGGGCGCCGTCGTCGAGCCGCTCCCGAACGATGCTCCGGGCACGATCTACGTCGCCGTTGCGGCCGACGGCACCCGCGCCTGGCTGAGCGTGCTCACTCTTGGGCCTGTTGGGACCGAGCCGCTGCGCTCGGGCGGGCGGCCGTTGGTCGTGCAGGCGCGCGGCGGGACCCACGGCTCGATCGGCGGCGATCCGCTCTTTCCCGACTATCCCGCGAGGCGGCCGTACGCGCGAACCGCGACCTCGCCTTGACGAACCAGGCGCCACACCTACAACCTCAACATGCAGCTGGAGATCGACGTCGCTCTGGTCCTCTCCCCGTCGGGCGAGGTTCGCTTCCGCTACCAGCGCGTGCGCGGCGCCTCAGGCGACTGGGTCCGCCATGGCCTGTTCGTCTCCTTCCACGACAACGGTCGCGTCGCGCAGGAGGGCGTCTACGAGGAGGGAATGGAGACCGGCACCTGGCGCGACTTCCACGCGAACGGCCAGCTGGCCTCGGAGGGCAACTACCTGCGCGGCCGCGAGCAAGGCTTGTGGCGCTTTTGGGACGAGTCGGGCGCCGCGCAGCCCAGCCTGGTCTACGCCCACGGTGTCGAGATCTGCTAGCTGCTAGATGTCGAGGTTGGTCGCGTCGAGCGCGTTCTTCTCGATGAACTCGCGGCGCGGCTCCACGGCATCTCCCATCAGCGTGGTGAACATCTGCTCGGCCTCCGCCACGTCGTCGGCGTGCACCTCGAGCAACGTGCGCCGCGCCGGGTCCATGGTGGTCTGCCAGAGCTGCTCCGGGTTCATCTCGCCGAGGCCCTTGTACCGCTGGATCTCGAGGCCCTTCGAGGCGGTCTTCTTGACCAGCTCGACCAGGTCGAGCGCGTTCGCCGCCACCTGTGGGGCGGCGCCGTCCTTGGCGTCCTTCGCCGCCAGCTCGAACGGCGCCTGGCCGAGCGCCGTGAATTCGCCGCGCAGCCGGACCAGCTCGCTCCAGTCCGGGCCGGTGAGCAGCGCGTGATCGAGCGCCGTCTCGCGCACGGTGCCTGCGTTGTTCAACCTGACCACGATCTTCTGGCCGTTGCTCGCCGCATCCTCGGCGAGCACGACCTCGAGCGACTCGCTGGGATGCGCCGCCTTTAGCTCCGCCTCCAGCGCGCTCCGTGCCCGCGCAAGGCCAACGGGGTCGCGCAACAGCGGGACTTCCAAGCGGGTGTGCGAGAGCACGGCGTCCACCACCCGCCCGTCGCGCCGCTTGTCGACGCGGCCCAGGAGGCGCTTGTAGGCGAGCACCTTCTCGAGCAACGACTTGAGCGCTTCGCCGGAGTGCTCGGCGCGCGGGACGCCGTTGGACCCACCGGCCTGTGCCCCGCGCACCACCAGGCCGTCGGTACCCAGCCCGAGCAGGTGCTGGTCGAGCGCCGCGTCGTCCTTGAGGTACAGCTCCTTCTTGGCTTTGGACACGCGGTAGAGCGGCGGCTGCGCGATGTAGAGGTGGTGCTTCTGCGCGCCATCCGCCCCGAGATGCGCCACCACGTCGTGCATCTGCCGGTAGAAGAACGTGAGCAGCAGGGTGCGGATGTGGCTTCCGTCCACGTCGGCGTCGGTCATCAAGATGATCTTGTGGTAGCGCAGCTTCTCCAGCTTGAAGTCGTCGTGGATGCCGGCGCCGATGGCGGTGATCATGGTGCTGATCTCCGCCGAGGAGAGCATCTTGTCGATGCGCGCCTTCTCCACGTTGAGGATCTTGCCGCGCAGGGGAAGGATGGCCTGCGTACGCCGGTCGCGACCCTGCTTGGCGGAGCCACCGGCGGAATCGCCCTCGACGATGTAGAGCCCGCACTTGCTCGGGTCGCGCTCCTGGCAGTCGGCGAGCTTGCCCGGCAGTGAGGCCGAGTCGAGCGCGCCCTTGCGCCGCACCGCCTCGCGCGCCCGGTTCGCAGCCAGCCGCGCCCGAGCGGCATCGGTCACCTTGGCCATCACCCGCTTGGCGATGACCGGGTTGCGCTCGAAGAACGCGGTCAGCTTCTCGCCGACCAGCGTCTCGACCACTCCCTTGGCTTCGGTGTTGACCAGCTTGCCCTTGAGGTTGCCCTCGAACTGGGCGCCGGGGATCTTCACCGACACCACCGCGGTGAGGCCCTCGCGGATGTCCTCGCCGGTTGGGCTCTCCTTGATGTCTTTCCAGGAGTTGTTCTGTTCGCCGTACTTGACCACCGTGCGGGTCAGCGCGCTCTTGAAGCCGACCAGGTGCGGTCCGCCGTCGACGGTGTTGATGTTGTTCGCGAAGGAGAACACCTTCTCGTCGATGCCGTCGTTCCACTGCAGCGCGACCTGCACCTCGGCGCCGTTCTGCTCGCCGCGCGCCTGGATGGAGATGGGCGGCTCGAAGAGCAGCGTCTTGTTCTTGTTGAGCAGCTCCACGTAGGCGACGATGCCGCCCTCGTAGCGGAAGTCGTGCGACTTGCCCGAGCGCTCGTCCTTCATCACGATGCGCAGGCCCGGGTTCAGGAAGGACAGTTCGCGCATCCGGTTGGAGAGGATGTCGAATTGGAACTCGGTGGCCTCGAGCACGGTGGCGTCGGGCTTGAAGGTGACCCGCGTGCCTTGCTGGTCGGTGCTCCCCGAAGGCTTGACCTTGCCGGTGGGGACGCCCTTCTCGTAGCGCTGCTTGTAGACGACGCCGGCGCGGTACACCTCCACCTCGAGATACTCGCTGAGCGCGTTCACGCAGCTCACGCCCACGCCGTGCAAGCCGCCCGAGACCTTGTAGCTGCCCTGGTCGAACTTGCCGCCCGCGTGCAGCTTGGTCATCACCACGTCGAGCGTGTCCATGGGCTCGGTCGGGTGCGGACCCACCGGAATGCCGCGCCCGTCGTCTTGCACCGAGAGCGAGCCGTTGGAGTGGATCGTCATCTCAATGACGGTTGCGTGCCCTGCCAGCGCCTCGTCTACGGAGTTGTCGACCACCTCGTAGACCAGGTGGTGCAACCCCTCGACGCCGACGCCGCGGATGTACATGTGCGGCCGCTTGCGCACCGCCTCCAGGCCCTCGAGGACCTTGATGCTCTCGGCCGAGTACTCCCCCTGCGAAGGCGTGGGGCGGCGATCTTGCGGGACGGTCTCCAACGTTCACCTCTGGTTGACTGGCTCGACGAAAACCCTTCGGCGGCCTGCGCGGCCGCTCGTTTGACGGTGCCTTCCGCGGGTGACTGCCCGGTGGTGGCCGTCTTCGCTTGCGGCCGCCGCTCCCCCGCGAAACCTGCCCGCGGAAGCGGACCGAAACGGGTGCTTTCGAGTACCACGGAGGGGGGTGGGGGTCAAGGCTTGGAATCATATCCAAGACTATGAATATACGCTAGTTTTTAACGTGCCGCGGGCTGTTCGGCAACCGCGCCCGAAGGGGGTGAGGCGGGGTCGATGCGCCCTTCCCGGACCTGGAAGAAGCTGGCCCCTTGCGCTGCGCGCAGGTTCTCGATCTCGCCGATCTTGAAGGCCAGGACCAGCGCACGGCTCTGCCCCTGGCTCGCGTACGCCCGCGCGGCGTGCGCGCCGATGGCGATGGCCAGATCGTCGGCGTGCGGACCGACCGACGTGTAACCGCGTTCGCGGTCGCGCGGCAGCCGCGCGCGCAGCGCCTGGGCGAGCTTCTCCTCGAGCCCGTCCGGCCCGGCGCGCGCGGCTTCGGGTCCCAGGCCCGAGCTGTCTCGCCCGGCCGCGTGGTACACGAGCTTCAGCGGCGCCTCGCCGCGCGCCACCTCTGCGAAGGCGCGGGCGGCGTGGGGGCGGATCTCCTCGAGCAGCTCCTCGCGACGCCAGCGGATCTTGGCGCCCAGCCGCGCGAGCTGGGGATCGAAGGATTGCAACAACTCCTCGCCCGCGCCCTGCCGAAGCAGCTCGTTGCGCGACTTGAGCGCCCGCAGGTACGCGCGTGCGTCGGAGAGCTGGACCGGGTGGCGGTTCTGCACCGCGCGGTCGAGCAGCTTCCGCCGCCCGTCGGGCCCTCCCTTGACCAGCGAGAGATCGTCGGGAGTGAAGGCCACCACCGCGAGCCCACCGAAGAGCTCGTCGGGATCCCTCACCGGCTTTCCGTCGACGCGCGCTGAGCGATGGCCATCCCTGAGCGAGATCTCCACCTCGCGCACACCGCCCGCGAGCTGAAAGTGACCCCTCACCTGCGCGGCGCCTTCGCCGAAGCGGATCAGCTCCGCGATCTTCTGTGCGCGCAGCGGGCGCAGCGTGGTGAGGAGGTAGCAGGCCTCGAGGAAGTTGGTCTTGCCCTGGCCATTCTGGCCGGCCAGGACGGTGGTTCGCGGCGACACCACCACCGTCCCCGCCTCGAGGTTGCGGAAGCCCTGGGTGGCGACATCGAGGAGGAGAACCGCGCTACTCCTTCACGCACATGTCGATGGGAACGCCCGCACCGGCGCTCCTGCACTGGTACTTCGGCGGGCAGCGCGGCGGCGGCTTCTTCCTCAGCTGGGTCATCTGCGGCCTCGCCTCTTGGGGCTGCCCAGGGGTCACCTTGCTCGTTCCCGCCTCGAACGACGAGCAGGGCAGGACGCAGAAGCCCAGCTTTGTCAGCTTTCCCTGCGAGTCGTTCTCGTGCAGGCAGACCTGCGAGCGGTTTCGGCAGTCGCTTCTCTGCTTGCAACTACGGCCGAGGCCCGCCGTCCTGCTGGACGCGGGCGCGATCTTCTTTTGGGTCTTGGCGCGCGCCTGCGCCCCGGCGGAGGGCAGGAGAAGCGCCAGCGCTGCCGCGAGTGCAAGCGCGTACTTCATCAGATCCGCATCGGCATGATCACCGCCGTATAGCGCGCCGTGCTCGGTTCGCCGCCCACCGGCTTGAGCACGCCGGGCGACAGCTCGTCGCACAACTCCACCGCGGTCTGCGGCGTGTCCATGACCTGTAGGACGTCCATCAGGTAGCGCGCGTTGAAGCCGATCTGCATCGGCGCTCCGGTGTAGGCGACGGGGATGTCCTCGCGCGCATCGCCCAGATCCGGGTTCTGGCTGGTGACGCGCAGGCTGCCCTCGGAGAGCTCGAGCTTGACGGCGTTGGTCGAGCGGTCGCTCGACATCAGGCTCATGCGCCGCAGCGTCTCGAGGAAACGCGGCCGGTCGACCTGCACCGTGCGATCGGCCTCCTTGGGGATCACCTGCATGTAGTCGGGAAACTGCCCGTCGATGAGTCGCATCACCATCTGCAAATCTCCGCGGCGGAACACGCCGGAGGTCTCGGTAAACCCCAACTCGCAGGTGCCCGAGCTGTCCTCGTCGAGCAGGCGCCGCAGCTCGGCGAGGCCCTTGCGGGGCACGATCACGCCGCGCTTGAGGTTGAAGCTGCCCTCGATGGCGCGCTCCACCAGAGCAAGCCGGTGGCCATCGGTCGCCACCATCCGCACCATCCCCTGGGCGGTCTCCAACAAGACGCCGTTCAGGTTGTGGCGCGTCTCGTCCGCAGAGATGGCGAATTGGGTCTTCTCGATCATCTCCAGGAGCTGCCCGGGCTCCACCGAGACGAAGCTGACCTTCTCCGCCCGAGGAAAGGGCGGGTAGTCCTCGGCTGGCTGGCCAACCAGGTTGAACTCTGCGGAGCCGGAGGTGATCTTGACGCGGTTGTTCGCCTCGCGCCGCAACACCACCGCCTTTTCAGGCAGGGCGCGGACGATGTCGTAGAGCTCCTTGTGCTTGAGCGCGACCGCGCCGGCCTTCATCACCTCGGCTGGGTGCGAGCCGGTGACGCCGATCTCGAGATCGAACGCAGAAACGCGGAGCCTGCCCGCGGCGCCGCCCTCGCCGGCAGTCGCCTCGAGGAGTACCGAGGCGAGGATGGGCATCGTGCTCTTCTTCTCGACGATCCCCTGAGCTCGATAGAGCGCCTGGGAGAACTCGTCGACCCCGATCTGCAACTCCATGGTGTCTATGCCTTTCAGCTCGGTGTCTCAAAGAAGCTCGTCGGAGCACTAGAGCCTGTGAATTTGTGGGCCGTGCTCAGAGCATCCCGGGATCGTTGACGAAGCACCTGCGGACCGCGCTTGTGGCCCGCTGTGAGCGGCCTGTGTAGCAACCGTAGCACTTGGCCGTCAACACGATGAAGGCGGCGTTCGGGGCAGGTTTTCCCCAGCAGGGAGGCTGCACACCTGGGGCGCGAGCAGCGGTGCCTGGCGGTTGCTCTCGCGGGTGTTGGAGGAGACGATCAGGAGTTGAGACGGCGAAGCAGTCCCTCGACGGTAGCGCGGAACTCCGCGTCCTCGCCCATGAGTTGCTCGACGCGCTGCTCGGCGTTGATCACCGTGGAGTGGTCCTTGCCGCCGAACTTCTCGCCGATGGCGGGGTAGGAGAGACCCGTGATCCGCCGCGTGAGGAACATCGCGACCTGACGGGCGCGGGCGATGCCCTGCTGGCGCCGATCGCCGCGGATCTCGGCGGTCTTCACCTGCATCACGTCGCCCGTGATCTTGATGATGGTGTCGACGTCGGGCCTGTCGCCGCGGACCACCAGCACGTTCTTGAGCACATCGCGGGCGAGATCGACGGTGATCGAAGCCCCGGTCAGCGAGGCGAAGGCGGCGAGGCGGATGAGAGATCCCTCGAGCTCACGCACGTTGCTGCGGATGTGCGTGCCGAGGAAGAGGGCCACGTCGTCCGGCAGAGTGATCCGGTCGGTCGCCGCCTTCTTCTTGAGGATGGCGACCCGCGTCTCCACCTCGGGCGGTTGGATGTCGGCGATGAGGCCCCACTGGAACCGCGAGCGCAAGCGCTCCTCGAATCCCTCGATCTCGTTGGGGAGCTTGTCGCTGGTGACGAAGATCTGTTTTCCCGCCTCGTGCAGCGCGTTGAAGGTGTGGAAGAACTCCTCCATCGTCTGCTTCTTGTTGCCGAGGACCGCGTGCACGAGGTGCGTCTTGCCCAGGCCCACGCCGCCGTAGAGGAAGAGAGGGTTGTAGTGCTTGCCGGGGTTGTTCGCGACGCTCGTGCAGGCGGCGACGGCGAACTGGTTCGAGGGGCCGACGACGAACGAGTCGAAGGTGTACTTCGGGTTGATGGTGAGAGGGCGGGACGATGGCGCAGACGAATCGCTTTGCGTGACGGGCGACGGCGCCGCGGCGGAAGCGGAGGCCGGGGTCGCCTCACCGTCGGTCTCGCCCGAGGGCCGCTCGCGGACGATGAAGTTCACCGTGCACGGCTTTCCGCGCTGCGCCTCGAGATCTTGAAGGAGCACGTCGAGCAGGTTGTCCCGGACCCAGTCGATCATGAACTTGCTCGAGTGGGCGAGCGTCAGCTGGTCGCCGGCGAGCGCGACCGGGCGGATGGGATCGAAGTAGGTCTGAAACGTGTGGCGCGAGAGGCGCCCGCGTAGGCGCTCGGCGGCACGCGTCCACAGGTCCGCCGCCGCGTGTTCTGCCTCCACCATCGAAGGCTTCTCGGCTCCGTCCACAGGGTTATTCACAGCTGTGGACAAGGAGCCGGGCATGGGGTCAATCCTGAGCAAAATAAGCAGTAAAAACAGTGACTTGCGACCCACATGGAGGGCCTGCGGTGCCCGTCTGGTGCGTGTGTGTGAGTCCCCCCGGCCAACCAGCGGGCGCGGACCCTAGCAGAGCGTTCTCAAAACGATCAAGTGGGATCCCGCAAGCCTCTGGATCGAGGGAGCGATCCAGCGTTCCCACGCGGCGCCACGCCCGTTCCTTCGCCCGCCTCCGCGGTCGGGCAGCTGGGATGGGGTTCCTTCCGTCTGGCAGAGCGCCGCCATTCCTTGACACCCGGTTTGCGCCATGCTTAGGTGCCGCGCTTTTTGAGAACCGGGAAGTGGAGGCAGTGCCGTGAAGCGCACGTACCAGCCGAGCAAGGTTCGTCGGAACCGCGAGCACGGGTTCCGTAAGCGAATGAGCACCAAGCAGGGCCGCAACGTCCTCAAGCGCCGTCGCGCGAAGGGCCGCAAGCGTCTCACGGTCAGCGCCGCGAAGAAGTAGCGCGCCCGGGAGGGCCCGTGGCGAACGCCGGCCCCAACGCCTTTCGTTTTCCCAAGAGCGTCCGCCTCCTGCGCCGTCCGCAGTTCCTCGCGGTGAAGGAGCGGGGGCGGGGGTTTGCCGAGGGACCGCTGGCTGCTTCCTGGCTCGCCCGGTCCTCCGGGATCGGGAGTGGGCCCGGTCCGGAGGGAGTCAGCGGCGCTGGGGCGCGAGTGGGGATCGCAGTCTCGTCCAAGGTGGGCAATGCCGTGGTGCGAAACCGGGTCAAGCGCAGGCTTCGCGAGGCGGTGCGCCAGGAGCGCACCGCGTTGCCAGCGGTCGATCTTGTCCTGGTGGCGCGCGCTTCGGCAGTCAAGGCAGGCGTGACTGAGTTTCGCGCCTTTCTGCGCAAGGCAGCGGCGCGGATGGGCGGCGCGGCTGCGCGGAGCGGGCGGTGATGAGCAGCGGAGCCCTGCGCGCCCTGGGCGCAGCGATGTGGCTCCTCGCGCTTCCGCTGCGCCTGTCGGTCTGGCTGTACCAGCGGCTGATCTCCCCGGCGCTCCCGCCGGTCTGCCGCTACTACCCGAGTTGCTCGCGTTACGCCGCCGAGGCGCTCGCTGTGCATGGCGCCGTCACCGGCACCTGGCTCGCGGCCCGTCGGCTCCTTCGCTGCCACCCGTGGTGCGAAGGAGGAATCGATCCAGTCCCGCCCCGCTCTTCAGCGCGGGCGCGGCAACAGCTCGCGCACCCGAGGCATTGATGAAAGACACGAACCAGCGGCTCTTCCTCACCATCGCCCTCTGCCTCGCGGTCGCCTTCGCTTGGGGCCTGTTGTTCCAGCCGAAGCACGCGACAGCCCCTGGGGGCCAGGCTGCGCCGCAAGGAGAGGGACCAGCGGCCCGGCCCAGTCCGTCGGCTCCCGCTCCGGCCCCCGCGGCCCAACCAGCGTCGCCGGGGGGAGCCGAAGTTCCACGTGGAACGCCGCCCGCCGGGGCCACGCGCGCGCCGGCGCAGGACCTGGCGCTCGATTCCGCCAAGGTCCACGTCGTCGTAACCACCGCGGGCGGCGCGCTCAGGAGCGTGCAGCTGAAGGGCCCGAAGTTCCTCCGGCATACCCCGGATGGCAAGCCGGCCGGCCCGGTCGATCTGGTGTCTCCCGAGGCGAGCCCATTTCCTCTCGCGACAGAGGTGCGCACGGGCAACGGTGCGGCCGGAGCAGCCCCGCTGATCCCGGCCGACGCCTCGTATGAGGTGGTCCGGCGCGACGCGGAGTCCGCGGTCCTGCGCACGCAGGCGGGCGGCGTGACCCTGCTCAAGACCTTCACCCTCGACCCCGCGAGGTATGGCCTGAAGGTGTCGTACGAGATTCGCAGCAGCGTCGCCTTGAGCGGGCACCTGGTGGTGGTCGAGACCGGGCACGGCGAGGAGAGCAAGGGCGGGATGTTCTCGTCGCGGGCGAAACCCAAGGAGAGCATCTGCCAGGCGGGTGGCAAGCTGGAGCGGCTCGCCGTGGGCGCGAAGCACCCGATTTGGGACGGGCCTGGCGCCGCGTCCTTTGCCGGGATCGACGAGCAGTACTTCCTGCGCGCCAGCGTGGTCGACCCGAAGCTGAACGCCACCTGCCACATCGAGGCGCAGCCTTCCGGCGCCTTGCTGGCGAGGCTGGAGATCCCCCTCTCCGTCGCCGCAGGCGGGTCGGTCAGCCAGGGCTTGACCGAGTTCATCGGCCCGAAGGACGTGGACGAGCTCGCCGCGGTGGCACCGGAGCTCCGCGAGGCGGTCGACTTCGGCTTCTGGTCGGTGATCGCGAGCTTCCTGCTCGCAGTGATGAAGTTCTTCTACAAGGTGGTGCCCCCGCACAATTGGGGCGCCGCGATCATCTTGCTGACCGTGACCATCAAGCTGGTCACCTTCCCGCTGCAGCACCGCTCGATGAAGTCGATGCAGGAGATGCAGCGGATCCAGCCGCAGCTCGAGGAGCTGAAGAAGAAGTACGCCGGCGACCAGCAGCGCCAGAACCTCGAGCAGATGAAGCTGTTCAAGGAGCACGGGGTGAATCCCATGGGCAGCTGCCTCCCCATGGTGATCCAGATGCCGGTCTGGTTCGCGCTCTACACGACGCTGGGCGTCTCGGTGGAGCTGTACAACTCGGTCTTCATCCCGGGCTGGCTGAACGACCTGACGGCGCCCGACCCGTACTATGTGCTCCCGATCGCCATGGGCATCACGATGATCGTGACGCAGATGCTGACGCCGACGCCGATGTCGAACCCCAGCCAGAAAGTCATCGGCTACGTGATGAGCGGGTTCTTCTCGCTGATCATGATCAACCTGCCGTCGGGGCTCACGCTCTACATCTTCACCAACAACATCCTTTCGATCGCGCAGCAGATGTATCTGCGGCGGACCCTCAAGGGACCCCCGTCCATGCCGGCGAGCGGGCAGACGGTCGCGGTGAGCGGGAAGCGGGCCTGAGGACCGGGGGCGACCGGCATGGGCGAGCAGAAGACGAAGCTGCGCCGCAACCCCCTACTGGGCGCCGCCGTACTCAAGGCGCTCCTGGAACAGCGCAGGTCCGAGAACCGGGCCCAGGCCCAGGCGCTGTACGACGGCGTGTTGCGCGACCTTGGCCTCACCGACGCCGAGGTGCAGGCCTATCTGGAGGAGCACGTCGCCGAGGTCGAGGAGGCGATCCGCAGCCATGGAAGGCGCGGTTAGAGGCATGCAAAGACGGGCGGTCGAGCGGGGATGAGTGAGGCCGCGACGTTGACGCTCCTCGCCCGCGGCGCCGAGGCGATGGGTCTGCGGCTGGACGGCGATCAGCTGCAGCTGCTGGACCGGCACATCGCACTGATGCTCAAGTGGAACCGGTCGATCAACCTCACCGCAATCCCCGACCCCGCCGAGGTGGTCGAGAAGCATGTGCTCGACTCCCTCGCGGTAGCGCCCTTCGTTCCACGTGGAACGTTGCTGGACGCGGGAAGCGGCGCGGGGTTCCCCGGTCTGCCGCTTCGGATCGTCCGTCCGGACCTCGACGTGATCCTGGTCGACTCGGTGCAGAAGAAGGTCGCGTTCCTCAAGAGCGTCCTCGCCGAGCTCCGTCTTCCGAACGCGCGCGCCCAGGCGGTCCGGTTGGAGGGGAGGCCGGCCGAGGAGGGCCTACCCCGCGTTCACGGGGCAGTGGCGCGGGCCTTCGCCGGGCCGCGACCCTGGCTGCAGCTCGCGAGCCACTACGTTCTGCCTGGCGGCCTCATCCTCTGCATGCTCGGTCCCAGGGACGAAGCCCCAGCGGCCGAGGCGGAGCTCGAGCTGGTCCGCGAGCTCGCCTACAAGCTTCCGTTCTCCGGGGCGCAGCGCCGCCTGCTGGTCTACGAGCGCGCGGGTTCCCTCGTCGAGCAAAGCTCGACGAGCCTCCCTCCGCTGACGGCCGGACTCCCGGCCGGGCCGCCTCCGGCGGCGGGGTCAACTCAACTGAGCTGTGGGATTAGCAGCCAGTGGTCTTCGCACTAACCCCAGGGCTCAGCTGTGCTGGCCCTTGGGGTTAGCCCTTCGGAGGAACCCTGCGGGTTCCCTCGTCAAGCAAAGCTCGACGAGCCTTTCGCCGACGGCCGGACTCCCTGCCGAGCCGCCTCCGCGGCGGGGTCAACTCAAGTGAGCGGTGGGACTAGCGAGGAGGTTCGCTCGTCCGCATCCGCGCCAAGGCTTCTTCGAAAAGGCGGTCGTCGACCGGCCAGTCCGCGGACGTTCCACGTGGAACATCCAAGGGACTCGGAACCGCCACCGCCCCGATTGTCGGACCCTCGGCGCAGGATGGCCGAGGGTGAGCGCTGTTCAATCGGTCAGGCGCCGGTTGATCCACGGCGCGCGCCCGTGTTACTGCCGCCCCCTCGCGCACGGCGCCGGAAGGAGCCATGGCCCTGATCCTTGCGGTTGCGAATCAGAAGGGCGGAGTCGGGAAGACCACCACGGCCGTGAACCTGGCAGCCTCGCTCGCCGCCTCGGAGAAGCGGGTGTTGGTGGTCGACCTCGACCCTCAGGGCAACGCCACCAGCGGCTTCGGCCTGCGGCGCGAGGGAACGGCCGAGCGGCCGACCATCTACCACGCCCTGCTCGGCGAGCACGATGCGCGGTCGGCCATCGTCGCCTCCGAGATGCCCCACCTCGCCGTCCTCCCCTCCGATCCCGACCTGGTGGGGGCCGAGTTGGAGCTGGTCTCCATCGAGGGCCGCGAGACCCGCCTGCGAAATGCCCTGGCCGGCCTGCGCGACGACTACGACTACATCCTGGTCGACTGCCCGCCTTCGTTGGGACTGCTCACCATCAACGCGCTCGTCGCGGCCGACCGGGTGCTCGTCCCCCTGCAGTGCGAGTACTACGCGCTGGAGGGGCTCGGTTCCCTGCTCCGTACCATTGAGCTGGTGCGGGCGAACCTGAACCGGGATCTGACGCTCGACGGCGTGGTCCTGACCATGTTCGACGCGCGCAACAACCTGACGCGGCAGGTGATGGGCGACGTAGAGACCAACCTCCCCGGCCGCCTCTACGGGACCGTCATCCCCCGCAACGTCCGCCTCTCGGAGGCGCCCAGCCACGGCCGGCCTGCGATTCTCTACGACATCGAATCGAAGGGCGCGCAGAGCTACCTGGCGCTGGCGGGGGAGATGCTGGGCCGGCACGCGGCGCCGCCCCTTGCGCACCTCCAGCCCAGGGTTGCCGGGCCGGCCCACAAGTAGGCAAGCAGGAAGGAGCGCATGGATCACAAGGCGATGAAGCGGCCCGCGCTGGGACGGGGCCTCGGTGCGCTCATCCCGGGCGGTTCCCCCTCCGAACGCAAGGGGGTAATGCTGCTCGGCATCGAGGAGATCGCGCCCGACCGCTCCCAGCCGCGCCGCCACTTCAACGAGGAGCATCTCGCGGAGCTGGCCGAGTCGATCCGCAGCAAGGGCGTGCTCCTTCCTGTCCTGGTCCGCCGCGGCGACACCGGCTACGTGCTGATCGCCGGCGAGCGCCGCTGGCGCGCTGCCCAGAAAGCCGGCCTGCGCGAGCTGCCGGCGCTGGTGCGGGAGGTCACCGCTGCGGAGGCCTTCGAGCTGGCGCTGATCGAAAACATCCAGCGCGAAGACCTGAACCCGATCGAGGAGGCCGAGGCGTTCCAGCGCCTGATCGATGATCACCAGCTCACCCAGGAACAGCTCGCCGAACGGGTGGGCAAGGACCGCTCCACGGTCGCCAACGCGCTCCGCCTGCTGCGCCTCCCGGACTCGATCAAGCAGGCCATCGTGGACGAGACCCTCTCCATGGGCCACGCGCGCGCCCTGCTCGGCCTCTCCGAAGCAGGGGACCTGCAGCGCGCGGCCGAGAAGGTGATCCACGAAAAGCTCTCGGTGCGGGCGGCGGAGCAGCTCGTGCACCGGCTCAAGAGCCGGCACGGCGGCGGCCAAAAGGATCGGGCGGGCGAGGGCGCCACCCACCTGCGGCACGTGGTCGAGAAGCTGCAGCGGCGGCTAGGGACCAAGGTGGACTTGAAGAACCGGGGCAAGGCCGGCACCCTGGAGATCCGCTACAGCTCGCCCGAGGATCTAGACCGCATCCTCGGGCTGATCCTCGGCGGCTGAAGGAACATCATCCAAGTTCCATCCAAGTTGCGAGGAGGTCGCCATGTCGGGGATGGACGCGGTCGTTAGCCCCCCGGTGCCGGCAGCGCCCACGCCGGCGCGGGACGCGACACCGGGCAAGCGGCTCGAGCTCACGCCGCGGGCGCTGATCACCGCGGCGGTGGTCGCGGCGCTGATCGGCGCCCTCTACCCCTTCGTGGTGCTCAAGATCGGCTACGGTCCGAACATCTCGGTGGTGAGTGCCTTCTTTGGATTCATGGCGCTCTCGGCGGTTGGCTTCTTCACCGGCGTGCGCGGCACCCGCTGGGAGAACAACCTGGTCCAGACGGCAGGCACCGCCGCCGGCGAAGCGGGTTTCATGTGCGTGGTGTTGGCGGCCATGGACATGCTCAACCAGAAGCCGGGGCTCGGGTTCTCGGTGCATCTCTCCTCGCTGCAGATCTTCGGCTGGCTCTCGATCGCCGGCATGCTCGGCGTGCTGCTTGCCGTGCCGCTTCGCCGGCACTTCATCGACGAGGAGAACCTCACGTTCGCCGACGGCACCGCCGCCGGCCAGACCCTGCTGGTGCTCGACCTCGACCGCACCCAGGCCACCCGGCGGGTCAACGCCCTGGCCGGCGGCATGCTGGCGAGCGGGATCCTCGCCGCCCTTCGCGACCTGGTCGGCCCTGTGCTCGTCGCCGGCAAGGCGGTGCACACCTTTGCGGTCAAGATCCCCGAGAACCTCTACTTCGGGCGCATCGGCCTCTGGGACGGCAAGGCGATGTCGATGGGCGCGGAGGTGAGCCTGCTCTCCTTCGGCTCTGGCCTGATCATCGGCCTGCGCATCTCGCTCTCCATGGCGCTGGGGCTGGTGCTCGCGTGGGTGATCGCGCCGGTGCCGCTCTTCCAGCACGGCATCATCCCGGCGGTGACCAAGAACGACACGCTCAAGTGGGTGATGTGGCCCGCCACGGGCCTCATGGTCGCGGGGGGACTCTCCGCGCTGGCGCTCAAGTGGAAGCTCCTGGTGCGCACCTTTCGCTCCTTCGGGGCGAAGAGCGTGCGCGAGGCCGGCGAGCCCCACACCGATCTTCCCCTTCGCTGGGTCATCCTCGGCGTCCCGATCCTGACCATCGCGCTCTGCGTGGTGCAGCACTACTCGCTGGGATTCCCCGTCTGGCTCACGCTCGTTTCGCTGGCTTTGAGCGTGCTCCTGATGCTGGTGGGCATCCGCGTGTTGGGCGAGACCAACTGGGCGCCGATCTCCGCGCTCGCGAACTTCATGCAGGGCGTCTTCGCCATGCTCTCGCCGCACAACATGCAGGTCAACATGATCGGGTCCGGCATGAGCGGAACCATCGCGGCGCACGGCGAGCACCTGATGCAGGACTTCAGGGCGGGAAAGATCGTCGGCTCCAACAACCGCAATCTCACGATCGTCCAACTCCTCGCGGTGCCGATCGGGAGCGCGGCGGTGGCGCTGACTTACCCGCTGCTCGTTCACAGCTACGGCGTGCCCGGCTCCGACGCGAGCAAGCTGGCCTCCCCGATCAGCGTGAAATGGGCGGGCTTCGCGCAACTCCTTCAGAACGGCGTCGACGCGCTGCCGCGCGGCTGCCTGCCGGCGCTCTGGGTGGGTCTCGCGCTCGGGTGCCTGCTCACCGTGCTGGAGCCGAAGTACCGGAAGTTCGTGCCCTCGCCGACCGGCGTGGGGCTGGGGATGCTCATCTCGGGCGTCTCGCTGGTGCCGCTGGTGGCGGGCGGGATCGCGCAGGCCCTCTGGCAGCGCCAGAAGCCGAAGCAGGAGGAGACCTACAACATCCCCCTCGCCTCGGGACTGATCTGCGGCGAGGCCATCGTGGTTCTCCTCATCATCGTCCTCAAGGCCACCGCCACCGCTTGGGGTTGGGGTCTAGGAGACAACTGAACCCTTGCGCAGAAGACCTCCGCACACGCCGACCCACATCCGCGACGCGCACCCGCGGCCAGCGACCAACCCCAAAATGTCAGCAGTCCGCGGATCCGGAGAATGCGGAGCTGCTGGCCCTGGTTCAAGGCGGTGCCGGCCGGGTGCGGAATCTGGATCCCGGTCAGCGATCTGCTACAAGACCAGATTCCTTCAGATCGAGGTCTTCACGGATGGCGATGTTACGTCGCGAGGATGAGGTGGCTCCGGTTTCGCCGATCACGGGTGCGGCGACGGGGTCGAGGCCGCAAGGCGAGCTGAACGCGCTGCTCGGCAAGGGGAGCTCCTTCGAAGGCAAGCTGCTCTTCGAGGGGTCGGTCCGCATCGATGGAAAGTTCACCGGCGAGATCATCTCCACCGACACGCTGATCATCGGCGAGGGCGCCGAGGTGAAGGGCGAGATCGCCGTCGGCACGCTGGTGGTCGTCGGCGAGTACAACGGCAACGCGAAAGCGAGCAAGTCGGTCGAGTTGCGCGCGCCTGCCAAGGTGCGCGGCACCTTGACCACCGCCTCCATCGTCATCGAGCGCGGCGTGTTCTTCGACGGCAACTGCAAGATGGACACGTCCGGCTCCGCACCGCTGTCGCACGCCACGCCGTCGATCGGCAACGGCAACGGCAACGGTAACAAGCCCAAGTTCCCGGCTCCGTAGATTCCGGTCCCGGCTGGTCTCCGAGCGGCAGGCGCACAGCGGGAGCCTCCCCGGCTTCCCGCTGTGGCCCGCGCCGGGCGCTCACTGCTCAGTGCTTCTGCGGGGCCCCCGACGCCCCTGACCCGAGCTGCGGCGAGGACGCCTGCACCTTGATCTGCCGCGGCTTCGTCTCCGCCTTCTTGGGGAGCACTACCCGCAACACGCCGTCCTTGCCCTCGGCGCTGATGTGCTCGGCGTCCACGATCGACGGCAGCGTGAACGTCCGGCTGAACGCGCCATAGACGCGCTCGATGCGCTGGTAGTTCTCGCGGCGGTCCTCTTTCTCCAGCTTGCGCTCGCCGCGGATGGTCAGGGTGTTGCCCTCGACCTGGATCTCGACCTCCTTGGGATCCACGCCCGGCACCTCGACCTGGAGCTGCATGCTGTCGGCGTCCTCGAAGACGTCGACCGCCGGCTGCCAAGCAGCGCCCAGCCCCTCCTCGGTGCCGGTGGTGCCGCGCCGGAGGCCCTGCTGAACGTCGAAGGCGCGAAAGAGCTGGTCCTGGAGCTGAAAGAGCTCACGGAATGGATCGGAACGGACGATGGCCATGATATCTCTCCTCGTGCATGCGTGCCGCGCGCCCGTGCGCGCGGGGCGGGAATCCCCCTAAGAGGACGGCACGTTGCCGTCCCCGGACCGACTGCAACGTAAGCAGCGCAAGAGGCTCGTCAAGGCCCGCCGTTGCGGCCCCGCGCCGCTCTCGCCCTGCCGGAGTGGGGCACGTCGAGCGTGCTCGGCAGCTCCTCGGGGACGCCCCCGGGGACCTCCCCGAAGGTCGCCTCGCGCGATCTGGCGAGCGGGTCCGCCCTGTGGCGCCCGCCGCTTGCGCGCCACCTCCTCTTTGACCACGCGGACCAGGCGTTCGGCCGCCAGATCGAGCGACGCATCTGCGTCGGCCGTCGTCTCCTCGACCTGCAGCACCCTCGAACCGGACAGCCGCAGCGTCAGGTGGCACTTCGTCTCCGCTCCACCCTTGCTGGCGTTGACCCGCCCGAGCTCGACGCGCAGCTCCGCCGCCGGGTCGTCGACGAAACGCGACAGCTGCCGGCCTCGGGGCGCGCCGGAAGGTCGCAGGCGACTTTGCGAGCGTTGACCCGGTCCCACCACCGTGCTAGTTACCCGCGACTTTTTTGCTGGCACTGCCGTCGAGCTTTCGAGGTCGCGTGGAGTCACAACGGTGATCGATCCCAGCGTAGCTCGCCGCTATGCACGCGCACTGCTCTCCCTCGCTCTCGATCAGGGTGACGGCCGCGATCGCCAGGACGTAGCCGAGCGGTACGGCGCGCAGCTCTCGACCATCGCGGCGGTGCTCGCGGGCTCGAAGGAAGTGGGCTCGGCGCTCTTCGACCCCGGCTATACCGCAGCGCAACGTCATCAAGTGATCGCGACGCTCGCCCAGCGCCTGCAACTCGACGAGGTCATCGGAGACTTCCTCCGCCTGCTCGTCGACCGCAAGCGCATCTCGCTCTTGCCCGCCATCGCTCGCGCCTATGGAGACATGGTCGACCAGCTGGTGGGCCGCGTCCGGGCCACCGTCACCGCCGCGCTCCCCCTCTCCGAGGCCGAGCTGGCAGCGGTCCGCGACGTTCTCGCCCGCACGGTGCAGCGCAAGATCGTCCTCGAAGGCCGCACCGATCCCGAGCTGGTCGGGGGCCTCGTCGCACAGGTCGGGGGCACCGTGTTCGACGGCAGCCTACGCACGCAGCTCTCGCGCCTCCGCGAAGAGCTCAAGCAGCACCCGGTTTAAGTCCAAGCTTCGGTTGCAACGCCCGCCCCCTCCGTTGCGAGAGGGAGGGGCCCAGGAAAGCAGGGAGAACTCCAGATGGACATCCGCGCCGACGAGATCAGCCGCATCCTGCGCGAGCAGATCAAAGGATACGGCAAGCAGGTCGAGGTGAGCGAGACCGGCTCGGTGCTCTCCACCGGCGACGGCATCGCCCGCGTCTACGGCCTCGCCGGCGTGATGGCCGGCGAGCTGGTCGAGTTCCGCGAGGGCCTGCAGGGCCTGGTGCTCAACCTCGAGGAGGACTCGGTCGGCGTGGCGTTGATGGGCGAGCAGAGCGAGCTGCGCGAAGGCGACTCGGTCAAGCGCACCGGCCGCATCGCCGACGTCCCGATCGGCATGGACCTGGTGGGCCGGGTGGTCAACGCCCTGGGCGTGCCGGTGGACGGCAAGGGCCCCATCTCCAGCAAGGAGAGGCGCAAGATCGAGGTCAAGGCGCCCGGCATCGTCGCCCGCGAGAGCGTGAAGGAGCCGCTGCAGACGGGCCTCAAGGCCATCGACGCCATGGTTCCGATCGGCCGCGGCCAGCGCGAGCTGATCATCGGCGACCGCCAGACGGGCAAGACCGCCGTCGCCGTCGACACCATCCTCAATCAGAAGGGCCTCGACGTCTTCTGCATCTACGTCGCGATCGGGCAGAAGCAGTCCACCGTCGCGCAAGTGGTGGACCGGCTCAACAAACACGGCGCGATGGCCTACACCACCGTGGTCGCCGCGAACGCCTCCGACCCCGCCCCGCTGCAATACCTCGCGCCATACACCGGCGTGACCATGGGCGAGTACTTCCGCGATCACGGCAAGCACGCGCTCATCGTCTACGACGACCTCTCCAAGCACGCCGTCGCCTACCGGCAGCTCTCGCTCTTGCTCCGCCGCCCGCCCGGTCGCGAGGCGTACCCCGGCGACGTCTTCTACCTGCACAGCCGCCTGCTCGAGCGCGCCGCCAAGCTGTCCAAGAAGAACGGCGGCGGCTCGCTGACCGCCCTGCCCATCATCGAAACCCAAGCCGGCGACCTCTCGGCGTACATCCCCACCAACGTCATCTCGATCACCGACGGCCAGATCTTCCTCGAGACCGACCTCTTCAACGCCGGCCAGCGCCCGGCCATCAACGTCGGCCTCTCCGTCTCGCGCGTGGGCGGCTCGGCGCAGATCAAGGCGATGAAGAAGATCGCCGGCACCCTGCGCCTCGAGCTCGCGCAGTACCGCGAGCTGGCCGCGTTCGCGCAGTTCGGCTCCGACCTGGACAAGGCCACCCAGGAGACGCTGGCCCGCGGCGCCCGCCTCACCGAGCTGCTCAAGCAGGCGCAGTACGTGCCCATGCCGGTGGAGAAGCAGATCATCCAGATCTACGCGGGCACCCAGCGCGACAAGAACGGCGTCGGCTGGATCCGCAACGTCGAGGTTTCCGAAGTCTCGCGCTGGATGAGCGAGCTGACGCAGTTCATCGACCTCCGCTACCCGGAGATCAACGCGCTCATCCGCGAGAAGAAAGACCTCACCGACGACATTCGGCAGAAGCTGGACGCTGCCCTCGCCGAGTTCCGCGACATCTACAAGCCGGCCGCAAAGGCCGCAGGCGCCTAGGTTCGAGGGGAACGATGGCCTCGCTGCGCACCATCCGCACCCGCATCAAGTCGGTGCGGAACACCCAGAAGATCACCAAGGCCCTGAAGATGGTGGCCGCCGCCAAGCTGCGCCGCGCGCAGGACGCGGTGGTGCGTGCGCGGCCCTACGCGCAGCTCATCGACGAGATGCTCGCCTCGCTGGCGCGGTCGCCCGAGGAAGTCGAGCTGCCGCCACACCCGCTGATGCACGTGCGGCCGGTCCGCCGCGTCGAGGTCGTGCTGCTGACCTCCGACCGCGGCCTGTGCGGAGGCTTCAACGCCAACGTCATCCGGCGCGGGCAGCGCTTCCTCGTCGAGGAGGGCGCGCAGCTCGAAAAGGTGCAGTTCAGCACGGTGGGCCGGCGCGGGCGCGATTTCGCCCGCAAGCGGAACATCCCCACGCGCAAGGACTACGTCGGCTTCTTCGGCAAGCTCGGCTTCTGGCAGGCCAAGCAGATCGCCGACGACCTCATCCACTCGTTCCTCAACGACGAGCTGGACGCGGTCTACCTCCTCTACAACGAGTTCAAGAGCGCCATGTCGCAGCAGATCAGCCTCAAGCAGCTCTTGCCCATCGTGGCGAAGGCCCTCGATCCCGCGAAGGCGAAGCCCGACCCGAAGGGGCTCCTGCCGGCCCCGCATCTGTACGAGCCGAGCCGTCCCGAGGTGCTGCGCGACCTGCTCCCCCGCCACCTCGCCATGCAGGTCTGGCGGGCGCTCCTGGAGAGCGAGGCGAGCGAGCACGGTGCCCGCATGACCGCGATGGACGCGGCCACCAAGAACGCGAGCGACATGATCGGGCGCCTGACGCTCGAGTACAACCGCGGACGCCAGGCGGCGATCACCAAGGAGTTGATGGAGATCGTCTCCGGCGCCGAGGCGCTGAAATAGGTCCGTCTGGAGAAAGGTCGAACATGGCAGTGGCGATGACCGAGATGCAGAAGGTGGGCAAGATCACGCAGGTGATCGGGCCGGTGGTGGACGTCGAGTTCCCGCCCGGCGCGCTCCCGCCCATCTTCACCGCGCTCACGCTGTCCAACGCGGGCATCAGCGCCGAGCCGGACAACCTGACCGTCGAGGTGGCGCAGCACCTCGGCGAGAACACCGCCCGCTGCATCGCCATGGACGCGACCGAGGGCCTGGTGCGCGGCCAGCCGGTCAAGAACACCGGCGCGCCCATCACCGTGCCGGTGGGCAAGGGCGTGCTCGGCCGCATCCTCAACGTGGTGGGCAACCCGGTCGACGATGCCGGCCCGGTGAAGGCGACGCGGCGCATGCCCATCCACCGGCCGCCGCCCCCCTTCGTCGACCAGGACGTGCGGGTGCTGGCGTTCGAGACCGGCATCAAGGTGATCGACCTGCTCGCGCCCTACACCCGCGGCGGCAAGATCGGCCTCTTCGGCGGCGCCGGCGTGGGCAAGACCGTGCTTCTGATGGAGCTCATCAACAACGTCGCCAAGGCCCGCGGCGGCTTCTCGGTGTTCGCCGGCGTCGGCGAGCGCACCCGCGAGGGCAACGACCTCTATTACGAGTTCCAGGAAGGCGGGAAGAACGCCGTCATCAAGCCGGACAACCTCGAGGAGTCGCTCGCGGTGCTCGTCTACGGCCAGATGAACGAGCCGCCCGGCGCGCGCGCACGCGTCGCGCTCTCGGCGGTCACCATCGCCGAGTACTTCCGCGACGAGGAGAACCGCGACATGCTCCTCTTCATCGACAACATCTTCCGCTTCACACAGGCGGGCTCGGAGGTGTCGGCGCTCCTCGGCCGCATCCCCAGCGCCGTCGGCTACCAGCCAACGCTGGCCAATGAGATGGGCGCCCTCCAGGAGCGCATCACCTCCACCAAGAAGGGCGCGATCACCTCGGTGCAGGCCATCTACGTGCCCGCGGACGACCTGACCGACCCCGCGCCGGCCACCGCGTTCGCGCACCTCGACGCCACCACCACGCTCAGCCGTGCGCTCACCGAGATCGGCATCTACCCCGCCGTCGACCCGCTCGACTCCACCAGCCGCATCCTCGATCCGGCGGTGGTGGGCGAGCGGCACTACCGCTGCGCGCGCCGCGTGCAGTCGGTGCTGCAGCGCTACAAGGAGCTGCAGGACATCATCGCCATCCTCGGCATGGACGAGCTCTCCGACGATGACAAGACGCTGGTGGCGCGCGCGCGCAAGATCCAGCGCTTCCTCTCGCAGCCGTTCACGGTGGCCGAGCAGTTCACCGGCATCAAGGGCGAGTACGTGAAGCTCGAGGACACCATCCGCTCCTTCGAGGAAGTGCTCGACGGAAAGCACGACAACCTCCCCGAGCAGGCCTTCTACCTGGTCGGCTCGATCGAGGGCGCCATCGCCAAGGCGAAGACGCTGGCGGGATAACCCATGGCCCTCTCCCTCGAGATCGTCACGCCCGAGCAGCGCGCGCTCACCGTCGAGTGCGACGAGGTGCGACTGCCCGGCGCGAGCGGGGGCTTCGGCGTGCGCCCCGGGCACACGCCGCTCATGGCGCAGCTCAGGGCCGGCGAGCTGCTCTACGTCGCCGGCGGGACCGAGCACCGCTACGCCGTGGGCGAGGGCTTCGCCGAGATCTCCGACGACCGCGTGCGCGTGCTCGTCGAAGAGGCGCAGCGGGCCGAGGACATCGAACCCTGCGGGTTCCCTCGTCGAGCAAAGCTCGACGAGCCTCCTTCCGCTGACGGCCGGACTCCCGGCCGGGCCGCCTCCGCGGCGGGGTCAACTCAAATGAGCGGTGGGACTAATTCAGGGTTTACGCGGCGCCGGCGCGGGCAAGAGCTCGTCGAGACGGGAGCGCAGGAGCTTGCCGTCGAGGCGCGGCGCCTGGGCGCGGCTCACCTGCGCGAGCTGGTGCATCCACAGATACGGCGCGGCGTCGGCGAGCTTGCCCGGCGCGTACAACAAGTAAACGTCCCAGGCGAGACCGTGGTCGAGCGTCTCCCCGCGCCGGGGAGGGATTGCGAGCAGCACGCCGAGCGCGTTCGCGAGGCGCGCGCCGTCGTCCCAGAACTGCTCCACCTCGTCGGGGAGCAGCCCGCTCGCCGCGGCTGCGCTGATGCGGTCGTCATCCTCGAGCACCGGCACCCAGACCACGTAGGTCCGCAGCGCCGGGGGCGCCCGCGTCAGCACTTGATTCTTCACCACGGCGACCCCGTGGAGACAGTCGGTTCAGGTCGGCGAGGCGAGGATCAGGAGCCGCGGCTTGCCCGCCTCGCTCTCGAACCGCTGCCAGAGCGTGGGCGCGCCGTGGGAGAGCGCCTGCGCGTCCGGGAGCAGCGTGCGTGGCGCCTTGTCGTCGCCGCCTGTGCCGTGGGCGCAGGCGAGGGCGAGCGCGCACGCGAGGCCGAGCAGCAGCGCGGAGGGGGCGGGGCTCGTTTTGGGCAGCGGGGCCATCGGTTCCTCGTCGGTCATCTCGGCTCTCTTTACTCGGCGGGTGGGACGCCATCGTCGCTCAGCTCGTCGTAGCTGCCCAGCGCCTCGCGCAGGAGCTCCGCCACGGCGGCATCGGGAAGCTCCTCGGCCGCAGGGGCCCGGGGCAGCTCGATGGAGAGCGCCGCGCGGCAGACCAGCTCCTCGAGCAGGAAGATCGCGCCGCTGCGCAACCGCGCTCGATCGCGCGCGGGGTCGCGGACGGCGCCGCAGGCGGAGCAGGTGGCGGCCCGGTCGAACAGCGCCGCCTCGCCGAAGCGGGCCAGGGCGGGCTTCACCCTTGCCCCGCAAGCGCCGCAGACGAGCTCCTCGGGCACCAGCGGCACCAGCAGGAACCGGGCATGATCGACGGCGTAGAGGGTGTAATCGCGAAAACCCGGCGGGTCGGGCTCCCCCTCCTGCGCGTAGGGATCGCGCAGACCCTCCTCGGCGGGCCAGACCACCTGAGTGAGCAGCGTCGCGCTGCCCGTCGACGCAAGCAGCGCACCTGCGCTTGCCAGCGCCGGCATCTCCTGCTGCAAAAGCTCGCCCGAGGGCGGCAGCGAAAGCCGCTCCAGCGTCACCTCGGCCGCCGGATCGATCGCCGCCAGATCGCCCAGCCCGCGCCAGAGGCGGGCGAGCTGCTGGAGCGCGATCGGGCGCCCAGCGTCGTCGGGCAACAGCCAGCGGCGGTGGACGAGGGTCAGGCCTTCGGGGGTGCGCACCGGGTCTGTGCGCTCGCGGTGGACGGGCATGACGCGGAAGCTAGCAGTGTTGGGGGTTGGGGGAGAGGAGCGCGCTCCCGTCGGCCTGCGCTTTAGCGCGCGGGTCGAAGAAGGCCGCGTCCAGATCGGCGAATCCGCCCGCTGCGAGCCGCGGCAACAGCGCGGGGAGCAGGCCGGTGGGAGCGTGGAAGCCCTCGACCGCCCCCTCGGGACCGCGGCCGGTCTGGCTAAAGACGAACAGGTCCTGCACGCGGTACTCGCCGCGGTCGTCGAGCGGCAGCACCTCCGACACGTGCGTGACCTTGCGGGTGCCGTCCGAAAGCCGCCCGCAGCAGAGCACTAAATTTACGGCGCTCGCGATCTGCGCGCGCACCGCGCGGAGCGGCAGCTCTACGCCGCCTCGCCCACCACGATGCGGTCGGGCCGCAGCCGCAGCGCCGAGTGCAACAGGTCGCCGATCTCCACTCCACCTTTGCCCAGCCGGTCGGCGGGCCGCGTCTCCAGTGCCACCAGATGGGGCTGCTGAAGCTGCAGCTCGGCGGAGTCCTCGAGGGTCAGGATCCGCTCGCCGGGGGGAATGAAGCTGGAGAGGGCGTTGAGCAGCGAGGTCTTGCCGCTCCCGGTGCCCCCCGAGACCACGAGGTTGACTCGAAGAGCGATCACCGCTTCGAGGAAGCGCGCCATCGCCGCCGACAGGGACCCGAACTGGATGAGCTGCGCAGGCTTCAGCTTCTCGCCGAAGAACTTGCGGATGGAGATGGTGGTGCCGCGCCGCGCGATGGGCGGCAGCACCACGTGGATGCGGCTGCCGTCGGGAAGGCGCGCATCCAGGCGCGGGCGGTCCTCGGAGAGCGGGCGCCCCACGTACTGCGCCATGTTGCGGGCGGCGGCGAGCAACCCCTCCTCGCTGAAGGTTGCGCGCGTCTTGCTGAGCTTGCCGCGGCTCTCCACCCAGACCTCGGCGGGGCCGTTGATCAGCACCTCGGACACCTCGGGGTCGTCGAGGAACGGAACCACCGGCTTGAGGAACGCCCGCAGGCTCTCGCTGAACATCGTCATGCGGGCGTCTCCTTTGGTGGCAGCATACAGCCTGGCGCCGCGGCGGGAAGCAGCGTTTGGACGGCCTCCGCCGGACGACCGATGGCTCTGTTATGATCGCTCGTGGAGGCCGCCATGGCGCAGCGCACGGGCGATGAAAAGAGCGGTGCGAAGAAGCGCACCACCAAGCGCCGCCGCGACGGCAAGGCCAAAGCACCAGAGGGCGAGAGTCGAGCCCGGACCGGCCGCAGCGAGCAGGCCGGCCCCTTGCCGCCGCCTCTGGCCGGGGACTGGTCGCAGCTCGCCGACCGCGCCGCCAAGAAGGTCTCCGAGCTGCTGGAGAAGGCGAAGCCCTACGTCGACAAGGCCTGGCCCGCCGCGGAGAAGGCCTCCGAGGCCGGCAAGAGGATGGCGGTCGATCTGTCGGGTGGCCTCGAAGAGGCGTTCGCCAAGATCACCGAGCAGGCGCGCGACCTCGCCGCCAAGGGACAGCACACGCGGGTGCGGATCAAGTTCCGCGGCAGGCAGCTCGCCGAGCTGCCCATCGCGGTGGTTGCCGCCGCCGAGGTGGCGAGCCTGTGGTGGTTCGGGCCGCTGCGGCTCCTGCTCGGTCACGTGGTCGGGAAGGCGGCCCTCGACGTCGAGTTCGTCTCCAGCGCCGATCACCACGTCGAAAGCGGCCGCGCCCTGCTCGCCGACGGCGAGGTGGACAAGGCGCTCCAGGAGTTCGACCGCGCTCTCGCCATGGACCGCCGCTGCGCCGGCGCGCACCTGGGGCGCGGTATCGCGCTCAAGCTGCGCGGCGACAAGCCCTCTGCCCGCGAGGCGTTCGAGCGCGCCATCGAGGCCGACCCGCGCGGCGAGGCGGGCCGCGAAGCCCGCCGTCACCTCGACAACCTGGGCTGAGACGAAGTCCGCAGAGACGTCAGGCGCCGCGCGGCGAGATCCTCGCGGCCCGCGAGTAGCCGTCGTCGAGCACCCGCAGCGTAATCTGAAGAACGCCGTTCGCCGCCACCTCGTAGCATTCCTCCACCTCGGGCCCGTCGCCGGACAGGCGCGAGACCGGCACCTGGCCCAGCTCGCGCTGGCCGCGCAGTGCCGGATCGAACGGAAACAGCAGCTCGTCCCAGAGGGCGAGGTTGCCGTCCGGCCGGCCGCCGTCGATGCGGGCGCACTCGACGAAGCGGAAGTGGCCGAGGTTGTGCGCGGCCCGGTACCGCCGGGTGATCGTCAGCGGAGGCTCGCCCGCCTTGGGGAGCTTTGTGTCCTTGGGGATGAGCACGTCGAAGGCCACGCTCTCGCCCGCCCGTTCCTCGCGGAAGACGCCGAAGTTTCGCGTGAGCCGCTCGAAGAGCGAATAACCCGCGCCGGCGTCGAGGTGGACGGCGAGGCCGATCGCACAGGAGCCGAACGGATGTGGCGAGCGCCGCACCCGGTGCGCCCCGAACCGCTCGCGAAGTTGCCGGTAGACCGGCGGAAAGCTCGAGGCGCCGCCGACGACGTAGATGCCGGCGAGGTCGCTCCAGTCGACGCCGTCGCCGCCACCGCCCGCGTCGCGCATCGCTTCTTCCATGACGGCCACCGTGCGTGCCACGAGCGGCGCGCAGGCTGCGTAAACCTCGTCGACCGGCAGCACCAAAGGCGGGGGCGAGCTCGCGGATTGCCCGGCCGCGGGGCCCAGCGCGTGCAGGTCGAGCACCAGCTTGCGCGTGTTCGGGTTGACCCCCTCCTTCTGCGCGCGGCACTCTTCGAGGAGGAGGAAGAGCTGCTCCGGCGAAAGCGCGGCGCGGTCGATGCCGAGCCTTCGCAGCGCGAGCGCGAGAATGGCCTCGTCGAAGTCGTCGCCGCCAAGCCGCGCGATCCCGCTGCTCGTGACAGCCTCGTTGCTGCGGCCGTCCATCTTGAGCAGCGAGGCATCGAAGGTGCCGCCGCCCAGGTCGTAGACCAGCACGTGCTCGCGCCGGCTGGTCACCGTGCCGCGGAAGCGGTGCGCATACTCGAAGCCGGCCGCGGAGGGCTCGTTGAGCACCGCCTGCACCGCGAACCCCGCGCGCGAAAACGCGTCGGCGGTGAGGAAGCGCTGGGCGCTGGAGGCGTTGGCCGGCACGGCCACCGCGGCTGCGATCTCCTCGCCCTCGCGCAGCCCGGCGTTCGAGCGGAGCAGCTCATGGCCCAGGTGGCGGAAGAAGCCCTCGAGCAGGTCGAGCAGCAGAAAGCTCCGCCCGGCGATCCGTACCTCGCTGCGCGGGCCCGCGCCATCGAGGAGCCGCTTGAACGAGCGCACCACCGTCCAGCCCGGCTCCCGGGCGAGCGGGAGCGCCTGCGCGCCGTAGCGCAGCTCGCCGGTTTCTCCGTGCACCGCGAGGAGCGAGGGGAGCACGTCGCCACCCTGCTCAAAGGACACGACCGGGTAATTCCCCCGGTCGACGTGCGCGACCACCGTGTGCGTGGTGCCGAAATCGATGCCCAGCAGCATGGCGGCAGAAGTGTAGCGCGTGCGGCGCCCAATGCGCACGATCGAGCAGGTGCGCTCTCCCCGATCGACTTTTCGCTCCACGCTTCTCGCCTGCCTGGCCCTCGCTGCGACCTCGCGCGCGGGCGCGGTCGAGTTGCGCTACCCACAGGCGGACCTGCACGGCTTTCCCTCGATGCAGAACGAGGCCGGGGAGTTCATCGCCGACGGCGAGCTGACGCAGCGCAAGGAGGGCACGCGGCTGATCGTCCGCGGGACCTGGCGCTTCCGGGACGGGCGCGTCGCGGTGGAGGACGACGTGTTGGCGCTCCGGCCGCAGCTTGCGCAGCAGAGCTTCCGCTGGGTGGAGAAGCGCGGGGAGATCGAGCTGCGCCGCTTCGAGGTCGATTTTCGCAGCCGCAAAGCGCACGTCCAAAAGCTCGAGGGAACAGAACACAAGCGCTGGGACGATACGCTCGACCTGGAGCCGGGCAAGGCCTTCGCCGGCTACGGAACGGCCCTCGCCGTCGCGCAACTTCGCGACTCGCTCGCTTCAAAAGACGCGGTCGCCGAGCTGACCTTCGTCGGTTTCACCCCCGAGCCGCACGCCGTCACGCTGGAGGTGACGCGGCGGCAGGACGATCGGGTGCGGGTGGCGGGTCGCGACCTGCGCGCGGATCTCTATACGCTGCATCCCCGGATCCCCTTCCCGGCGAGCATCTTCATCCACGCCAAGGACTCGCACCTGTGGTTCACCCACGACGCACCGCCCGCGCTCCTGCGCGCCGAACACAACCTGGCCGAGAAGGACGATCCGATGGTCCGCATCGACGTCATTCCCGCGGGCCCTGCGCTGCCGCCGTCCGCCGCCCGGCGCGGACCCCAGCCGCGCAGATAAGCGGTTAAGACCCCCGCGCTTTTCGGCGGCCCAAAAGCGCTGGCCGCCGAGGCGTGAGCGGGATACAACTCCGCTCCCCTTTCGCGCGGCATCCCCTTCGAACGTTCCGCTCCCGCCGCGCCGCTGGAGGCTCGACGCGCATGGCCGAATCCGCTCCCCAGGTCGTTCCCGTCGCCATCGAAGACGAGATGCGGCAGGCGTATCTCGATTACTCGATGTCCGTCATCGTCGGGCGCGCGCTCCCCGACGTGCGCGACGGCCTCAAGCCCGTGCACCGCCGGATCCTCTACGCGATGTTCGAGCAGGGCATGCTGCACAACCGGCGCTACTCCAAGTGCGCCGGAACCGTAGGCGAGGTCCTCAAGAAGTACCATCCGCACGGCGACGCCTCGGTCTACGACGCGCTGGTGCGCCTGGCGCAGGAGTGGAACCTGCGCGCGCTCTTGGTCGACGGGCAGGGCAACTTCGGCTCCATCGATGGCGACCATGCGGCGGCCTACCGCTACACCGAGGCGCGGCTCACCAAGCTCGCCGAGCTGATGCTCGCCGACATCGACAAGGAGACCGTCGACTTCGGCCCCAACTTCGACGACTCCACCACCGAGCCGCTGGTCCTCCCCGCCCGCTTTCCCAACCTGCTCGTGAACGGCAGCGCGGGCATCGCGGTGGGCATGGCGACCAACATCCCGCCGCACAATCTCGGCGAGACCATCGAGAGCTGCGTCTACCTGGTCGATCACCCCGACGCGCCGCTGCGCGACCTGCTCGACCCCAAGCTGGGCGGCACTTTGCCCGGCGGCATCCAGGGCCCGGATTTCCCCACCGGCGGCAGCATCCTCGGGGCAGGGCCGCTGCGCGCGCTCTACGAGACCGGCCGCGCCATCATCAAGATGCGCGCCAAGGTCGAGGTGGAGACCGACAAGAAGACCGGCCGGGACTCCATCGTCGTCCTGGAGGTGCCGTACCAGGTGAACAAGGCGCGCGCCATCCAGGCCATCGCGGATCTGGTGAAAGACAAGAAGCTGGAGGGCATCAGCGACCTGCGCGACGAATCCAGCCGCGAGGGCATCCGCGCGGTGGTGGAGACCAAGCGCGACGCCATCACCGGCGTGGTGCTCAACAACCTGTACGCCCATTCGTCGCTCTTCCAGGACAGCTTCGGCGCCACGCTGCTCTCCATCGACCGCGGCCAGCCGCGCACGCTGGGCCTGCGCGACATGCTGGCCCGCTTCATCGTCCACCGCCGCGAGGTGGTGACACGGCGCACGCGCTACGAGCTGCGCAAGGCGAAGGAGCGCGAGCACATCCTTCTCGGCTACAAGATCGCGCTCGACCACATCGACGAGATCATCGCCGTGATCAAGGCGTCGGCCAGCCGCGAGGTCGCCTTCACCCAGCTCCAGACGCTGTTCGGCCTCTCCGAGATCCAGGCCAAGGCCATCCTCGAGATGCAGCTCCAGCGCCTCACCGGCCTGGAGAAGCAGAAGATCCTCGACGAGCTCGCCGAGGTGCAGGCCACCATCACCCGGCTCTCGGCGATCCTCGCTTCAGAGCAGCTGTTGCTCTCGGTGATCAAGGACGAGCTGCGCGAGGTGCAGAAGGAGTTCGCCGACCCGCGGCGCACGGTGATCGCGGCGAGCGACACCGACCTCTCCGACGAGGACCTGATCGCCGACGAGGACATGGTGGTGACCATCAGCCACGCCGGCTACGTGAAGCGCAACCCGGTCTCGCTCTACCGCGCGCAGAAGCGCGGCGGCCGGGGCAGGACCGGCGCGCAGGCCTCCGACGACGACTTCATCGAGCAGATCTTCGTGGCCTCGACGCACGCCTATCTACTGCTCTTCACCAACCAGGGCCGCGTCTTCTGGCTCAAGGTGCACGAGCTGCCCCAGGCGGGGCGCAACGCCCGCGGCAAGGCGATCGTCAACCTGGTGCAGCTCGGGCCCGACGAAAAGATCGCTGCCCTCTTGCCGGTCAAGGAGCTGAAGGCCAAGGCGAGCGCAGAGGCCGAGAACGGCGCCGAGGAGGGCGAGGTCGAGGCGCCGCTGGAGGCGACCACGCCGCGCGAGGTGACGCCCGTGCCGCCGGCCGAGGGCGACGCCGAGCAAGGCGAGATCGCACCCTCGGCCACCGCCGGCGCCATCCCGCCGGGCGGGCCCTTCCTGCTCTTCGTCACCCGGCAGGGCCTGATCAAGCGCACCGCGCTCTCCGCCTTCGCGAGGCCGCGGCCCAGCGGCCTCAAGGCGCTCTCCATCGAGGAGACCGACGCGCTGGTGGCGGTGCTGATGGGCCAGGGCAACGAGGACGTGCTCATCGCCACCGCGCAGGGCATGGCCATCCGCTTCGAGCAGAAGGAGGTGCGGGCGATGGGTCGCAGCGCCTACGGCGTCAAGGGCCTCACGCTCGCGGAGGGCGACCAGGTGGTGGGCGCCGACCTGGCCCACGCCGGCGCGACGCTGCTCACCGTCACCGAGAACGGCTTCGGCAAGCGGACGGTGCTCGAGGAGTACCGGCGCACGCACCGCGGCGGCAAGGGCATCATCGACATCAAGACCACCGATCGGAACGGGAACGTGGTGGCGATGGCGCAGGTCACGGACGCAGACGAGCTGATGCTGATCACCAACAAGGGCATGCTCATCCGCACCCGGGCGGCCGAGATCAGCGTGATCGGGCGCAACACGCAGGGCGTGCGGCTCATCGACCTGCACCAGGAAGGCGAGAAGGTGGTGGGCGCGACGCTGGCCCCTGAGGACCGCGAGGCGGACGCCGCCGCTGCGGTGGCCCAGCAGCAGCCGCCGGAGGAACCGGGCGATCCCGATGACGACGGCAGCCCCCCCGAGGGCGATGCCTGACCTTTCAGAGGAGCTTGAACATTTCCAGGATCACATCCACCCCGTCCTCCGCTCGTGGCCGCACCTTCGCACCGTTGCGGAGCCCTCCGGGGGGTGGTAGCGGATCGCCCTATGAAGAAAGCGTCTGCTCGCCTGCTCTTGTCCGCTGCCGCGCTCTGCTTCGGCGCCTCCGCATGCGGCGGCCCCTCGCAGCGCCTCGATCAGGCGCGCGACCTCGCCCTCTCCGGCCACTACCGGCCCGCGCTGCTCGAGGCGCGGGCTCTCTTGTTCAGCCTGGGCAGCGAGCGCTCCGACAAGGTGGATGCGGTCCGCCGCGACGCGCTCAAGCTCGCGGGCGATCTCTGCGCGCTCCACCTCGACGACCCGCGCTGCGCCGCGCGCGAGTACCGCGAGCTGATCAAGCGCTTCCCCACGTCGCATGAGGCCTTCGAGGCCCGCGAGCGGCTGGGCGACCTGGATCTGCGCACCGGCGATGCGCGCGCCGCCATCGAGGCCTGGCGCGACCAGGTGGCCGCCGCACCCGACCGGCCCGGAGCCGATCTGGCGCAGCTCAAGATCACCCGCGCCTGGGTCGACCTCGGCAACCTCAACGAGGCGCGCCTCGCCGCCTCCGAGCTGCAGAGCCGCTGGCCGGGCTCGAAGCACGCCGCCTCCGCCGCGCTGCTCGCGGCCTCCACCTTCCACCTCGAGGGCCGCCACGCCGAGGCGGCACGCGCCTACGCCCGGGTGGCCGAGCAGTTCCGCGGCACGGCGCAGGGCGCAGACGCTCTGTTCGAGCAGGGGAACTGCCTCGCTGAGCTGGGCGACGACGCGCACGCGGCGCAGGCCTTCACGCAGGCGCTGGTCCGGCACGATGCGCCCGACGTGGTGCAGTACGCGCTCGAGCGCTCACAGCACAGGCTCGACCTCGCGCGGGCCGTGGATCCGCGCAACCTCGGCGCGGTCTTCGACCGCGGCATCCCCCAACGCCCCGTTCGCATCGCGCGCGTGAGCGGCACCTCGAGGTCATCGCGCCGCTAGCAGACGCGGTCTCAAAACCGGGTTTCGACCGGCGAGCCGTCTGGCGGCGGCGCCGGGCTTGCGCTATGTCGCTGCGCCATGAACACGCAGGCCTCCAGCCGCGAGCACGCCCGCAGCAAGCTCCTCTTTCCCGGCGGCGTGAATAGCCCGGTGCGCGCGTTCAAGGCGGTGGGCCGCGACCCGCTCTACATCGCCCGCGGCGAGGGCGCGCACCTCGTCGACGTCGACGGCAACCGCTTCATCGACTACGTGCTGAGCTGGGGTCCGCTGCTCGCCGGCCATGCGCATCCGCGCATCGTGCAGGCGATCGCGGAGGCGGCGCGCCTCGGCACCTCCTTCGGCGCCCCGACGCCGCGCGAGGCGGACCTGGCGGAGCGCGTCCGCGCGCTCGTCCCGTCGCTGCAGCGGATGCGCTTCGTCTCCTCCGGCACCGAGGCGACGGCGAGCGCGCTGAGGGTGGCGCGCGGCTTCACCGGACGCGAGCGGATCGTCAAGTTCGAAGGCTGCTACCACGGCGCCTCCGATAGCCTGCTGGTCCGCGCCGGCAGCGGTGTCGAGACGCTGGGCCTGCCCGACTCGCCCGGCGTGCCGCAGGCGCTGGCGCGGCTCACCACCGTGCTGCCGTTCAACGACGCCGATGCCGTGCGCGAGTTCTTTCGCGGCCCGCTCGGCCGCGAGACCGCCTGCGCCATCGTCGAGCCGGTGGTCGGCAACATGGGGGTCCTCGTCCCGCGGGCCGGGTTCCTCGAAGCGCTGCGCGAAGAGACCCGCACCGCCGGCGCGCTGCTGGTGTTCGACGAAGTGATGACGGGCTTCCGAGTCGCGCGGGGCGGCGCGCAGGGGCGCTATGGCATCGCGCCCGACCTGACCTGCCTGGGCAAGGTGATCGGCGGCGGCCTCCCCGTCGGCGCCTACGGCGGTCGCGACGAGATCATGGCGCGGATCGCGCCAGAGGGGCCCATCTATCAAGCCGGCACCCTCTCCGGGAACCCGCTTGCCATGGCGGCGGGGATCGCGATGTTGGATCTGGTCGCGGAGGCCGGGTTCGTCGAACGCATCGAGCAGGCGACGCAGGCCCTCTGCGCCGCGCTGCGCGAGGAGTGCGCGCGCGCGCGCGTGCCGGCGCAGGTCAATCAGCAGGGGAGCATGTGGACCCTCTTCTTCGCCGAGGGCGAGGTCTTCGACTATCCGACCGCGAAGCGCAGCGACACGCAGCGCTTCGCCCGGGTCCACCGCGCGCTGCTCGAGCGCGGCGTCTACCTGCCGCCCAGCCAGTTCGAGTCCGCCTTCGTCTCCTCGCAGCACGTCGAGGAGGTGGTGGCCCAGACCTCCGCGGCCTTCCGCGAGGCCCTCGAGGCCGCCTGACCAAGTTGCTGCTAGGAGGCGACGTCGGCCCACGCGAGCAGGAGCGCGGCTGCCCAGCCCACGCACAAAAACGTGCGCGCGAAGCGCGAGCTCACCGGCGCGACCGGCGGCTTGCCCCGCAGCGCCCGGTTGACGCCCACCACGGCGATCAGCGCGGCGGCCACGAACTCGCCCGCACCGGGCAACGAGAGCGGCTCTCGCCGCGTCAGCCAGCGCAGCGGCAGATCGAGCACGAGGTAGGCAGAGGCGACATAGAGCAGCGGCAGCGCGGCGAGGAGCAGCAGGTCATACGCCGAGCCGAACAGGTCGCTCGACAGCCCGAGGAGCCCGCGCCCAAACTGCTCCACCACGCGCGTCACTTCGGTTCGCGCGCGGGTCCTGCGCGCCACGCGCGAGGATCCGAGGACGGAGTTGGATGGTCGCAGCATCGTCCCAGCGTAACACCGCCAGGCGCCCACGCGATTTCCCGGCCGTAGCCCTTCCACCGGTGCGCTGGGCGAAGCCTTTCCGGAGGAAGCAGATGGCCGCGTTGACGGCCCGTTTTACCGCATGGTAGAGGGCGCTCCTTTTGCGGATGCAGCCTCCATGGACCAGAAACGCGAACCCCAGGGCAAAAACGAGGGGGTCGGCGACGCCTACCGAAAGGCGGGGCCTTGGCTCGACGCGAGTTGGCAGCTCACGGGCTCGCTCGCGCTCTGGCTGGTGGTGGGATACTTCCTCGACCGCTGGCTCGGGACGCGGCCCTGGCTGCTCGTCGCCGGGTCGGTGCTAGGGATGATCGTGGGCTTCTACCTCTTCTTCCGCGCCGTCGCCGCCATCGGGAAGCGCGAATGAGCGCTGAGGCCGCCATCGCCGCCGGCGGGCCCAGACAGGGGGCGGCGGCGCCTTCGTTATGGCCGTTCGCCCTCGGCGAGGTCCTCTTCGCGGCCGCAGCCCTCGCCGCCACGCTCCTTCTCTCTCCGGAGACGGCCAAAGCGGCCCGGGCCGGCATCGCAGCCGCGGCTGCTGGCGCCGCCTGTGCCCTCCCCGCCCTCCGCCTCGGCATTCCGCGGGGCACGAACGGCGTCCTGGCCGGCTTCTCGCTGGGCTTCTTTGCCCGCATGATCTGCGTCGCGGTGGGCCTTGTGCTCAGCGGCGCCCGCGGCCCCTTCGCGCTCACCTGGGCCTTCGCCTTCTTCGCCCTCTACGCCGCCACCCAGGGTGTGGAGATCGCCTACGTCTTCGCCGCCGCCCGCAAGGGCTCGTCCGCGGCGCGCAGGAGCACTCCATGATTGCGACGCTTCTCTCGCTCCTCCTCGGCCTCGGCGCGCTGCCCGCGCAGCCTACCCCGCCAGGTGCGCCCAGCAACGCCCGCGAGCGCGCCCTGCGGCCGGTCGACATGGTGAGCGAGGGCACCGAAAGCGAGCACGGCGCCCAGGCGCCCGGCCATGAAGAGGCCGCTCGGACCGGCGACGCGGCGGGCCATGCCGCGCGCGCCGGCCATGGCGAGGGCGCCGGCCACGGCGGGGGCGAGCACGAGGGCACGGTCGCCGAGCACATCTTCCAACACGTGCAGGACGAGGTCTGGGTCCCGATCAACTTCTATGTCGGCGCCCACCATTTCGACATCTCCATCACCAAGCACGTGGTGAACATGTGGATCGCGGCGGGCCTGTTGCTCCTGGTCTTCGCCTTCGCCACCCCCAAGCGCGCGCTGGTGCCCAAGGGTCTCTACAACCTGCTCGAGACCTTCGTGCTCTTCATCCGCGACGAGATCGCGGTGAAGAACATCGGCGAGCACGAGGCAAACCGCTACGTGCCCTACCTCTGCACCGCGTTCTTCTTCATCCTCTTCATGAACCTGATCGGGCTCTTGCCCATCCCGAACGTCTCCACCGCCACCGGCAACGTCTATACGACCGTCGTGCTGGCGCTCTTCACCTTCGTGGTCACGCAGATCGCGGGCATGCGCGCGCAGGGGGCGCTTGGCTATTGGGTGCACATGGTGCCCGCCGGCGTGCCCAAGTGGCTGTACCCGATCATGTTCCCGGTCGAAATCCTCGGCCTCTTCACCAAGCCCTTTGCCCTCACCGTGCGACTCTTCGCCAACATGGTGGCGGGGCACATCGTCATCTTCTTCCTCATCGCCCTCACCATCTTGCTCTCGGTCTGGGTGTGGCCGGTCGCGGTCACCTTCGCGCTCGGCATCTACATGCTGGAGATCTTCGTCGCGCTGGTGCAGGCCTACGTGTTCACCATGCTCTCCGCGCTCTTCATCGGCATGACCCAGCACGCTCACTGAAGCCTCAAAACGCTGTCGGAACGCAGGACGGGCCGCAGGCGGCCTCGGGTCCTCACCCTGCGAAATCGCGCCCGACCCCGGCCGCCCGGGGCGCGGGCACAACTGGAAGTGAAGGGAGTTTCACATGGGCAACTTCGCACTCGGGTATCTCGCAGCGGGCCTCGGCGCCGGGCTCGCCGTCATCGGCGCTGGCTTCGGCATCGGCAAGATCGGCGCTTCCGCGATGGAGGGCACCGCGCGCCAGCCCTCCGCCGGCGGCGACATCCGCACCACCATGATCATCGCCGCGGCGCTCATCGAAGGCGTCGCGCTCTTCGCGGAAGTCGTCTGCATCATCCTCGCCACCGCCAAGTAAACGGCAGCGGGACCCGGGCGCGCGCCAGTTGACGGCGCGCGCCCTATGCGGCAAGTCGAACCACCGGAGCGGAGGACCGAATGCTTCTCGCAGCCAGCTTCACCGACCCCAACTTCGCGCTCAGCTTCTGGACCGCGGTCACCTTCGCGCTGCTCATCGTGGTGATGGGCAAGTTCGCCTGGGGCCCGATCCTCGCGATGCTCGAGACGCGCGAGAAGACCATCGCCGATGCGATCGAATCCGCCAAGCGCGAGCGCGCCGAGGCGGAAAAGGCCGCCACCGAGATGCGCCTCACGCTGGACAAGGTTCGGGCGGAGGCGGCGGAGCTGACCCGCAAGAACCAGCAGGAGATCGCCGCGGCCAAGGCCGTGCTGATGGAGGAGGCCAAGAAGGAGTCCGAGGAGTTGCTCCTCCAGGCGCGCAAGTCGATCCAGGAGGAGCGCCGGCAGGCGGTCGCCGAGCTGCGCAACCAGGCGGTCGACCTTGCCATCGAGGCTGCCGGCCGGCTCCTGCAGACGCAGATGGACGCGAACAAGCAGCGCCAGCTCGTCGAGGAGTACCTCGCGAACCTGCCCAAGGAGCGGCGCGTCTAGCGAATCGCCTGCTAGGCGCTGCTAGGCGGCGTTGCCGCGGTACAGGGCCTCGTACTTCTCGGCCGCCCGGTCCCAGCTGAAGTCGAGGGCCATCGCGCGCCGCACCGTCGCCTGCCAGGCGCCCGCGTCCTTCCAGAGCCCGAGTGCGCGGTCCACGGCCGCGAGCAGCGCGTCGGTCGTCTCCTCGTCGAAGCGGAATCCCCAGCCGTCCTCGCCGGGCTTGCGTCCCGCCGCGGTGGCATCCTTGATCGAGTCGGCGAGCCCGCCGACCGCGTGCACCAGGGGCAGAGTGCCGTAGCGAAGCGAGTAGAGCTGGTTCAGGCCGCAGGGCTCGAAGCGGCTGGGCATCAGGAACAGGTCCGCGCCCGCTTCCATGCGGTGGGCGAGCCCATCGTCGAAGCGCAGCGTGACCGCGCCCTGCCGCGGGTACTGTGCCGCGACCGCGCGGAACCGCTCCTCCAGCGCCGGGTCGCCTTGTCCCAGGAGCGCCACCTGCACGCCGCGCGAGACCAGGCCGGGCACCCCGTCGGCGAGGAGGTCATAGCCCTTCTGGTGCGCGAGCCGCCCGATCGCCGCCGAAAGCGGCGCCGCGGGGTCGACCGACAGCCCCAATTCTCGTTGTAGCGCCGCCTTGCACTTCGCCTTGCCGGACAGGTCCTGCGCGCTGTAGCGCGCGGGGAGGGCGGCGTCGATGTCCGGGCTCCATTGCGAGTAGTCGGCCCCGTTGAGGATGCCGGTGAGGTCGCTCTGCCGGTGCCTGAGCAGGCCGTCCAGACCCGCGCCCGTCTCCGGGCTCTGCAGGATCTCCTTCGCGTAGGTGGGCGAGACGGTGGTCAGCTTGTCGCCGAAGACCAGCCCCGCCTTGAGCAGGCAGAGCTGCCCGTAGAACTCCAGCGCGTCGGGGTTGAACAGGTCGCCTGGCAGCTCCAGCTCGCTCATCGCCTCGCGCGGGAAGAGGCCCTGGTACGCGAGGTTGTGGATGGTGAAGACCGTGCGCGCCTTGAACGGCGCCGGCCTGCCCGACCAGCCGCGCTTCAGGATCAGCGGCGTCAGCGCCGCCTGCCAGTCGTGAGCGTGCACGGCGTCGGGGATGAAGTTGATCTGCTTGGCTGCCTCGAGCGCCGCGACGCTGAGCAGGGCAAAGCGCTTGTGGTTGTCGCGGTAGTCCTTGCCCGCCTCGCCGTAGATCTCCCTGCGCTCGTAGTAGGGGTTGGCGAGCAGCAGGTAGCGCAGGACCGACGCGCTGCTCGCGGCCGTGGACCGCGCACTCGGGCTCTGGAAGGACGCGGGCGCCTGGCAGGCGACGGTGCGGCCTCCGAGGCGACGAAGAGGATCTTCACGGTTGGACCTCCGTCTGCCGCAGGAAGCTCGCCGCTTCCTCCGGTGGCGTGGGATTGATGAACGAACCCGAGCCCCACTCGAACCCGCCGACGCTCGCCACCACCGGCTTCACCGTGAGGTGCCAGTGGTACCAGGGCAAGGCGTGCTCGCGCAGGGGGGCAGTGTGGAGAAAGAGGTTGAGCGACGGCTGCTCCAGCGCCACGTCGATCTTGCGCAGCAGCACACGCAGCTCCTGCGCGAGCGCGCCCAGGTCCGCGGGCTGCGCGTCCTCGAAGGTGCTCTGGTGCTCGCGGGGCAGAATCCAGGTCTCGAACGGGCTGCACGAGGCCCAGGGCGCAAGCGAAACGAAGCGCTCGCCCTCGTGGACCACCCGCTCCTTGGCCTCCAGCTCCTGCGCGATCACATCGCAGTACACGCAGCGCTCCTTGCGCGCGTAATGCTCGCGTGCGCCCTCCAGCTCCTGGCGCAGCTCCGGCGGCACCAGGGGCAGCGCGACGAGCTGGGAGTGCGCGTGCGAGAGCGTGGCGCCCGCCGCGACGCCGGAGTTCTTGAACAGCAGCGCGCATCTCAGCCGCTCGTCGCGGGCCAGGTCGCGCATGCGCCCCTGCCAGGCTGCGAGCACCGCGGCCAGATCGGCCGGGGAGAGCTGGCCCAAGGAGAGGCCGTGCTGCGGGGTTTCGATGATCACCTCGTGCGCGCCGGTGCCGCTCTGCTGATCGAAGAGGCCGCGCGCCCGCCGCGAGAGCGGGCTCTCGGTGCGCAACGCGGGGGAGCGGTTCGGCACCACCCGGACCTTCCAGCGCGACCCGTCCCGCTGCGCGTAGACCTCCGGGGGCGTCATCGACTCGTTGCCGGGGCAGAACGGACAGTGGGAGGAGTCGTCGTCCTCGTCGAACGCGGGCAACCCGGCGCCCGATCGGCGCAGCCAGGCCTGCGGCCGTTCCGCGCGCTCCGGAGCGATGATCACCCAGCGATCGACCACCGGGTCTTTGCGCAGTTCCGGCATGGCCGGCGCACCATAGCAGAGGGCAGCGCGCGAGGGTGCGCCGCGCTTTTCGCCCCGCCGCCCGCCAGGGCGCGGGGCACTCAGCCGACGATGCGGTTGCGCCCCGTCCGCTTTGCCTCGTACAGGCGCTCGTCCGCAGCCCGCAGGAAAGCCAGAGGCCCGTCGTGCGCGGGGAGGAGGGCGGCGACGCCGCCGGAGAGCGTCACCCGGATCGGCCTCTCCTCGAAGACGAAAGCGTGCGCCTCGATCTGCCCGCGCAGCTTGTCGGCCACGACGACGGCCTTCTCGAGCCCGGTCTCCGGCAGCGCGAGCACGAACTCCTCGCCGCCGTACCGTGCGAAGCACTCTTCCCGCCGGACCTGGGGCCGCACCAGCGCGCACAGTTCGCGCAGGACGAAGTCGCCCGCCAGATGGCCGAAACCGTCGTTGATCCGCTTGAAGAAGTCGACGTCGAAGAGCACCACCGAGAGCGGGCGGCCGTGCCGTCCGCAGCGCGAAATCTCGCGGTCGAGGAACTCGAGCAGGAAGCGCTTGTTGTAGGCTTGGGTGAGGCCGTCCGCGATGGTGAGGCGGTAGATCTCTTCGTGATATTGCGCCTCGATCGAGCCCAGCTCGCCGCCGGCGAGGAACTTGAAGATGGCGGAGCCCACCTTGATCAGATCGCCGGAGCGGAGCTCGCGCTCCCCGCTCACCTCGACGTTGTTGAGGAAGGTGCCGTTGGTGGAGCCGTCGTCGCGCAGGAAGACGGCCCTCTCGCGCACCAGGACCGAGCAGTGGCGGCGGGACACGTTGTCCAGCTCCAGCACCAGGTGGCAGCCTTCGTCCCGCCCGATGGTCAGGCACGCATCCAGGAGAACGAACCGGCGGCCGAGCTGCGGCCCATAGATCTGCACGAGACAGGGCTCTTCCCCGTCGCGCGCTCCCTGCGGGCGAAGGCCCGCGATCCGGGTGATGCGGGTGTCCGTGTCCACGCGGTGCGCTCCTCAGACCTGCCAGTTGGCGCGTTCGAAGTTTCGCCCCGGAACCACGAGCGCGAGCTCGCCGTAACGGGGTAGCCGGTCCAGCTCGACGCCCTCGCGCAGCACCCGCACCGAGAAGCCCAGAGCGTCGCCCGGCGACAGACCCAGCGGCGCGATGGCAATCGACAGCTCGATGATCGCGCCGCAGCGCCCGCTGCCGGCCGAGCCGCCCTTCTCGTCGCGGACCGGCTCGTCGGTACCCGGGGATAGTCGCAGCGAGAGCAGCTTCTCGTCGCGGGTTGCCTGCGGCCCCGGCGTCCACGGCGAAGTCCCCGGCCGCCGCTCCCGGCTGAGCAGGATGCGCAGCTCGCCGCGCAGCTCAACGCCTGCCTCGGGATCCAGGCGCAGGAACAGTTCCGAGCGCGAGAAGCCGAACCAGAGCCGGGTGAACTTCTGCGTGCCGAGGTACATCGAGCCGCCTGCGCTCTGGCCGGGGCGGTAGAAGCCAGCGCCGCTCCACTCGTAGTACCCGCGCGAGTGGCCGTCGATGGCGGGCTGGATGAGCCGGCGCGGAGCCTGAATTTCCGCCCGCGCCTGCGCCTGGTCCTTGTAGGGCGCGATGATCGGCTGGCTCAGGCGCTCCGGCACCGGCAAGGACAGTCGGCGGTACGCCGCCTCGACGAAGCGGCGGAAGAGCGCGTCGAACTCGGGCGCGTTCTCGGTCTGGAAGTCGTCGCCGTACCACCAGAACCAGTCGCTTCCTTCGGCGGCGAAGAGCGCCATGCGCGCGCGCTCCAGCGCCTCGGCCGGCGTCTTGCCCGCCCTCTCCGCCTCGGCCAGCGCGGCGCGCGCGGCGCCGAGCAGCGTCCAGGCCTGGTTGTCCTCGGCGGCGCCGATTGCGGGTAGTGCTCCCAGGGGTTCTCGCCGTCGAGGGCGACGGTGACGATCGGTGCCTGTTCCTTCCCGGCGGCGGCGAGGCGCGCGACGAGGTCCTGCGCCGCCGCCTGCGCATCGCTGTGCGCGTAGCGGAAGCCGATCAGGTCGGAGATCTCGCGGTCGCGGAAGAACACGGCGAGCTTGCCGGCCGCGCCGGCGAGCCATGGCCGGTGGTGCGGCGCGCCGCCGATCTGCTCCGAGCCGGGGGCGCGGTCGCTGCGGGCGAGGTTGCCCTCGTCGGTGGCGCACCAGCGCACGCCGCACTCGGTGAGAAGGTCCGCGACCTCCGGCGAGACCGATCCTTCGCTCGGCCACATTCCGGCGGGGCGCGCGCCGAACGTGCGCTCGGCTACCTCCAGGCCGCGCACCACCTGCGCCCGCGCGTCCTCGGGCCAGGCGAAGCGCGGGGGCAGCTGCGCCTGCGGCATCGCCCGGCGCGCGCTGTCGGAGTCGATGAGCAGCGGCAGGATGGGATGGAAGAGCGGCGAGCAGGTGATCTCCACCTGCCCGCGCTCACGCAGGGCCTTCCAGCGCGGCACCACCCGGCGCGCCAGCGCGCGCGACAGGTCGAGCAGGGCGACCTTGTCCTCCTCGCTGTAGCCGCGCTCCTGGGCGAGGAGCCGCCCGACCAGCCGCTCCTCCCTGCGTGCGGCAAACCCCATCCAGGCAAGCAAGAAGTGGACTTGCAGGTCGAGTAGCTCCTGCGCGGAGAAGCGGGCCTGCCGCTCGAGCAGGTCGATCGCGCGCAGATCTCGCCCGCGCTTGGCCAGCAGCTCGGCGTAGCGGGCGACCGGCCGCACCCACAGCTCCCAATCGACCGAGAAGCTCTCCTTGAGCACGTGCGCGCGCTCGACGGCAGAGAGGTCCTGGGCCCTCCTGCGCCCGATCTCCTCATCGCGATCGACCGCGCGCCCCGCGGCATATTCCTCGAGTTGCAGGAGCAGCGACGGCGCGAAGTTTGCCACCACCTTCACGCCGGGATGCTTCTCCAGCGCGGCCGCCATGTCGGTGTACGCGCGGGTCGCGTGCAGCCGCACCCAGGGCAAGATGGGGCGGCCGGTGAGCGGGTCGCGATACTCGGGCTGGTGGAGGTGCCAGAGAAAAACTGCGCGGACGGTCAATTCTTTGCCTCCGGCTCCGCCGTTCCCCGGCGGGGGGCGCGGTTACTCGGAGAGCCGCATCCCCTTGGGTACGACAACGATGCCGGTCTCGCTGACGAAGAACCTCCGGCGATCCTCGGCCTGATCGTACCCGATCTTCATCCCCGGCGGGATCTCCACGTTCTTGTCGATGATGGCGCGTCGGATCTTCGTGTATCGGCCCACCACCACTCCCTCGAAGAGGATCGAATCGCTCACCTCGGAGTAGGAGTTGACGCGCACCCGCGGCGAAAGCACGCAGCGGTTCACGCGGCCGCCGGAGACGATGCAGCCTTCGCTCACCAGCGAGTCGGTCGCGGCGCCCACCCGCTCGGCCTCGATGTCGTTGAAGACGAACTTGGCGGGCGCCATCCAGGGGTTCGCCGCCGTGAAGATGGGCCAGCGCTCGTTGTAGAGCGAGAGCTGGGGGTCCACCCCCACCAGGTCCATGTTCGCGTCGTAGTACGTCTGTAGATCGCCGACGTCGCGCCAGTAGCCAACCTCGTTGGGACCCTGGCCCGGCACCTTGTTGCGGGCGAAGTCGTAGACGCAGACCTTCACCCGCTTGTACATCTCGGTGATGATCGACTTGCCGAAGTCGTGCGCCCCCTCCTTGCCCGCGTCGCGCACGATCTCCCGCACCAGCGCCTCGGTGGTGAAGAGATAGTTGCCCATCGAGGCGAGCACCCGGGTCGGGTCGCCCTGCATCGGCGTGGGGTTGCCGGGCTTCTCCTGGAAGTCGACCATCCGCCCGCTCGCGTCGGCGGTGATGACGCCGAAGGCGCTCGCCTGCCCGATGGGCACCGGAATCGCCGCCACCGTGCAGTCGGCATCCTGCTGCACGTGGAAGTCGAGCATCTGGCGCACGTCCATGCGGTAGACGTGGTCGGCGCCGAAGACGAAGACGTAGTCCGGATCCTCGTCGGTGACCAGGTTGAGGTTCTGGTAGATGGCGTCGGCGGAGCCCTTGTACCACTCGGGGCCCGTCCGCTGCTGCGCCGGCACCGGCTCGACGAACTGCCCGAGCATGGAGGAGAGCCGCCAACCGCGGATGATGTGCGTGTTGAGCGAGTCGGACTTGTACTGGGTCAGCACTTTCATCCGCAGCACGCCTGAGTTGGCGAAGTTGGAGAGGACGAAGTCGATGATCCGGAAGCGGCCGCCGAAGGGCACAGCGGGCTTCGCACGCTCCTGCGTCAGGGGAGCGAGCCTGCGGCCCTCGCCTCCTGCGAGGATCATCGCGAGCGTGCGGTTCTTGCCGGCCATGCAGCGGACGGTAGCCTTGGGGCCCGGGCGCGGCAACCGCGCGTCGCTCCGATTGTCGGGTCCGCGCGCGCGAATCGCAGCGCGCCCGCGCGGCTGCCGCCCGCGTCCCCGCGCGGATGGTCAGGCGCGCGCGGGTCTGGCGGGCCGGTCCAGCGGTGGCTGGTCCTTCGCCGCGGCCTCCCGCCCCGCGCCGCTTGCGGCGGCCTGGGCGGCGAAGCGCGCGATCACCTCTTCCATCTCCTTTCGCGCCGCGCGCACGAGCTGGGCGCGATCGTGGAAGGTGAGGAAGGCGCTCTTGAACCCGGCAACCAGCGTGTTCTTGAGGTCTTCGATGGTGAGGCCGAACTGCCGGGAGAGGATCGAGAGCTCCTTGGTCACGGTCGTGTCGGTCATCAGGCGGTTGTCAGTGTTGACGGTCACGCGAATGCCGAAGTCGAGGAAGAACTTGAAGGGATGGCTCGCCATCTCCGCCACCGCGCCGGTTTGCACGTTGGACGAGGGGCAGCACTCGAGCGGGATGCGGTGGTCGTTGACGTAGTTGAGCAGATCGCCGTCCTCGCGCAGCCGGACCCCGTGGCCGATGCGGTGCGCGCCGCAGTAGTGCAGCGCCTGCGCGATCGACGGCGGACCGTAAGCTTCGCCCGCGTGCACGGTGCAGTTGATGTTGTTGTTGAGGATGAGCTGGAACGCCTCCTGGTGGTCCTTGGCCGGGTTGCCGTGCTCCGCACCGGCGAGGTCGAAGCCCAGGACTCCCTTGTTCTTGTACGCGACGGACAGCTCGGCGAGGCGCAGGCTGGTCTGCGGGCTCATGTTGCGGATTCCGCAGACGAGCACGCCGGCGATGATGCCGGTCTCGCGCGAGGCCGCGCGCAGGCCCTCCAGCACCGCCTCCACCACCACCGTGGGCTTGAGCCCCTTGCTGAGGTGCAGCACCGGCGCGTAGCGCACCTCGAGCAGCCGGCAGTTCTCCTCATGAGCGTCCAATGCGAGCTCGTAGGCGGCGCGGTAGAGCGCAGCCTCCGTCTGCAGCACCGAGAGGGTGATCTCGAAGCCCTTGAGGTACTCCTCCAACGAGCGGTGCCGCTCGCCGACCTTGATCGCCCGCGCCAGGCCCTCCTCGCTGTCCGCAGGCAGGCTGACCTTCTGCTCCTCCGCGAGCTCCAGCATGGTGCGCAGCCGCAGCGAACCGTCCAGATGGCAGTGCAGGTCGGTCTTGGGGAGGGCGTGCAGGAGCGCGTCGGTGACCGGGACGTCAGGGCTCATGATCAGGATCTAACCGATCCGGACCCCACGAGCACGAAACCGGCGCGCGGCGTGCTAGCGTCTGCACATGAGCTCGCTCGGCATCCTCGCGCTCCGCTGGGTCATCCACGCCGTGGTGGTCATGATTTCCGTCGCCATGGTCTCGCCGAGAAACCCGTCGAACACGCTGCCGAGGGCGCTGCTCGTCACCGTCCTGGTCGCGGTGCTGGTGACGCTCGCGGCGGGCATCCTCCAGGCGGCGATCGGCTTCCTGATCGACCTCTTCTTCATCCACGGCCGGCTGGGCTGACCCCCCCTGATTCAGCGGCCAGCGGTCAGCGCACCTCGAGCAGCTTCGGCCTGACCGCGTAGTTGCCGTTCAGGTCCTGGAACACCGAGTGCGCGGCGTCGAAGTCGATCTTCACCTCTGCCGAGCCCAGCTTGTTCAGGTCGTCGTCGACCTCGATCTTCAAGCCGCTCTGCGGGCCGTGGGGCAGGTCGAGGTCGATGGGCGCGTGGCCGTTGTTGAACTCGAGGTGCACATGGGTCACGTCCAGCCAGAACTCGTCGACCCTGCCCGCCGGAACCGTCACCGCGTTGCCGCTGCAGAGCGCGGCGTAGACCTTCGCGCCCGTCGGGTCGGGCCGGAGCGTCATCAAGTCGAAGGTCTGCGTGCCGGTGCAGAGGACGACCCAGCCCTTGCCGCGGGCGCCGTCATCGTCCGCGTTCTGGTGCGAGGCGGCGGGGGCGGACTTGTCCTCGCCCGCGTTCTCGGCAACCTCGTTGTCGAGGTGGAAGCGGACCTCGGAGACGGTGATCCTGAAGACGCTGACGCCGTCGATCGGGGCGTCGGTGATCGATGCGCTCACTTGGGAACTCTTATTACCGCACGCAGCGGCGAGAGCGGCGAGCGCGAGGGTGGACAGCGTCAGCTTGCGCAGGGGGTTCATCGGTTTTCTTCCTCCGGCTGCAGGAACGATTCGCGGTCTCGATCCGTTCCCGAACAAGGTGCGACCGAAAGACCCGATCTGCTCGGCGCCGCGCACACCCACGTGGCCCTACATCGGGGCCCGCGGCGAGCGGTGTCTACCAGTGAACGAAGCGCTGCCGAGGCTCAGGCCCGGTCGACGAAGCGGGCGAGCACCTTCTTCAGCCCGACGCCGGGCGCGAAGCGGACCGTCAGCTTGAGGTTGGTGCCGGCGCCGTCGACGTCCTCGACGGTGCCCACGCCGAACGTCGGGTGGCGAACACGCGCGCCGGGCCCCAGGCCCTCGGCGCCCGGCGGGAGCTCCTTCACCTTGGGCCGGGAAAGCGGATCCTCGCGGCTGAAAGAGCGTGCCGCGTTGCGCGGCGGCATCTGCGGCCCCGCCTTGCGCGCTCCGAAGCCCGGGCCGTCGTCATCGCCATAGCGCGGGCGCTGGTCGAAGTCGTCGGAGGCGGCCGCGCGCTGCGCAGAGGCGGCGCCGCGCGCCCAGGACGAACCGGTGCCCCAGCTCGAGGCGCGCGCCGCGGGCGCCGAGGAATCGATCGACGGAAGGCCGCTGGTGAGCGCGGGCGGGATCTCGCGCAGGAAGCGGGACGGCGCGTTGAAGCGCAGCTCGCCGAACAGCGAGCGGCAGCGCGCGAGAGTCAGCGTGAGCCGCCGCCGCGCGCGGGTCATGCCCACGTAGCAGAGCCTGCGCTCCTCGGCGAGTTGCTCGGGGTCCTCGTCGCCGCTGCCGCCGGCGTTCAACCCCAGTGCGCGCGTGCCGGGGAAGACGCGCTCCTCCAGGCCGGTCAGCCAGACGGCGTCGAACTCGAGGCCCTTGGCCGCGTGCAGCGTCATCAGCGCGGCCCGGTCGCCACCGCCTGCCGCGTCCGCGTCGCCCACCAGCGCGAGCTGCTCGAGAAAGCCGAGCAGCGGCGTGTCGGCGCCGCCGCCGTCGTCGTCGAGCTCGGGCGCCGCCGCGGCGACCGCGGCGCGGACGTCGGGGCGGTCGCCAGGCGCGCCGTCGCCTTCGGTGCTGCCGAGCGCGCCTGGTGCGGGCGCCCGCGGCGGTCCGGCCTCCGTGGCATCCGCCAAAGGCGACACCGGATCCGCGGAAGAACGCGGCTGTGCGGCGAGGGCCAGCTCCGCGCGCGCCTCGTTCCAGGCGGCGTCGAAGTCGCGGGCTGCGCCGAGGAGCTCGTGCAGGTTCTCGATGCGGTCCTCGCCCTCTTCGCCTTCGAGCCGGAGCCGGTCCTCGTAGCCGGTCTGCTCCAGCACCAGCGCGATCGCATCGGCCGCCCCCGCCTGGCCGCGCACCGCGGAGCCCAGCCGTTCGAGGAGCGCGCGGAAGGGCAAAAGCTTTGCGCGCGCGTTCGCGGGCAGCCTCGCGTCGCCGTCCATGTCGCGCAGCGTCTCCCAGAGGGACAGCCCAGTGCGGGCGGCCGCGGCGCGCAGGTGCTCGACGGTGGTGTCGCCGATGCCCCGCGGCGGGGTGTTGATGATGCGCAGCAGGTCGTTGTCCGAGCGGGGGTTCACGCACAGGCGCAGGTAGGCGGCTACGTCCTTCACCTCGGCCCGGTCGTAGAACGAGCGCCCGCGCACCACGCGGTAGGGGATGCGCCGTGCCCGGAGCGCGTCCTCGAGCACGCGCGACTGCGCGTTGGCCCGGTAGAACACCGCCATCTCGGCATACGCGGTGCCGCGGGCGTTCTCGGCGTACAGCTCGTCGGCGATGCGCCGCCCCTCGTCGCGCTCGTCCTCCGCCAGAACGACGCGCAGCTTCTCGCCCGCGCCCGCGGCGGTCCATAGCTTCTTCGCCGCGCGCCGTTCGTTCTTCGCGATCACCGCGTGGGCGGCGGCGAGGATGTTGCCGCTGGAGCGGTAGTTCTGCTCCAGCTTCACCACCCGCGTGCCGGGGAAGTGGCGCGCGAAGTCGAGGATGTTCTCCACCTCCGCGCCGCGCCAGCGGTAGATCGACTGGTCGTCGTCGCCGACCACGCACAGGTTCCCGTGTCCGGAGGCGAGCTGCCGCAGCAATTGGTACTGCGCCGGGTTCGTGTCCTGGAACTCGTCCACCAACAAGTATCGGAACCGGCCCGCGTAGCGCTCCAGGACCTCGGGCCGCGCGCGAAACAGCTCGAGAACGCGGACGATCAGGTCGCCGAAGTCCACCGCCGAGGCCGCCTGGAGCGCGCGCTGGTAGCGCTCGTACACGCGCTGAGCGGTGTGGCCCGGAACGTCGAACTGCGCCGGCTTCACCTCCGACCAGAGGAGGCCCTGGTTCTTCCAGCCGTCGATGCGGGCGAGGTACGCTTTGGCATTGCTCGGCTCCAGCCCCAGGTCCTGGCAAGCGCGCTTGCACTCGGCGAGCTGGTCGGCATCGTCGTAGATGGCGAACGCGCGCGCGAGCCCCAGCGCCTCGCACTCGCGGCGCAACACGCGCGCGCCGAAGGCATGGAAGGTCGAGACCCAGAGGCGCTCGGCCTCGGGCCCGACCAGCTTCTCGACGCGCTCCTTCAGCTCGCCCGCCGCCTTGTTGGTGAAGGTCACCGCGAGGATCTCGCCCGGGTACGCCCGCTTCTCGCGCACGAGCCAAGCGATGCGGTGGGTGAGTACCCGCGTCTTGCCCGAGCCCGCGCCCGCCAGGATGAGCAGCGGGCCCTCGGCGTGGGTCACCGCTTCGAGCTGCGGCGGATTGAGGAGCCGGGCGAGGGGATCCGGGCGTGCCGTCTGCTCCGATTGCACCGCGCTGACATAACACGCCAGCTGGGGACCCGCCCCGCGCAGTTGCGGCCCGGATGGGAGCGCTGTTACATCCCCCGCTCCTGCCGCCAAGGGAGCGCGCGCGGCGCGTCCCAGCCCGCGGCCCTGGAGACTTCTTGCCCGACCCAACGCCCGTGCGCCTCATCCCGCTGGGCGGCCTCGGCGAGGTGGGGATGAACTGCCTCGCCGTCGACTGCGGCGAGGATCGGCTGCTGGTGGACTGCGGGCTGCTCTTCCCCTCTGCCGAGGCAGCGCTCGGCGTCGAGGTGATCGCGCCCGATCTCACTTTCCTCTCCGCGGGGCCGCCCCCGCGCGCGGTCCTGCTCACGCACGCACACGAGGACCATGTCGGCGCGCTGCCGCAGTTGTTGCGCAAGTTCCCGGACATCGCGGTGGTGGGAACCCGCTTCACGCTCGCGGTGGTGAGGGAGAAGCTGAAGGAGCACGGCCTCGCGCCCGACCTCCGGGAGGTCGCCGCGCGCGGCTCGTTCGGGCTCGGGCGGATCGAGGTCGAGCCTCTTCAAGTCGCCCACTCGGTTCCGGACGCGGTCGGCTACGCTCTCCGCACTCCCGCCGGAATCGTCGTGCACACCGGCGATTTCAAGGTCGACTGGTCGCCCGCGGACGGCCGCCTGCTCGACGTGGGAAGGTTCGCCGAACTGGGCAAGGAGGGGGTGAGTTGCCTGCTCTCCGACTCGACCAACTCCGAGGTCGCCGGCAGCAGCGTGAGCGAACGCGAGGTCAGCGAGTCGCTGGCGCGCATCATGGGTGGACCGCTTGCGCGGGGCCGCATCGTGGTGGCGATGTTCGGCTCGAACATCCATCGCGTGCATGGGGTGGTGAGGGCGGCCATTCCGCTCGGCCGCAAGGTCTGCCTGCTCGGCCGCTCGGTGCAGCAGAACGTGCGCCTGGCGCTCGACCTGGGCTACCTCGACTGTTCCCCCGACCTGTTCGTCGACCCCGAGGCGGCCGACCACTTCGCGCCGCGCGAGCTGGTGGTGCTCTGCACCGGCGCGCAGGGCGAGCCGCGCTCGGCGCTCTCGCGGCTGGCCCTGGGTGAGCACGCTGACGTGCGGCTCGACCCGGGCGACCTGATCATCTTCTCCTCGCGGCAGATCCCCGGCAACGAGCGGTCGGTGGGCGCCCTTGTGAATCGCCTGGTGCGGCGCGGCTGCCGGGTCCTCACTGCAGAGAACTCGAGCGAGCTGGTACATTCCACCGGCCACGCCTGCCAGAGCGAGCAGCGCATGATGATCGATCTGGTCCGTCCCCGCTCGTTCGTTCCGATCCACGGCGAGTACCGGATGCTGGAGGCGCACGCCCGGCTGGCCTCGAGTGCGGGCGTCGACAAGCGCGGCTGCGTGCTGGCCGAGGATGGCGACGTGATCGAGCTTGGTCCGGGCGCCTTCGCCAGCAAGGCCGCAGAGCGCGTGCCCTCGGGCCGCCTCTACCTCGACAGCCGCGGCGCCGAGGTGGTGCGCGGGCCGGAGTTGCACGGCAAGGGCGTCTCGGGCCTCGACGAGCGCCGCCTCGCGCAAGCAGCGGGCGCGGCGCGCGAGGCGCTCAGCGAGCTCGCAGCAGCCGAGCGCACCGACACCGCTTCGATCGAGGAGGCGCTGCGCCGCGGGGTCCGCTCGGTCTGGAAGAAGGGTGTGGAGAAGAGGCCGATGGTCCTGCCCGTGGTGATCGAGCTGTGAGCCGCTCGAAGGCCCAAGCCCAAGGAGGCCCGCAATGCCGTCGTTCGACATCGTCAGCAAGGTAAATCAACAGGAGGTCGACAACGCCTTTCAGCAGGCGAAGAAGGAGGTCGACCAGCGCTATGACTTCAAGGGCACCGAGACCGCGCTGGAGCGGGTGCAGACCGAGAAGGAGAACGGCATCAAGCTGCGCTCCTCCACCGAACAGCGTCTGGAGGCGGCGCGCGAGGTGCTGGTGCAGAAGATCGCCAAGCGCGGCATCTCGCTGCGCTCGGTGAAGTACGGGAAGATCGAGCAGTCGGGGAAAGTGCAGCTCCAGACGCTGACCTTCCAGCAGGGGCTCGAGGTGGAGAAAGCGAAGGCGATCGTCAAACTGATCAAGGACTCGAAGCTCAAGGTGCAGGGAGCCATCCAGGGCGACGCGGTGCGCGTCTCCGGCAAGAGCAGGGACGACCTGCAGGCGGCGATGCAGCTCGTCCGCGGAAACGCCGAGCAGCTCGACGTCGACATCGGCTTCGAAAACTTTCGCGAATGACGGCTGCCGGTGTTACAAGCGCCGCCTCTGCGGAAGACCCGATGACCGAAGCGCTGCCCACAACCGGCCTGTCCGACCACCCGACTCTTTACTTGCTCTCGCTCGGCTGCCCGAAGAACCGGGTGGACTCCGAGGTGATGCTCGGCACGCTCCTCGAGCGCGGCTACCGCATCGTCGAGCAGCCGGAGGAGGCCGAGGTGGTGCTGATCAATTCCTGCGCCTTCATCGGCGAGGCCAAGCAGGAGTCGATCGACGCCATCCTCGAGCACGCCCAGCTCAAGGAGACGGGCCGCTGCAAGACGCTGGTGGTGGCCGGCTGCCTCACCCAGCGCTACGCCGACGTGCTGCAGGTCGAGATGCCCGAGGTCGACTACTTCGTCGGCACCAGCGCCTATCCGCGCATCGCCGAGATCATCCGCGGCGAGCGCGACCGCGCCGTGATTCCCGATCCCGACTACATCGCCGACGCGAAGACGCCGCGGCGCAACTCCATGCCCAGCTTCACCGCCTACGTGAAGGTGAGCGAGGGCTGCGACAACAAGTGCACTTTTTGTATCATCCCCACCCTGCGCGGCAAGCAGCGCAGCCGGCCGATCGCCGACGTCGTCGAGGAGGCGCACCGGCTGGTCGAGCAGGGAGCGGTCGAGCTGAACCTGGTGGCCCAGGATCTGACCGCTTACGGGCACGACTTGCCCGGTCGCCCCCGGCTGCACGACCTGCTCGCCGGACTGGCCGAGGTGAAGGCGCGCTGGATTCGGCTGCACTACGCTTACCCGCGCGAGTTCCCTGACGCGCTGATCGAGGCGCTCGCGCGCCAGCCGAACCTCGCCCGCTACCTGGACATGCCCCTGCAGCACATCGCCGACCCGGTGCTGCGCCGGATGAAGCGCGGCCGCGATGCCGCCTGGGTGCGCGGGTTGGTGAAGAAGATCCGCGAGCGCGTGCCCGACCTCACCTTCCGCACCAGCTTCATCGCCGGTTTCCCCGGCGAGACCGAAGCGCAGTTTGGCGAGTTGTGCGCCTTCGTCGAGGAGATGCGGTTCGAGAAGGTCGGCGTCTTCCAGTTCTCCCGCGAGGAGGGCACCGCGAGCCACGACCTCGACGGGCAGCTTCCGCAGCGAGTCAAGGCGCAGCGGCAGAAGAAGCTGCTCGGCCTGCAGCGGAAGATCAGCCGCGCGCATCAGAAGGCGCTCGTGGGCAGGGAGCTGGACGTGCTCGTCGAAGGCGTCTCCGACGAGACCGACCTGCTGCTCGAGGGGCGCTGGATGGGGCAGGCGCCGGAGATCGACGGCAAGGTCTACGTCAACCGCGGCGAGGCGCGCGCCGGCCAGATCGTGCGCGTGCAGATCGAGCAGGCGGGCGACTACGACTTGGTCGGCGGCATCGTGGGCGCCGAGGGCCCGGCGATACAGATCGGCGCGCGGCTCGAAGGTGGGGCCTCTCTGCAGCCGGCGCTGCCGGTCGAGCAGACGGCGGCGCGGATGCCGCGGCCTCGCTTCCCCATCCTCTCCCATTAGCGCGAACGATGCCGGCGCGGGTCGCCAGGGCCACGCTGTTGTCGCGCCTCTCCGGGCTTCTGGAGGGGCGGCTCGGATTTGCTCGCGTCAACCCGGATGCGGCCGACCCGCTGGCGCGCGCCGCGGTCGAGGCGCTCGCGGGCCTGCCCGGCTACGACCTGGCTTTCGCCGGCTACCAGCGCGGGGTCGCGCTCGTCGCCTGCCTCTCGGGCGACCGGCTCCCCGGCGTCGAGCTGGAGCGGCGGGCTGAGCTGCTCTTCGGCCGCACCCGCGTCCTGGGCGAGCGTCTCGACGCCAGGGTCGCCGCGCTGCAGCTCGCAGTCTACGAGCGCCCGGTGCCGGCCGAGGAACGCGAGCACGTGCTTTCGCGCGCGCGGCGGCTTCCCTTTCTCGGATTCGGCAAGGCTCGGGTCGCGACGTGGCTGTTCGCGCTCGACGAGCCGGCGCTGCATGCGGCGCCCTACCCGGGGTGGCCGCCGGAGCTGTCGGTCGAAGAGCTGCGCCAGCTTTTGCTCTCCAGCGCGGCCTGACGCGCGCGCGCGGCTGCTAGCCGCTGGCCGCGTCGTCGGAAGCGTCCTCGGTCGCGCTCCCCGGTTCCTCGTCGGCGCCGAACAGCTCCCGCACCTTCTCGAAGAAGCTCTTCGCCTGCGGGTGCGCATCCTCGCCGGAAATGGCGGCGAATTGCTCGAGCAACTCGCGCTGCTTGCGCGACAGGCTGGACGGCACCTCCACCGCGACGCGCACGTGCTCGTCGCCGCGATGCCCGTACTGCGAGAGCGACGGGAAGCCCTTGCCCTTGAGCCGGAAGACCTTGCCGGTCTGGGTGCCCGCCGGGATCTTCATCCTCACCTTGCCGTCCAGCGTCGGCACATCGATCTGCGCTCCCAGCGCCGCCTGGGTAAACGAGATGGGCACCTCGCAGATCACCTCGGTGTCCTCGCGCACGAAGATCGGGTGCTCCTGCACATGCACGACCACGTAGAGGTCGCCGGGCGGGCCGCCGCGCTCGCCGGACTCCCCTTCTCCGGTCAGCTTGAGGCGGGTCCCCGTGTCCACGCCGGGCGGGACCTTGACGTTGAGCACGCTCTCGGTCTCCACCTTGCCCGCGCCGCGGCAAGTCTGGCAGGGGTCGGTGATGACCTTGCCGTGGCCCTGGCACTGGCCGCAGGTGCGAGAGATCTGGAAGAACCCCTGCGTCATGCGCAGCTCGCCAGCGCCGTGGCAGGTGGGGCAGGTCCTCGCGCCCGTGCCCGGCCGCGAACCCTGGCCCTTGCAGGTGTCGCACTGCTTGTGGCGAGGGATCTTCACCTTGGCCTCGGTGCCGAAGGCCGCCTCGGTGAAGGTCACTTCCAGGTTGTAGCGAAGGTCCGAGCCGCGGCTGCGGCCGCCCGGTCGCTGCCGGCCGCGCTGACCGAAGATCTCGCCGAAGATATCGCCGAAGATGTCGTTGATGTCCCCGAAGCCTTGGGCGCCGCCGCCGAACCCGGTGCCGAACCCGCCTGGGGCCTGGTGGCCGAAGCGGTCGTAGCGAGCACGCTTCTCCTCGTCGGCGAGGACCTCGTAGGCCTCGGAGCACTCTTTGAAGCGCTCCTCGGCCGCGTGATCGCCGGGGTTCTTGTCGGGGTGGAACTGGATCGCGAGCTTGCGGTACGCGCTCTTCAGCTCGGCCCCGGTCGCGGTGCGGGTGACCCCGAGGATTTCATAGTAGTCGCGCTTCTGCGGCAAGACGCACCTCAAACTGGAGCGACCCTTCGGCCGCCGGGCAACCTAATGCAGCAGCCCCCCGTGTCAAACCTCGAGCGGGGGAGCTACATGCTGAACTTTGGCCCGCAGGGGCAGCCCGTGCAAGCCGGGGCTCGGCCGCCTGCCCGTCGATGGACGAGCGCCGGCGCCTGCTCCTGAAACGCCTAGCCCTTGGCAGAGCTTCCCGTGGCCTTCTTGTCGTCGCCGGGGGCATAGAGCGCGTCCGCGATCCGGTAAGCGCTTCCTTCGAGCCGCGTGACCGCTCCCTTGATCTTGGCCAGGTCCACGCCATCCACGACCGCCTTGAGCGCCTCGAGGTCCGTGCGGATCTCGGCCATGTCCTTGGCCGGGAGCAGCGTCGCGTACTCCTCCAGCGCCTTCTCGGTGGTGTAGATAAGCCCGTCGGCGTTGTTCTTCACGTCGGCGAGCTCCTTCTTCTTCTTGTCCGTGGTCCGATTCTGGTCGGCCTCCGCCACCATCCGCTGGATCTCCTGCTCGGTGAGACCCGAGGAGGCGACGATGCGGATCGACTGCTGCTTGCCGGTGCCCAGGTCCTTGGCGCTGACGTGCACGATGCCGTTGGCGTCGATGTCGAACGCCACCTCGATCTGCGGAACGCCGCGCGGCGCCGGCGGCACGCCCACCAGCTCGAAACGCGCAAGCGTCTTGTTGTCGGCGGCCATCTCGCGCTCGCCCTGGAGCACGTGCACGTTGACGATCGGCTGGTTGTCCACCGCCGTGGAGAAGACCTGCGACTTGCGCGCAGGGATGGTGGTGTTCTTGTCGAGGATCTTGGTGAACACGCCGCCCGCGGTCTCTACGCCGAGCGAGAGCGGGGTCACGTCGAGCAGCAGGACGTCCTTCACCTCGCCCTTGAGCACGCCGCCCTGGATGGCCGCGCCGACCGCGACAACCTCGTCCGGGTTCACGCCCTTGTGCGGCTCCTTGCCGAAGAAGCTCTGTACCACCTGCTGCACCTTGGGCATGCGGGTCATGCCGCCGACCAGGATGACCCGGTCGATCTCCCGGGCGGTCAGCCCCGCATCCTTGAGCGCGAGCTTGCAGGGGTCGATGGTCCGCTGCACCAGGTCGGCGACCAGCCCCTCGAGCTCCTCGCGCGTCATCGTCTCGGTCAGGTGCTTGGGGCCGCTCGCGTCCGCGGCGATGAAGGGCAGGTTGACGTCGGTCTCGGTCGCCGAGGACAGCTCGTGCTTGGCGCGCTCGGCCGCCTCCTTGAGGCGCTGCAGCGCCATGCGGTCCTTGCGCAGGTCGAAGTTGTTCGCTTTGCGGAACTTCTCCGCCAGGAAGTCGACGATGCGCAGGTCGAAGTCCTCGCCGCCGAGGAAGGTGTCGCCGTTGGTGGCTTTCACCTCGAAGACGCCAGCGTTCAGCTCCAGGACCGAGATATCGAAGGTGCCGCCGCCCAGGTCGTAGACGGCGACTTTCTCCGCCGCCGCCGTGCGCATGGCAGCGCCCTTGTCCTTGCCGCCCTGGTGCGCCTTGTCGAGGCCGTAGGCGAGCGCGGCCGCGGTGGGTTCGTTGATGATGCGCAGCACGTTGAGGCCGGCGATGCGCCCCGCGTCCTTGGTGGCCTGCCGCTGGCCGTCGTTGAAGTAGGCGGGGACAGTGATCACCGCCTCGCTCACCGGCTCGCCGAGATAGTCCTCGGCCGTCTGCTTCATCTTGGAGAGGATCATCGCCGAGATTTCGGCGGGGCTGTAGCGCTTGCCGCGCAGCTCCACCCAGGCGTCCCCGTTGTCGGAGGAGACGATGCGGTAGGCGGAAACCGCGATGCTCTTCCTCACCTCGTCGCTGTCGAACTTGCGGCCGATCAGGCGCTTGACCGCGAAGACCGTCGCCTCGGGATTGGTGATCGCCTGGCGCTTCGCGATCTGCCCGACCAGG
>WNFI01175992.1_pt1 | contig 79607 bp, 66 predicted proteins | sample 5400471 | NCBI WGS metagenome assembly WNFI01 (sample SAMN13153348, study PRJNA577476) | soil metagenome | isolation source: 100 cm saprolite on Douglas fir-dominated hillslope | place: USA:California | collected 2013-09-17 | reverse complement strand
GTAAAAAAGAGGCGTCGCCTTGCTCTGTGAATGGAGCCGTCGCCGCCTCTTTTAAACTAGATCAAAACAATTATCTGACACAGTTCATTTTACAGACCCAAAAAAACATTTCTATTATTTTTTGGTAATTGATCCCAAATTAATTGTACTTATCTGTGTCTAAATGTTTGCCAATATACCCTACATAAACAAACCCATTTTCCGGAAAAAAATGAAATCGCAAATTTCCAGTCTTGATATGTAGTTCAAAGCATTCCCTTCTTCCGTCAGGCAAAGAAAACATTCTTTGATCTCTGTATTTCTTTTGACCCATAGTCTGTTTTGATTCTGTCGAAATGTTTAAAGGTGCTTTTTCATTTGCATCTTCATAGTTGAAATTTCCCGCGGTCCAGCAATTCTTCACATATTCGTCTAACTCTTTTAACCTAATTAAGATCTGATTTAAATAAGTTCCACCAATGGTCTGAATATCGTTCTTAACATTATCACAAAGAACAATTTTTGAAAATAACATCTCTCTCCTTTCCCAAAATAAATTAGGGGTTACATCCCATAGATTCTTTTCACGAAATGCAGTGTACGTTTCTTTATTATTGATGCATCTATCCAATTCGATTTCCGAAAAATTTATCCCATAAAAGGCATTGTAAATCCTATAAAGATCATCAAATTGCTTAAGAGATAAAATTTCGCTCTCGATATTTCCAATGGCCTGAAACATTCTTGGCAAAACAGTATACCGTAATTGTTCATCTTCTAATTTAGAAAACACAACATCAGAAAAGTTGCCGTCTACTGTTTCCAGACCCCATATTGAATCGTGCAGCAAGAAAGAATCTCCCCCGTTTCTTTCGTCGACAACCAAATCATTCAAATCACGAAGATTGTCCTCAATTGATCTACTGTTTGCTGTTTCGTAGCTTTTATTGAAAAGATAGTAGTTAAACATTTTTCTTTAACCGAATTAAGTGCGAATAATCAATTTGACTCTGATCAAAAAAACCTTTAGGCCATTCAGTCAACTCGCCTTTTTCCTTTATGCTTATGCCATTAACATTGGGCTGGCTTTCGCCTTCCACATGGCTAAAAAAATTTATTGTGACAGATGTATTTTCAATTTCTTTTTCTGCTACAGCTATTTGGATTCCATTTATAATATGATCGCTGTGCGTTTCTAAAATCACATTTACACCAGCGTTTGCTACCATTGCTAAAAATCTTCCAATTTTAGATTGTGCCGATGGATGTAAATGCGCTTCCGGGTTTTCTACTATCAGATAACTCCCCTTTTTTGCTATGAGTCCAGAAGCAACAATTGGCAACATATAGCTAATTCCGAAGCCAAGATTAGTTGCTAAGGTAGGATCAGAAAGGGTATATTCGTTCTCAAGCAACACTTGTGCAGTTAATGTTTTAGGGCTTGATTCAACTTTCACTTTCACACCTTTCATAACGAAATCCAACCAGTTATTCAGTTGATCTAGCAAATAATTGGATTCCGTTCTTTTAAATCGCCTTTCATCCTCAATCTTAGAATACCCAGCCTCCAAACCAATCAACTGGGCGGTGTTCTCCCCCTGCCAACCTGCATTTGGATAATCCCAAAATTGTAACGACTGATTAATTCTTGGCCCCAACCTTTCAGCATTTAAGTAGTAAAACTCCTGATTTAAAATTGAAGAATCAAGATTATCTGATTTTTCAACTTTAATAGGAGATAACCAAATCTTAGAATCATGATTATCTACTTCGTAATCTACAATTAGCTTTTCCAGTTCACTTTGAAGCCCAATGGTTATTGTATTTCCGTTATAACTGTTATTAAGCACAACTGTGCTATTTCCCAAAGCGAGGCAATACACTCCGTTTAGTGGAACATTAAGTCCATTCGTCTTATTTAATTGATAGCTTCCATTTTTCCATTCTCCACAATGTTCAATTGTTCTTCTTAAATATAGCAATGCTTGTATTGCCGTACTTTTACCATTTCCGTTTGCGCCGGCCATAACGGTGAGGCGGTTTAAAAAAATATCAACTTCTTCAAAACATTTGAAGTGATTTATTTTTAAATGATTCATGTTAGGCGTTTAGATTTTCTTCAATTATTACTTCAGCTGCTCTAAAAGCTATCTGATGATTGAGTTTTGCATTTGTCCCCCAAGTTAATTTTTGAAATAAGTCATTATCATTAGTTATTTTGGTGGCCAATGGGAATGCCAAACTTTCCCATTTGTTATCTTCTGAAATTTTCTTAAAATCATACTGGCTTAACAGCACACTCCAACTTACAAATAGTGTTTTGTTAATTAACTGTCTTCTAGCCCCAGGTTTTAAATGGGCCAATAGCGACTTTCGGAAAGAATAACTGCCAAATAAATGATAAGCAATTCTCATCGCATTGTCAAACAGTAAAACATAATTACTATAGTCATTTGTTTTGTCTTTGCTCAATTCCTCGGTTAAAGTATTCAGCTCTGAATCTATATTTCCGCTGTAATTGTTCAATGTTTTGTCAACTTGAAATTTCCTATAAAATAATATGAAACGTAAAGCCAATTCTTGTGATTCCATTCGCACATCTTTCACACTGTATCCCGTCGCATGCTTAAAACTGTCTAAATGAGCCATTTCTCTTAATATTTTTCTTAGCCCCTTACTAGCCAAACAATTTCTGATTTCTTGCGAATTCAATGGTTGCCCTCCAGTATTTATCCTTCGGAATATATCATATTTCAACTTGAATGGCGATGATGGATCAATCACATTGACAGTTATCTGGGTCATGTTTAACCAACGAAAATATTTTGCGTCAATCGCTTTTGTTTTGTCAGAGTTGGTAAAATATTTATTCCCGCATTTTTCCTGCAAGTATTCTAAATTGCTCAATTGAAACTCATTGTCCATAAATTTGCGGATTGTGCTAAGGCGTTGCAGCCCATCCACTACTGAAATTTTCCCATCATCATCTTGAGCAAAATAAAATATTGGCAAAGGAATCCGAAGCAAAATGGATTCAATCAATCTAGATTTCCGTAAATCATCCCAAACTAAATTCCTTTGAAAATCAGGCGTTAAATCAATATCATCAGCTTTCATCATATCGTAAACCTGCCGCAGCGAAAGTTGTTTGGTATCTACACGTATTTTCTCAGGGTCATATGGAGCTTCTTCCTTTTCATCATCCAATTCGGTTTGCTCTGTGCCCAAAGAGGCTTCAGTTGGGTTAAGTTGCAGCAGGAGCTCTTCCAATTTGCTTTTTAGTATTTCGACTTCTTCATCTACTTCTTCATCTTTAGTTAGTATTACGAATTGGTTCTCTTTCAATTCCAATTTCAAATATACTTTACCTCCATCTTTTGCATCAACAAAACGGTAGAAGTTGATTTCTTCCGGTTTATCAGTAAAATGTAGCGACTTTAAAAGTTTATCTTCTCCCGTTTTGAGTCTGATACTTATTTCCATTTTATACTTATTTCTTTAGCAAATTTAGAAATTAATATTCTACTCGCACCTATCCGTTCGTTAACTTTGGCAATAACGTATCTCTTAGCTGTGAAAGAGTGCGAATTTCGTTTTGATTTACATTTTTCTTTATTTTGCGAAGTTCTTCTGCTGCCCACTATAACTTTTTCTCCAAAATTTGTTCCCGATCTTTCTTCGCAGATTTAGCTAAATAAATTCATTTTATTTCAAATCGACCTATTTATTCTTTAATTTTCGTTCAACAATTTTTAAGCTCTTTAATCCCATTGGCTCTTCTTTAACAAGATCATAAATTAGGTCTGCGAGCCAAAGTGTCAATAAATCATCTGTATTAGTTTCCAGAAGTTTACCAAGCAGGGAAACCTGTTCCCTTTTAGCTCTGCGTTCTCCACGTTCAATTTTGCTATACATAGGCGTGTCAATTTCTAAACTAGCAGCGAGTTGTCGTTGTAAAAGGACTCTACTTTCCCGCAACTCTCTTAGTTTATCACAAAAACGCATCATGTTCTTTAAATTGACTTGTCAAATATTGGCAAGTCTATGACAAAAATGTTAATTCAGCAAACTTCTTCCATTTCTACTTTCTAATCTTTCCATGAAAGTTGACAAAGATGAAAGTATTGTCCGGTAGACCGCGTTATCCCATTCCCATTTCCCCTCTCCTTTCCCATATCTCTCGTATCTGTTTCCCCGCCTCCTCCGGCGTGATCCGGATATACTTATAAAAATCCTTCAGGCTCTTGTGCCCGCTGATCTTCATAATCAGTTCTGGCGGCGTTCCAGCCAGGAACTCATTCGTACAAAAAGACCGGCGGCAGGTATGCGTGGTGATCAGGGCGTACTTGGGCTTAACGGCCACCATATCCTGGTTGCCCTTCTTATAGGATACCTTGATGGGCGTATTGATGCCCGCGAGTTGGCCGACCTTCTTGATATACCGGTTCAATTCTGCGTTGGAAGTTTGGGGAACCTTGCGCTTAAAGCGGTTCATTAATATGTCGTGTGCTTCCGGGCGCAACGGAATGACTACCCAATGATCGGATTTTCCCTGCTTCTTATAGAGCATGCCGTTGCAGATATCCTCCGGCTTAATCCCATTGAAGTCGGAGAATCTAAGTCCGGTAAAGCTGCCCAAAACAAACAGATCCCTGAACCGCGCCCATTCCGGATGGGAAGACAAATCCAAGTCATACAGGGTGCGGATTTCCTCTCCGGACAGATAGATCGCATCCGTCTCTTCATCCAGGATCTTAAAATCGCTGAGGTCAATGGCCGGAATGATCTTCCGGCGCATGCGGTCCCGGAGGAAGATCCGGAGCTGCTTGATACTCGTCCCTACAGAATTCCTTTTCAGCCCACGAATGGCGATATTCCTGCGCATGTGCATGTGCTCATAGGTCAGGTAATTGACGAATGCTTCATAAAAATTGAAATCAAAGCTGGTAAAGGTGATCTTCTCTTTATGCCATTTTTGAAAGGCCAAGAGCCGTTTCTTCATGACCTGGTAGGTTCGCAGCATCCCGGTACTCACCTTCCGGGACTTACTTTTAATATAGTCGTCCACCTGGAAAAAGAAATCCTGGTTAGCTGCGACCTTATTGCTTTCTTCCAGGGCTAATTGCTTTGCCTTCTCCGAAAGGGTGGCCGGATCGAATTCCGGGTGAAAGACCTGCCGCAGAAATGCTACCGGGTCTTCCATCTTCTGCTGAAGGGCATACGATACCGTATCCTCCGCGATCCGGATCATCTTTTGCAATTGCATATTCATGATAACGGCGTCTCCGAATGTCGGAGGAAGCCCGGACGAAATTTTGGTCGATCTGGTATCCCAATAACGGGGAGGAACGGCCAGGCCGGTGAACAACAACGTTCGTCTTTCGGAAGAGTAACAATACTGGATAGAGATAGCGCTGGTGCCGTCTCTGCGCGGACGGCGATCACAAATGGGCTTGATTGGTAGTAACATGATTTTTGTCGATTTTTTTGTCGATCTAAATGATGTTTACCTGAATAAAGGTACGATGAAGAAATTTTGCCCCTTGTTATAAAATACTGAAAATCAGCAGTTAATCGGAAAGATCGGTAAAGTAAAAAAAGGATTACGAAACGTAATCCTCTTCTGTGTGACCCGGATTGGATTCAAACCAATGACCCCAAACTTAGAAGGTTTGTGCTCTATTCAGCTGAGCTACCGGGCCGAAATGTTTTCCCTGCCGCTTGCGCCCTCGAAGTCTTAAAGGACCGAAAAGGGGTAGCCGGCAAGGCTGAAACGGCGGCAAAAGTAAAAAAAATTAGGCAAGCTGCCAAACCGTTTTGGTATTCTGAAGCGGGAAAGCCCCCAAACCCACCCGCCCCCACCCCCAAAAATGATTTCGATTTCCCCCGGCATTTGCGTAACTTAATAGCAAATTTGCTTGCCATGGCTAGCTTTGACACCTCTCACGTCAAGAATATAGTCCTGTTGGGCCATGCTGGCTGCGGCAAGACTACCCTCGCGGAATGTATGCTGTTCGAAGCAGGACTGGTCAACCGCCGGGGATCGGTAGAAGAGAAAAATACCGTTAGCGACTTTTATGAGCTGGAACAGCAGCGGGGCAATTCCATCTTTTCCAAATTACTGCACACCCAATGGCGGGGCTATAAGATCAATATCCTCGACACCCCGGGCTATGATGATTTTGCCGGGGAAGTGCTGTCGGCCCTCCGCGTGGCGGATACAGGCATATTGCTCCTGAATGCCAGCTTCGGCGTGGAAGTAGGAACGGATATCATCTGGGAGTATACCGAACGATTCCAGACCCCCACCCTGCTGGCCGTCAATAAACTGGACCAGGATAAAGCAGATTTCGACAGGACCGTCACCCAGGCCAGGGAGCATTTTGGCCCCAATGTGGTCGTGGTACAATATCCCCTGAACCAGGGACTGGGCTTCGACTCTATCATCGACGTCCTGCGTATGACCCGGTACCGGTTCCCGGAACAAGGGGGGAAACCGGAAAAACTCCCCATCCCCGAAGAAGAAAAGGAAAGAGCCGACCGCCTGCACAAAGAGCTGATCGAAGCGATCGCCGGCAATGACGAAACGCTCATGGAGAAATACTTTGACAAAGGCGAGCTGGATGAAGATGAAATGAGGACCGGCCTGAACAAAGCCATGATCAACCACGACCTTTTCCCCCTCTTCTGCCTGTCTGCCAAAAAGAATATGGGCAGCGGCCGGATCATGGGATTCATCGATAATGTCTGCCCCAGCCCGGCCGAAATGCCCCCGCAGACAGCCCTCTCCGGAGAGACTCTCCCCTGCGATCCCGACGGCCCCGCCTGCATTTTTGTCTACAAGACCATTTCGGAAGCCCATATCGGGGATATGTCCTTTTTTAAGGTTTTCTCGGGGACGATCAAGTCGGGAATGGAACTGGTGAATGAATCCAATGGCGTAACCGAAAGACTCAACCAGCTGTTCGTCGTGGAAGGCAGCAAACGGACCAATGTGAACGAACTGGTGGCCGGAGATATCGGCGCTACCGTCAAACTAAAGCATACCCATATCAATAATACGCTCCATGCCCGGGGGAAAAATTATGAGCTTCCCCCCATTGAATTCCCTTCCCCGCTGATGCGCGTCGCCATCGAATCCACCCAGAAAGGAGATGAAGAAAAGCTATCCCTGGCCCTGCACCAGGTACAGGAAGAGGATCCAACCGTCATCGTGGAAGTGTCCCAGGAACTGCGGCAAACGATCCTTCACTGCCAGGGAGAACTACATCTGTCCGTGATCAAATGGAAGCTGGAGCATATTTCCAAAAATCTTCATGTACAGTTCACCCAACCCCGCATCCCCTACCGCGAAACCATCCGCAAGCCCGTACAATCCAGCTACCGCCATAAAAAACAATCGGGCGGAGCCGGCCAGTTCGGGGAGGTATACATGCAGGTAGAGCCCTGGTACGAAGGCATGCCCGACCCCAAAGGGCTTTCCGTACGCGGCCGGGATGAGTATGTACTGGACTGGGGCGGCAAACTTATTTTCCTCAACTGCATTGTGGGAGGAGCCATCGATCAACGTTACCTCCCCTCGATCCTGAAGGGGGTTATGGAAAAAATGCACGAAGGGCCCCTGACCGGCTCCTATGTACGGGATGTACGGGTGATCGTGTACGATGGGAAAATGCACCCGGTGGATTCCAATGACCTGTCCTTCAAAATAGCAGGGTTGATGGCCTTCAAACAAGCGTTTCAGCAGGCGGACCCGCAGATCCTGGAACCTATCTACACCGTGACCGTCCTCTGCCCGGACGACCAGACCGGCGCTATTATCGGCGACCTGCAGGCGCGCCGGGCCATTATCGAAGGCATGGATACAGAAGGGCCTTTCACCAAGATCATCGCCCAGGTGCCCCAGGCGGAAATGCACGATTACTCCTCCTCCCTCCGGTCTATCACCCAGGGCCGGGCTAAATTCAGGATGCAGCTCTACGAATATTCCCCTGTCCCCTTCGATCTCCAGCGCAAGCTCATCGACGAATATCACAAAACAGCCCAACACCAGGAAGCATGACCGCTTAGCCGCGTTTTCAGGTTTTTGATTGCCAGTTTGTATTTATCTTCGGGGCCCTATCCGGGATAAATCGCCTATCTATGGATGTAAAAATAGAAGACAGCTGGAAAGAAGCCCTTAAACAGGAATTCAATAAACCGTATTTCCTGCAGATCGCTACTTTTCTGAAAACGGAAAAACTGGCCGGGAAAACCATTTATCCTCCGGGCAGCCTGATTTTCAATGCTTTTAACACGACTCCCTTCGATAAGGTGAAAGTGGTCGTATTAGGGCAGGACCCGTATCACGGTCCGGGGCAGGCGCATGGATTGAGTTTCTCTGTTCCCAAGGGGATCGCTCCCCCACCCTCTCTTATTAATATTTTCAAAGAATTACAAAGTGATATCGGTGTGCCTATTCCCAATCATGGTAACCTGACGCATTGGGCCGAGCAGGGGGTGATGCTGTTAAACGCCTCCCTGACCGTCCGGGCCAACGAGCCAATGAGCCATGCCAAGATCGGATGGGCCGAATTTACCAATGTCGTGATCGAGAAGATCTCCGCCCTGAAAAAGAATACCGTATTCCTCTTATGGGGAAAGTTCGCACAGGAAAAACAAGCCCTGGTGGACGGGACCAAACACCTGGTATTGAGAGCGGCCCACCCCTCGCCCCTATCTGCTCATAATGGGTTTTTCGGTTGCAGGCATTTCTCCAAGACCAATGCCTGGCTAATGAGTAAAGGTATCGACCCTATTGACTGGAAATTATAAACGCCCTCCCTCCATGCATCTTCCTGAAGAAAGCACCATAAGCAAAGCCGAAAAGGATACTCTATTGATGGAAGTATTCGGAAGGATCTGTGCCCTCTGGGCGCTTATTCTATTTGTCGTTACCATGCTGGTATTTTTGATCCCCTTCCTTCTGTTCAGCTATTTTGCGCCGGACCCGACAAAGACCCGGCGTTTTATCCGCTACTCCCGGGTGTGGATGGGTATCTTTCTAACGGGGATAGGTTGTCCCCTGCGGATAAAAGGCAGGGAAAAATTCAAAAAAGGCGAGACCTATGTGGTCGTATGCAATCATAATTCCCTGATGGATGTGCCGGTCTCGACCCCTGGCGTACCGGGAGCCTGTAAGACCATCGCCAAGACGTCTTTTGCCAAAGTGCCACTCTTCGGACTTTTCTACCGCACCGGCAGTGTGCTGGTAGACCGTAACAGCGAAGCCAGCCGCCGGGAAAGTTTTACCAAAATGAAGGAGGTCCTGGATATGGGACTGCATATGTGCCTCTATCCCGAAGGCACCCGGAATAAGACCAATAATCCCCTAAAATCCTTTCATGACGGGGCTTTCCGCCTGGCCCTCACCACGGATAAAGCTATCATCCCCGCTATTATTTTTAACAGCAAAAGAGTATTGCCCCCCGAAAAGCCCTTTTTTGTCCGCCCCTGTAAACTGGGTATGCATTTCCTGGACCCCGTCATTCCTCAACCGGGGGAAAACGTCGAAAGCCTTAAGCAAAGGGTCTTCAAGATCATGTGGGACTATTATGTCACGCACAAAGCCTGATCGGTTTATTGATTGTAGAAATATTTGTTCCGGGTGATCTTCAGATCCTGTAAAATACCGGATTTAGGGCTGATGGTAATATTAAAGTAATGGTTGATACCCACCGGAGTCACGTTGATAGACATCTGCCAGCAATGCATATCCCGGGAGATGGACATGGTGAGGGTTTGCAATTGCTGATATTTCACATCATAGTACCCGTTCAATCCTATCTTCCACTTTTCCGTCAGGTTGAAATCCCCGTTCCAGTTGATGCTCGAGGTTATGGTCGTCGCAAAACCGGAATAGTCCAGCTTCTCCGCATTCGTAAAGTTCAGGGCAAAAGACAGATTGAGCGACCAGGGGATATTGAAATCCGCGAACTGTGCCGGGTTCTGCCGGATATAATTCATCTGCGCCTGCTGCTCTTCCATGGTCAGGGGAACCTGGCTCTGGGCGAGATCCTTTTCCTGCTGCGCTAATTTAGGGTCCTTGGGCTTGCTCTTAAAACTGGTGGAAATAGCCAGGTTGCCTGCAGAGATCCTGCCCAGGGAAAATTTCTTACCCGACCAGGCATATTTGTCTATATTGAAGCCCATGCTATCCGTCTGATAAGGATTCAGGGTAGCGCCGCCCGTAATATTGATATTCTGGAACAGGGTACTCCGGAAATAAAAACTGATAGGGGACAATTTGAAGGAGTCCGCCAGGTAATTATAACTGCCGGTAAATCCAACTCCATCGATGATGGTAGTTTTTTTGATACCCGCATCCGAAGTGTCTTTTTTGGAACGGGTCTTTATTTCGAAATGGTTGTCCAGGCCGAAGGAGAGCCCGCCGAAGGTCCCCTCCCCAAAAGGTCCGTAAGTACTTCCCTGGTAATAGGACATTCGCTGGATACGGGTAGTATGCTTGATGCTATCGGACCAGGGCGTCGTCAGGTTATAATAAGACGGGCCGGACAGGTTTGGCTTGTAGCTGATGCTGATCGTTGGCCGGATAACGTGCCGGATCCCCATCAGGGAACTGTTCTTCCCGAAATTCTGGAAGGTACCGAAGATCGCCGAGCTGAGGCTAAGGCTGAACGACATGTCGTGCGCCAGGAAAGCGCCTTTTTGAGTCCCCACGGTATCCACCCTGTTACTGTCAGGATTATACCTCATGAACAGTTTCCGGGAATAGATCCTGTTCTGATAGCTGACTCCGGGGGTTACCTGGATGGGGCCTTTCAGCGGCAGGGTCAGGCTGATAGGGATATTGTTCTGCGCGCCCCATTGGAAGGTATCGATGATCTTTTTAAAATTGGCTGCGGAGTCATAGAAGGTCGCTCCTCCCTGTACGTTGGTGGTCAGGCCAACCCCGAATTTCTCATACCATTTGGGCAACCCTACGGAATTCTTTTTCTGTAAAGGATAGATCGTAGGGGCGGTGAAAGCGATACTGGGCAGGTTGATATTGATCTGGCGGGTAAGGTTATTCTGGCTATGGTTGCCTCCGACCGACAGATTGTATTTGCCGTTCCAGGTCTTGGAATAGGTAATGGATGAACCCAACTGGTTATTATAGGTTGCCTGGGGGTTATTCAGTTGATATTGATTGTATTTAGTAGAGGCCACGTTGACATTGGCCGAGAAATTAGTACCTGGCCTGGCCTTGCTGTCGACCGTATGGCTCCAGGTAAAATTGAATGTCCGGGCGGTCGTATAGGCGTCTTTGCCTACGTCGCTCAGCAGGCGGGTGTTCTGCAGGGTAAAATTAACCTGTCCGCTGTATCGGTACCGCTTTCGGTAAGTCGGAGTGAGGAAGACGGACCACCCTCCATAAGAATAGACATTGGTCCGCAGGGTCACGTCAAAATAATCATTTATGACTTTATAATATCCCAACCCTTCCAGGCCGATACCGGCCTGATCGCTGGCCGTGAATTGGGGTGGCAACATGCCGGAATGCCGGCCCTGTGATAAAGGGAAAAAGCCGAAGGGTATATAGATCGGTATCGGCACCCCCTCGAATTCGGGGTGTACGGGACCGGTGATCGCAAATTTCTTATTGATGAGCTTCATCTTATTGGTCCGGAAGGCAAAATGGGGGGTGTCGAGGTTACAGGTGGTGAAGACCCCCCGGGAAGCATAATATTCCTGCGGGGAAATTTTTTTCATTTTTTCCGCATGGACGAACATTTCCCCGGAATTCGTGTAGGTATTCCTGGTTATCCCTTTCTGGCTCTTGATATTATAGATGATGGTGTCGGACCGCATGGTATTGTCCTGCTGCACCATCTTGGGATAACCGACAATATTACCGGCCGTGTCCTTGGTATAGGAAGCGACCACGACATTGCGACTCTGATTAAATTCAATTTCGTAAGCGGAGAGTTCGGCGTCCTTGTACTTGGTATTGGCTTTATTATAGAGAGTGATCCTTTTAGACGGAACGTTCATGACCACGGAATCGGAGGCCTTATAATCAATGGCCGCTTCCAGGGTATCCTTGGAGATCTTGTAGTCCAGCGTGTCGACGACCCTGTGCAGGGAGTCGCGGGTCGTGTCCCCGGCTATGCCCAGGGAATCCCGGCGGAGCGTGTCGCCGGCGAGACCTGGAGAACCGGGACGGACGGTATCGGCGATGGACGATCCTTTCCGGCCGTTGTCTTTGGGATGCCGGATACGGGGTTTAGAGGTATCCTGGCCCAATGCTAATATTTTGCAAAAACGGGTAAATGACGAATAATTTGCAGGACTATTGAGCGTTACTGAAAAGAATATAGCAGTAAAAATCAATGTCAGTAATAATTTTGAGCTAATTTTGCGTCCGTTAATATTCATACATTTATAAAACAACGAATAGATGACAGGTAAATCTATTCGTTTATTAAGAAATCAGGATGCTCATTCGGTCCTGCTTGTGAATGAACAAAAATAGCCATTACAGCATTAAGATTTTGTGAAGATTGGAGGGAATTGGTAAAATAAAATGACTATGATGAAAAAGTTGACCATTTTGTTGTTTTTATCTGCAATTGTCTGTGCCATCACTTCGTTCAATACCCACCCCAAACAGAAGCCTGTCCTGCGTACCATTATCATCGACCCGGGGCATGGAGGTTTTGATCCGGGCACTACCGGGCTGATCTCACAGGAAAAAAACGTGGCCCTGGCCATCTCCCTGAAACTGGGCAAAGCCATCCAGGAGGCCTTCCCGGATATGAAGATCGTATTTACCCGCACCACGGATATCATGCCGGGCAATATGCCTACTAAAAGCGCCGGCCTTCACTACCGGGCAGAACTGGCCAATAAATCCAAGGGGGATCTTTTTATATGTATTCACGCGAACAACGACGGTCATAGCCCCGGCTCTTATGCGGTTCATCGGGTCATCGGGCATAAACTGGTAGGAAAAGGCCGGCGGCGCAAAAGAGTCCCGATCTATGAGACCTATTATGTAAAAAATACCCGGGTAGGCACCGGAAGTTATATCTGGAAGGCGGACCGGAACGTATTTAAGGGTTCGGCTATTAACCAGCGGGAGGAAGGCGGAGAGAACGATCTGACAGACAGCAGCAACGCCCAGGCCGATTCTGAGGCCTTCGACAGGAGTTCCCCGGAAGCTAAGATCCGGGCCCAGCTATACGAAAAGAAATACTTTGCCAACAGCGCCCTTTTCGCCACCCTGGTAGAGAGCGAATTCGTCAAAGCCGGGCGTCACAGCGACGGAGTGCTGCAAAGGGACGAAGGTATCCAGGTTCTCCAGGCCACGGGGATGCCCAGCGTATTGATCGAAACGGGCTTTCTGAGCAATAAGGAAGAGGAAGAATTTTTGAATAGTGAAGATGGTCAGAATGAAATTGTGCAAAATATCCTGGATGCGCTCAAACGCTACAAGGATACGCTGGAAGGCCATACGGGTGCGGAGCCCTCCTCTTTTCAGCCGGTAGCCTCTCCCGGCGCGGGTGTAGCCCGGAATTACTATCCTGCCAAACAGCCCGCGGCCCGGTTCGCAGCGCTCCATAAATAAGCTTTAACGTTGTCTTCAACACAAGAGCCGGCAATTTTCCTACATTTGCTACCTATAGACATTATAAAAACGCTGGAAGCGTTTTAGTCCGAAGGACAGACATTAGCCATTTGCCGGAGATGTGCTAATTTTGGTAAATGCGCATCTCCGGCACATTAATTAAACATAAATCCATTCGGATGAAAATTGCTAATGAGACTAAAATCGGCGTACTGGCGGTCGTAGCCGTTGCCGGGTTAATACTGGGCTTCAATTTCCTGAAAGGCAGCAGCCTTTTCGAACACACGAAAAAAATTTACGCCGTCTTCGATAATGTGGAAGGCATGGAAATATCCAATTCCGTACAGATCAACGGGCTACAGATCGGAACGGTAGCCGCGATCAATGAATCGGACCAAGACCTTAAACAGGGCATTGTAGTGACCATCCTCCTGAAAAAAGATGTTCATATCCCCATAAATTCGGTGGGAGTTATCAATTCAGGCCTGATCACCTCCTCTTCTATAGCCATCACCAAGGGAGATGCGCATGAATACCTGGAGAATGGGGATACACTGGACACGAAAAAGAAGTCAAACCTGTTCGCCCAGGTGGAACAAAGCGTGAACCCGGTCATACTCAAGCTGGGTGGAACTTTGACATCCCTGGATTCCCTGATAGAAGTGATCGGGACTATGTTCGATCCGAAACTGAAGAATAATTTCGGCTCCATCATTACCAGCCTGGCGGCTTCTTCGGCCTCCCTGCAGACCCTCCTGAATGCCCAGACGGGTGAGTTGGCGCAATCGCTGAAGAACGTGGACCAGTTCACCGGTAACCTGGCCAGGAACAACGAGCATGTCAGCAAGACCCTGGAAAACCTGGATAAGACAGCTGCAAACCTGGCGGCGGCCAGGATCCCCGAGACTCTGGAGAACCTCAATTCCGCTATTACTGAATTAAAGGGCGTAGTCGGTAAGGTGAATAGTAATAATGGGTCGCTGGGCCTGCTGCTAAACGATAAAAAACTCTATCAGAACCTGGAAGGGACTTCCCGCAGCCTGAATATCTTATTGGACGATGTCCGTATCCATCCCAAACGTTATGTAAATATCTCCGTGTTTGGCCGGAAGGATAAGAGCGGCCCCCTGATGGCCCCCGTCGATTCCGCGTCAAAACCCGTTAATAAATAAGAGGATGAAGATAAGGATATTGGCTTATACGGTCGTCCTGACCTGCTGTAGCCTGTTGCTAAGCCGTCAGGGTTGGTCGCAGGGACAGCTGGACTTTCGAACGCCGGGCAACGACACCGTAAAAGTGGTGCTGATCCTGAACACGGATAATTTCAAGTCGCAGCAGGTGGATTCCGTCACGAGCATGACCTTCCTGGTCGGCCATGTAAAGCTGAAAGAAGGCAAGACCCTGATCTATTGCGACAGTATGGTGAGGAACAGCCGGGACAGTGTCCTGGAGTGCTTCGGGAATGTCCATATCAACGATAATGACTCTACGAATATCTATTCGGACTATATGAAATACCAGGTCAATGTCCGAAAGGTATATTTCAATAAAAATGTGAAGCTGACGGACGGCAAGGGGGTCCTCACGACCCAGGAGCTGCAGTATGACCTGAACACGAAGGTAGGCGTGTACGTGCACGGGGGTAAGATCGTGAACAAGGAATCTGTGCTGACCAGCGAAGAGGCCACTTACTTCGAGGATACCAAGGATGTCCATTTTAAAAAGAGCGTCGTGCTGAGAGATCCGCAATATGACCTGAGCGCGGACTCCCTATTATATAACACGCAGACCCAGGTGTCTACGTTTATTACGGAGACTTTTATTCAATTCAAAGACAGTACCAAGCGTACGGTACGGACCAGCAATGGCTATTATGACCTGAAGAACCGGAAAGCCTATTTCGGCAAAGGACCGGTGATCACGGATGGCTCTCAGCGACTCACGGGAGATATCGTACAGATGGACGACAGCACGGGTGTCAGCATGGCCCGGGGAAATGCCGTTTATATGGACACGGCGCAGGGGTTTGTGCTGAAAGCCAATCACATGATCAACAACAAAAAAACCTCTACTTTTTTTGCTACTGAAAAGCCCATGATGAGCCTCAAACAGGATAAGGATTCCATTTATATCGTGGCGGATACGCTCATGTCCGGCAGGCTGATCGATGCGCTCGAGGCTTCCCGAAAAATGGAAACCGCGGATAGCCTGCATAAGTTGTATGTCGACAGCCTGTACCAGAGGTCGGCCGATAGTCTTCATCGTGCCGCCGCGGCGGACACCGCGAATGCGCAGGATACTTTACTATCCGTCATGCCGGACAGTACCCATCGCATGATTATAAAAGACCTGAGCGATAGCCTGGGGGGGAAATTTGCCAACGGCAAGCCCCCGGTGCCGCCGGATAGTCTGGCCACGACGGATAGCCTGGGAAGGAAGCCCGGGGCGGCCGATACTTTGGGGCATGAGCCAGGAGCCGGTCTGGATAGTCTTGGGAAGAGGATGACGGACAGCCTGGGAAAGAAGATAACGGATACTTCGAAGAAGAAGCTTACCGCCAGGGAGCTGGCCAAAAAGCAGCGAAAAAAGGAGAAGGAGGCGGAGCAGGATAAGCGCGATCAGCTGGCCGCTCAGAAAGCCGCGCAGAAAGCGACGGCGGACAGCATTGCACATAAGATTAGGGCCACGGCCGATAGCATATCACGAAAAAACAGGGCCGTTGCGGATAGTATTTCGCACAGGGCAAAATTTGTCAAGGACAGTCTGGTCATGGCCAGCAGGCCCAAAACTCCGAAGCAGATAAAGGCAGATAGCCTGTACAAAATACGTCAGGCCAATAAGCAGCGGAGGGTCGATAGTCTCCGGATGGATAGCTTGAAGGTAGTAGCGGCGGATAGCTTGAAGAGAAGGGTCGCCGATAGTCTGCAACGGCAGATCGACGATAGTTTACAGAAGAGGGCGGCGGACAGCATACGGGCCATCAAGGTGGAAGAGGCTACGATCAGGGACACCAGTGTCCGGTATATAAAAGGGTATCATCATGTAAGGATCTTTTCCGACTCCCTGCAGGCTGTCGGGGACAGTCTCTATTATTCCGGCAAGGATTCGATCTTCCGGCTATTCTACAATCCGATTGCCTGGGGAAGCGGCGACTACCAGGTTACCGGCGACACCATGTACGTCTATACGAAAAACAAAAAGGCCAACCGGCTGTATGTGTTTGAAAATGCCCTGGCCATCAATAAAGTAGGCAAAAACTTTTACAACCAGCTCAAGGGGACTACAATCAATGCCTATTTCAAGAACGGGGAAGTAGATTATATGCGGGCCAAGGGCAACGCGGAGAGTATCTATTATGTCCGCGACGAAAATAAGGCTTATACCGGGGTGAATAAAGCGCATGCCGACATTATCGATATGATCTTCGCTCTCAAGGACGACGGGAAAGGCAGAGAATTGAACCGGGTGGTCTTTCGCAGTGAGGTGGAAGGCTCGATGATCCCCTTCAGGAAAGTCAATTTTGACGATATGCATTTGCGTGGTTTCAGATGGTATGAAGATAAAAGACCGAAGAGTAAGGAAGACCTGATGAAGGACAAGACCACTGAAACCGAGGAAAGCAAATAAGGATTTAAGAAAACTCTAACACCCCTCTCTCAATACTTTCGGCCCGATCCCCGTTCCAAAGGAATAAATCCTTTTTATGCGAGTGATCCCCTTTTGCCTGGCGTTGCTGGTGGCCGGTGGCGTGTCCAGTCGTTTGTTTGCACAAGAGTCTGCCCAAGCCCCGATGGAGGGTTATAAAATGGCGGTCGGTATCCGGTTCAGCTCAGCCTCCCCTACCCTAAGTAATTCTCTCAGTTTCAAATATTTTATAAACGAAGGCAATGCGATAGAAGGGCTCGTGTCTTTCGGCAACCGTTTTGGCTTTGGGGCTTTGTACGAGAAGCACCAGATCATCGGGGCCACGCCGGCCTTCACCTGGTTCTATGGCGCAGGGGGGTATGCCGGATTCGAGGGCGGTAAGACCTGGCTGGGGCCTACGGGTATCGTCGGCCTGGATTATAAATTCCCCAATGCTCCCGTCAACCTTTCTTTGGACTGGAAACCGGAGCTTGATATCAGTCCTGCCATCAATTTCGTGCCGGATGCCTTTGGCCTTACGGCCCGGTTTACCCTTTTCTAAGACTTCGCCACATTATTTCAGCCAACTCATGCAGCTTTAATTTCTTTTTTGCGGTTTTTTGCAGTTTTTTAGCTTACTTTGGTTGTTACTGTAACCAAAACACATGCTTAAACAAGAGAGGCAGGCCTATATTCTACACCAGGTCAATCTTCATAACCAGGTGCTTTCCACCAATCTTAGCCTGGACCTGAATGTATCGGAGGATACTGTCCGAAGGGATCTCCAGGAACTGGCGGACGATAATAAGCTGATCAAGGTGCATGGAGGCGCGTTATCCCTTTCCTTTTCCGATTTCCATTATCCTTCCACCCATGTATATGCTCACCCGCAAAAAAAGCTGATCGCGCGCAAAGCCGCAGCCCTTATCCATAATGATATGTTTGTCCTCACCACTGGTGGCACCACGCTGATCGAGCTGGCAAGGACCCTCCCTAAAACCCTGAAAGCGACTTTTATTTCAGGTAGTCTTCCCGTTGCGCTGGAGTATTCTCATCATCCCAATATCGAAGTGATCATGATCGGGGATAAGGTCTCCAAGAATTCGAAGATAACGGTGGGCGGAGAAGCGATCGCCAAAATAAAGCAGATAAAGGCCGATCTCTGCTTCCTTGGAGTGAATGCCATCGATGCGGAGCAGGGCATCACCGATAATGACTGGGATGTGGTACAAGTGAAAAAAGCCATGATCGAATCAGCCCGGAAAGTAATCTGCCTCACCATCTCTGAGAAGATCAATTCCTGCCAGCCCATTCATGTTTGCCCCATACAAAAAATCGATACCCTGATCACGGAATTACGACCTGAAGATCCTTTACTGGAGCCGTATACCCGAAAAGGCCTCCAGGTGCTCTGATAGGTCGGCCAAAGCTTTCTGATAGTAGCCCCTTGAAAATGAATGGTCCCAAACTACACATGAGAAGACACAAACATGGACCGGTCCCCTGCTAATTGGCAGGGGACTTTTTTATTCAGGGCAGCGGCCCCGTGGGCCGCTAGGCCGAATGACCGAAAAATAAATAACAAAGAAAGATCGAAGTGAGGATGCCCACCAGGTCCGCCAGCAACATGGCGCTGATGGAATAGCGGGTATTTTTGATGGAGACGGACCCGAAATAGACGGCCACTACATAGAAAGTGGATTCCGAAGAGCCCTGCAGGATGCCGGATAAGCGGGCGGCGAAGGAATTGTTCCCGAAGGTTTTCATCGTATCCACCATCATGCCCCGGGCTCCTGCGCTGGTGAAGGGTTTGATCAATGCCGTCGGCAGACCATCCACGAATCGGGTATCGGCGCCCAGGGCGGTAAAAAGATATTTGACCCAGCCGATCACGACGTCGAAAGCCCCGCTGGTTCGCAACAAGCTAATGGCTACCAGCATACCTACCAGGTAAGGGATGATGCGGACGGCCGTTTCGAAGCCTCCCTTCGCACCCTCGACAAACGCTTCGAAAATATTGATCTTTTTGTAAAGGGCGCCCCCGATGATCAGCAGGAAAATGAGCAGGATCATTCCACTGGCGAGTGTCCGGGAAAAGGATTGCACACCCTCCGCATTCTGGGTTTGCAGATAAAGGACCAAAGCGGCGATCAGCGTGGAAAGCCCCCCGATCCATAATAAAATGACAGGCTGGAAGAGGTTGATCTTTTGCCGGATGGCGACGATCGACATAGAAGCGATCGTGGCGACGAAGGTGGCGATGACGACGGGAATGAATATATCCGTCGGGTCAGGCGCTCTCAAAGAGGCCCGCAGGGCCATCACCGTAATAGGGATCACCTGCAGGCCGGAAGCGTGCAGGCAAAGGAACATGATCTGGGGGTTGGAAGCGGTGTCCTTATCGGGATTGATCTCCTGGAGGCTTTTCATCGCTTTGAGGGCGAAGGGGGTGGCGGCGTTGTCCAGTCCCAGCAGGTTGGCCGAAAAATTCATCATCATATGTCCCATGGCCGGGTGATCTTTTGGCAGATCCGGGAAAAGCCGGGAGAAAAAAGGTCCGATGATCCGGGAAAGCACCCGTATGCCTCCGGCGGCTTCCGCGATGCTCATCAGGCCCATGAAGAGGGCCATCAGGCCGACCAGGCCGATACTTAGGTTGACGGCTGTTTTACAGGTTTCGATGATGCCGTCAGCCTGTTGGACGGTGTAGGCTCCGGGTACGGATCCCTGGGTGGAAACGCGGAGGCTGGGGGTCGATGGGACGGGGGCGGGGGTCGCGAACCGCAGGGTATCCCCGGCCTTGCCGGTGACCATACTGCTGAAAATGTCCTTGTTATTGGGAGAAAAGACATATTTAATGCCTGCTACGCCTATTGCCACCAATATGAAAGCCGCCCATATCCTGCTTAATGCCATGCATGAAAATAAGAAAAATTAAGCATTCCCTGCCCACGTTTTACTTACCTTTGCGGCTCTAAAATTGAAATTATAACATATGGGCTTACAAGCAGGGATCGTAGGATTGCCGAATGTGGGAAAGTCAACTTTATTCAATGCGGTGAGCAACAGTGCCAAAGCACAGGCCAGCAATTACCGGTTCTGTACCATCGAGCCCAATATGGGACTGGTAGATGTGCCGGATGACCGCCTGTACAAACTGTCCGATCTGGTGAAACCCAATAAGATCGTGCCCACCCAGATCGAACTGGTGGATATCGCCGGTCTGGTGAAAGGGGCCAGCAAAGGGGAAGGGTTGGGCAACAAGTTCCTGGCCAATATCCGGGAAGTGGATGCCATCGTGCATGTGATCCGTTGTTTTGAAGATGAGAATATTCTGCGGGATGAAGGGGCCATCAACCCCGTCAGCGACAAGGAGATCATCGATACGGAATTGCAGCTGAAAGACCTGGAAAGCGTGGAAAAGAAGTACAGCCGTACTGAAAAGATGCTGAAAACAGGAGATGCCAAGATCAAGGTGGAATACGAAGTCTTAAAGCGTTGCAAAGAACACCTGGAAATGGGCAGAAGCATCCGGGAATTGGACCTCAGCAAGGAAGATAAAGCGGCGATCGCAGACCTGTTCCTGCTGACGGACAAACCCGTGTTATATGTGGCGAATGTGGACGAACCTTCGATGCATACCGGCAATAAATATTCCGAAGCGTTGAAAGCCGCCGTGGCGGGCGAGAATGCGCAGGTGATCGTCATGAATAATTCCATCGAGGCACAGATCTCGGAAATGGAAGAGCCGGCAGACCGGGAATTGTTCATGGAAGAATATAAGATGAAAGAGCCGGCCTTGAATAAGCTGATCCGCTCCACCTATAAACTGCTCAACCTGGCCACTTATTTTACGGCGGGGGTACAGGAAGTAAGGGCCTGGACCATTCACGAAGGATGGAAGGCGCCCCAGGCGGCCAGCGTGATCCATACGGATTTCGAGAAAGGTTTTATCAAGGCGGAAGTGATCGCCTACAATGATTTTGTACAATACGGCTCGGAAGCGGCCGCCCGGGAGAATGGCAAGCTACGCATCGAGGGAAAGGAATATATTGTGAAAGACGGGGATGTAATGCATTTCCGGTTTAACGTTTAAAGATTCAGCTATTTTATAAAAAAAAGAGAGCTCTTTCGGGCTCTCTTTTTTTATTGCAATGGGGAGGGTTAGAATATGTTATATCCTAAGCTGATATAGTATAATCCGCCTACCTGGGCGTTACCGATGGCATCAACATAATATTTGTTCAGCAGGTTGGAAGCGCCGATCTTGATCATACTGCGTGGCAACGATGGGGGTTTCATGCTAACCTGTGCATCCAGTGTTCCGAAAGCGGGTGTGTTGCCCGTTATAAAAGAGGATTGATACAGATAGCTCTGCTGCCAGCGATAAGTCAGGTTGAACCCATAATGTTTGGCTATCTTGTAATTAGCCAGGGATATATTAAATTTTACTTTGGGGGTATTGAAGTCTGTTTGCAAGCTATTGTCCTGTCCGGAAATATCATTGTAAGCAATATTGCCTGAAGCGACGAATCCTTCTGGCAGGGAATAATCCAGTCCCAGGCCAGCGCCAACCGTCTTGACCTTATTACTGCTATTGGTGTAAATTCCAAACGTATTGGTTGGGGTCTGTCCCTGCGTTAAGGGATCTTTCACCAGAACAGTAAGACCGATAAAGTTGGTGTATTCAGCATAAAAGCCATACAGATCTATAAGCAGTCTGCCTGCGATAAGCCCCTTGTATCCCAACTCATAGGAAGCTACCGTCTCCGGCTTGAATTCCTTGAACTGGTATTGGGTGGGAGGGACGCCCGTACTCTGGTAACGGCTGAGGGAAGCTGTATCATAAGTATTGGTCCTCAACCCATAAGCGTCAATAAACGCCGGCAAGCCCCCGATCAATTTAGCAGAACCCGTCTGGAGGTTAATGTATTGGTTCTGTGTTGAAGGGAAGCGGTAGGCTGTCTGGAAGGAAGCGCGTATAAAGTTATCTTTTGCGATTTTAAATACGGCTGTGGCGCGGGGGGTGAAGCGCCCCTTGAAATTAGAGTTTTTATCGTACCGGCCGGCAAGGGTGATTTTAAGCAACTCATTGAAAAAGCCTTTTTGTATCTGTGCAAAAGCCCCGCTCTCATTTATATTGATCCGTCCGGAAGTATCGGCGAAAATAGTTCCATGAGAGTTTAATACAAATTCCCGGGTGGAGGCGCCCACCGTTATGTCCGCCCATTTGATCAGGTCAGAAAAATTGAACATTCCTTCCCCCACATACAAATTTGTCTGGTCATTAAATTTACCGCCATAAGGGATAGCCATCCCCTTAATGGTGTTCAATGTCGTATTAAAAGGTACGGTACCCGGTTGCAACCTGTTCGCATCGGCGGCGGCCCTTGCCTGGGCGCTAGCTGTGACATAGGCTTGTGCGGGAGTCTGGCCTTGCGCTAAAGCGACTCCGAATGCCTGTGCATATGCGCCTATATAGGTAGGCGCCCATACCGTTTTGGTGGGTGCGTATGCTTCATTCAACAAAGTGGCCGCAGCGACCATATCATAAGAACTGCCCGCATCCTCCTGGGTGGTATAGGCCCTGACATAAAAATGCTTCCCGGCGACTTCCGCCTTGTATTGCCCGATCCGAACATCTTTTAAGCTGTAGCGGTCGGTGCCCTGATAGACAGTGCTGGCGCTCCCGAAATTACCCGTAAGGCTGGCCGTGGTATTATCGGTTAATTTATAATACAGCCCGCCGGAAACTTTCAAATTATAGGCATTGTAATCTGTTAAAGTATTCTCCGCATAACCGGTGCGGGTCACGCCTGAATTAGCGGGCGTTAAAGCGGCCAGGCCGGCAAGTTGGGCCGCAAGGGCAGGATTGCCTGCGGCAGCCGCCTGAGCGGATGCGGCTTTCAATCCATTCTGTACGGTAAAATAAGGGCTCTCATCCCCGTACGTGTTGATCCCATTATAATCCGGGAGGCTGCGGTCCCCGGGGATCGCTTGTCCTTTATAGGGGCTGAAATTCCGGTAATCCCTGGCCGACCAATCCGTTGCCCGGGTATAATCCACGGATATTTTGAAAGCAAATTTATTATTGAAAGCTTTTGCATAACGGGCCATCCAGTCATAATAAGGAGCCACATTCGTATTCGCGTCCCCCAAATGATTGACGCCTCCCTTTACCTGTGCAGAAAATCCCTGGTATTTGAAAGGATCCTTACTGGTCATTAACAGCGTGCCGGTCATCCCTCCTGAACCATACAGGGCAGAAGAAGCTCCTGGCAATAATTCCACGTTGTCTACGTCCAGTTCGTTCAAACCGACTATATTGCCTACGGAAAAATTTAAACCTGGGGCCTGGTTATCCATTCCATCCACCAATTGGTTCATCCGTAAATTGCCGCTCCCGTTGAACCCCCTGGTTCCCATTGTCTTGAACATAATGGAAGAAGTCACCACATCCACTCCTTTTAAATTACCAATCGCATCATAAAAGGAGGCGGCCGGTACTTCATGGACTGCATTACTGCTTATTCTTTCGATGGAAACAGGCGATTCCAGGCTTCTGATGGCCGATCGGGTGGCGGAAACCACCACTTCCGCCCCCAGGATGGAAGAGGGTTTGAATTCGACCTGGATAGGGCCGGCTCCTTCGCTGACGGTCACTTCCTGGGTTTCGAACCCTATGGAAGAGAATACCAGGATATAAGGCGGTTTGGTAGTGGTGGTCAGCTTGAAATTTCCCCTGTCATCCGTAAAAGTGCCGGTAGTAAAGCCTTTTAGCACGACAGAGACGGCGGGCACTTTTTCTTTGCTAAGCGCATTGTGTACATTTCCGGAAAGGGTGACGGGGGACTGAGCGAAAGCGGAAACTGCGGTCAGGAATAAGGTAACTGCCAGAATAGGAGTGATTTTTATAAGAGGGATTCTCATAGCACAAGTTTTTCGTTAAGTCAATTCGTTAGTGAAAAAAGCCGTATTGTTAAAATAACAGATGTATTACTAAAATACAGATTGTAATGTTGTAATGAAAATTTAATTTTGGCGAATGAAGACATTACAATTCCCCCATCAGACGAATTTCTATCGCGGGAAAGTGCGGGATGTATATACTATCGCCGATAAATGGCTGGTAATGATCGCATCCGATCGTATTTCCGCATTTGACGTGATATTGCCCCGTCCCATTCCCTATAAAGGACAGGTATTAAATCAAATCGCTGCTTATATGCTCAAGGCTACCAGCGATATCTGTCCGAATTGGCTGAGCGACACCCCGGCCCCCCATGTGGCTATTGGCCTGAAATGCGCCCCTTTTCGGGTAGAGATGGTGGTGAGGGGTAATCTGACAGGGCATTCCTGGAGGACTTATAGCAGCGGCAAAAGAGAGTTATGCGGGGTGCCTCTGCCGGAGGGCCTGAAGGAAAACGATTACTTCCCCTCCCCTATCATTACTCCTTCCACCAAGGCGGTGGTAGGACATGACGAAGATATCTCCCGGGAGGAGATCATCCGTCGCGGCATTGTAAGTGAAAACGATTATGTCCTGCTGGAAAAATATACGCTGGCCTTATTTCAACGGGGCAAGGAGATCGCCGCCAAAAGAGGATTGATCCTGGTGGACACCAAGTACGAGTTCGGGAAGATCGGAGATACTATTTACCTGATGGATGAGATCCATACGCCCGATTCGTCCCGGTATTTCTATGCCGATGGGTACTCAGCACGTCAGGCAAAGGGGGAGCGCCAGCTGCAGCTAAGCAAGGAGTTCGTTCGGGAATGGCTGATCGCCAACAATTTCATGGGTAAAGAGGGGCAGACGGTGCCATTCATGAGTGAGGAATGGATAAAAACCATTAGCGATCGTTATGTCGAGTTATATGAAAAAGTGATCGGCGAGCCGTTCAGGCCGCAGACGCTGAGCGATGAAGAGACCTATCAACGGGTATTATATTCGCTGGGCAACCTTGAGTAAGGGGGATCCCGCCCCGGGAATCGAGCCGGTTATCGGGTCCGCAGGGCGGCGGGCTTATTCCCCTCCCTTGGGCAGGGTGAAGGAAAAGGTGCTGCCTTTTCCCGGTTCGCTCTGTACGTGCATCCGGCCGCCATTCTTGGACAGGAATTCTTTGCAGAGCATCAACCCCAGGCCGGTGCCTGCCTCGCCTTCCGTACCCTTGGTCGTGTAATAGATGTCTTCCACCATTAATTTCTGCAGGTTGTCCCGGCTGATGCCCGTACCTGTATCATGTACGAATATTTCAATATGTGAACGCATTTCCCGGGCGTCGATGGAGACAGTGCCTTCTTCGGGCGTGAATTTAATCGCATTGGATAACAGGTTGCGCAGGACAAGGTTGATCATATCCCTGTCGGCATATACATATACGGGTCTTTCGATCCCGCTATGGATAAAAATATGTTTAGCTTCGGCCTGTAAGCGCAGCAATTGCAGCACTTCCTGGGTAATCTTTGCAATGTCCAGCAACTGGGGTTTTATAGCCTCCGCCTGCATCTGGCTTTTGGCCCATTGCAGCAGGTTCTCCATCAGTCCGGTGGTATAAGTCAGTTCTGTGACCACTTCAGGGATCAATATCTTTATTTCCTCACCCGGCAGGTCATATTGCACTACATTCCGGAAAAGGTTGCGCAAGGCATAGAGGGGGGCTTTCAGGTCATGGGCGATGACGGAGAATAACTTATTTTTTAAGGAATTCAGTTCTGTCAACTGCTGGGTCTGTCCCTCCAAAAGAGCTGCTTTTTCCGCTATATCCGCCTTTTGCCGCAGGATCTTGAGATTGCTCCGCTGCAATTGAAAATTCTTATCATGGGTCTGGTGCTGGTAGCGGGTCGTCTCCGTTTTAATGAGCAGCAAGCCGTAGAAAATAAAAAAGATCGCCAGGAGATGGTTGAAAACGAAGAGGTAGTAATGATTTGTTCCCAGGCTGTAGTCGTAATTTTTCCAAACCGTGCCGACCAGGAAATAACCTGTCATGGAAAGGGAAAAAGATAAGATGATATTGAAAATATTCCGAAGGAAGAATACGGACAGCACTCCATATAACACAAAGAAAAATTCGATGCCCAGGTCTATTTTCAGGGCGTATATACAGCAGGTGATCACAGGATACAGGATGAAATAGCACATTCTGGAGAACTCGTATTTCTCGTAGTAGTTTGCTGTAAATACCAGCAGACTGGTCAGGGCGGGACTACCCGTTAAAAGCCATAAGAGGAGGGAGGGAGAGCCCTGGGTGAACAGACTGGTTACGGGGAGCGCCGTGCCGATGAGGAGGCCAAGGAAATTCATCAGGTTGAAAATGCCCAATTTCCTTTTTTCAAAACTACCCAGAGAGGGTTTATATCCAATATTCCGGATATAAGCCTGGAAATGTAAGATTTTCTTTACAGCAGTATTCATGGTATCAGAGCCTTGGGTTTAGCCGGGCGTTTTATCCGGATAAGGATTCGAAAACGATTTAGCTTACTAGTCAGATCAATAAATGTACGAATTACACTTTTGTTCAGACGGTAAATTAAAGAGCAAATATAAGTTATTTGCTGATTGGAAAATTTTTACATATTATCTAAATAAATAATTCGGGGTTTGGCGAATGGGGGGTCTAATCAGGACGCATAGGGGCCCGACCGGAGGTTTTTCGGTTAGGGATAGGAGGAAGAATCAGGCTCCTCTGTTCAATTTTGGCCGGAGGCGGGCTTTGGCTTTGTTGAAGATATGCGGGCCTTTGTCGATGCCCTTGCGCAGTTCTTTCTGTTCTTCCAGGGAAAGATGAGTGGTGTCTTGGCAGTCCGTGCTGCAGCACCCTTCGTATTTCGAGGCGCAGTCGGGGCATTGAATGAACAGCAGATGGCAGGCTTCGTTCCGGCAGTTGGTATGGGTGTCGGCGGGCTGGCCGCATTGATGACAGCGGGCAATGATCTCTTCGCTGATGCGTTCGCCCAGGCGATCGTCAAATACAAAATTCTTTCCTGAAAATTTGTTTTCCAGCCCTTGTTCTTTTACGGTATTGGCATAATGGATGATGCCCCCTTCCAGGTGAAATACATTTTTAAAGCCTTTATGCAATAGGTAGGCGCTAGCTTTTTCGCAACGGATGCCCCCCGTGCAATACATGATAATGTTCTGATCCTTTTTCTCCTGCAGCATCTCCGCTGACATCGGCAATTGTTCCCGGAAAGTATCGGAAGGGACTTCGATGGCGTTTTCAAAATGTCCTACTTCATATTCGTAGTGATTACGCATATCCACGACGATGGTATCCGGATCCTGCGTCAGCTGGTTGAATTGCTCTGCATTGACATATTTCCCTTTGTTGCTCATATCGAAAGCGGGGTCGTCGATGCCATCGGCCACTATCTTGTCCCTTACTTTTATTTTCAATACCCAGAAAGATCTGCCGTCGTCGTCGACGGCACTATTCAACCGCAGGTCCTGCAACGGGGGGATGCTATGCAAATGATCCCGCAGCCATTCGAAATAGGATTGCGGAACGCTGATCTGGGCATTAATTCCCTCTGCTGCGATATAGATACGACCGAAAACTTTCTTTTCGTTCAGGGCTGCGTAAAGCTCATCCCGAAACTGCTGCGGATCGCCGATGGGGAAATAGTGATAGAAAGAGAGCGTGGTGCGGGGTTCGGTCTCCTGGTACAAGCGTTCCTTCAGCTCCTTCTGGGAGACACGATTGTGTAATACTGCCATAGCCCGGCAAAGATACAAAAAGGTTATTTCACCTGTATATTCCCTCCCAGCAACCCTCCGAATCCGATCCGGACGCCGGTCTGGCTATAATGGCCATTCAGATAGGAGCTTACCAGGTCTACCCGTAAGAGCTTGAAAATATTTTCCAACCCGCCGAACACCTCCTCGTAGTTGTTATTCTTATTCACATAGAAGGCGTTGGCGCCCACTACCAGGTGCCAGTTCAGGCGCTGGAACAAAGGGATCTTATTGGTTAGGAACCCGTTGAAATGATGTTCGAGATGTCCCGTGGCGTAAAAATTCGCCGTCGTGCTGTTGGCGTAATAAGGAGCGAGCTGGAAGCTATTCAGGTATTCACTGGCCAAAAAAGTCTGGTTGCCGTTGAAATGCTGATAGTCCTGGATATAAACCGAGTTGGTATTCAGGAATCCGCCGATGCTGAACCGGTATTTCAGCAATCCTCTTAGTTTAAAATTGGCATCATCCCACACGGAAAACTGCCATTTGTCAAAGTTGACGTCGCTGCCCAGGATGCCGTCCCAGCCCTTCTGATAAGCGAGGGCAAAGGTGGGAAATTTAGAGCCGAGCGAGAGCCTGCGGTCAGGGAATTCCACATACCGCTGTCCCGGCTGGAACTGCAGGTTGAACCCGGTGAGGAAGGCCTGGTGCCGGGTGAATTGCCCGCTCAGCTGTTCGAAGGGATAATTAGGCGTGAACTCCCGGTTCTTTACCTTGATGAGGGAATAACCGGTGGTATTGTCCAGGGGTATCCTGTCCTCGTATAAAGCGTTGACGGTAAAATGCAGTCCATTATCGTAGCGCTGGTCCATCTTCAGCTCTGTAAAATAATTCTCATAGATCTTCATGTAGTTCCTGCGAACGAAGAGGGTATAAAAGTCATTGAGGTATTCGGAGATGGGGTTGGCCGGGTTGAACTGACTGACCCTTTTGCCGCCGGATAAAGACCAGGACTGGCTGGTAGAATTGAGCCCTACCCCGCCCGGGGCATCGTCCTCATCGAGTTTCTTGCCGCTTTTGCGTCTCTCTTTTGGCGAACGGGGGCCTTTCTTTCTTTCCCCGACCTCGTTCATCGTCGAATTTCTGTTCAGGGAAAGCGTGCCCCATGCATTCAAATGGGTATTGTGGAAGCCATAGCGGATATGTGGGGAGAACACGAGCTCCCCTCCCCCGTTTTGGAAGGGTTTGATCAGCGAGCCCGCGACATTGACATTGAGCCCTTCCACGGTGTTATAGCCGGTGTTGGGCAACAGCCCCTCCAGGGAATAACGGAAAGGATGCTCGCGGCTAAAGTTCGATCTTGAAAAGCCGCCCCACACCACCTGTCCGAATTTAATAGGGCCCTGTTGCTTAAGCAGGGAATCCCGGTTCTTTTTGGTGCCCATGGAGTCCCGGTTGTATTCAAAAATACTGTCCTTGACCTTATAGTCTTTCAGCTCTTCCGGCTCCAGTTGTACGGGGCGTACGCTATCCCAATATGTTTTGGTCTTTTTATTAGCGGCTGCGTCGAATTTCATCAACACATTGTTGAAGTATTTTTTGCGGAACCGGGGAGCCTCCTCGTATTTACTGTATACGTTCAGGAAGTTGCCAACGGCGTCGATGCCGAAGAGATTGAAGGAAAAATAAACCACCTGGTCCTTGACCAGCCAGATCCCCTGGCTGACGGGTACGTGTATCTGCCGGATCTGAAGGGTATCCAGGATCTCCAGCAGCGATGTCTTCACCAATTGAAGGTCCAGGCTATGGATACGCCATTCTCCGTCCACGATGTCGATGGTGCCGGAGAAAAGGGGTTCGTATTTCCTGCGCGGGATGACCTGGATCTTGTTGATCTCTTTTCCATCCTCGAAAAAGGAGCCCAGGTATTTGTAGTGATAATAATTCAGGGCGGATTCCGCAATGGGGGAAATGTAGCCGCGCGGATTCAACTGTTGGGCGAATACGGTAACATTACTGTTATAGAAATTGATAAAGGTCGGTAAGCTGAACCCATATCCGCTGGAACCGCTCTCCCGGCCAGAGATCACTTCCAGCTTGACCTTATTGGGTTTTTTAAAGGCGATATTCGTCAGGGATTCCGACAGGTATATAATGCCTTTGCCTTCCGAATCCACGCCCATCCCCTTCCGATCGCTCTCCTCGAGTTTCTGCCCAAAGAGTTTCTTAGGCAATTTTCGCGTCCTGATCAGGGTCTTGATATAGGCCTCGCAGGTGAAGGAGTCCAGGGGGGCCTCATAGTCTTTTCGTTTCTTAATGGCATGTCGTATGATCTCATAGGCCGGATCTTCTCCGCCTGGACGCACGATTACATCCGCCATGGAGAGTTGCTGAAGGCTCAGTTGGAAATCGACCACCTTATTCTCCTGGGTGACCGTGATCTTCTTCTCCTCCCGGGTATACCCCACATATTGGCAGGTGAGGGTGTAATTTCCGGGGGAAAGGTCCAAAAAATACTTCCCTTCGTGATTGGCGGTAACACCCCTGGTGGTCCCTTTGACCAGGATGGAAGAATAAGGCAGGATATTCCCTTTGTCATCCGTCACGGTGCCGGAGATACGGGTGGCCTGACTGACGAAAAAAGTTATACTATGCAAAAGAAAAAGCAGTAAAGTTCGTTTCATTCCTTGCTTTGAAGTTTCAGGTTACCCGGTCCTTGGACAAAACGCTTCCAGCGTCTTATTGAGGGCCACTGCGAATATAGAACAGGGAGGGTTATTAAAATGTGAAAAATAGGCCTTTAGCCCTGGCCGATAGAGGAGCTAACTGCCTGAAAATCGTTTTTTGTCCTTTTCAGGGTAGTAAAAGAGCCATAAAATTAGTGCAATATTCATCCCAAATGCTTATTTTACCTGTAAAACCCTTAAGTAGTGTACCCTAGGATGCTGGCTATACTTATACTCCTATCAATAGGCCCTGCTATCTTTTGCGAGGCTCAATCCCCTGATATCGGTGATCTTTTTGAAAAATTACGATCCGCCCCGCAGGATACGGACAGGGTCAACCTTTATTATTCGCTCGGGAGACTGTACTGGAACCGGAATCCTGACAGTGCCCTGCTGATGGGGCAAAAAGCCCTTGAGCTCTCCCAACAAAGCAAATTTGAAAAGGGCCTGGCCCTGGGCCTTCAGGTCAAGGGGGTGGCTTACACGGCCAAAGGGAAGTACCCGGAGGCCCTGGACTGTCAACTACAGGCCCTGCGGATCAGTGAGCGGCTGGGACTGGAAGACCTGATCAGGGGTAACTATAACGATATCGGTATGCTGTATACCGATATGGGAGAATATTCCAAGGCCCTGGATTACCTGGAAAGGGCGCTGGAAACAGCCCGTCAGCACCATGCCAAGTCCATTCTGGCCGCCCTGCTGGTAAATATAGGGGAGATCCATAAAAAAAGGAACCAATACGATTCGGCCATTATCTACAACACCCAGGCATTGGAGATCGCCCGGGAACTGCATGATTCCCTGAGCATTGCCATCTCGCTCTTAAATATCGGCGAGAACTATGGAAGAAAGGGGTTGCCTGAAAAAGCGTTGAACTACCTGGAAGCTTCTCTGCGCATTTCAGAGAAGATCGGGGACGACGAAGGGATCGCCTACTCTAATAATTTAATAGCGGAAACCTACTATCAATCCCATCAGTACAACAAAAGCATCGGGTATGGGGAAAGGGGGCTGTTGCAGGCAAAGAAGCTGGGCATTAAGGAATTGATGAAGGAAGCCTATCACACTCTTTATTCCGACTACAGGGATCTGGGGGATTTTGAAAAAGCGCTGGAGGCCAGGAACGAAGAGATTGCGCTCAATGACAGTCTCTACAACCTGGAAAAAGACAAGGAACTAAAACGTCTTCAATCGGATTACGACCTGGAAAGGCAGCAGCACCAGATCGATCTGCTGAATAAGGATAAGCTTATTCAACAGAGTGAAATAACAAGGGGCAGGATCATGCGCTACCTGTTTATCGGTCTGGCGTTCCTGTTTGGATTGTGGGCTTTCTTTTTGTTCAGGAGCAATTCCCAGAAGCAGCGGCTCAATAAACTGCTGAAAGCCCAGAATGAAGAGATCGTAATGCAGAATCAACAGTTGGAAGATATCAATACGATCAAGAATAAGTTATTATCCATCATCGGGCATGATCTGAGAAGCCCTGTCAGCAGCTTAAAAGGTTTTGTAGATTTACTGCAAAGCTCCACGCTGACCGAAGAGCAGATCCGGCATTTCAGCAACCTGATGAGCAATAGCCTGGTTAGCACTTCCCATTTGCTGGACAATCTGCTGTTCTGGGCGAAAAGCCAGATGGAGGGTATGCAGGTGAATGCCGAACCATTCGATCTGCGGGGGATTGTCCGTCAAAACAGGAACCTGGTGCAGAGCCGGGCGACCGAGAAGGAGGTGTTATTGGTGACCGATGAAACGGGAGGGCCGGTGATGGTGTATGCGGATGAGATCATGGTGGATATGGTGATCCGCAACCTGGTGGAAAATGCCATCAAATTCTCCCGGGCAGGAGATACGGTGACGATAAGCGCCCGTAAGAAAACGGATTTGGTAACGATCACCATACAGGATACGGGAACGGGAATACGACTGGAGGATCATCCCAAAATATTTAACGGCTCTGTTTCCTATACGACTTCAGGCACGTCCCGGGAAAAAGGCAGCGGACTGGGTTTGTCCTTATGTAAGGAGATGGTAGAGAAGAACGGGGGAAAGATCTGGTTTGAGAGTGAGCCCGGAAAGGGCACGTCTTTCTCCTTTACCTTACCGGCTCCTGTTCTTCAACCGATGAATTAATATCCGTAGCATCCCGGTCGGACGCCCTGAGCTTACGGGTCGTCATATAAGTCCCGGTAATAGCCGACCCTCCGCCTATCAGGGCCCCTACGAGGGCCGTCATCAGGACGATCAGGAGGGAAGAATCGCCCAGATGCAGGATCTGCGCAATCTTTACCGATAAAATGTTATGGTTGGCGGTATCTATCCCCCAGGCCAGTCCTCCCCACAATAAGAAGAGGGCCAGAAAGCCGGCCAGGAAGGCCCAAAAAGGCTTTTGCGGAATAAGAGCGCTGATGCCACAGGCCGCCAGGGCGAAGCACCACCAGGGCAGGTACAGGCCGGAAAGAAAGCTCAGCAAGGCGATCAGCAGGGTAGTTACTCTTTATCCATGACCCAGAGCGGTAAATATTCGCCTGCGGCCCAATGGTCGACGAAAGTATCATAATAATGGCTACCGGGATTACCGCTCTGACCGCCCGGATAGATGCCATACGCTTCGGTTTTATCCGTAAGCTGAACGACCATCCGCCAACTGGGTCCGTGAAACTGTTTGGCCGCATTGATGCTGTGCGTGCCCCCTCCTATCGGGAGGTGCATACGGCTCAGGGCCGGCAGGCGCAACAGATGCCGGGCCCAGGTATCCTTGTATTTAGCCCATGTCAGCCGGTTTTCTTTCCCTGCTTCCGCCAGTTCGGGTATCGATTTTAAAAAAGCATCCGTGACCACCTGCTGCAGGGTCTCTTTTTCGGGAGTATTGATATTATCGATGAATTCGTAAGCGGTATCTTTCAGCAGGGCCTCGAGGAGGGTGCTTTCGTAAGGACGCAGCATCGGCAAACGGGTCTTTGAAAATTCATCGTCGTAGATGCCTTGCTGCAAGTGGAACCACCAGCGATTGAAGATGACCGGCCCTTCTTCTCCGGGATCATTGCGCAGCTTCCATAATTTAAAAACGTTCAGGTAACTTTTCTCTTCCGCGCTGAGTTTTGACTCATCGATATTCCGGAGCAGCAGGGGCTTGGCCATTTCGGCAAAAACATCATAATTCTCCTTTTGCAGCTTCATCATATCATTGGGGGTGATCGAATCCATCCGGCTGAGGAAGCGGTTGATCGTCAGCCCACGGTAAATAGGGAAATCGCTGCCCAGGAAATAGGGATAGGAAGTATCTACCGGGGACTGGTTGGCGCTGCTGACAAAACCTCTGCCAGGATCGAGCATATAGGGATTTTCATAGCTCCGGATACTGTCCTGCCACATATAGGAGCTATCCTCTCCCGGCATGACAAATTCTCCCTGTCCGCGCCATTTCGCGGGGAACTGGCCCTGCTGCCAGATAGCAATGACTCCACTTTTGGCGGCGAATACAAAGTTCTGGCCCGGGGTCTGGAAATGTTCAAGCGCCTCTTTGTAGTCAGGATAGTTCCTGGCAGACTGGAGACGGCTGAAAGTCGCCAGTTCATTGGAAGGATCATTGGCTTTCCAATGAACGGCATAGGATTTCGAAGAGGGGACATCGGAGTAGCCGGTGAAACGGGGATCGAATAGGACAGGGCCGAAAACGGTGATGGCCACGGTATCATAGAAGGGCTGCTCCTGCCCTCTTATTTTAATGGTATCTATCCACTGGCCGGCTGTTTTCCAGTCGTTATTAAACCAGTATGCCTGCCGGGTATCGTCTTTAAATTTTATGCTATAGTAATCCCGGACATCTCGTCCGGCGTTCGTAATGCCCCAGGCGCAGCTATCATTGAAACCGATAACAATATAAGGCGCCCCCGGAAAGGACACTCCATAGGTATTGTATCCAGGAGTCCGGATCTGCATCTGGTACCAGATAGAGGGCAGGTTAGTGGACAGGTGGGGATCATTACATAGAATAGGACGACCGCTCAGGGTCTTTTTCCCACTGACGGCCCAGTTGTTACTACCGTTATTTTTTTCGGGTTTTAACTCCAGCATGGTCACCGTATCCTTATTATTAAAATACAAGGAATCCGTCGTAGCGGGGACCTTCAGTTGAACGCCGGCGGGAAGGAAGGTGGTGCCTTTGGGGATGATGGGGTCCAGGCTATCCTGCGTGGAAGGATAGAGTTTTGCAAAAGCTTCCTTACTGAAGAGGCTTTTGGCGTTGGTCAATTCAAAATCGTTGTCGGCTCCTGACAGATCATAGGCCATGGACTTGATGAACAGCGCTATCTTTAGGTTGCTCCAGGGCTCCGGTTTGTAGTTGAGTAATTTATATTCGAGGGGCAGCTCGCTTTCCTTCAGTCCTTTGATATATTCATTTACTCCGGCCGTGTAGGCATCGCAGTCTCTTTTAGTGGCGCTGTCCTTTTCCATTTCTTCCAGGGTCTTCTTAGCGCCGTATACCATCCCTAATCTCCGCATGGACCGGTCATACTTCAGGTAGCCATTATTCACACCCGGGCCCAGGATCTCGCTCAGTCTTCCCGCCGCTGCATGAGTCTGAAATTCCATCTGCCACAAACGGAATTTTGCGTGCAGGTATCCCTGTATGTAGCAGGCATCCTGCTGGCTGTTCGCGTATACGTGAGGGATAAGGTATTCATCGAAGTAAACTTCCGCCTTATCCTTCAATCCCGGCAACGACAAGGTGGTGGCGAAATCCTTATCGGCAGGTTCTGCATTTTGCCAGCAACCGTGCTGGGGGCTCAGGAATTTCCCCAGGGGCGGAGTCCTGCCCCACTGGGTGTTCAGGCCAAAGATCAGTCCGGCAGTCAGTAAAAAGGAGATAAGGAAAGGAGCGATTCTCATACCAGCTATGTTGAGGTGATGGGGTAAAAATTTTTAAATATACCACAAAATGGTATTGCCCATATAAATACTTATCCCAAATTTTGCATTCAGAAATACAGCGTAATTATTATACGCCTATCGAAAATATCAGGACAGTTCAGGTGGTTCAGGTAGATAATAGGCCGGTTTCAGCGATGAGCCGGCTTATTTTTTTTGCCTTCGGGGCTTATGTAAAAAATAGCCCCGGGCAAAAAATCTAATTATGGGCCTTCGGCCGTCAGACCCGTGGTCTGTAAAAGAGCGATCAGCTTATCCAACTCCCCTATCGTATTAAAGGCGTGGAGAACGATCCGCAGCCTTTCGCCTCCTTTTGGAACAGTGGGATATAGAATCGGGCGAACGTCCAGTCCTGCCGCCTGCAATCGGGCCGCCAATGCTCTTACGGATTCATTGCCGGGAACGATAACTCCCTGGATGGGGGTGTTGCTGTCCAGGCGTTCAAAACCCAGGGAAGCCTGTTGAAAACGGATGATCAGCTGCTGCAACCGGCTCCTTTCTTTATCCATCTGCGGGAATAGCTCATAGGCCCTACGAATAGCCTGGATGCTGCTCTCCGGCAATGCGGTGGTATAAATGAAAGCCCGGGAGAAGTTGACCAGGTAATCCCGGAGCGCCTCGCTGCCTGCTATGATCGCACCGTGACAGCCGACGGCTTTTCCGAAAGTATGGATACGGGCAAAACAGGCTGGCTGCAGTCCCAGCTCCTGCACCAGCCCCTCTCCTTTCTTACCGATGACGCCGGTGGCATGCGCTTCGTCCACGATCAGGTGCGCTCCATACATTATACATAAGCGGGCGATCTTCTGCAAGGGGGCCTGGTCACCATCCATGGAGAAGACGGATTCGGTGACGACGAAGATATTTCCTCCGGCTGCCGCCTGTAATTTCTTTTCGAGATCTTGCGCATCATTATGCAGGAAGGAGAAAGACCGGGCAAAGGAAAGGCGTATCCCATCGCGGATGGAGGCATGGCTCAGGTAGTCATAGAGGACGGTATCCCCCCGTTGGGGAACGGAGCTTAACAGCCCCATGTTGGCATCATATCCTGAATTAAAGATCAGGCCTGCCGCAGCCTCGTGAAAGGCCGCCAGCTGTCTTTCCGTCTCTTCGATGAGGAGATAGTTGCCCGCCAGCAGGCGGGAGCCTCCGCTGCCATGGCGGAGAGGGCGGTCTGATCCGGGAGACGTTGGAACCGGGAATCCGGAAGGAAGAGGTGTTTGAGTGAGTACGTTCGTAGCAATGCCAAGGTAATCATTGGAGCAGAAGTCCGTTTTGCCATCCGGCAGGCGCAACTGGCGGAAAGCGTTCTGCTCTTTGCGTTCGTCGAGTTTTTTGTGAAGAAAGTCTTCTTTCAAGTCGGTCAATTTCAGGCAAACCTACGAAATGCGTAGGTTTGCAGCATGGAAACAGTTCCGGAACAAAAAAATATTCTTGGCCTGCAATTGCCTACAGATCCCCGTTGGGTAGACCTGGCCAGTATTTCGCTGGAAGACATTCTCACCGATCATGCCTGGTGCGAGCAAAAAGCGGCTACCAGTTGTATATCCCTGATCCAGCGCTATTCAGAAAAAGAGAAATTAGTGCAGGACCTCTCCCCCATCGTAACGGAAGAATGGGGTCATTTTCGCCTGGTCCTGGCCGAGCTTAGTAAAAGAAAGCTGACGCTGGGACGGCAACGGAAGGATCAATATGTGAACAAGCTCATGGAGTTTCAGAAGAAAGGGGGCACTGAGGAAGAGCGGTTCCTGGACAAGCTGCTCATTTTTGCCCTGATAGAAGCCCGGAGTTGCGAGCGGTTCAAAAGGCTGAGCGAGGGATTGGGCGACGACTATTTGCGACAGTTCTACCGTCGTTTCATGGAGAGTGAGGCCGGTCATTATCATCTGTTCATCGAGCTGGCCGAGACCTATGTCGGGCGGGAGACCGTGCGGCTGCGCTGGAAGGAATGGCTGGACTATGAAGGCGGTGTGATACGGGACCTGGAGGTAAGGGGGGACCGGATTCATTAAAGGCAGGGCTGCCGGGGGCTACGCCTCCAGGGCGGAAAGGTCCGCCCGGGCAGCATTAAATTTCTGAACATACAGCTCTATATATTCCGGTATTTTTTTTCGGCGATACTGCATGACAAACCGGGGATGCGGCAGGGGAATGATCTCTTTAAAGAACCCGTGTTGTTCGTTAATGCGTTTGAATTGTTTGTAGTTCTCCCCTTCTCCCAGGCAGAAGCAGGTAGAAGAAGCCGGCAGGATCTCCAGTTGCCGGCGGATACACTGTAAGATAAAAGGTTCACAGGCTTTCAGCAAAGCCTTGTCGTCATAATAATTCAGGTTCTTCCCGTGCCGGGTAAATCCCAGGGGGGAAAGGGCAGTGATAAAGAAATGCCTGTAAAAATCTTTCACTCCTCCGTACGCCTCTATCATGTCATATATGAATTGGGAAGATAGCTCCGGCAACTTCTTCCAGGCGGAGGGGATGGGTATCCCGCATTTGTCCCGCAGTTTTTCAGGATCCGTAAAGGGCACTCCTGTAACGCCGCCGCCGAACCGCCCGGGATTGATGCCAAAGATAAAAATGCGGGGATGCGCATCTCCATAGAACTTCTCATAAAAAGCCTTTGTCACCGTCCAGGCCTGCTCGTCCAGATAAGGGTTCATGATCTCTATTCCGTCCGTCCGTTTAAAATCCGGGCGGAGGCTCTTGTAAAAATGCAGGATGGCGACGGCTTGGGTATCGAACGATCGGGGCATAGGCAACGAGTTACCGTAAAGGTAAGGATCGTATGATAAACACGGAAGGTACGGGCCGCTCCCCCGATTTAATCTTTATCTCCTCCAGGTGAACCTTTGAAAAAAGCTGCATGCACCGGTCCGGGCACGACGGCATCCGCTCCTTTTGCCGCTTTCCATAGGATAGCGTTCATTAACTGATCAGGCACCAGGTCTTCTTTGGAAAAATCCAGTCCTTTCGACATCGCTGCCAGTTTAGTCTTATCCGGATTAATATCACTGAGGTTAACCCGGGCAGGCAGGCAGGCGTATGACGTCATATCGGGCCGGGCAGTGAAGCAGCGCCACATGGGCGTTGCGGCTGCATCATATTGGGTCATGGGCGGCATGCCTACGATCAGTTCAATGGTGCGAAGAACGGAAGTAGTCGTGTACATCGTATGGTCTATAAAATGTCTTTTCACATACCCGCCGGTAATATAAGCGGGCGAACGATGTGCATCCACATGGTCGGGGCCGGCCTGCGCATCATCTTCCAGGATGAATACCACTGATTCCTTCCATACCGGGCTCCTGCTCAGGTGATCCACGAACAGTCCTACAGCCAGGTCGTTGTCGGCCACGTGTGCAAACGGAGTGGGACGGCCGGCGGCCGTTCCTTCCGTATGATCATTGGACAACCTGACGGTCATTAATTGAGGTAAAGCGTTATTAGCCACCAGGGAGTCGAATTCATGGGCCCACTGGCGGATACGGACGGTGTCCCGGATATGCATGTTCAGGCTGTTGAAAGTCGTCGAATAATGATCTTTTAACACCGGGATATTGGGTTTTCCATTGTCTGCGAATTCTCCATAGGTGCGGTAACTAATCCCATGGCGGCTGGCCTGGTCCCAGATGTAACCGTCTTTATTGTCGCCTGTTTTGCGATATCCCGAAGAGATCTCAGAACCCCCTCTTCTTCCGTAGCTGGTAGGCCAGCCTTTTTCCAGGAAATCCGTCGCATATGCGCCCATGCTCCAATTGTGACCATCGGAGCTTACCTCGCCATCCACATAAAAATTATCGAGCAGGACGAATTCCCTGGCCAATGCGTGCTGGTTGGGCGTTATCCTTTCCCCGAATAATACCAGGCTGGTATCGCCATTGCCTTCTTTCACATCTCCCAGGACCTGGTCGTAAGTCCGGTTTTCTTTTATAATGTAGAAAACGTGCTTAATGGGAGAAGGGGCCCCTACTCTATTAGGGATTGGATTGCCCTCTTCGCCGGAGGCTGTTAATTCATTTTCCTTTTTATACGGAGTGTTATGGTAGACGGCCTGAGAATAAACAGACAATTGGTCAGCAGAGGGAAGAGGTATGATGCTTAGGACGCCTTTCATCAGGCCCCCGATATACTGCACTTTAACCACTTTCTGAGTATCCCCCTGGTGCAGGGATACCGATTGTCCTTTTCCATAGGGATTGGGGCCATCGGGGTTAGGAAAAGAGGAAAATCCTTTCCCATTGGAAACATATAATTTTTTCCCGATCACCCGAACGCAGGTGGGATACCAGCCCGTAGGGATAAACCCCCTGGAAGAACTGGCGCCGGGCTTACTGACATCGAAAACGGCCAGGCAGTTGTTGTCTGCGTTGGCGATATAGAGCGTTTTTTCGTCAGCGCTAAGGGCCACTCCATTGGTGGTCGATCCGCTGGGAGCATTCGGATAGAGCGCCGCGTTGAGCGTTTCCACCACTTTGCGGTGGATGATATCGATGACGGAAACGCTGTTATCGTTGGCATTGGCGACATAGAGCGTATGTCCGTTCTTCGAAAGGCAAAGATCGTTCGGGTTATCGCCGACGGGGATACTGTCGGTGAACAAGCCGGACTGCGTATTATAGATCATGACCTTGTCGCCGCCCCACACGCTGAGGTACAGTTCCTTCCTGTCCGGGGAGAGCAGGCAGGTATATCCTTCCCCGCTGAGGGGTAGCCGTCGCACCACAAGATCGGTCCGCAGGTCCATCACATAAAGGCTATTGTTCTCTTTGGTGACGGTGTATAACAGCTGTCTCCGGTCGTCAATGGCGATACCGGTGGGAGATATTTTATTGGGCCAGGGAGCGCCCAGTTTAATGGTATCGACAGTAGCCAGCTTATTATCCCGGATAGCATATTTCAGGATCCAGTTATCGTTGCCGCCGGAAGCATAGAGCCATTTTTCATCTTCGCTGAAGGCGATGCCTCCCCAGGATTTAGGGATGATCACGCTGTCCAGCTGGCGGTCGGTCCGGGTATCTATCAGCTGGATGGTCTGGGTACTCTGTCCGTTGTTGGTGACGGCCGCGAACTTCCGCGACCGGCTTACGGCGATATTCAGGGGCAGGTCACCCAGCGACAGGCTGGTGCCGGCCGGAGTCAGGGACCAACCGTTGGGAAGACGGACCCTTTTGCTTTCCAGGGTGGAAAGGTCCTGGGCGTTACCACGGAAGGAGGCCATCGAGATCACCAGCGCCAGCGCGAGAAAGGAATATTTATACATAAACTTGTTTTTTTATGGAGTCCGGGACTTCGGTATCCTATGGGATCGTTACCAACCTGGATTTTGTTTGAGATTAGGATTGAGTACGATTTCGCTGGTGGGAATGGGGTAATAATACATCTTATCATCCCAAACCCGGGTAGCATTGGCCAGCCAGATAATATTACCCTGGGCACCCTGGGTCAGCTTCACAAAAGTGCCGTTGATCGTATAATAATAGACTCCGGGTATCGCGCCGCTGGCCGGAGCTGCTGTCACGAAAGATACGTTCAATACACCGTCTCCGTTCATGGCATAGGGCGTATTCATTTGAGGCACATATACGCCATTGTAGGGCATATTCATTAATTGCCCTGCCTTCCAACGCCTGATATCGTCGAAACGTAATCCTTCGCACATCAGTTCGATGCCTCTCTCCCTTCTTATTTCCAACAGGGCCGCATCGGAAATATTGGGGAAATAATTCTGTTGCAGATAGGTATCGGCGGTAGCCGGATAACTCGTATTGGTGATCCCTGCCCTGGTCCGCAGCAGCGCAATCGTATTATTCCAGTCGGCGGGCGTGAAGGCGCCCAATTCCGATTTGGCTTCTGCCAGGGTGAGCAATATTTCCGCATATCTCAAGATAGCGATGGAGTTCGTGTTTACGTATTTAGCGTCCAGCGTTTTATCGTCCAGCGTATATTTCAGGATATGGTAGCCCGTGAAGGTAAAGGAATAATCAGGAGGAGCGGAAGTCCCATCCAGGCGTTTGTAGCCGTTGCACCGGACGGTCTGCTGCAAGCGGCGGTCCCTGTTGCGCATTTCATTGGGAAAGGAGATCGTATCGAAGGAAGACTGATCGGTAAAACGGGAGCCGTCCAGGTTCAGATAGGTATCGATAAAGGATTTGATCGGGCTGGACCGGTTGCCCAGGGTCGTGCTGGTCCAATAGGCATTCGCATCGTGATATTTCTTCAGGCCAGTATTATATACGGATGCCAGGATCATTTCATCCGGCCAGGGAGTCTCGGTGGTGAACAGGGCCCTATAATCGGAAAGGGGATTACCCGTCGAGTGGAGCTTATAGTTACCCGAGCTGATGATCTGGGTGGATGCATCCACGGCCCTGCTGAGCCAATCGGCGGCAGTGGATCCCAGGTTGAGCTCAGTGTGGTATTTCCGGAAAGTGCCTTCGAAGAGGCAGACCCTGGCTTTGAGGGCAAGGGCGACCCATTTCGTGACCGTAGAGCAGCTATTGTCCTTGGCGGAAGGCGCATTGGCAATGGCGAAATCCAGGTCGGCGGCGATGGAATCCATCACCAGGGTACGGGGGTCCTGGGTCTTATACAAGCTGGAGTCAGTAGTACTGGTCGCCGTACCATACCAGGGCACATTCCCGAATTGTTTGACCTTATTGAAGTAAAACCAGGCCCGGAAGAAACGGGCGATGCCGATATAGTTGTTACGGGTCGCCAGGGGAATGACGGGGTTATTACAGTTAGCCAGGAAATAATTGATATTCCGCAGATTGGACCAGGCAGTGGCTACGGGCCCATTGGGGGGAAGCGGGCTTGTTTGTTCCCACCCGGCATTGCCATTGTTGGCATTGGTCTGGGGGGTCATCAGTACCGGCACATTGTTGCCCGAGATATAGTCCGAGGTGTTATCGCCTTGGAAGATGTTGTCCGCGGTCGGTATCTGGTAGTTATAAAATGAATTGGTATAGAGGGCCAGGTCGCTGGCATTCTGAAAGGCCTGTGAAGGCGTCAGGGCAGCGAAGGGGGCTTTGTCCAGGAATTTACTGCACCCCTGCAAAGCGCCCGCAATCATCAATAATAAAATAATCTTCGATTTCATACACATGATATAAGTTATCTTAAAATGTTACGTTCAGACCTAAAGTATATGTTTTTAACATAGGATATGCATATCCGTTACCAGAATTGGCGTTGACCTCCGGATCGGAACCATTGATCACTTCCGGATCGATATTCTTCGCATATTTATGCAGCGGAGTGGCGGTGAACAGGTTCTGACCGTTTAAATAAAATTTGGCGGACGTCATTTTTAATCTGCGAATCATTTGTTCCGGCAGGGAATAGGAAACAGACAGGTTCTTCAATCGTATATACGCCGCATTCTGCAGGTACCGGGTCTGCGCCACGGCCAGTTCCCGGGTGCCGCTCAGGGCTACATACCCACGGTAGCGGGGGAAATAGGCATTCGTATTGGTAGGGGTCCAGACATTCTGCATCATATAAGCCGGAACGGATTCATAAGGCCGGTTATATTGTCCCCAGAAATTGCCTGCTTCGATACCAGGCCACCAGTCCTGGCGACCGACTCCCTGGAAGAACGCTGCGATAGAGAGTCTTTTCCAGGTCGTTCCCAGGTTGACACCGAAGAAATAACGGGGCGTTGAGTTTCCGATGACCTGCAGGTCTCCGTGATTGGCTAAAGTGCCCTGCCCGATATTGATGGCTCCCAGGTGATTGATATCCTTAAATTTGATATCCCCTGGCAGAAGAATATTGGAATTGGAGACATTGATATAGTTCTGGTTGGCATGACCGGTGATATCAGCTTGCGACTGGAACAGCCCTTCCGTCACAAATCCCCAGATCTCCCCCGGATGCATGCCTTTATAGTAGGTGGAGGGCACCGTGCTGTAAGGGTAGGGCAAAACACCGCTGGGGTTGTAGAATTTGGTGATCACGGATGTATTGTCCGACACGACGACACCAAAATTATAACTCCAGTCTTTGGTGATATTGTCGCGCCAGTTAGCAGACACTTCCCAGCCCGTCGTCTTCAGGTTGGAGTTGTTGCCATTGGGCACAGCAGCCCCGAATACGGCCGGCAGGGGTTGTCCGCTGGTAAACATACCGGTGGAGTACCGGTTATAATAGTCAAAGGAAAGGTTGAGCCTGTTCCTGAAAAAGGCGGCATCGACTCCTTCGTCCACGGTAGTGGACTGTTCCCAGGTGAGGCCGGAAGGAAGAACGTTAGGGTTTTGAAAAAAAGTGGGATAAGCGCCATTCAAAGCCACCTGGCTGGACTGGTAAACGGTCATCGTAGGCGTGTAGAGATAAGGGGCGATCTGGCCATTCCCCAGGCTGCCGACAGAAGCTCTGAATTTCAGATTATTGAGCCAACCCCGGGTCCTGTCCATAAAAGACTCTTTGGAAATCACCCAACCTGCGGATACGGAAGGGAAAAAGCCGAAGCGGGAGCTGGAAGGGAACTTGGAAGATCCGTCATAGCGGCCGTTGACCTCTACCAGGTATTTGTCTCTGAAACTGTAGTTCATCCGGAAGAACAGGCCCATGATCGTCCATTCATTGCCACCGCCGGCAACCCGGTAGTTGATACCGTTCAGGAGGTTAAAATTCGGCAGCGAGGGATCGATGATACCGTCCCTCTGAACGAACAAGCTGTCATAGCGGCTATCCTCCACGTTCAGCCCGCCCAGCAATTTCAGGGAATGATCGCCGAAGCTCTGCCGGGCTTCCGCGTAGAGGTTGGTGGCATAGTAGTTCGTCGTGCCGGTGCTCTGGTTGAGCAGGTTGTTTAAACTGGCCCCGGATTGTCCAGGCCCAGGACTGTAAGTAACGGGAATGTAAGTTCCCGTTACATTGTTATTGGTATAAGCATAGGTAAAATCGCCCTTGAGGTTCAGGTGATTTTTAATGATATCTGCATTGAAGGAGACGGTATTCCGGATAAAGATCTGTTTGGTGTTCGATTTATTGTTGCCGGTATATAAGTCTCCTACGCTCGAGTAAGATCCGGGGGTCAGCGATCCATCCGGGTTAAATAGGGTAGACAGCGGGCTGGTAGCTGCATCCATATTCCTCCAGACCGGGGACATATTGTTGTCCAGGGGATAGGAATAGGTGTAGGTATTGAAATCCAGGTTATCGCTCAGGGTGAACCAGGGCGTCAGGTTGATATCGCCCTTCATGCGCAGGTTGTACCGGGAGAAATTATCCGGGTTGTACCGGAAGATCCCTCCCTGGTTATAATACCGGCCGGATATATAAAAGTCGGCGTTCTTGTTGCTCCCGGTCAGGGTAAGGGCATTGTCAAAGGCCGGGGTATTATTCCGGTAAAGCTGGCTGAACCAATCGGTGCTCCCAAAATACATATACTTATTGGTAGCCGGGTCCACTACGACTTTGGGCAGGGAGGGGTTGATGCTCCTTTGCTTCAGGGAATCCATATTGGCCGGCGTATTGGGAAACGCGCCATTGATCGAGGCAGGAGGAGTTTTATAATCATACCAGGCCGAATAGGCATTCGCATAATCCGTTGCCCATTGGTAGCCGTCATTAACGATCTGGGGGGTCACGGTGCGCTGGTTGAGGGAATAGCTGGAATTAAAGTTCAGCTGGGTCTTTCCTTTCTGGGGATTCTTCGTAGTGAACAGGACGACCCCATAGGCGCCCCTGGCGCCGTAGATGGCGGCGGAAGCGGCGTCTTTCAAAACGGTGATGCTCTCCACATCATTGGGGTTCAGCAAGCTGGGATCGCCTGGTATCCCATCGATCAGGACCAGCGCGGAGGCTTGTCCCCCGGCGCCGATAGAAGTTACCCCCCTGATATTATAGGAGGGAGACCGGGTTGGCTTGCCATCCGTCATGGTAATATTCAGGTTGGGCACCACCCCTTGTAGTCCCCGGGAGATATTCGGCAGCGGCTTGTCCTGCAGTACTTCTCCGCCGACCTGGGTGACGGCGCCGGTGAGGTCGCCCTTTTTCTGGGTGCCATAACCAACCACTACGAACTGGTTCAGATCGTTGCTGCCTTCGCTCAGGCGGACCAGTACGGAATTATTTTCGTTCGGTTTGACGAGGAAGCCTTTTACGAATTTGGTCGTGTAGCCGATATGGGATACTGTGAAGTTATAGGTATTCCCGGCCGGTAAGTTCCTGAATTCAAATTGCCCTTTTTGGTTGGTAGCGGCGCTGTACGATTCATTGGACCGGGTATTGCTCGCCTTCACATTGGCTCCTGTCAGGATCTCTCCTTTCTCCGTCAATACGGTGCCTGTCACTACGGTACCTGTCCCTGCGGCCGCAGGGGATTGGCCCCATAGGTTCTGCCCGGTGCCTATTAGCCAGGCAAGGCACAGGCAGGTAATCATTTTCAATAGTCTGGTCGAAATGCAGTTCATGTTTTTTGTTGATTTTTAGACAATAAAATTCCCTTACGCTTCCGCGTTCAATTTTTTTCCAAAGTGAGGCCAGTTGTGGTTTTAGTCCGGACGTTTTGTGACAATAAATACAGGTTCATTTTCCTGTATGTCCAGATTGTTCATAGCTGCAAGCAATTTCAGGAAAGACGCTAAGGTATCCGAAGGGGCAACCGTTCCTGTAAAGTTCATACCGGCGATATCCTCTGCCCGGTAGACGATCTTCCTGTTATATTTGACGGATAAGCGATCCATTACTTCTTTTAAGGAGCTGTTGTTAAACACCAGATCCTGTTCTTCTTTCCCTTCTTCTTTACCGGCCGGGCGGGCTTCGGGTATAACGAACCGGCTGACGGTAGCCAGCATACGGTGATCGTCGTAGAGGACCTGCTGGCCCGGGGAAAGGTAAATATCTTTATTCCAGCCCGATAAGACATGCGTGGATCTCACCACTACCCTACCCGTATAGAGTTTGACGGTAACGGCGCCAGTCGTTACAGGGGATTTTGCCGAGAAAGAGGTGCCCAGGGCCGTGGTCGCCAATGCCCCCGAAAAAACGGTAAAGGGTTTATCCCTGTTCTTTGCCACGGTGAAGACCGCTTCCCCTTCCAGCCAGCTGTTCCTTTGGGTGGTCCCGAAAGAGTCTGTGTACCGCAGCGTCGAATGGTCGTACAATTTTACCGAAGATCCATCGGGTAACTGAATGATCAGTGGTTTGCCGCTATGGTTGGCCCGGGAGCCGTCGCCAGCAGGAGGGATGCCGCTATCGCTATCCGGGAAAACCGGTTTGTTTTCCGGGGAAGCCGGTGGATAACAGATGGGGCTAGCTGCCGGAAAAGCTGCTCTTTCAGTTGCTTCAGCATTTCTGCCTGGTGATTATCAGGAATCGGGGCCAGCGGGTCTATCTCATTCCACTCTTTTATTCCGAGGTGCCGCTCTGCCTGTTCCGGATGGTCCTGCAGATAGTTCATGACGGCATCAAATTCATCGGGGTCACATTTATTCTCAAAGAACTTTCGGATGAGGTGTTGGGTTATTTCCATGCTTGTACAAAATAGACTGTTACTAGTAATACGTTTGACAGGAAGGGGTACCTCTGCCGTTAACATTAAGTTAATATAGCCAGCCGATGAGGAGGAGCAAAACAAAAAGATGAGAAGCGATGGACCGGATATGGCGCAGGGCTTTTACCATATGGTCTTCTACCGTATGAATGGATATCGACAGCTGTTCCGCTATTTCCTTATAAGAATGCCCATGCATGCGGCTGAGGATGAAAACTTTTTTCCGTACCGGGGAAAGGGAACTGGTCAGGGAATGCAGATAATCGTTCTCTTCGAACCCTGTGCCGGCCTGAACCTGGGCATTTTCAGCAGCCTGTGCGGCCTTTTCGGAAAGCTGGGGGAATTTTTTGCGTTGGGTGTTCTGGCTGCGGAGATAATCTATCAGGGTAGTGGCGGCGATGCGGAATAGTTGCCCGTTGAAAGAATGGTCCTCCGAGAGGGTGTGCCTGAATTGCCAGAGTTTAATAAATGTGAGCTGGGTCAGTTCCCTTGCGGATTCCTGAGACCTGGTCTTTTTATCAAAATAGTAATATACCCTTGTATAATACTGATTGAAGACGGCTGTGAATGACGACTCATCGCCCGATTTAATTTCAGCAATACTAATCAAAGCACTAAAATAAGTAATGAAGTAAAAGCCCGGCAAAACTAGCCAATGCCTGCTGAAGTTAATCGCCCATTGTATTAAGAGAATATTAAGTAAGCGGCGACGGTGCAGACGGGATAATTTTTTACTTAGTGGATGAATTATGCGGAATTTTATTTAGTGGCATCGTCTGCTGCGGAGAAATAGCCGATCTCTTCCGTAAGATCCAGGAAAGGATATTTTCCGCTAAGCGCCCTGGCTTTCTCCCAGTGATCCAAAAGAAATTTTTTATGCGCCCGGGTGGAGGGCTGGAAGGGTTTGTGGCGACGGGCAATGACGATCTTTTTTACTTCTTCCATGATCTGCTGTGAAGGCTCGTCGATGAAGAAACGGGTGAACTTCTCCAGTACGAAGCTGGTGGCCTGGTAATTCGGGTGGACCATATCGATATCGTAAAAGCGGTAATCCCGCAGCACATCGATGACCAGTTCATAAGCGGGAAAATACCATATCCTGTCGAATTTATTCACCAGGTGATGGACGGACTCGAGCAGCCGTGCTTTGCTGCGGTTGTTCTCAACGACCCCATCGCGGACATGGCGAACGGGGCTAACGGTGAAGATCACCTGAATATTTGGGTTAAATTGAAAGAGCTGATAGAGGCAATTATCCAGCGCTGTATTGATCTCTTCGATCGTCATCAGGTGTTTGTGGAAAGAGGGGGCCGGGGCCCGGTGGCAGTTGGCGACCGGATAGGGCGTTCCTGCCGCGGCGGCGGTCCTGGCCGGCGTATTCTGCAAGGTGGCCGGAGCCTCCGGGGCCAGCCGGTAGGAGAAGGAACTGCCCAGGGTAATGATGAGCCAGTTGGCTTCTTTTAAAAAAGCATGGGCTTTGGCCCGGGATTCGTTGATGAGCTGCAGGCAGGAATCTTTATCCGTATGGGAAAAAAGGCTGTGATGTTGCCAGCTTTGCCAGCATTCGTTAAAAAAGACCAGGTCTTCTTCCCCGCAGGGCCGGTTGCCGATATAGGAAACCAGGCTGGAAGCCACGCTGGCCGGATCGAATAAAATGCCATTGGGGTTTTGCAGGACTTCGAATTTCCAGTCCCGGAGGGCATTGCCGATGTGTTCCGTAAAACAGGAGCCCGTCAGCAATATTCTATCCTGGTAGCGGATGGGATGAGGGAGGGGAGACATTTGTATCGGCAACTGGAATTCCATAAGTTAATTTATTGGCAGATCATCATATAAAGATTTCGTCAGCAATGCGAAGGCTCTCCTGCAACGCCGTCCTATCCAGGTTGCCTAACAGGTTCGGGTAGTCGGAATGGGACAACTTTCTGAAGTAATCGATCATCCATTCCGAGTCTATATTCCCTACCAGTTCGTCTCCCGCCATCGGGCAGCCGCCGATGCCTTTCAGGGCTCCGTCGAATCTCCGGCAGCCTGCCTGTAAGGCCGCATCTATTTTGGCTTTCCGTCCATGGGGCGCAGAATGCAAATGCACGCCGATGCTATGCTCCGGTAATTGCATGGTCAGGTATTCCGTTACGGAGAAGACCTGTTCCGGAGTAGCCAGCCCTACGGTATCTGCGAGGGAAATGATCTTTATTCCCAGCAGGGTCAGGGCATCTACCCATTGAAAGACGATCTCTTCCGACCAGGGGTCGCCATAAGGATTGCCAAATCCCATGGAAATATAGACGACTAATTGCTTTTCTCTTTTTATGCAAAGCTCCTGCATCTCTTCCACGGTGGCGAGCGAGCCTTCGATCGTTTTGTTGGTATTCCTTAGCTGGAAGGTCTCCGATACGGAGAAAGGAAAGCCCAGGTAGGTGATCTCGTCGAAATCGGCGGCTTCTTCGGCCCCGCGAAAGTTCGCGACGATGGCCAGGAGTTTGGTAATGGATCCTGATAGCCGGAGACCGGCAAGTACCTGCCGGGTGTCCGCCATCTGGGGGATGGCTTTCGGGGAGACAAAGCTGCCGAAATCCAGGGTATCAAAGCCTACTTTCAGCAAGCTATTGATGTAGTTTATTTTTTTTTCCGTGGGGATGGTGTGAGGCCATCCCTGCATGGCGTCCCGGGGGCACTCGACGAGGGTAGCGGGCAGGCCGGCGCTGAATGGCAGGGTCCGGCCGGCGAGGGTCGAGGATTGGGGAATCCGTGGTGTGTGTAAAGGACTCATGGTAATCTGCTTTTCATGGCTTCGTATAAAATGATCCCGGTAGCTACGGAGACGTTGAGCGAATCAAACTTACCCGTCATGGGAATGGTGAAATGCTCGTCTGCCGCCTTGCGGATATAGGGCTGAACGCCTTTATCCTCGCTACCCATTACGATACAACAAGGTTCGGTCATCGGTAGTTCAAAAACCTTTTTATCTGCGTCCATTTCGCTGGTGAAGACCTTGATCCCATTCATGTGCAGGGTATCCACCGCTTTGAGCAGGCTGTTGACCCGGCATACGTGAATGATCTCCAGGGCGCCCGCCGAGGATTTCATGGCTTCTTCATTCAGGGCCCCTACCCCTTTGTCGGGAATGATGAGGGCCTGGGCTCCGCAACAGACGGCGGATCTTGCGATGGCTCCGATATTGCGGACGTCCGTTACGCCATCCAGCATAACGAATAAAGGGGTCGCTCCTCCGGTGACGACATGATCGATCACCTGTTGCAGGTCCAGGTATTGGACCAGGCCGGCGAAAGCGATCACGCCCTGGTGATTGGCCCGCGAGAGGGAGTTCAATTTTTCCACCGGGACGATCTGTACGGGGATATTATGTTCTTTAGCCAATTCCTTTATCTCCGCGAGGGATTCCCCTGCCGTATTTCGCTGCAGTAAGATCTTGTCCACGGCTCTTCCGGAGCGGATCGCTTCGATCAGGGGCTGGCGGCCGATGATCAGACCCGATTTTTTATTAAATTTATCAGTCATTTTTTAAAATTATATCGCCGTTCATCAACAGTAGTTTCACTTTCAGGATGGCCGCCACGGACATAGAATCCGTGATCTGCCCTTTTCCCACCATTTGAAAAGCCTCTTCGAAAGGAAGTTTGCGGACCACCAGTTGTTCCGTCTCTTCCGGCATGGCTTCATGCTGCTCCAGTTGCCGGGCGAGGAACACGGTAGCTTTCTCGTCGGTAACGGAATTGGAGAGGTGCATTTCCAGGATCGGGGTCCATTCTTTTGCCACCAGGCCTGTCTCTTCCAGTAATTCCCGTTGGGCGGATTTGACGGCAGGAACGCCCATCTCGCCCCCTCCTTCCGGGATCTCCCAGGTATACTGATTCAGGGTGAACCGATACTGTCCCACCAGCCAGATATTCCCTTTTTCGTCGAGGGGAAGGACTCCGATGGCTAAGTTCTTAAAATGGACTTTTCCATAGATACCTTTTCCGCCACCCGGATTGATCACCTGGTATTCCGTGAGGCCGATCCATTTATTGTCATAGATGTCCTGCTGCGAAAGGATCGTCCATGGGTTGTGTGATTCGTTCATTGGGTAAAAATAAAAAACCTCCCTGGTTCGGGAGGTTTTTTTAAGGGGAAGTCTATTTATTTTTTAATGCCGAATGCTTTTTTCACTTTCGGTACATAGTCCAGTTTTTCCCAGGTGAACAGCTCTACTTTTTTTGTCACTACTTTCCCATCGGGCGAGGTAAAGGTCTTTTCCACGATCTCCGTCTTGCGGCCCATGTGACCGTAGGCGGCTGTTTCGCTGTAGATAGGGTTGCGCAATTTCAAACGGGTCTCGATAAAGTAAGGGCGCATATCGAAGAGCTCCATTACTTTTTTGGCGATCTGAGCGTCCGTGAGCTTTACTTTGGCGGTGCCATAAGTATTGACGTTGATGCTGGTAGGCTGGGCTACGCCGATCGCATAGGAGACCTGCACCAGTACTTCGTCAGCCACACCGGCAGCTACCAGGTTCTTGGCAATATGGCGGGTAGCGTACGCTGCAGAGCGATCCACTTTGGAAGGATCTTTTCCGCTGAAAGCTCCGCCGCCATGAGCGCCTTTACCGCCATAGGTATCCACGATGATCTTACGACCGGTCAGGCCGGTATCTCCGTGGGGACCACCGATCACGAACTTGCCGGTCGGGTTGATATGATACTTGATCTTATCGTTGAAAAAGTGGGCGTATTTCCTGTATTTGGCTTTCACCCGGGGGATAAGGATCTCGATGATATCGCTCTTGATCTTAGCGAGCATCTTGGATTCTGTATCAAAATCATCGTGCTGGGTGGAAACCACGATCGCGTCGATCCTTACGGGTTTGTGATTATCATCATATTCCAGGGTGACCTGGCTCTTGGCATCGGGGCGAAGCCATTTGATCTGCTTATTCTCCCTTCTCAGGGCAGCCAGTTCCAGCAGGATCTTATGGGCCAGATCCAGTGCCAGGGGCATATAATCGTCGGTCTCATTATTGGCATAACCGAACATCATACCCTGGTCGCCTGCGCCCTGTTCTTCTTTTTTCTTCTTATCTACACCTTGGTTAATATCGGAAGACTGCTCGTGAATGGCGGAAAAAATACCGCAGGAATTAGCTTCGAACATATACTCGCTCTTGGTGTACCCGATTTTACGGATAACGCCACGGGTGATTTCCTGTACATCGAGGTATGCTTTGGACTTTACCTCTCCGGCTAAAACAACCTGACCGGTGGTCACCAGGGTCTCGCAGGCTACTTTTGACTGGGCGTCAAAAGCCAGGAAATTATCGATCAATGCATCGGATATCTGGTCGGCCACTTTATCGGGGTGTCCTTCAGAAACGCTCTCGGAAGTAAATAAATAAGGCATGTGAATAAAACAGATTTAATAAAAATTAATGGGTTTTTCTTTACGCTGGCAAAGATAATCGCTGAAACGTAATAATGGAATAAATTATTATACTATGGGCGGGCCCAAAGAGGCTTATAAAACGAGCTTATTTGCTCAGATCGGCGTACAACTGCAAATAATCTGTTAAATCCGATTCGGTATTGAAAGACAGCACTTTTTTGCCTCTTATCTTACCGAACTCATCGACCAGCTTCTTATCGACTTTATCGGCGCCGAAGGTGATGGCATCGGCGTAGGTGGCGCCGCCCCGGAACAGGGCTGTATTGTTGGCCTCTTTATAGGGTTCCAGGTCTTTTTCTTTGATGTTGGCGTGTATATTGGCCAATTTGAGGAAGTCGGCGCCCAGTTTTTCCTTAAAAGTAGGCTGACCGATCGTGAAGACGCATTTGCTATGGGCGAAAACGGGTTCTTTTTTATAAACGGTCTTCAGGTACAGGGGAATAAGGCCTGTCATCCAGCCGCTGCAATGGATGACGTCCGGGGGCCAGCCGAATTTTTTCACCGTTTCCAGGGCGCCCTTGCAGTAGAAAACGGTCCGCAGGCCGTTGTCTTCATACCATTTCTCCTGTTCATCATGGAGAATGGTTTTCCGTTTGAACAGGTCCTCATTGTCCAGGAAGTATACCTGCAAGCGGGCGTTGGGCAGAGAAGCTACTTTGATCTGTAAGGGGTAATCGTCGTTATCCACCGATACATTGATACCGGAGAGGCGAACAACTTCATGCAGGCGGTGCCTACGTTCGTTAATCACTCCAAACCGGGGCATAATGCAGCGCACTTCAAAGCCAGATTCATTTGATTTGATTGCCAGTTTATTCACGATCTCTGCAAATTCCGTCAGCTCAAGATAAGGTGACATTTCGTTGGCAATAAATAAAATTCTTTTCTTACTTAACATTATTTGATATAATTGGTGAGAGGAACCTTAACGAAATAGTTTGCAAAGGTAATCTTTTTATTGTTAAATCGGCACTGTAGCTGCTTTTGACGAGTATAAAAACCTAAAAAAAATGATTTTATTCAAAAGGGCCGGAGATCTGTCCGGCTGGTTGCAGGGGCAACGCTCCCAGGGGAAATCCATCGGCTTCGTCCCCACGATGGGGGCGCTCCACGCCGGACATATATCACTTATTGATATATCAAAAAAATCAATGGGACTCACTGTTTGCAGTATTTTCGTGAACCCTACGCAGTTCAATGACCCTAAAGATTTTCAGAAATACCCGATAACGATCGAAAAAGACATATACCTGCTGGAAAAAGCGGGTACGGATGTCCTTTTCCTGCCTGAGGTGGGCGATCTATACCCCGGGGGGACAGCCAACCTGGAGAAATATGAGCTGGGGAGGCTGGAGAATTTACTGGAGGGGAAGTACCGGCCCGGGCATTTCCAGGGGGTATGCCAGGTCATGCGGCGTTTGCTGGACATCGTGGCTCCCGATGATCTGTTCATGGGGCAAAAGGATTACCAGCAATGTATGGTCGTCCGGAGGCTGCTGGAGCTTATGAAGTCTGCCACACGGCTCCACCCCTGTCCGATCGTCCGCGAAAAGGATGGGCTGGCGATGAGCAGCCGTAATATGCGGCTGACGGAAATGGAGAGGGCGAAGGCCCCGGCCATTTACCAGGCCTTGTCTTTGGTGAAGAGGGAATGGGGGGATAGGGGGGTATTGGAGGCGATCCTGTCCCGGGCGAGGACGATCCTGGAGGAAGAGGGTTTCAGGATCGACTATGTGGAGATAGCCGATGCGGCTACGCTGGAACCGATCGGGGCGGATGAGACCGCAGACGGGTCACAGCCTAAGACCGGAGACGGGTCACAAAGCGGGTCCGGAAGCAGGCGCAAAGCGGTAACCTTGGTCGCTGCATTCCTGGGAGAAATACGGTTGATTGATAACCTATTGTTACCATGAACTTACGCTCAAATTTGTCTAATTTTGTGCCGCAATAACAAAACAGAGAATAAACCTATGGACATAGAAATTCTTAAGTCGAAAGTGCACAGAGCCGTTATTACAGAAGCCAACCTGAATTATGTGGGCAGTCTGACCCTGGATGAAGACCTGATGGATGCGGCGAATATGATCGAAAATGAGAAGGTACAGATCGTGAATGTGAACAATGGCACCCGGATCGAAACATACCTGATCAAGGGAAAAAGAGGCTCGGGAACCTGTTGTCTGAATGGGCCGGCGGCCCGGCAGGGTGCGGTGGGCGACATAGTGATCGTCATTTCTTATGCAAGGATGGAGTTTGAAAAAGCGAAGAGCTTTAAGCCATGGATCGTTTTTCCGCGGGAAGGAAATAAACTGTAATTTGTACCAGTCATGAAGAAGAGCATCCTTTCCATATTTCAATACGTTTTTTTCGCTGCGCTGGCAGCGTTTTTTGTGTGGCTGAGCCTTAAAGATATGGACGCCCAGAAATGGGAGCAATTGAAAGATGCCCTGCACAGGGCTGATTACTGGCTGCTCGTTCCCGTTCTGTTATTATTGCTGGCCAGTCACTGGCTGCGGGCGCTTCGCTGGAGACAGCTGATGGAGCCGATGGGTTACCGGCCATCCAAGCTGAATTGTTTTTTAGCAGTCATGATCGGTTATTTTGTCAACCTGGGGGCCCCGCGCCTGGGAGAAGTGGTGAAATGCACCGTCATCGCCCGTTATGAAAAAGTACCTGTAGATAAATTAGTGGGAACCATCGTTGCAGAAAGGGCTTTCGATATGATCTGCCTGCTGCTCGTATTCGGGCTGACGCTGGTATTCCAGTTCAACGTGATCCATTCACTGACCTCCGGTAAGATCGATACCCTGTTCCGGAATGCCAGCGGGCAAATTTCGTACATTAAGATCATTGGCGGGATAGCCGCGTTGCTGCTGTTGTTCCTGATCGCGAAATGGCTGCTGAGTAAATTCGGGCATATCAGTATTGTGCAAAAGGTAAAAACGATCGTTCTCAATATCTGGCATGGGCTGACCAGCGTGAAGGCCTTGAAGAACAAACCGCTCTTTGTCGTGTACTCGATCGGGATCTGGTCCCTGTATTGGTTCAGCACCTGGTTTGGCTTCTTTGCGATCAGCGCTACCAGGCATCTGACGTTGGTAGATGCCCTGAGTGTGCTGGCGATGGGGAGCGTAGGCATGATCGTGTCTCCCGGGGGGATCGGCGCTTATGCGTTGCTGGTACAGAAGACGGTGGCCTTTTATGATGTTCCGTCACTACCCTATGGCCAGGCCCTGGGATGGCTGTTGTGGTTTGGCCAGTTTTTGAGTTTTATCCTGTTCGGTGTGGCGAGTTTTATCTTATTGCCCAGAATAAATAAGGAGAAAGTTTATGAAGTTACCGCAGATCATTCCGCAAAAGATATATGACCTTTCAGGCCTGATGCACCAGATCCGCCGCTGGCGGGTATTGGGCAAAACGGTCTCTTTCACGAACGGATGTTTTGATATTTTGCACCAGGGACATATCGCCTCTTTATCGGACGCCGCCAGAGAAGCCGATTTTTTGGTGGTAGGCGTCAATTCGGATGCCAGCACCCGGAGGCTGAAGGGAGAGCAACGCCCGATCAATCATGAGCAGGCAAGGGCTACGCTGTTAGCGTCCCTGCTGATGGTGGATGCGGTCATTCTTTTTGAGGAAGATACTCCGTTGAACCTGATCAATGCCGTTGCCCCGGATGTGCTGGTAAAGGGGGGCGATTATACGCTGGACCAGATCGTGGGGGCAAAAGAGGTCATCGCTTCGGGAGGACGGGTGGTGATCAATCCGATCGTCCCGGGATTCTCGACTACGGGGCTGATTGAAAAGATACACAGGCTTTAAGCCACTGAGACATCGCATCGACGCCCCTATCCCCTATACATGCGTTCTACTTCCTGGACGATCGCTTCGATCGCCTGGTCATCGCCTTTGGGGTCGTAGGGCTGCTTGAGATTGCTGCTGAAGAAAAAGGCAATCGTCTGATAGAAGCGGGCGGTGAACCCGCCTTTATATTCCTTGATAATATCGTAACAGTTATTACCGGTCTGTCTATTGATGAGTTTCATCAATACCCTTCCCTGGTAGATCGAGAGGTTTTCCAGGGGGGTGGTAAATTCTCTTTTCAGGTCCTTTTCCCGGGATTTTATATACGATTTTCTGTCTCCTTCCGAGGTGAGCAAGGCCAGTCGGGCATTCATTTCATTCAGGATGATGCCGGCCTTACGGGCGTACGGGTACGTAACATATACGGCATTACGCAGACGGGTCCATTCTTCATATCTTTTCCGCATGCCGGGGGGCATGGGTTTGGTCACCCAGGTCATTTCTATGGTGTGGGAAGAGAGGATTTCTCCATTATACACATGGGCGGGAACCAGGATGGTATCATAGGGGCCGTACTGTGGCATGGGAGGCATGGGCTGTGTCTTCGCCGTCGTATCGGCAGGCTGGGTGGTGGGCGGCGTGGTCTGCTGGGCAGAAGAACACAATCCCGTCAGCAGAAGTACGGAGGAAAAGAAAGCAAACAGGTATTTTTTCGGAGAACAGGCCATAAGCGCTCTTAAAGTTACTAAAAAACCTTTAAGATTAATACTACCGGTGAGCCGGGGGTAACCCTGCCGGGGGATTAATTTTCTGTATGGGGACAGGGAAACCGGTCAGGCGTTCCCTGCTTTTGCCACGGCGGCCTGCTGCCGGCGCCATACAATGCTCATTATGAACCCAATGATCATTACAAGGGTACCGATCCACAGGATATTGATCTGGGGGAATTCCAGCACTTTCAGGGCGACAAAGGGTATCATGGCCGAGGATTCTTTTACTCCCAGCTCTATTTTCCTGCCATCCACTACCCTGTTGAAACGAAAAGCCAGATTTTGGGCGAAGACGGTATCGTTGAGATAGACGGGCGCATTGTCCTTCAGGTAGAATACGGGACTGGCGGTATAGCGCATACTGTCTTTCGTCACCACGGTCACCTTGGCCATCAGGGCGGTATCCAATGACGAGAAATGATATTTATCGTTGTTTGGATTGATCAGGACCGTATCGAGTATGATATAACCTTTGGAATAAAAAGCGGTGTCTTTTACGGACAGGGGAAAGCTCCTGAACTGAACGGTGTCGTCCCTTTTTTGTTCGGGATTATCCGTAGCGCTGATATAGGTAAAGATATCCCGGTCCCAGTAATGATATTTATCCGGGTTGGCGGCGGGGGTCTGCGCTCCTTTGGTCGGGGCCATCCAGTTCGGATAGAGGTCGAACTGCCGGGTACCATCTTTTTTCTGGAAATTGATATGGTAGAATGTTTTCTTGAAGAGGGGATCTGTCGAGTCGCTGCTAATGAAGGTCGCCCAGTATTTGCCCATATCGGTACGAACCCCTTTGAGGAGAGTGATGTTCTCCATGGGGTTCTGTTTGCTCTCGGGAGCGAAGTTCAACAGGATACCGGTCGTATTTTGAGACAAGACCTCTTCTTTAGCCGAGGACAATAAGATGCCTACCAGCATGAGGCCGAAGCCGACATGGGCGACGGAGGGACCTGCGGCTTTTACCTTGCCTTTGAGTCCTGACCAGATATAAGTGATGTTGGCTACGACAGTGTAGACGGCCGCGAAGAAGCCCAGGTGAATAGCGGCCAGGAAGCCGGCGCCGTATCTGTCATAATTGATGCCCCCGAAAATGCTGACGAGAATGGATACCGTCAATGCGATCGCCGTCGGGAGCCAGATCTTTTTCAGGATATAGTCCCGGGAGGTTCGTTTGTATTTTAAATATTGGGAGAAAGCGGTAAAGAGTCCCAGCAGGATGGCGACGAATATTTCGATCCGGTTGTAGGCGAAGGGTTGGTCATCCCCGACCGTCCATTTCTTTTTCGTCAGCAGGTTGAAGACCGGCAGGGAGGTGGCGATGATGATGAACATGGAGGAAAGGAACAGGATGAGGGAGCCGATGAACATCCAGAACTCACGGGAATCCGTAGCCTCTTCCTTAACGATATGGGGGATTTGTTTGTACCGGCTGATAAACAAAAGGATCGCGGGGACAAAGAAGATCAATACGAAGATCACCAGCTGTGCGTGGATGCCGGCGTCGACAAAGGCGTGTACGGAGGTTTCGCCCAGGATACCGCTGCGGGTGAGGAAGGTCTCCCAGAGCACCATGATAAAACTGAGGATGAGAAAAAAATACGTGATCCTCAATGAATGGCCGGTAGCATTGTAAACGACCTGTGTATGCAGTCCTGCCACCATGATCAGCCAGGGGACCAAAGAAGCATTCTCCACGGGATCCCAGGCCCAGTAGCCGCCAAAGCTGAGGGACTCATAGGCCCAGGCCGCGCCCATCATGATGCCGGTACCCAGGAGGCAGGCGGAAAAAAGGGTCCAGGGCAGGGCCATTTTCGTCCATCCGCCAAAATCTCTTTTCCAAAGCCCCGCAATGGCAAAGGCAAAGGGCACCAGGGTAGAAGCAAATCCAAGGAACAGGATGGGAGGATGGATGACCATCCAGTAATTCTGCAATAAGGCGTTGAGGCCCTGGCCGTCCTGCATCTGCGGGAAGCTCAGGTAGTCCGCCCGCTGGAAGATAGGGGCGTCGCCCATTTGCTGGCGAACGAGGATAAAGGGGTTGATCCCTACCTTGCCGCCGAAGAAATAGAGTCCCATGATCATCGTAGCGAGGAATAGCTGGGCGAAACTGAAGACGGTCATGACGGGAGCCTCCCATTTACCGGCTTTGCGGATCAGGATCAGGCCCAGGATGCAATGCCACATCGTCCAGAGCAGAAAAGCACCCTCCTGTGATTCCCAGATACAGGCCAGCAGGTATTTGGCGGTGAGCGATTTATTGGAATGCTCCCAGGCGATATTGTATTCGAAGAGGTGATTGGAAATAAGGTAAATGATGATGAACAGGACGGAGAATACGGCCAGGACATCGACTCCGAAAGCCGCCCGGGCCATTCGCCGCCAGCTATTCTCTTCTTCGGGGGATTTTGCCGTTGCGGTCTTGTAATAAGCTATCAGGGCAACGAAAGAAGCGACAAAAGAAAGAATAGCAAAAAAATGCCCTATTTTTCCGGGCAACAGGTGTTCGCCTACATACTCCATGGCTTGGTATTAATTTTGAGTGAGGCTTTTTTTAGCCACATTCGGGTCGTCTTTGTATTTGGAAGGGCATTTGAGCAGGATACCATCTTTTTTAGAGATTTCGAATGTGTCTCCGTTCATTTTGCCTTTTAAGGTAACGCGCTCGGCTTTTTCCAGGTCATAGGGCTTTTCATAGTGATACACCACTTTGGCCGTATTACCCAGGGTGTCGCTGATATGAAAGCTCAGATAATTAGGGTCCTTTACGGGGTCATACTCCATGGGGATCTTATTATCGATATGAGCGATGATGGTCACGGTCTTGCCGGGTTTCTGCCGGGCGGATGCGATGGTCTCATAGGTAGTGAGGTCCCCCATGAAACTGATGAGCACGGCGATCGCTATCGCGATGCATACCAGTATGACTATTTGTAACTTTTTCATAACTGGTGGCAAAGTTAGGCCAAAAACCATCACGGCAGCAAGTGTTTGTAACTCATTTTACAATTGGTAAACCGGGACGGGCTGTCAGACCTTTTTGAAAACGACGATGCCATTATGGCCGCCGAACCCGAAGGTATTGCTCATGGCTACTTTCACGGGATGATCGGTCGCTTCTCCCAACAAAATATTCAATCCGCCGGGTATTTCCGGGCTCAGATGTTTCGTATTGATCGTAGCCGGAATGAGGGAATGCCGGATACTCATCAGGCAGGCGATCGCCTCGATGGCGCCGGCGGCCCCCAGGAGGTGGCCGGTCATGGATTTGGTGGCGCTGATGATCAGCCGTTCCGGTTCGTTACCAAAAAGGCGGGTGATGGCGCTGATCTCGCTCAGGTCGCCTACGGGAGTGGAGGTAGCATGCGCATTCAGGTAGTCTACCTCTTCTTTATTGAGCCCTGCATCTTTCAGGGCGTCCTGCATGGCCCTCAGGGCGCCTTTGCCTTCCGGATGGGTAGCGGTCATATGATAAGCGTCTGCCGTCATGGCTGCGCCGGCTACTTCGCCGTAGATATTCGCCCCTCTGGCCCGGGCATGTTCATAGTCTTCCAGGACCAGGGCCCCCGCCCCTTCTCCCATGACAAAGCCGTCTCGGCTACTATCAAAGGGGCGTGAAGCTCCCTTAGGGTCTGCATTATTGGTAGAGAGGGCTTTCATGGAATTGAACCCGCCTACGGACGCTTCGGTGATAGGAGCTTCCGAACCGCCCGTGACCATGACCTTTGCTTTACCCAGCCGGATATAATTGAGGGCGTCCATGATGGCGGTATTGGAAGTGGAGCAGGCTGATACGGTAGTATAATTGATCCCCATCAATCCATATTTAATGGAGATCATGCCGGAAGCCATATTGGCGATCAGTTTGGGCACAAAAAAAGGGCTGAAGCGGGGAGTCAGCTGTCCGTCATTCGTATCCGGGGATCCGCTGGCAGCATATTCTTTTACCTGATCTTCAAAAGTCTGCATGCCCCCCTGTCCTGTTCCCCAGATCACGCCGGTGTCAAAGGGGTCCATCGAAGAGAAGTCGAGGCCGGAATCTTTTATTGCCTGGTCTGCGGCGACCAGGGCGTATTGTGCGAACAGATCGCTGCGTTTGATCTCGTTCCGGTCCAGGCTGGCAGCGGCAACAGTCTCAAAACCCTTCACTTCGCAGGCAAAGCGTGTTTTGAAAGCGGCAGGATCGAATTTTGTAATGGGCCCCGCGCCGCTCTTGCCGGCGATTAACTGATTCCAGAAGGTTGCCGGTTCATTTCCCAGGGGGGTGATAGCGCCGATGCCTGTAACAACTACTTTTCGCATGTTTTATTTAATATTTATTTACTGATCAATTTTGTTTGTGTTGACAGTTCCGCAACCTGAAAAGGTGCCTGCATATCTTTTAAGAGCTGACCGATCATCCTGTCAAAAACTTCCGTTCCCAATACCCGGGATAAAAGCAGAGAGGATAAAAGCCCGGACATGACCAATAAGGCCCGGTCTTTCCCTGCTCCCTGAAAGAACAGACGCCCTTCCATCCTGCCTTTTTCCAGGCAGGCAGTCACCTCATCCAGGATAGTCCGGCACATTTCCTGCACTTTATCCTGCATAATTTGCGGCAAGGTAGCATAATCCGGGGTAAGGGAGCCTGTCAGGCAAATCCTTCCTTTGCGGCTGTTGCCAAAGAAGCATTCCATCAATTGTTTTAGCTGCTGGTCCCCCGGCAGGTCTGACCATTGCGTCTGCTGCCGGGCCATCAAGGCGATCTCCTTATCGATCACGCTGATGCCCAGATCCCTCTTGGAGGGGAAATAATAATGGATGGCGGCATTCCTGACGTTTAGGACGCCGGCGATATCTGCATAACTGAAGGCATTGAATCCCCTGGTGCGGATAAATTCGTCGGCGAGGTCGACTATCTGATCTCTGGTTGCTTTCATTTTTGTAACCTGCAAATCTACCTACTTACCAGTAAGTAAGCAAATCAAGTTAGGAGATGCGGGGGATCGGGAAATATAAAGAAAATATAAAAAAACGAGGATTTTCGACGTTTAAACATCCTTTTTTCGCACAATTTTGGTCATTTGAAGAATACTGTAGTACCTTGCGCTGCATTCCTACAAAGAGGCTTCTACGACCATGACAGATTTATCGCTTTTTGACGCCAATGGCGCTAGCAATCCGAAAAACAATATTTTCGGTCTCCCTTTCTCCGAAGAAGACGCCCGATTGGTAATCCTTCCTGTGCCCTGGGAGGTCACCGTTAGTTATGGCGCCGGCACGGCCAGAGCAGCAGAGCATATTTTCCATGCCAGCATGCAGGTGGATCTTTTTGACGGAGAGTCGAACGACGCCTGGAAAAAAGGGCTTTTCATGCGGCAGCCGGATAAGAAAGTGTTGATGAAGAGCGATTACCTCCGCAAAGAAGCCGAGCTATACATTAATTATACCTCCAAAGGGGAAGTGCTGGAGAAGAACAGCTTCATGTGCAAATCCCTGAAGGAGATCAACGAAGGCAGCGTCCTGCTCAATAACTGGGTATACGAGCAGGCCAAGGCTCTCCTGGAAAAGGACAAGCTGGTTGCTTTATTGGGTGGTGACCACAGCACTCCCCTGGGTTACTTCAAAGCCATCGCTGAAAAACACGGTGATTTCGGTATCCTCCAGATCGACGCCCACTGTGATCTGCGCAAAAAGTACGAAGACTTCACCTATAGTCATGCCAGCATCATGTATAATGCGTTACAGGAGATCCCGCAATTGAAAAGGCTGGTGCAGGTAGGCGTAAGGGATTATTCCCAGGAAGAATGGGACTATATCCGCAGCAGCAATTACCAGGTGATCACCTATTTCGACAAAGACATTAAAGAACGCGGGTTCGAAGGGCAAAGCTGGAAGCAGATCGCCGATGAGATCGTCAGCCATTTGCCCGAAAAAGTGTATATCAGTTTTGACATAGACGGATTGGATCCCAAACTCTGCCCGAGTACAGGTACGCCGGTGCCGGGAGGATTTGAAGCAGAACAGATCTTCTACCTCATCCGAAAAATCGTCCAGAGCGGGCGCCGCTTCATCGGATTCGACCTGGCCGAGACCGGAGTCGGTGACACCGATTGGGATGCCAATGTGGGAGCCCGTATATTGTGGAAACTTTGTAACTTGCTGGTTGCAAGCAATCCCTGATATGATCTTTCCTTATTTAGTCATTCTTAAAAGAGATAGTGAGCGGACCCTTGATCTTATCAGTATCCTCTTGTGTGTTTTTTCCGGCCTGAATTTCATCAATGAGCAGCTCCGGGCCGGTCATTTCCAACTTTTCTTCAGTTTTTTTGCGGCGGTGGTGCTGACCGGTACTACGGTCAATATCGTTATAAACCGGAAGACCGGACGGCAGGTCCGTTATAAATACTGGCTGCTGCTTGCCGGCCTGGGCTGGCTGGGCATGTCTTTCTTACCCTGGCTGGGGATCTTATTCTTTTTGCAATCTTTCCTGGAACACCAGGTCAAGCGGCCGCTGGAGATCGGGTTCAGCAGTGACCGGGTAGTGATCAATACCTTGTTCAAACGAAGTTATGCCTGGACGGATTTTAATAATGTCATACTGAAGGATGGACTGCTGACCCTGGACTTTAAAAATAACCGGCTGTTGCAGAAGGAGATCCTGGATGATGAAGAAGAGGACGATGCGGATGAAGACGAGTTCAATGAATATTGCCAGAGCAGGCTGAAGGAGGCGGATCGGGCTAAGGGCGTAGCCTGAATATTGACGATCTTTATGGAAATACGCCTTCTTTGCATCTAAGAAGCAAATTGCTGCTTTATGGATTCAATCTCCCTTTCTGTCGTTCATCCTGCCTTCGAGAAGTTGAAACGTTCCGGTACCTGGCTCCATTTTGCCGCAGGTCTTTTGATCCTGTCCCATGCCATCAGTCATTTTCGTCAACAGGAGTCCCCCCCTCTTTATTTCTGGTGTCAGCTGATCATTTCCCTCGATATTTTTATCCTGGTCTTAGCCGGCAGGGATACTTTGCGGCAATTGCCCAAGGTGAATCTTTTTTTCCGCCTGGTAGAGATCCTTTTTTTCCTGGGCATCGGACTACTGATGTTATTTGCCCGCAACTGGTTGACTGCCACCATCAATCTCAGTCTCAGCGTCGCCTATAGCTATCTCTTTTATTGCGAAAGAAGCCTTCGTTCGGATGAATTGCTCTCTTTCCACCATATTGGCATCACCATTCCCGGGTTGCCGGAGAACCGCTTCTTTTTATGGTCGAATATCAATGATATCGAGGCCTTTTACGATTCCATCCATATCAGCACTTCTCAGGACAAAAATCTAAGCTTTGACCTGCGGAAAAATCTTGAATTCGCAGAACTGGAGCAAATTCACGAATTTTGCAGGCATTATCTGGGAAAGTGCTGAACGAAAAAGCCCGGAAATTGCATTTACGTATGCTGACGCAGTCGCCTTTTATTCTCTATTCCGACGGAAAGGGAAACATTTTTGAAGACACCAGTTTGTATGCTACCGGCCGCAGCGGATGGGACGCTATACCCGTCCCGTCAGCCGACTGGATTGAATTGCCGGAGGGAGGTTCCCTGTATGAGCTGCCCGGGCGAAGGGGCATCGGCATCGATGTGCTCACCGGGGAGATGCGTCTCTGTACCAAGGGATGGGCCGTAGCCGCTTTCATCCCACCGGCGCATACCGGTCTCTTCCTGGCGGCCTATGAAACGGAGAAGGACGCCCCTACCCTGCCCCTGTTCTGTTATACCGCCGCTGCCTGGCAGGATTCGAAATTCTATGTCCCGGCTATCCGTATCGAAGACGATATCCGCCAGGATTGCGAAGGTTATGACTGGGATACCATTAATAAAGGGGTGTCGACGATCCTGCAGGCCTATCCGCAGAATCGCCTGATCAAACACCTCGCCAATAACTGCGCCCTCACCTATCATTGCCCGGCCGCGCGGAATTACTTTATGGGACGCTGGGAATGTCCGGTGCCCAGTTCGCCGGCCTGTAATGCCAATTGTATCGGTTGTATTTCTTTTCAACCACAAGAAGAATCCATCACTTCCCCCCAGGACCGTCTTAATTTCAAACCCTTACCGGAAGAGATCGTGGAATTCACGGTACCACACCTGCAAACGGCTCCTTTCCCGATCGTCAGTTTCGGTCAGGGTTGCGAGGGAGAACCCCTGCTGATGTGGGAGACGATCCGCGAGTCCATCCTGGAAATGCGCAAGCATACGGACCGGGGCAGTATCAATATCAATACGAACGGCAGCAAGCCTGCCGCGATAAGGGCCCTCTGTGAGGCAGGGCTGGACTCCATACGGGTCAGCACGAATTCCGCCCGGAAGTCGGTCTATGAGGCCTATTACCGCCCCAATAATTACCAGTTCGAAGATATCGTGGAGAGCCTGAAGGTCATGCGGAGTTTCGGGGGCTGGGCCTCTATCAATTATTTTGTTTTCCCGGGCATGACGGATAGCGTGGAAGAGTATGAAGCCTTACGCAAGCTGATCCGGGAGACAGGACTGACGATGATCCAATGGCGTAATTTCAATATCGATCCCGACTGGTACCTGGGTAAGATCGGGGTGGCCGATACCGGTGAGTTCATAGGGATCAAACAACTGATGGAGTTGATCCATGAAGAATTCCCGGAAGTGAAGTTCGGTTATTTCAATCCTCCGATGGAAAGGATCAAGGGGCGATTTGAAGCGGACTTCGCGCATTAAGCCGTTCCGGCCGGAAGAATTCCCTACTTTAGCTCCATGCAAAAGATCATTATTGTCGGAGCCACATCGGGGATCGGGCGGGAACTGGCCCGGCTCTATGCGGGGGCGGGCAACCTGGTAGGCGTTACGGGCCGGCGCCAGGAGCTGCTGTATTCCCTGCAGCTGGAATATCCCAATCATATCGTCACCGAATCTTTCGATGTCACCGATGCCGGGAGCCTTTCCCACCTGGAAGCTTTGATCGGCAAGCTCGGCGGGCTGGACCTGCTGATCTATAATTCAGGGTATGGAGAAGCCAGTGATCCCCTCAACTGGGAAATAGAGAAGAAAACCACCGAACTCAATGTAAATAGCTTTCTTGAGATCGTGGTCTATGCGTTCAATTATTTTGTCCGGCAGGGGCATGGGCACCTGGCCACGACATCCTCTATCGCTTCTATCCGGGGCAATGCCCAGGCTCCGTCTTATAGCGCCAGCAAGTCTTTCCAGAGTGTTTATTTCGAGGGACTGCATATCCGGGCGAAAAAGACGAAGCGCCCCATCTTTGTAACGGATATTCAGCCGGGATTTGTGGATACCCCGATGGCCAAGGGAGAGGGGCGGTTTTGGGTGCAGCCGGTTGGGAAGGTCGCCCGGCAGATCGTCGCGGCCATCGAAAAGAAAAAATGGAGGGTATATATCACGCGGCGGTGGTGGCTGATCGCGAAAATCTTTAAATGGGTCCCGGATTGGATTTATCACCGGATGGGGTGAGAATGCGGGCGGCGGAGCGAACGATATTTTTTTGGCATCTGGCTTGCATAACTACCTGGTAAATGACTCAACGTATATGAAAAAAACAAAACTGTTCGCAGCGGCCGCCCTTGCAACCTTGGCAGTAACGTTGGTAGGAAGCACCATCTGCCTGGTCAGAAAAAACAAACAGAGGAAAAGACTGGCTGCGATATCAGATGCGGGATATGAATTGGCCTATGACATTCATTACCCGATGAACTATAAAAAAAAGTAACCCGTCTATAAAAAGGAAACCTAAAAGTTAAACCTGCCCTAAAATTCTCAATCTGGGGTGTGTAAGGGCAATCCAATGCAATTAGCAGGGGATTTGCATCGTTATCGGCCAAATAAGTGGTAAATTCGTTGATAGAACCAGTGCTATTATGACAGATAATTTCGAATCGCAAAAGAATGCAAAAGCTTCAGGTTATACCCTGCTGATCTGCGCATTGCTGCTGATCCTGTTCTTTTATGTCAGTTGGACCCATCCGGTGCAGCCTCCGCCGGTGGTGGAAGAAGGCATTGAAGTGAACCTGGGCAATAGCGACCAGGGGATGGGAACGGACCAGCCCTATCTGCCAGGCAAGCCTTCTGCGCAAGACCATGAAAAATATACCCCGCCCAAACAGGCGGTAGTGGATAAGGAACCCGTGAAGGATGTGGAAACGGACCCTAAGGCTGACGAAGAAACTCCTGCCATTAAAAAGGCTGTCATCACCAAACCCAATGCTACCAAAATTCCTGATAAAGAAGTCGTCAAAACGCCGGCCAGGCCTGTAAAAAAGCCGGAAATCATGCCGGCTCCTCCCAAGCCTAAACCGAAGGCCGTATTCCATGGGGTGAATGGGACGGGTACCGGCGGCAATGATGCAGATGATTACAAACCGGGAGGCAACCAGGGTATTGCCGGGGGGCATGGAGACCAGGGACAACCGGGGGGCAATCCGAATTCGGATAGTTATACCGGGGGTGGAAGAGGAAATTCGGGCGTGACCATCTCCCGGGGATTATCAGGAAGACATATTACGGGTCTGCCCTCTTTCACGGATGATTTCAATGAAAATGCTAAAGTAGCCGTCGATATTCATGTAGATGCCAATGGGAACGTAGTCGATGCCAGTTACAACCCCAGGGGATCTACTACTTCAGATGCCTCCATGAAGGCCATTGCTCTCCGCAAGGCGAAACAAGTAAAATTCAATTCAGGAGGGGATGAATCGACGGGTACGATCATTTTCAATTTCAAAGTGCATAACTAGGACTCTTATCTTTGTGGTCCATCTATGGACTATAAAGAAACTTTAGAATACCTCTTCAGCAAGCTCCCCATGTATAGCCGCATCGGGGCTGCAGCCTACCGCGCCAATCTCGACAATACGATCCGGCTCAGTGAATTTACCGGGCATCCGGAGCGGAAGTTCCGCTCGGTACATGTAGCAGGCACTAACGGGAAGGGGTCTACCAGTCATATGCTGGCAGCCATCTTCCAGGCAGCCGGGTACAAAACAGGGCTGTATACCTCTCCACATCTGAAAGACTTCCGGGAAAGGATCCGGGTGAATGGGGCGATGATCCGCAAGGATTTCGTAACGGATTTCGTACAACGTATCAAGCCCCTGTCGGAGGAAATCGATCCCTCTTTTTTCGAGGTGACCGTGCTGATGGCTTTCGATTATTTCGCACAGGAACAGGTAGACATCGCCATCGTAGAAGTGGGGCTGGGCGGAAGGCTGGACAGCACGAATATCATTCTCCCGGAACTATCCGTCATCACCAATATCGGGTATGACCATGTGAACCTACTGGGCGATACCCTACCCCGGATCGCATACGAGAAGGCGGGCATCATCAAAAAAGGAGTGCCGGTCGTCATAGGTGAATACCACCCGGAGACCGCGCCTGTCTTCGAAGAGAAAGCCCGGGAGGAAGAAGCTCCCCTTGTCTATGCAGACCGGCAGCGATTTGTCTCCGACTGGACCTACGAACGACATACCCTGGTGGCAGAGGTCACCCACTCCCCTGTCGCCGATGAAAAAATCTATTATCATCTTGACCTGCCCGGCATTTACCAGACCCGTAACCTGGTGACCGTACTGGAAGCCGTTACGCTCCTGCATGGTAAAGGATGGAAGCTACCGCCTGCGGCCGTACAGTCCGCGCTCAGGCAGGTGAAAAAGCTAACGGGGTTGCATGGCCGGTGGGAGCTTATCCATGAGCATCCAGATGTCATCCTGGACGTCGCCCATAATGAGGACGGGATTAGGCAACTGGTCCGGCAGATCGAGCTTACGGACCACGAAGAGCTGCATATAGTGCTGGGCATGGTCAATGACAAAGAAATCTCCAAGGTTCTGTCGCTGCTACCTCATGCCGCTACCTATTATTTTACCAGGGCTCAAATTCCCAGGGCCCTTCCGGAAGAGCAACTGGCAGCAAAAGCCAGCGCGGCCGGGCTGGAGGGCCACTCCTATCCGACGGTGACGGCGGCCCTGCAGGCGGCAAAAGCTCATGCAAAGCCCCGGGACCTGGTGCTGGTCTGCGGCAGTGTCTTCGTGGTGGGGGAAGTGTAGTTAATATTTCAGCGCGCCCAATCGTTCCAGGCCATAGAACAGGGCGGTGACGTGCATGCTTTGAATGATCTTATTCTCCCGTAGCAATTGCTTCACTTCATCGATGGTGAACAGGTATATTTCAATTTCTTCATTGTGGTCCAACTCCTGCGCCTGCACCAATTTGCCTCCGGTGGCCAGGTAAATGTGCATCCAGTTCGTATTGGTCGAGGGGTTGGAGGAGGTTTTCCCCAGGTATTCAAGGTTTGAAAAACGGTAGCCTGTCTCTTCCAGCAATTCTCTTTCGATCGCGGCCTGCAGGGAAGGATCGGTGTCATCTACGCAGCCGCCGGGGATCTCGTAGTTGGTCTGCTCCAGGGCATGACGGTATTGCCTTTCCATGATGAACTTGCCATCCTCCGTCAGGGCGACGGCCGTCACCCAGGTGGGGAATTCATATACGTAGTAAGGAGTGATGAGCTTCCCGTCGCGGGTCTGGCAGGTGTCTGTACGGATCGTAAACCAGGTGTCTCTGAATAAATACTCGGTCGATAGTGTCTTCCAGCTCAGGTCTTTCATGTCGAAGTTTTGCGTTTTAAAGGGTGAGGGTAGGCGGCTACCATTTATTTCGCTCACGCAGCGACGTGATATGGGCGGCATGATGTTTACCATGCCAGGCATAGTTACCCAGCAGGTACCAGAGGGTGATCTCCTTTTTCGCTTCCGGGTGATAGACCGTTCGCTCCCAATCCTGGATCGTGAGGTCGCTGATCGCGGCGTACCATCGGGTATGCAGGGCATATAATAAAGTAATCGAAATATTTACGGGGATATTCGCCACGTCGTTGAGGTCGGCCCATAACTTTTCCTCATAAGGGCGTATGGTGGGATTGTCTTCGGTCAATCCCAGTTTGAACCGGCAATAGGCATTTATATGACTATCTGCGACATGATGCACCACTTGGTGTACGGTCCATCCACCTTCCCGGTAAGGGGTCTGCAACTGCGCCTCATCCAGGTTAACGATGGCATTTTCCAGTAATTGCGGCAGGAATTTGATATCGTTCAGCCATTCTTCTTTTAGTTTACCGGAGAAAGGCTGAGGTTGGTATTTTCCGATGGGATAACGAAGGTCGTTGGATTCGATACTCATGAGCTATGATTTTGGTGAACGTTTCTAATAGACGCCTGGGGTTCTTCAAAGCTCGGCTCGCAGGGCGTGGCCGGTGAGGTTGATAAATACGTCTTCCAGGTTGGCCTGTTTCACTTCTTTGGGTCGTTCAAAGCCGGTAGCGACCAACTTATCTATTAATTTATCCGGAGGGTCCAAGGCAATGATCTTGCCGGAATCAATGATGGCCACCCGGTCGCACAATACTTCCGCCTCGTCCATGTAGTGAGTGGTAAGGATCACGGTGGTACCCTTGGCCTGGATATCTCTGACCAGGTCCCAGAGATTTCTCCTTGCCTGGGGGTCCAGGCCGGTGGTCGGTTCGTCGAGGAATATGATCCTGGGCTGGTTGATCAGCGTCGTAGCGATGGAAAAACGTTGTTTCTGTCCGCCGCTGAGTTCTTTATATTTAGCTTTAGCCTTATCGCGCAGGTTGACCATGTCCAGGAATTCCAGGGGCCGGACAGTCCGGTTGTATAGACCGCCGAAGAGCTCGATGAGTTCCGTCAGGTTGAGGCCCGGGTAATAACCCGATGTCTGCAATTGGACGCCGATGATCTTTTTGATCTCGCCCGGGCTCTTGTCAAGATCGAGGCCGTCCACGGTGACCACTCCGCTCGTTTTCTCTCTCAAAGTCTCTATGATCTCCAGGGTAGTGGATTTTCCCGCCCCGTTGGGCCCCAGCAGTCCGAATATTTCCCCTTCTTTTACGTCGAAACTAATGCCTTTGACTGCTTCGAAATCGCCATATTTCTTGGTCAGGCCTTTGACCGAAATAATAATTTTCTCTGTCATGGAAAGCAATTTACGCCCATTCTGCCGCCGGACAAAATTCTCCGGGAGGGAACCGATTGCGGAGAAGTGCGCGAAGCTCAGCGGGTAAAGATCTGGGTGAAATAGATCACTCCCCGGCGATCCCTGGCCAGCCCGATGCCGGTCAGCCTGAAATTGCCTTCTATATTCCTCCGGTGACCGGGACTCTGCAGCCAGTCATCTACGACTTCCTTCGCCGACCTTTCCCCATACGCCACATTTTCCCCCATCGACAGGACAGGGCCGATCTGCCGGCTGATAGCTTTCTCGCGGGATTTTGCCTCGGTATGCCCGAATGGAGCTCTTCCAGAGGCCATGTCCCGGCTATGCCCGGCCGCAACCGAGGATTCGACCCCGTTCATCTGCAAGGCCCCCAATCCTATTGAGCGACGATGAAGATTCACATAATGCAAAATACTATTCTCCATATTGCTGGAGCCAGAGAGAGGAGAGGAAGCATTCTCGCGAGCCTCCGGACGGGAAGCTGTTACCGGGGAGGACGGGGTCGTTTTTTTGGCGCAACTGGGAAATGATAGAAGACTGATAATCATCGTAGTACAAGCCAATACTTTAAGCAGCCGGAAAAAATTCATAATTTTAAAAAATAGTTATTAAGGATTTATCGAATATCATGCCAGGCCTTGATTTTAATGCCTGTGGTCATCCCGGTGGTGATCTTCTCCTCCATGGTCCCCTCTTTCATGGTCACCTCTTCCGGGACCCCGTCCTTCATGCCAGTGATTTTCATGTTCAAAGCGTTCGTGGTCAAAATGCCGCCCGTTGAAATAAACTCTGTGTTGCCTTTCGAAAACGGGGCGATAGTGATCGTAGTAAAAACGATCGTGGTAATGTCCCTGCCAAGCGGGATAGGTGTAATAGGTATAGCCGGGATAGTCGTTCTCATAGATTACGGGAGCCGGAACCCCAACGCCGATATGGGCTTCTACGCGGACCTGAGAATAAGCCGAATTAGCCGCAAGACTTCCGGCTATGACCAAAGAAAGAATAAATAACTTCTTACTTAAAATACTATTTGTCTTTTTAGGGTGTTCATAAGTTCTTCCGTTCATACTGGTAAATTTTATAAAGGAGATCAGGCTTGCAAAAAAGTTTTGCAATTGACATCTGAAAGCCTTGTATATAAGATCCAAAATGAAGCCATAGATTTAAAGTGGGGGTGTTAAAGTTAACACAAAGGGTTAAGTTAGCGGCTCATAGCAGGCCGGCAAGAGAGTCAGGGAAAAGAAGTGTTGATTATCATTGCAATAAATCCGACTTTCATTCAATAATTCTAACTATAAAAATGAAACGAATTAACCTGGTTTTGCTGATCGCCTTATTGAGCAGGGCGGCTTTTGCCCAAGATCTGAAAAAAGAGGCATTGCTCATTCATAAATGTCCTGATTTTACCATATCGGGAAAAGGAGATAACAGCGAGTGGGACAAAGCAGCCTGGAATCCGCTGCAAAAACTCGATTCCGGGGGCGAGGCTTATGAGAGCCGGTTCAAAATACTCTATTCCGCTACCGGGATCTATGTCCTTTTCCAGGGGGAGGATCATCGGATCACCACTTCGTATGACAAGGATTTCGATGATCTGTTTAAAGGCGATGTATTCGAAGTTTTTCTTCAACCCGATCCGCGGTCGCCTTTATATATCGAATATGAGGTCAATGCGCTTGACAAAGAGCTGGTCTTGCTGATCCAGAACAGCAATGGCAATATCTCCGGGTGGGCGCCCTGGCATTACGAAGGCAGAAAGAAGATGATAAAGAAAGTATTCGTCACGGGAGGATCTGCCACACCGGGTTCGGCCATCCGTTCGCTGAGTGCCGAGCTGTTCTTTCCATATTCATTATTCAATGCTATGAGTACCCTGCCTCCCCAGTCCGGAACGATCTGGAATGCCAATTTTTACAGGCTGGACTACGATTCCGGCAAAATGATCAAATGGGCCTGGTCGCCGGTGGAAAGAGGGTTTCATGAAATGAGGAATTTTCGCCCGGTACGGTTTGAATGATTACTAAATTACTACTTGTGAAACACGGTGTTTTAACACTTACTCTTTTCTTCGTCTTATTGGGCTCCTTTCAAAGAGCGCATGCGCAGAAAGTAACAGTCCGATACAAGGAAAACAAAGAAGATTTCCCTAATCCTGAAAGGGGTTTCTACATCCCGGCCGGAACGAGCGCCCGTCATTTTGTTCCGTTGGAAGCGGACAGTCTGAAAAAACTCTTTGCCGGCCCCCAAAAATATGGGAAGGCCCGGTATGCGATTTATTCGACGTTACTGATGCGTGAATATACACTGGATTCTTTCCAGGATCGGCCATTAGGCCAGCAACTCCTCAACGCGATCGACCTGGACCTGTCCATGATCCGGGAAGCGGGGTTGAAAGTTATTCTACGCTTCGCTTATACGAATACGGTCCGATCGGGAGATTGTCCGGATATCAACAAGATCTGTCCGCCCTACGGTGATGCGTCTAAATCCATCGTGTTGGGTCATATCGGGCAGTTAAAATCTTTGTTCCAAAAATATGTGGCTGTCATCGCTGTCCTTCAGGAAGGATTTATTGGGATCTGGGGTGAAAACTATTATACCGATTATTTCGGGGATGCCTCCGGCAATGGTCCCGGCCGGATACCCGACAAGAGCTGGGAAGACCGGAATGAGGTACTGCGTGCACTGCTGGAAGCGTTGCCCAAAGACAGGATGGTGCAGGTGCGCACGCCCCAGATCAAACAGAAATATGTATATGGTCCCGGCGCCGGGGTCGGAGTATATCCCTTGTCACTGAACGAGGCTTTTAAAGGATCGCATTCCTCCCGGATCGGATTCCACAATGACTGTTTCCTGTCGGGATCTGATGATTACGGAACCTATTATGATTATGGAAGTTCCGCCGCCCCTAAAAAGGAAGCGAACAAACCTCTCAGAGCTTATTTACATGAGGACGGCCGCTATGTCGCCGTCGGTGGCGAAACCTGCGATGACGTATATAGTCCGGAAAATGATTGCGCTCCTTTGGGGCATGCCGAAGAAGAAATGCGGACCATGCATGTCAGTTTCCTGAATACCGCGTATAACAATGACGTGAACAATGATTGGGATTCGCTGGGTTGTATCGGCAGCATCCGAAAAAAACTGGGTTACCGCTTCCTGCTTCGGGAGGCTCATTTGCCGGTCGATGCCGTCGCAGGCCATGCGTTTTCCTTTACGATGCAAATCCGCAATGATGGCTATGCATCTCCCTTCAATGCCAGACCTCTGTTGCTGATCTTGCGGAATCAGAGAAATGGAAAAGAGTTCGCTCTTACGTGTAAGGCCGACATACGGGTCTGGTTCAGCGGGAATATCGGGTGCAAGGAAACTCTGAAGCTTCCTGCCGATATGCCTGCAGGGAAATATGAGCTGTTCCTGGATTTCCCCGACTCCTACCCTTCCATCGCGAAAAGGCCCGAATACAGCATTCGGCTGGCCAATGAGGATTGCTGGGAAATGAATACCGGGTATAATAAGCTAAATTATGTATTGACGGTAAAGCGTTAAGCGATCCCCTGGACAGCTTTGTCCGTTATTCTTAAATAGATCCCAATTCCATCTTTACATCCGCCGTAGCAAAGGGAGAGTCCACGACGGGCACATGCTGAAAGCCATAACGGGTATAGAGATGGATCGCTGTCTGCAACCGGCTATTGGACCAAAGCGTCAGTTTGCCGGCCCCGATCTCCCTGGCTTTATGAAGGCATTGCTCGATCAGTAATTTGCTGATGCCCCTTCCCTGGAAGGCGGGGTCCACGGACATTTTCGCCAGTTCATAAACATCGTCGTGTTCATGGATCAGGGCGACCGTTCCGACAACCTGCCCTGCAGCGCTGTGCGGGTCGGGAGAAGCCAAAGCCAGGTAGATAAATCCACCCCGGTCGAGTACATTGCCACGGGGATCGTCCAGGATCATCAGGTCATGCGATTCCAGGAGATCATATTTTTCCAGCCATTCCAGGTTGAGCCGCCTGAAGTCGGCCGCGTATTGGTCTTCGTATTCGATGATGTTGATCATAGTGAAAATATCAGGTTGTCGTTAATGATGCAAATAGGTCTCTAATTCGTCCATCATATTCTTGCTGCCGATATAGAGGGAAGAGCGCTGGTGCAGTTCGGTGGGCTGAACGTCCAGGATCCGCTGCTTGCCATTCGTCGCCTTGCCCCCTGCCACCTCTACGATAAAGGCGAAGGGATTACATTCATATAGCAGCCTTAGCTTGCCCTTGGGTTTGTCGATCGTGGCCGGGTACATGAATATGCCTCCTTTGATCAGGTTACGATGTACGTCCGCCACCATGCTGCCTATATAACGTTGCGTATAGGGTCCGCCGTTATCCCTGTTCTTTTTCTGGCAGGTATCTATATAGGCTTTTACGGGTTCTTCAAACTGAAAAAAGTTGCCATGATTCACGGAATAGATCTTGCCGGTTTCCGGGCACTTTATGTCGGGATGGCTCAAGGTCCACTCGCCGATAGAAGGATCTAATGTAAAACCGTTGACGCCGCGACGGGTAGCATAGACCATCATAGTGGAAGATCCGTAAACCATATAACCGGCCGCTACCTGGCGATTGCCGGGTTGCAGGAAATCCTCCCTGGTGCAGGGCTGGCCCTTGGGGCTGACCCGGCGGTATACGGAGAAGATAGTGCCGATGGAAACATTCACATCGATATTGCCGCTGCCATCCAGCGGGTCGAAGAGGCAAACGTATTTCGAGTTATTGCTGATCTCGTCATTGAAGACGACGAAATCATCCAGTTCTTCGCTGCCGATCCCGGCGCAGCTGATGCCATGGCGCAATACGCCCATGAATTGATTGTTGGCGAAGACGTCCAGTTTTTTTACGTCTTCTCCCTGCACATTGATGGTTCCTGCGTCGCCTAAGATGTCTACCAGGCCGGCCTTATTGACCTCTACGTTCACCCGTTTGGCCGCCAGGCCCATATCCCGGAGAAGGTTACTCAGTTCGCCGGTGGCATTGGGGAAGTTACGGAGCTGCTGGATGGTGAATTCATCGAGGGTGAGTACTTTTCTGTTCACATTCATATTGCAGGGATTTAATCGTTTGGTTATTTGAGTAGCAAATGTAAGGGGGATTGATCATTTTTAGCATGATTTAGCAGAAGGCGGGCCGAAGCGGGGGAATGGAAAGGACTTTCTATATTTGCGGCATGAAAATTTTAAAATTCGGGGGAGCCAGTGTCAACAGCGTGGAAAGGATCCAAAGCCTGGCAGCCATCCTGCGCACTTATAAGGGGGAGAAGTTATTGGTAGTCGTATCCGCAATGGGAAAAACCACCAATGCCCTGGAGAAAGTAGCGGAAGCTTTTTATGGCGGTCACCGGGAAGAGGCTCTGCGGCTCTTTCACCAGGTGAAGGAAACCCATCTCACCACGGCCAAGTACCTGCTGGTGAAAAACTATCTCGCGGCGGAAGCCCAGCTGAAGGATTTTTTTACGGAAGTGGAGTGGCTGCTGCACGATAAGCCGGTCCGGGGGTATGACTACTATTATGACCAGGTGGTCTGCGTGGGGGAATTGCTGTCTACCTCGATCATCAGCGCCTACCTGGCAGAAGTGGGGATCGGCAATCAGTGGATCGACGTACGGGATCTTTTCCGGACGGATGATAATTTCCGGGATGCGGGTATCGACTGGGCTTTCTCTGCCGGGCAGGTGCGGATGGAAGTATTGCCTCTGTTCAATGACGACGATATAGTGGTCACACAGGGATTCATCGGGGCCACTTCGGAGAACGAGAGTACCACCCTTGGCCGGGAAGGGAGCGATTATACGGCGGCCGTATTTGCCAATATGCTGGATGCGGAAAGCCAGACGATCTGGAAGGATGTGGAGGGGGTGATGAATGCCGATCCGAAACAATTTCCCGAGGCGCAGATACTCAGCGAGCTGAACTATGACGAGGTGATTGAAATGGCTTATTATGGGGCGCAGGTGATCCACCCTAAAACCATTAAGCCGCTGCAGAACAAGGGTATTCCCCTCTATGTAAAATGTTTTCTGGACCCGAAATTACCGGGTACCGTCATCCATAATAAACATATCAGGGGCCTCCCTCCTATTTTTGTACTTAAGCAGGAGCAGATGCTGATGCACCTCCATTCGAAGGATTTTTCTTTCGTGGGGGAAGAGCTGACGGCCGGGCTGTATCAATCCTTTTCCAGGATCCGGGTCAAGCCGAATCTCATGCAGAGCGGCGCTGTCAGTCTGCAGGTCTGCCTGGATGACCGGCCCGACAAGATCGACCGGCTGGCGCTGGAGGCTTCCGACTATTTCGATGTACAGGTCGAAAAAGGGCTGACTTTATTGACGATCCGGCATTATGATGCAGCGGCGCTGGAACGGCTGACGGCGGGTAAGACGATCGTGCTGCGGCAGCAGACGCCCGAGACGGTGCAGGTGCTGATGAAAACTATCGGTTCAGTCTCTCCAAAACATTAAATTGCTTTTAATCAATGAGTTACAGCCTTATCTTATACAAAACCGCGTCAGCAGTCGGGAGCCCTGCCCTCGTACTGCCGGTAAACTCCAATTGTCCGCCCTGCAGCAATTCAATCGCTGTGTAGTGACGATTAGCAGCTAATCCGATACGGGCAGCATCGATGGTAAAAGAGGCTGTATCCGGGCCATAATTAAAAACGGCCAGATACAAATAATCCCCTATTCTTCGCGTGAATAAGGACGAAGGTTTATTCCCAGTATTCCCCTCCACCGGCTCAAAGGCTTTTCCATTGGCAACAATACGCAGCAGCTCTGGATTCTTATACCAGTCTTTGGCGCGTTGCGACCAGGGGCCATGGGTGGAAAAATCATCGCCGGTGATAAACGTGCCGGTGATGATCGAAGAAAGCATCCGCGCCCGGTTCTCCCCTTCTGTCTGGCTGGCTAAGACGACATGATCGGCGTCCACAAAATTGTAGACATTCGTTAACCACCAGCCATAGGTGAGACCATTCAGCGTATAACGGGTATCACTAATTGTTTTAAAGGCATCACAGGCGATCCGCCGGCTATGCGCATACCTGCCGGTAGCCAGACTCGGCGAGATAGCCGCATATACCAACATCTGCCCGCCCAACTGATCGACCAGGTATTCCATTCCCTTTCGATAGGCTTGCATGCCGGTATGGATAGAAGAATCATAAAACCCCGTCGACTCTGCCGCTGCATGGCCCAGAAAATCGATTTTAATCATTTTAAACCCGCAGGCTCTTAACTTTCCACAGACATACGCGATGCGCGCCCTCGTACCGGGATGGGTAGGGTCCAGCGCCCTGCCGCCGTCGATATCGTGATAGCCGCTGCCTACCTTCGTCCACATGTCCTTAAATTCATAATTGGAGCCCTCCGCAGTATAGTGACCGCCGCTTTTATACCCGAAATCGGCAAATGGCGCCCAGTAAACGCCCGGTTGCAAGCCCCGCGCCAGGCAATGATCCGCGAACGCTTTCAGTTTGCCGAAGTCACCCCTTGTTCCATTATCCAGCATCATGTCCCAAAAGGAATCCAGGTCAATGAAGGCCGTCCCCCCTACCCGGAACTCCGGTAGACTGTCGGCAAAGAAGTTAGCCACTCTTATCACTTTATCGTAGGTAATATGGTCTTGTAAAACACCCCAACTATTCCAACCTACGGGGGTAGGCCTGGTCCAGTTGAAAATATAAGGCGGCTCACTGATACGGTTGGCCTGTCCATACGCCTCCAGACCGGTCCTCCAATCCTCAAAATAACCTACGAATACCAACGGAGACCGCAACTCTTTGCCCCGGATCGAACCATGCGGAATATTATCCCGGTTAACGGTCGCATCGGTATAGCCGCCCCAGGCCATGACCTGGTTACCGCTGTCTTTTCCGGCACTGGTGCGTACTCCGGTCTTCCACACCGTGTGTTCGACAGATCCTACCACCCACCCATTCCGGGTCGTATCGTCGTATACCACACCGGCTTCCGCACTGACATTCGACACGCCCTCTTTAAGAGGTTTGGCGTCATAGCTGATAAACGTGTCGTTATCGAAGGGAATAAATAAAGTGCGGGGATCGCCCGTCAGGGGTGCAAACGCCCCGTTGAACGGTGACATATAATTGCTTTCCAGTTGCACGCCCGATATAGTCACCGCCGTCAGGAAATAATCCCGGCCGGGATAAGCATAGAATTCCTGTGTCATCGCAGGCTTGCCTTCGCCTTGCAGCACCAAAATGTGTTTTGTTCCCTTGCCAAACTGGTCTTTAACAGCTTCCGTCTTGTATTGCCGGACGGCATATTCCATCGAAGAAAGCGTGAGTCCATTCGCCTTTACCACAGCAAACACGTCGGAGAAGATAAGCCGATGGTCATTATATACACTGAATGTGCCCTTTTTTAGATTATAGTATAACTCGCCATGTTTCCCATATTGGATACGAATGCTGTCGCCTGCCCCGGGAGTATCGGCCTTTACCACAAAGCT
>WNFI01704292.1_pt1 | contig 79780 bp, 75 predicted proteins | sample 5400471 | NCBI WGS metagenome assembly WNFI01 (sample SAMN13153348, study PRJNA577476) | soil metagenome | isolation source: 100 cm saprolite on Douglas fir-dominated hillslope | place: USA:California | collected 2013-09-17 | reverse complement strand
ATTTATTTCGCTAACATAACCTTACCGTAAATACTTGATTTACGTGCTGTTGCTTCCAAACTTTCAAAGAACTTTCGGCCTTTTTCGCCGCCCGATTTTCGATCGGGTTGCAAAGGTAAGAGCCTTTATGATTCTAACCAAATATTTCTGTTATTTTTTGAAGATTTTACACTTCGTTTTGTAACCAGATTTTTTTGAAGAACTATCGCTTTTTTTGAAGCGGACGGCAAAGATACGAGGAGTATTTTTATCACCAAATTTTTCTTCCCTTTTTTCAAAATCTATTTTAGATTTTGTCTTCTTCCCAACTCCTTATTTCTTGTTAACCGTCTGCAAAGAACTAATCCGTTTTCTACTTTATCCTTACCCTGTTTTCCGGCTGTCTCCAACCCTCTTTTCTCACTAAATCTACTCTTTCACCAGGCGCATATTTCAAATTCGGGTTGCAAAGATAAGCAGTTGTGTATCCCCGCCAAATATTTTTAAAGCTTTTTTCCCTTCATTCTCTGAAACATACAACTGGTAAGGGTTTGACAGGATAAAAAAGTTTTTCCCGCTTTCCGGTTGCCGGTCGCTGCCTGATGAGCTCCTTTACGGCAGTTAGTCACCCCCTTGTCAACACCTGCGGAGATGTCGCGTTACAATCCGCTCATTCGAACACACTAACAGGATAGTTCACCCGAAAAAGGAAAAGCCCATGCCCGGGTGCTGAAAAATCCGTCTGCCCGTTGTCCTTGCTTTGAAGGATTTCCCCGAATTGGGAAAGGCTGATCTTGCCCCTCCCCACCTGCAGCATCGTACCCACCAGTCCGCGCACCATCCCCCGCAAAAAACGGTTGGCCACGACCCGGTATACAAGGCAGTCATTTTCCTCCTGCCATCCGCTCTGCTGAATCGCACAAAGAAAGGTCTTCACTTGGGTGTTCCTTTTGGAAAAAGCCGTGAAATCCTTCTGGAGAAGGACCAGGTCGGCCGCCATTGCCAGCTTCTCCCTATCCAGGGTATAGGGGTAAAACCAGGCCCGATCCGTCTGAAAGGGGTTTTTCTCCCGGTAAAGGTAATATCGGTATTCCCGGCTGATCGCATCAAACCGGCAATGGGCGTCCGGGGTCACCCGGTGAAAATTCCGCAGAGCAATATCCCCCGGAAGCAGGGCATTAATATTATATAGGACCCTGGGATCTATAAGATCCTCAGAATCAAGATGGAAAAAATTTTGCAGGGCATGGACGCCTGTATCGGTACGGGAAGATCCGGTCAGTTCAAACTTCCGGCGGAAAAAGGTCGCCAGGGCCTTCTCCACTTCCTCCTGGATGGAGCCGGCATTGTCCTGGATCTGAAATCCGCTGTAATTCGTCCCCTTATAGGTTATTTCCAAAAAGTATCTGGGCATTTGAACAGGGTTTGCGGTGAAATAACACGGATCAGCCGTGACAGTATTATTGATTTATCGTGATTTTACTGGTTTTCCAGTGACCATGGAAGGCGGGAAGCAGGAGAAGAGGGATTACTGACCTGTCATTGTCCTGAATTTGCTGTTATACACCGGATCAGCCAACAATTCCGATAATTCTTTAAAATGTTCATCCGAGACGAAAGGATAGGCAGTCTCCAAAAACCTGAATTTCTGCGCATCCGAGGTAAACACTTCGCTCAAAGCCTTTATTTGCTTGGTACTGAAACACTTGGATTTGAACACTTTATGAGCGGCCGAAATCCGGTCTTCCTCCTTACCGGTTTCCAGCATTTTTACCCTTAATTTATCGACATCATACTCCGTAGCAAAATTCCTGCAATCAGAGTTAATAAAGAGGGAGTGGGACGGGGTCTTTTTCTGAGCAGAATCCGATCGGAGGGTCGCGGTGGCGGCAGAAGATGTCTTCTGAGCAGGGGCCGCCGCTCCAATTTGCGTAGGTATCCCGGCAAAAGCCAAAGCGGGGGTATCTGACCCGGTCTGCGAAGAAACGGCAGAACCGGTTTCAGCCGGGCGTTGAGCCAAACGGGTTGCAGTGTCCACAGGTATGATCACTACGATCGTATCCGCCTTCCTTCCCTTAATATGGTCTACATATACCAACCTGACCCCTTTTGTTGTCTTTCGCTCGCTGAGTTTGACAACGGAACCAGCTTTAGGTAAGGGCGGAACGGCGGCAGGGGTAAGTCCGGTAACGGCCAAAGAATCTCCCTTATGAACGGTCGAATCTATAATAGGGGAACCCTCTTTCCCAGAAGACAGGGTTTGCCGGGAAGAATCCGCAGGAACCGGCGGACTCAAAGCAACGGTTCTGAAGGTATCTACCCTGCCGGGCACACCCGTACCCGGAACGGCAGTTATTTTGGCCGTATCTGCTCTTCCGGCAAGAGTACCCGTGTCCGACCGGAGAGTACTATCCGGCCGGGCGGCTTCTTTCGGTGTCTCCGTTCCGGCTGGTGAATTCATTACCGTGACAGCAACGGATGAAGTATCTTTTCGGGGACTATCTTTCAACGTCGCCTCCATGGCATAGGTATTGTACATAACAGCGGTATCACTCACCACCCCCGCCATTAACCTGGAAAAGGCATCGTCTTTTTTAACCCCTCCCAGGTGGTTTTGGGGCTCAACCTCCTTTTTTTCATCCGGCATTTTTAATTCCAGGGTTCGCGGGTTGAACAGGCCCCAGCCCTTCCCGCCCAGGTCCTTTAGCTGAAACTCCAGGTCTTTTTTATGAATGCTGACCGAAAATTGCTGTTCCGGAAAGAGTTGTTTTGGAAATCCAATGGTAATACCGTAGGAGCCTTCTTTCAGCTGCGAAAGAATCAAATGCCCCTGCGCTGAAGAGCTAAAGAGTTTGCCCTCCATACGGGCATAAAAGGGTTGATTATTATCGGCTTGGATCAGAACGAAGTATTCCTGTTGTGCGTAATTCCTGCCCGCCATTAAAATCAATAGTATTGCCAGACCAATCTTTGACATGGATTGAGATGTTATGCCTTTTAGTAAACCCGGCGACAGACGGGATGATGTTTTACTTAGGCAATCCCGGTATTAGACGGGATCGCTGAGACCAATGAAAAGACATTAATCCCGAAGCAACTCCGGCAACGGCCGGACTCGCCAAGACCAATGAAAAGACATTTATTCCTTGGCAAACCTACATTAAAATTGCTAAAAACACAATGAACAGATTAGGCGTAGGATACGGTTGCGGATTAGTTATTATGCAAAAGTCCCCCCGCAAAACCTTTTATACTATTTTGCTATCTGTAACCCGCCTCATCTATTATCTTTACCACCTGAAAAAAAATTATATATGAATTGCCCATGATGATGGATTTCTCACCATGGCGGGATCATCTGAAAATTTAAAAGATAACTATGCGAGTACGTAAACAACCTTTTTTAGTCTTGATTGGAATGCTGGCAGGAACCCTTCTATGGGCGCAGCAAGGCCCCGAAGGGAAAGACGAAGCCTGGAAGAAAAATTATCGGGCTACCGCTACCAAATTCAACGACCTGGTCGATACCCGGCTGGATGTAAAGTTCGATTATGACAAGTCTTACATGTATGGGAAGGCCTGGATAACGCTAAAGCCCCACTTCTACCCCACCGATTCTCTGTCCCTGGACGCCAAAGGGATGGATATCCACAAAGTAGCCATTGTAAAAGAAGGTAAGACAGAGCCGCTTAAATATGACTATGACGGGATGATCCTGAAAATCCACCTGGATAAGACCTATAAATACACGGATAAGTATACCGTCTACATCGACTATACTTCCAAACCGAATGAATTGAAGGTACAGGGAAGCGCAGCGATCACAGATGCTAAAGGGCTCTATTTCATCAATCCCAGGGGCGAAGAAAAGAATAAACCCACCCAGATATGGACACAGGGAGAAACCGAAGCGAATTCAGCCTGGTTTCCCACCATCGACAAGCCTAATCAAAAGACCACCGAAGAGATCACGATGACCGTGCCAGCCAAATATGTCACTTTATCCAACGGAAAGCTGATCGGCCAGAAGCTGAACGGAGATGGCACCCGCACCGATCATTGGAAGATGGATCTTCCCCACGCCCCCTACCTGTTTTTCATGGGAGTCGGAGACTATGCGATCGTGAAAGACTCCTATAAAGGAAAAGAGGTCAGCTATTATGTAGAGAAAGAGTACGGTCCCGTTGCCAGAAAGATCTTTGGTAATACTCCTGAAATGATCGCTTTCTATTCCCGCATTACCGGCGTCGATTATCCCTGGGTTAAATATGCACAAATCGTAGGAAGAGATTATGTGAGCGGCGCCATGGAAAATACCACCTGTACCCTCCACGGCGAGAGCGCCCAGCAGGATGCCCGCGAATTGACCGATGGCAACGGATGGGAAGACGTGATCGCCCATGAGTTGTTTCACCAATGGTTTGGCGACCTGGTAACCACGGAAAGCTGGAGTAATATCACGCTGAACGAATCCTTTGCCGATTACAGCGAAACCCTGTGGAATGAATACAAATACGGCAAAGACGCAGGAGATGCCATCAATTCCATCGGCATACAGAGTTATCTGCAACAGCCGGATAATGTGGAAAAAGACCTGGTACGATTCTATTATGCAGACAAAGAAGACGTATTCGACCAGGTGAGTTACCCGAAGGGGGGACGTATCCTGAATATGTTACGTAATTATGTCGGAGACAGCGCTTTTTTCAAATCACTGAATCTCTACCTGACTACCAATAAGTTCAAATCCGCCGAAGCACAGAACTTACGCCTGGCTTTCGAAGAAGTGACAGGCCAGGATCTCAACTGGTACTGGAACCAATGGTATTATGGCAGCGGTCATCCCAAGCTGACAATTGACTATGTATATGATGACGCGGCAAAGACCGTGCAGGTGATCATCAACCAGACCCAGGAAACCGGCAAAATATTCAAATTGCCGATTGCTATAGACATCTATAATGGTACTACCAAAGAACGCCACAAGGTTTGGGTACAGGATAAGACGGATACCTTTAGTTTTTCCTATGCCAACCGGCCCGAACTGGTGAACGTGGACGGGGACAAGATCTTGCTTTGCCAGAAGAAAGATAACAAGACCCTGGATAATTTCATTTATCAGTATAAGTACGCCGGTCTGTATATGGACCGCCGGGAAGCGATCGATTATTGCTCAAAGAACCAGGACGATCCCAAGGCACTCGATCTGTTAAAAGCAGCATTAAAGGATCGTTATTACCGGCTGCGGAATTTCACCTTGTCAAAGCTCGATCTGAAGAAGGATGCGGTCAAAACCGCCTTCGAATCCTCCATCGCTGAAATGGCGGCACATGATCCGAGCCGGGTGGTAAAAGCGACTGCCATAGAAATGCTGGGTACCTACCACAACCCCGCTTATAAATCCCTTTTTGCAAAGGCTGCCACGGATTCTTCTTATACAGTATCGGGAAATGCGCTGGGGGCTTTGTCCGCTGTCGACAGTTCCGCAGCGCTGGCCCTGGCGAAGAAATTTGTCAAAGAGCCGGCCAAAGGCAAACTGGTAGCCGCCATCTCTTCGATTTTGATCAAATCCGGAGATGAGAGCAGTTTTGATATGATATCGGATAATTTCGAGAAGATGCCGCTGGGCCAGGAAAAATTCATGTTCACCATGCCTTATTCGGATCTTGTATCCAAGGTAAAGAATACGACCCAGGTAAAAAGAGGGGTAGACCTGATCGTGAAGCTGCGCGAAGCTATTCCCCAGGCCTACCGCAGTCAAACGGATGGGGTCATCAATAATGCTTTAAGCGGGATTGCTAAGAAAAAGGAAGGGGCCGGTCTGCAGGAACAAGCCGATTATATTAAATCGAAACTGCCGGCTGGAACACAGAAAGGATTTTAGAATACTTATATATATACTAAAAAGAGCGAGGCCCTCCCAGTCGGAAGGGCCTCGCTCTTTTTATATTTTACCAGCTGCCGCCGGCGCCACCGCCGCCGCCGCTGCCGCCGCCAAATCCACCGAAGTCGCCTCCTCCGCTGTCACCACCGCCCCAGTCGCTACTACCTCCGCCGCCACCCCAGCCGCCCCGGCTACTGCTCCCGAGCATAGTGCCTAACAGGAAAGGTAACATGCCGCTGCCGCCAAAGAGACCTCCCCCACCGCCCCTTCCTCCCCCACCACGGCCGATGAAAAGGAAGACAACAATCAGGATGATGACGATCAGGCCGATGAGATTACCACCGCCCGAGCCGCCTCTATGCTTGTGCTTCACATATCCCTCCGGCGCTTTGTATTCACCGGCTGCCGCCTTGATGATCGCATCGGCCGCCTGATCGAATCCTCGGTAATAATTGTCTCCACTGTTCCCTTTGAAATTAGGAACAATTTCATTGTCGACGATCGATTTAGCCGTGATATCCGGTATCGAGCCTTCCATGCCGTACCCGGTAGCAATATATACTTTACGTTCCTGAATAGCGGCCAGGATGACCAGCCCGTTATTCGTCTTTTTATTTCCCACTCCCCACGCTCTAAGTATTCCCAGGGCGTAGTCTTCGATCGAAGCATCCCCGATGGTAGGTATGGTGATCACCGCTATCTGGATAGAGGTGCTGTCATCATAGGCCACCAGTTTTCTCTCCAGCGACACCACCTGGTCAGGCGTCATTACATGGGCCAGGTCGTTCACCAACCGGGGAGGATCGGGTTTCGGGGGGACCGTCTGTCCATAGCCCGGCTTTCCAAGCACCAGCAAAAGAGCAACGGAAAGCAGTACTACTGATAGGATCTTCTTCATTACACTCATTCGCTTGATTTATTTGCCAAACACGATATCGTCGGGTAATTCATTTTTATCGGTCCCCTTGTCATAAGGAAAATGCGTATGCAACGCTTCGCCGATCTCTGTCACCACCCGGGCTATCCCTTCAGCGTAATTAGCCTTATTAAAATGCGAGAGGATCAATTTTACCTTTTCATTCCAGAAGGCTGTCCCTACTTTTTCATGAATGCCTTTGTCTCCGTAGAGGGCCAGTTGCCTGTCTTTCAAAGCAACATAGACCAGGACGGCATTTCGGGCGTCCGTCTTTTCCATTTTCAGCCCGGCGAAAATCTCTGTCGCCCTGTCGAGTGGGTCCACAAAACGGCAGTGGCTTTCCACAAATACACGTATTTCACCGCTCGTCTGCTTCTCAGCCGCTTGTATGGATTCTACGACCTGCTGTTTTTCAGCCTCTGTAAAAAGTTCCTTCCGGCGAAAAAATGGAATGTGCAATGCAGGAAATTTATGATTAGGAAATATCCGGCAGCCACCGGTAAATGAATGATGGCCGCCGGAGACTATTATTTACTTGATGTTGAATTGGATATCAGGGGCATTCTCGCTACCGGGATCTGATTTGTAATAGGGCTTTTCATGGTAGCCGAAGATGCCGGCAAAGATGTTGTTCGGGAAAGTTTTGACTTTAAGATTATACGAATTCACGGTAGCGTTGAAGTCTCTTCGCGCTACATTGATGCGATTTTCGGTACCCTCGATATTGGTCTGGAAATCCTGGAAGGATTTGGTGGTCTTCAGATCCGGGTAGGCTTCTGCAACCGCCATCAGCCTGCTGAAGGAACCCTGCAATTGCCCCTGGGCCTGCTGGTACCTGGCCAGGGAGGCGGAGTCATTGATATCGACGGTCACGCTGGTAGCTTTGGACCGCGCAGCGATCACATCTTTCAAAGTGGATTTCTCGAAATTAGCCGATCCCTCGATCGTCTTCACCACGCTATTATACAGATCCGTACGACGCTGGTAGTTGGTCTCTACATTACTCCAGGCATTTTTGACGCCCTGGTCTACCTGTACCAACCCATTGTAACTATTACAACCACAACCGCCCAACAATAAAACAAAAATCACTACAACTATTAATGTCAGATTCTTCGTGCTCATTTTTTTAGATTTTAGGTTAACGCCCTCAAAAGTAAGATTTTTGCTTTTGCAAGAAGCTAAATTTAGGCAGGGCGGGAGTTAATCTCATTTAAGCTTGCCAAAAACATCGGCGAGTTGCCGGATCCTGCCGGTAGACAGTCGTTTATCCCCTGCGGCGATGACTATGCGATACCGGAAGGTAACGGACTCCCCTTTTTTCAGATGGAAATTTAAGATTTCTTTTCCATTGCTGAAGATCTTCTGTCCCAGGGGATTAGCGGCGAACAACCCATATCCGCGGGCATGCCAATAGGTAGGATAACCCGGATTGGCGGGATGGTCGATTATTGCGATGCTGAGGGTATCCTGTTGCTTTTTACCATATAGCAGACACCAGCCGGCCCGGGTCCCCCAGGCGCTGTCCCCTTTTTCCCCTTTCTCCGTCAGGTAGTCCCCGTTGATATCCGGCGCGTTGCCGGCTGCTACTTTGGTAACATTCCCTTTATCGTCTACGAATTGTCCCGGTGTATTGGAAGGTATCTGCAATTCACGGGTAACCCTTAATCCCAGTAAGCCGTCTTTGGCATCCGGCATCGTAATATCCTGCCGGGCAGTGAGGATGGTCATTCGATCGATGATCCTTTCGGTTCCTTTGGCGCTAAAAGTATAGGTGGTCGACTCCTGCAAAAGGACATTTTGCTGCTGGTCTGTCCAATTGGCGTTGTATTGCAGGGTTCCTTTTTCCGGACCGCTCTCAGCCCGGAGGATCTTATCTGTCCGGATCCATCCGTACTGACGCTTTTTTTCAGCGGGGATGGCATAGGAGTTATTCCAGAAATCCAGGCCGTTGACATTCTCATAATTAAACCAGAGACCTAAATGATGGGGATGGTCAACGGGCTCGCCTGTCCGGGGTTGCAGGGGAAATCCCCGGGTGATCAACTGTCCGTCGGGAGCGTAGATGGGGTAAAGGGTCGGCTTCTCCAGGGTGCCTGGATAGATAAACTCCGTAAAAGGCCGGCCTCCGGCCAGGATCGTGACTTTATGGGCGCCAGCGTCCTGAGTAAGGGTGATGGCAATAGGCTGCGCGGCACTTCGCACCTCCGATTGGGAACGGCCGCCCTTAGGATGTGATGGTTCACTGTCAGGCTGTGCAAAAAGTTGTGCTGGGAAAAAGGCTAGCCAAAAAAGGAGGAGGGGCGATCTTTTAATGGAATAAGGCGTGAAAGCAATCATATTAAAGGTGTTTTTTAAGTGAGAGGCCCTCTTTTGTCGATTATAATGCAGGGTTTGCCTCTGGTGATATTCTAAATTAGTAAATTTATCGGGTAGACGGCGGGATAAATCTTCTGTCTGCGATTGGCTTGGTCCATCACTAAAATTTATCGTAACATGACAACGACCCGAAGAGATTTCATCCGCAAAAGTTCTATGGCCGGTATGGCCAGTTATATGGGTGCATTAGGCCTCAGCGCCAGCAGTTATCGTAGGATTATCGGCGCCAATGACCGCGTAAGGGTCGGCGTAATAGGATTCTCCGACCGGCATCGCAACGATCATATTCCTGCATTTATGAAATCGAATCAGGAATTGAATTTTGACATCATTGCCGTATCGGATATCTGGAAGAAAAGAAGAGAAGAGGGTAAGGATTTCCTGGCCGCACGTTTTGGCCATCCGGTGCAAGCCTGTGTCAACAACGATGAATTGTATGCAATCAGGGAGGTCGACGCCGTCATGATCAGCACAGCGGATTTTCAGCATGCGTATCACACGGTGGAAGCAGTGAGAGCAGGCAGGGATACTTATACGGAAAAGCCTCTCGCTGAAACGATGGAGGACAACCGGGCCGTACTGCAGGCCGTGAAGCAGTCGGGAAAGATCGTGCAGATCGGTTCGCAACGGCGGAGCGGGGCCAATTACCAGGCGGCGGCTGACTTTATCAAAGAAGGGAAATTCGGGCCTATCGTTATGGTAGAGCTTACCTGGAATGTGAATCAGCCCGGGCGTTGGCGCAGACCTGCCCTGGTGTCCCAGATGAGAGAAGAGGATACGGACTGGAAACGATTTCTCATCAACCGTCCCTATGAGCCGTTCGATGCCCGCAAACACCTGGAATTTCGACTGTTCTGGCCCTATTCTTCCGGTATTCCCGGTCAATGGATGAGCCACCAGATCGATACGGTGCATTGGTTCTCGGGGTTACCGCATCCACGCAGTGTTTCGGCGAACGGAGGGATCTATGCCTGGAAGGACGGGCGTAAGAATGCGGATACGCTTACAGCAGTGTTCGATTACGGTCCATTGGATGACCTTTCGACAGGATTCCAGGTGCTGTTCACTTCACGGCAGACCAATTCTGACGGAGAGACCAAAGAGATTTATTATTCCAATGGCGGCACGCTCAACCTGGATACCAATAAAATATCGCCGACAGGCGGCTTAAAGGAAAATTATGCCAAGGCGATGAATATGCCACCCAACTTATTGCCTGAGCTGTCCCTGAAGGAGATGGCCGTGAAAATATCCACCGATGCCAGCACGGGCGGCGATCCGCTAACAACGGCGCATATGCGCAACTGGATGGAATGCGTCAGGAGCCGGAAACAGCCGAATGCTCCGATCGAAGCGGGATATCACCATGCCATCGCGGTGATCATGGCCAATGCGGCTTATCGTACCGGGGAAAGGGTGACCTTCGATGAGAAGACGCAGGAAGTGATGGCCGGTGGGAAGGTATTTAAGTATTGAGAACGGCGAAATGAGTACAAATATACTTTATGAGAACATTAGTGCTAACCGGAATGAACGAACCGCTGATATTGCAGGAAAGGTCCGATTGGCAGATTGCAGAAGGACAAGCGCTGGTACGGGTCCATGCGGCCGCCCTGAATCACCGGGATGTATGGATCCAAAAGGGACAATATGCAGGGCTGAAATATCCTATCATTCCAGGTTCGGACGGGGCCGGGGTGGTGATGGAAATCGGGGGAACGGAGAGCGCGACCGCCAGAAGCTGGATCGGGAAAGAAGTGATCATTAATCCAGCCCTGAACTGGGGGGATCAGGCTTCCCATCAGGACCAGAAGGAATTCCGGATACTGGGTCTGCCGGATGACGGCACTTTTGCAGAGTATGTAAGAGTGCCGGTAGGGAGCCTGGTGGAGAAGCCCGCTCATCTTTCTTTTGAAGAGGCGGCAGCCCTTCCCCTGGCGGGGGTTACGGCTTACCGGGCTTTGTTCACCCGGGCCCGGTTGAAGATGGGCGGCGGCAGTGCGGGAGAAAAAATACTTATCACGGGGATTGGCGGCGGGGTCGCTTTGTTTGCGTTGCAATATGCGGTAGCAGCCGGCGCAAGGGTATATGTCACTTCGGGAAGTGATGAAAAGATCGATAAGGCGATTGCCTTGGGCGCCCTGGGCGGTGTCAATTATAAGAATGCGAATTGGGTAGAGTCTTTACGGACACTGGCTGGTTCTTTTGATGTCACCGTCGACGGTGCGGCGGGAGAAGGTATGGGGGATCTGTTAGATCTCGCCTCTCCAGGGGGAAGGCTAGTATTTTATGGCGCCACCCGGGGGAATCCTTCCGGCCTCGTGGCCAGACGGATATTCTGGAAGCAATTGGACGTGCTCGGGTCCACTATGGGCAGCCCGGAAGACTTTCGTTCGATGATCACGTTTGTGCGTGAACATGCGATTCGGCCCATAGTAGACAAAATATTCCCTTTCGAGGAAGGGGAAGCGGCCTTACGGTGGATGGACGATGCCCGGCAGTTCGGGAAAATCGTTATAAAAGTCAGATAAGAAAGTTATCCCTTGATGGCTGCAATACCCGGCAATACTTTGCCTTCAAAATATTCCAGCAGCGCTCCGCCACCGGTAGAGACATAGCTCACTTTATCGGCATAGCCGAATTGATTGACAGCTGCTACAGAGTCTCCGCCACCTACCAGGGAGAAGGCTCCTTTTGCAGTGGCTTCTGCCACGGCCTTGGCGATCGCCTTGGTGCCGTGTTGAAACTTTTTCATTTCGAAGACACCCATCGGGCCATTCCATAGAATGGTCCTGGACTGATGGAGTACATTGGTGAATTGCTCGCAGGCATTCTCTCCGATATCCAGTCCCATCCATCCATCGGGTATATTATTGCTGGGGGCGGAGGAATCATTGGCATTCGCATCGAATTTATCGGCAATGATCGAATCGGAAGGCAGGTGAATGCGGACGCCCTTAGCCTCAGCCTTTTTCAGCAGCTCTCTGGCTGTGTCCAATCGGTCGTCTTCACAAAGGGAATTCCCGATCTTGCCTCCCTGGGCCTTCATAAACGTATACGCCATACCGCCGCCGATGATGATATCGGTAGCCCGTTCCAGCAGGTTTTCTATGATGAGTATTTTATCGGACACCTTAGCTCCGCCGATGATGGCGGTGAAGGGCCTCTCCGATTGGTGCATTATTTTTTCCGCACTGCTGACCTCGCTCTCCATGAGCAGGCCGAACATTCTTTTCTCTTTGGGGAAGAATTCAGCGATCACCGCAGTGGAGGCATGGGCCCGATGGGCTGTTCCGAAGGCATCGTTGACATAAACATCTCCCAGTTTAGCCAGTTTCTGCGCAAAGGCCTTATCTCCTTTTTCTTCTTCTTTGTAAAAGCGGAGGTTCTCCAGCAAAAGGACTTCCCCGGATCTTAGCATGCCGGCGGTCGTATAGGCTTGTTCGCCGATGCAGTCATTGGCAAAAAGCACGGGGACCGCGGCCTTCGAAGGCTGGCCGGATTTTTCGGGAGCATTGAGGAGCTCCTGCAAATGCGGGACCAGGTGTTTGAGTGAATATTTTTCGGTAGGTCCGTCTTTGGGACGGCCCAGGTGGCTCATCAGGATGACGCTGCCTCCGTCGGTCAGGATCTTTTTGATGGTAGGAATAGACGCCCGCATGCGGGTGTCGTCGGTGATCTCATATTTATCGTTCAGAGGGACGTTGAAATCCACCCGGATCAGGGCTTTTTCATTCGCAAAGTTGTGCTGGCTGAATTGGCTCATAAATAAAAATAAAAGTAAGCGGCCCGGTGTATACACCGGGCCGCCTGGATAAATCTTATTTGGAAATCAATTTGGCAAAATAGTGCAGGCTGCGGACGAGTTGGCTAACATAGCTCATTTCATTGTCATACCAGCTCACAGTCTTTACCAGTTGTTGGTCGCCGGCGCTGTTGACCCGGGTCTGGGTAGCATCGAACAGGGAGCCGTAGGTAATGCCGACGATATCGCTGCTGACGATCTCGTCTTCCGTATAACCGAAGCTTTCGTTAGTGGCGGCCTTCATGGCGGCGTTCACTTCTTCGAGGGTTACTTTCTTATCCAGGATGGTCACCAGTTCGGTGAGGGAACCGGTAAGGACAGGGACGCGCTGAGCTCCACCATCGAGTTTGCCTTTCAGTTTGGGCAGAACCAGGCCGATGGCCTTGGCAGCACCGGTGCTGTTGGGGACGATGTTCGCGGCTGCGGCCCTTGCGCGGCGCAGATCACCTTTGGGGTGGGGAGCATCCTGTGTATTCTGGTCATTGGTATAAGCGTGGATCGTAGTCATCAGGCCGCTGACGATACCGAATTTGTCATCCAGTACCTTTGCCATAGGCGCGAGGCAGTTGGTCGTACAGGAGGCACAGCTGATGATGGTTTCGCTGCCATCGAGGATGTCATGGTTCACATTGAAAACAATGGTCTTCAGGTCACCGGTAGCGGGAGCGGAAATGACGACTCTTTTGGCGCCGGCGGTCAGGTGTAAAGCAGCTTTATCCTTATCGGTGAAGAAACCGGTACATTCCAATACTACGTCTACGTCATGCTGTTTCCATGGAATTTCAGCCGGACTTTTCTGGGCATATATCTTAACTTCCTTGCCATTGACGACAATGGAGTTTTCGGTCGCTTTTATGTCTTGTTCGAAACGGCCCTGGGCGCTGTCATATTTCAGAAGGTGAGCCAATACCTTAGGACTGGTCAGATCATTAATCGCCACTACGTCTATTCCTTCCAGACCGTGAATCTGGCGATAGGCCAAACGTCCGATCCTGCCAAAACCATTGATAGCAACTTTAACTGTGCTCATAACTAAAAGAATTTGAATTTTAATTTAAGGCAGCTAAGTTACACTTTTGGAAGGTTACGGTATTGTAAATTTTTGGCTATCAATTTTAAATATCTTCTAATTTTCTTGTATCCAGGGGCTTGTTTGGCCGGAATGGACGTTGGGCATAATAGGATTGGGAAAAAGAGGACCTGGAGACTATTCCGGAAGTGGCAAGCCTGTTTGGAAGTAGTAAAATGCTGTCTGAGCGGCATTTGTGAAGAATTGTAAAACTAAGATGGTAAAAAATTTGGCAGTATTTCCAGTTGACTATATCTTTGCACTCCTTTAACGGAAAAACCTGTTAGGGCAACCGAGCAAAACGCCGCGTTGGTCAATCGGTTAAGACGCCTCCCTTTCACGGAGGAATGAGGGGTTCGACTCCCCTACGCGGTACTGACAGGGAATTTTCAAGATCAACTTGGAAATTCCCTTTTTTATTTTCCGTGCATGTAGCTGTTAAACAGCTTGTTAAAAAGATAAACTGGTTGGAACTCTCGGTTAGACATTGGTGAGATTTCGCGTCGTAGAAAACACCCTCTGGAAAAAGTGTTTTTTGTATCCGTCTTTTATTTTCGAGATCGCTGGAAACCCATATGCGACTGAGTTTCCCGAGCTTTTCAAGTGAAACCGTCAATAGCTTATCGAGGTTAGACAATGACGGGATCACCTTGTTCAATTCCTTGCCAACTTCCTGTATCCGTTCATTCAGGTGCGCTAATGTCAGATCGTAGGTTTCTTTATCGATTTCGCCTAATCCCTGACGAATTTTCAGTTTTTTTACCTTGTCATTCAATTCAGCCATTTGGGATTGCAGGACAGTATCGTTTTGCGACAGGCCTTCATTAAAATGATGAAACATTTTCTTCAGTTGTAATATAACCAGTTGCTCGATCCCTGCGGGCAAGCGGTAACGATCTAAAAGCTCGACAAATAGATCATTTGCCCCCTTCCTTTTAGCCATAGGCGTCGTTTGGGCATTCAGACTGACGCCGGAACAATGATGACACTTATAATAACTAAGGTCTTTCTTCTTAACCGTGTAGCCGACCATATACCTTTTGCACCCGGCACATTTTAACAACCGGGTTAAAGGGCGCGCCTCTACTTCCTTGTTATGGGTATAGCCAGGACCATTGCCAGCATGGACAGCCTCTAATATATCCTGAACCTTTATAAAATTCTCCTGTGTAACCAAAGAAGGCCAATTCCCAGGAACAGGTTCGTCCAATAATTTATGGACAAGAACAGAACAGTAAAATGGATTGCGCCATATTTTGCTAATCGTTTGGGGATAAAGCTGCAAACCCCGGGCTGTAAGTTTTGCCAATATCTGCGCATCGCTATACATACCGGATGCTTTCCATTGCCAAGCCGCGCGTAAAAGCTCCCCTTCCTTGTTAATCTCGAACCTTTGACGAAGACTAAGGAACTTCTCCCGCCGGACCCGTGGCCCATAATGGTCATATCCGGTTGGGCACGGGCCGCACCAATTACCTTTCTTTAAAAATCCGCGCATGAAGGCAACAACGAGTTCCTTTTTCTCCAAGTTCTCGCGGTACGCTTGGAACAATAGATCATAAATTGCCGCCTTACCGCGTTCTGTCGTTGTCGCTATGCCATTGCAAACCTCTATCAAGTGAACGCCCAGGTCTTCCACTAACATATTCACAAGGCCAATAGCATTACCCCCTGAACGGGAAAAGCGGCTCATTTTGTAGACTAAAATAGCATAGGGCTTTTGGCGACTTCCTTTAACCTTGTCAATCAGACGTTTAAATTCCTTCCGGGTAAAATCCGATTTGGCACTCTCATAAGTGCCGCCGAATTCCTCTGCAATTTTGAAATTGTGCTGCCGGGCGTATTCCTGATTGGCTTCGATCTGGCGTTCGACGCTGGAATTGCGTTCAAACTGCTCTTTGGACGATACACGGGTATAAGACCACACTACAAAGTTAGATTTTACAACGCCCGTGTCTTTGGGCATAAATTTTTTGAAATATTCAACTGTGTTCATGCTCTTGGGAATAAGAGTGATATAATGCGAGAGACAAGTTGAATACCAACAAAATTAAAGCCAATTTCTGTTCTTGCGACAAATGTGCAAAATAAGGCTGTGCCTGTATTTCATCCAGTGTTAACCGTACATCATTCAACGATTTCTCCTGTGCCATAGCCTAGTCATTCAACAGTTTCTTTTCTTTCATGGCAAATACTAGCGTCCACTATCTCGTTCTCGGTTTTTGTTCCGGAAATGATCTTCGTGTCGCTGCTGTTGGCTAATATTTTCGCGTTCTTGGGCGTGTCGTTCGGCCATTAAGACAGCCAGCCGCCCCTCACTTCCCCATTCTTCAAAAAAATCTGTTCTAGCCTTGTCCATTTTTTCCTGAATAGGAGCCGGAACATTGTCCCGATCCCCGTTGTAAAGCGATACTACCTGCGTTTCACCCTGCCGGATATTTTGCCATGCCTGGTAAACGCCTGCGGCAAGGTCCTGCCGTTCTGCTTCCTGTTTTTTTAGGAGGTCGGCCATTGATATGTTTTTGGTGGACATTTTTGATAGTTTTGATATAATTCGATATGCACTTTTCCCGTCATAATGTGAATGACAATCATGTCGGCCATGTTCTGTATAAGAACAAAACCGATCATTCGCCCTATGTGCCGGGAGCGCGATACCTGATAGAGAATTATGTTTCGGCGTACTGGAAAAATGATCCGAACGATATGGATTTTATCCAGATGGAACTTACCCTGTGCGGATATTTAAAAGATGCGGCACTTGCACCGTTCGCGCGGGACCGGATCATAAAATGGGTGGCCCGAGTGCTAGAGATCAATCCGCTTGTCTTGCACAACGACCCGGGCCTACCCTTTTAATCGCGCCCTTGATCTCTTGCTTTGTCAGAAGGGAACGTTAGCAATGAAAGGATGCGGTTTCGCTTTTCTTCCTTTTCGATAAAATTGGCCTTTTCATGTTCGTGCCAATGCAGAAGCCGGTAGAATTCTTCCTTTTCAAAATCCATCCAAGCCTCTTTTTGGTCACGGAAGATGCGTTTGATGATTTCCGGTCCTTTTAGGCCAATGAAAGAACAATGTTGCAAGATTTCCTGCTGCTCCTGCTGTAAATCCTTTTGCCTTTCCCCCCTTGCTTTCCAATAAGCCCCCAGCCCCTCTTGTTGCTGTTTTTTTAAATCTTCCCAGTTCATGGCAATTCAGTTTAGACGTTAGCCCCCGACTTTTTCGAAAAAGGCATTTATTTCTTTTTGATGCGCTATTCGCATGGCTTTGTATTTCTGTCCGTTCATGCCCCATTCCGCTTTCCACGCTTCATAGTCGCGGTTGATTTTATCCAAGATATTGTCGGGTGCGTTCGCTGTAGTGAATGTCCCAAGCAGCATGGCGCGGTCGGTGTTCAGTTGTTCAAGGCTCGATTTATATCCCGTCAGATAGGCTCTGTAGTCCTTTGCCTGACTTTTTACCATTTGATCCCATCTCATAAAAAATAATTTGAAAGTGAATAATTAGCGGCCTCGGCCATTCTGTTTTGATTTCTCTTTGCCTTGCTCATTGGCAGCAGCCAGATCGTTGACGATTTCCTGCTTCTGCATGAGCGTATAGACTTGTTTCTGATGCTTTTGGGTCATCTCCTGAATGCGGGACCCATACATACCCCATTCCTTCTGCCAAGACTTTTTATCCCGGTCGATTTTATCTTTCACGTTGTCTGGGCAATTCTGCTCGGTATATTGGCCTCCGAGCGCCATCGCCTTGTCGGCATTCAGGGTATCAAGACTTTGCTTTAACCCGTTCAGATGCTGCACGTAGTCTTTCGCGCAGGTATCAAGAATTTCATTCCACTCCATAAAAATTGTTTTGAGGTTTTAAAATCAGCGCCCCCGATCCCGTTTCGGGGAACGCTGTAATTGTTCTTTCAGTTCTCTGGCGATACGTTCACGTCTGGTTTCCCTGTGCCGGGACTTCTGGGCCTGCCTTATGCGTTTGATCGCCTGTTTCTTGTCGGGTAGTTTAATTCCATCCAGCCGCTCCATAACCTGCTTTTTTCGGGCGCCAGAAATATCCCGGACCAGATCGCTATCCACACCGTCGGGACTGACCAAACGAAGCGGATGGCTTTCGTCGCTCCATGCCACGGTAAACTGATGCTGCTCCAAAGCCCTGATAAAATCCTTGCCAGAGGGACAGCTCTGCCACAATTCTGTTACCAGTTGGCGGCGTTCAGGCGTTTGCAGATTGCGCTTCTGCGTCCTGACCAATCCCAATTCCTGTTCGATCTGGAGTCGGGCGTCATTCTGTTTCAACCGGGAGAACCGATTAGGGATGATCCGGTTTCGATCATGGCTCCATCTCTGCCAAACACAATGACAGTGAACCCGTCCATCCTTTTCATGTAGGACCATCACCCGTGGTTGTCCGCAAAATCCGGTATGTTCTTCTAATATTTCTGCCGCCCTGATCCAGTCTTGGTCGCTCATGCGATAACTTTCCGCAGGAGCCGGATTGATAACGACCTGGTAAAGCCCCTTAGTCGTCCTGCGGCTGAGTTCGCTGGATAGGGACATTTCCAGCAGGCTTTTACGCAAATCGTGCGGCTGGGAAGTGCCGGAAATATCCAAGACCCGGATACTGTCATTCTCGCCCGGTCTTAAAAGATAACTGGCAAGTTGTGCTCCATTACCCCTTATCCGGCCTCTGGTGACTGCCATTCAGGGTATTTAAGAGGTGATCGGATAAAGTCTTCAGATCGTCCAGCGCCATTGTGATCCTTTGCTCTGAAACTAGGTTCTTCTGATCGCTGATCCGTTCGCGATGTAACTCGTGAGCAATTTGATTCAGGTTTGATCCTATTTTCCCAAGCTGACCTAATCCGGAAATGAGCGCAGCGCGATCCGGAGTGATCTGCTTTTGAACAGGAGCACTGTTTAAAACTGTCCAACGGATATAATCTGACATGCTTAATCCTTGCCCCGTCGATTGAAGAAATAAGCGCTCTTGCTCTACCTGAGTGACCCGAATATCGATGCGAAGCGTTCGTCTTGCTTCGACTTTTTTTACTGGTCGTGTCATTTTCGAAACTGATTTAAACTTTGAGGGGGTCGAGGGGGAACGTCAGGTTCTCCTCGCAAGGGCCGTCATGCCGGATATTATCCGGACATGACACGTCCCTTGCGTGCGGGAATATAAAAACAGATCGATGTTTCCCGCACCGCTTCGCTATTTCAAAATACCATCCTGTAATTTGGCTGCACGAAACCTTTGGACCGTTATATTCGGCGTCTTTGGCTTATAATATGGGTTAGGATCGCAATCCAAGTCTGTATCATAATAAGGAGCCTTGGTAACTTTCGCAGGAGGCAATTGATCGATCATCGTGTAAATGATATCCCCGGACTGAGTACGGATTTCATCGAGATTGACCAACGCTCGCGCCGTCGCCCCGGTAATATCTCCTTTTTCATTGTATTGCGGAACGGAGGTTTGACCAAAATACTTGGAAAAATATTCGCCCCCTTCCAGGTCATTGATAGAAAACGCATGACGGACCGCAGAGTTGGCAATGAAGCCTTCCCAGTTTTCACGATATAATTGTTTTACCTGCCCGATGTTTTGGAAGATGCTCCAAATATGAATGCCATACCCTGCGAATGCACCGTAGGCCAACTCTATGATAGAAAGATAAGATAGGCTGTAGGCCTCATCTAAAAGGAATAGGATGTCTTTGACTGGGTTTCTGACGACAGAAAGCATCAGACTGGTGATGACTAATCGCAACCAACTTTTATAAGCGATTATTTTATCTGGTGGACACATAATATAGAGGACGACATTGCCGGATGCTAGGTCAGCAGATGTGAATTGGTCGGAGACTTTCATCGACTCACGCAAAGCAGGCGACTGGTAAATATTTGTCGCCTTTTGCAAAGTAGACATGATCGAGCCATATTCCCGGTCGCTGTTCTTCATCAGCCCAATGATCTCATTGGCCCCGCCGCGTATAATTTCTCCGACATGCGGATCATCATTGAGCGACATATCCGCTAACAACGAGTTGAATTGATTGCTATCGAGACGACACCATTGCCATATGGTTCCCAAATGTCTTAATTCTTCGGGAATAGTTGTCATCAAATGGAGCAGCATGGTCGTTGCGAAACTTCTGGCTTTGTCAGCCCAATGGGACTCGTTAGATTTTGGATCGGATGGAATAATTGCCTCAGCCAGCATGGCGATATCATCCACGACGTTCATTTTATCCATTTTGATACAATCAAGCGGGTTATAGGACACGCCGCCCATTGATAGGAGATCGAACGGATTTAACAGGACCGTCGTTTTTCCGGCTTCGCGGTTCACCCTTTCCGAAACTGCCGCCAATTCTCCCTTAATATCCAAAATAATTTTTGACCCATCAAATAAATAAGGACGTAGCAGGTTGTTTAAAATTAAACATGTCCCCTTACCTGAGCGGGTACTTGCCAATGACACGACCATACCTTGCTTATTATAATAAAGGCCATCCCCGATATAGATACCTGCCGACTCCCGATAGGGTTCAAGTTCCTTGTCAGTTGCAAAGCGAGCCGACCCATGCCGTTTCTTTTCGGCCATATATTTATAGATGCCGCCACGCCACCGGCTGAACCAAAATAAAACAAGACAGGTGAATAGAATATTTGCCGCCAGAAAGATCACAACAAAGGAAGGGTGTTCCTGTGCAGCGCTCCCGCCGATCCACAAAATAAGCTGGACCATGATCTTTGCCGTGAAATAAACAAACACCCAGATCAGGACGGCCCCGATAATCATCCCGACCCGGACGATAGGGGACAGATTCGACAGACGGGGGAATTCATGATTGGGTTCCATGAAACGGGCATAGCCGCGTTTGTAAAACAGGAGAGCGCCTAACAGGGTAACAGGGGTAAGCAACAGGCCGACGAAGATTAACAGTATTTTGATCAGTCCTTCCGGGTTTCCCTGCGTTTTAAGCAGGTTGATCACTTCTGCCTGTGACACCCCGAAAATACCTTTAGATGTATTTTGTTCCATAATTGAAATAATTTTAATGATGAGTTTTTTAGTATTCGAAAGGGTTGGATTAAATATTTTGGCGCCGAAGAGTGAAAGAGACCGGACGGTTGATCAGGCCACCCGGTCGGGATCAACACTACAAACCATCTAGCGCCTGATTTGCGGCGCTGGACCCGTAGTAAGTAGTGGTGTCAATTTTGGTCCTGTTGGTGTCGATGTGCGTGACTTTGACGCCATTGATAAACTGGACATTCGGATCATAGGCGGAGTTTCTACCGCCGTTGGTCGTGACCTTTGTTTTCAGGTCGTTTTTCTCTTTCGTTGTCATACGAATGGAATTGAAAGGTTAATAATTGAGATACAGAAAGACTTTCTTTTGGGCAAGGCATTGCCAGAGCCAGGCCCTTAATGGGTCTGACAAGACACCTTGACAAAATGGATTAAATAGGATATGTAAATAAACTAACGAGGTACAGATGACAGACGCATTCTTGGAAGAATTCGATGATACTAACTATAAAAAACCACCAAATGACGAGCCATTGACGCTGGATACATGGTACGGTTTCTGGATAACGGAATATGACCTGAGCATTGACTCGCTTACCGGCCATCGAATTGCAGATAATCGCATGGCCCGGAAACTTGAAAAAGTTATAGCCACTTCTCAAAACTTCGACGAATTGAAATCGCAACTGCTGACGATCATTCAAAATATCAAAGAAGTTGAGGACGATATTAATGACAAATGGTGCGGACCCGATGCTAAAAAATGGGGGTTTCCTCCATTGGATTGAAACCTGTATGCGCGATTTTTATTTGGTGACCGCTTTAACATTTATCTCGTCGCCTAACAAAACAAAGATAACGTCAGTTGTTTTCTCCCGCAACATTTGAAGCTGATTATCAGATTATTGTGTAGTTATTGTTCGATTATCAGCCTCACAACTTGATATCTGGTGGTGGGTGACAATAATTTTGGATATTTATATTCGTTAAAATTTTCAGCAGATGGTTGAAACCGTCAAATTAAAAGATGAATTACTCGACCAATTTAAACGATTGGCCAGCTACATTATAGAATTGAAATATCCGGAGATTGATTTTATAGCCCAACGAACAATGGCTTACGAAAAGATCGCCGAGATCACAAAATATGATATAGGAACCATACGGAGTAAATGGTCACAAAAAGAACCTGTAATAAGATACGATGATCTCAAATTTTTTTGTGAAAACTTCCTTGCTTACTACAGCCAATTTTCGGATCAACTTCCTGAACAAAAGCAAGAGCATTACGATCTATTCGTGACTTGGGTGACGAATGTTTGTAAAACTAAAGACTGGAAGAAAGAGCCATTTTTAATGGTCGCAAATAAAGAAAAATCGGTCAAAGTTTTTCTTTCAAGTATCTCTGATGATGAAAATAAAGAAGAACAATCAGGTGAACACATAGGCAATACAAATTCGGACGTACACACATCAATATTAGCAAATGATTTCGTTGATGTAATTGAAAGAGATGCAAAAACAAATGTGAACAATATTGATGAGAATGAAGATTTTCAAGTCAATAAAGATCATGGAACAGAATTTATCGAAAAAAAACTTCCGCATATAATTCTTAGAATGCCTTCTAGTGATGAGCATCATGCTAATGGAATAATATTTTTAGATATTGATGATCTCACCGTCATAAATAAAAAGTTTGGCTACGAAGTAGGAGATTTAGTAATTGAAGGGATAAGTTCCATAATACACAGGCGTTCAGCATTCCGATATTCTGGTAGATGCGGAGATGATACGTTCTACGGAGTTTTATTCCGCACTAATTCGGGGAAGTCATACGAACTTTGCGAAAAAATAAAGAAAGATATTAGTTATTATCCTTGGAAGTCTGTTGCAGATAAATTGCGTGTAACATGCACAATTGGTTCTGCTCTGATGAAAAAAGATGAAGACCCATATTCCTGGTTTGAAAGGTCGATTATTGGGATGCTGGAGGGAAAAGAAAAGGGAGGAAACATAATCCAAACTGGACCATTATTTTTAAGCAGAAAGGAAACTAAGGTCTTAGAGGAAGCCGAAGAAGAAAAAAGAAAGGCAAGAGAAAAAAGAGAATACTATTTTTCCCTACGGCAATGGTTCTCGTAATTACCTCGGATTTTGAGATGCTTGTGGTTTCTCAATGCCGTGTTATTTTGTGTGCTATTATAAATTGTTAGTGTTCAGTGGTTCGTTTCGAATTTACAGTAGTGTCCTTTTTTCGGTAAGGTCTCGTGATCATGCCTCTTGCATAGCCTAAGCATTGCTTAGGGAAGATGTCTGATAGTTTTAAATGATTGATTGTCAATTTTTTACAAAGGTGGATTCCATTTATTGCACTCAGTGAGATTAATAAAATCATCTTCAGGATGTTTGATGATCCTGATCACGTCGTCAGCACCTATGTCCAAGATAGAATAATCATCATGCTCAGTCGTTTCAGCGGTTTGAAAACCTCTGTTCTTTAAATAAATCCTGGCAATTTTATCGTATAAAAATCCACCACGTAAACCTTTAATAGGGATTTTAGCCTCGATAATGCAAGGTTCTCCAATAGTTTTTAAGACGGGGCCTGTTAATTTATCATTTTCATGACTATTATATAACGCTTCACCACCCCAAGACCTGAAAAACCTTTGGATTCCCCATTGGCCACCTAGTCGTGGCGGATACAAGCAAAACCAAAGCATATGGCTTCTATTCTTATCATCTGCTTGATTTTCGGATCGAAGACGATCTGCTATCGTAGAAGGCAATAGACTATCTCGATCTAAGTCTCCAATTCTTAATGTTAATGTATGTAGGTTTGGTAATTTCATACCTGACTTCAGAATAATATTAATTTCCTTTTCAGTAAGCCTAGTGCAATGATAACCATGTACAGAATATTTTATAAGGACATCTTTCAAGCCTAAGTGCGATTCTTCATAGCGCTGTACTTTCTTAGTTATATTTTCGCCAGGCCTAGAATTTCTTTCCCAATCCAAAAATACTTGACCTACCTTATCTAAATATTCTACTACATCTAAAGGCCAGGTGTTTTCATCGTGCATTATAATCAATTCGCTTGAATTTTTTTCTTTTACCATTTGTGGCCCCATAATTTCCTTATCATCTCTATTGTTTGTTCTTTTCCCTGTATAATTGTTACTACTCCACTTGCAAATGTTACTAAAGCACCAATTCCAGTTGCTAACTTATAAAAGGCATTCCTAGTTACTTTTGCGAGTGCGCTATCACTTAGAACACCAAACCAATTCAATAAATAGAAAGGCAGGTTGAATATTTCTTGAAACCCCTCCTTAAACCAGATAAATGGGTTTTTGATTTTCTTTTTTATTTTACCCAGCGTATCTTCTACAGAACCAATATATCGCAGTAGACTATCGTCACATGCATTGATGTCGAAGTCCGATATTTTTCCTTCTCTAAACTTTGGAAGAGTGTTGATAATGATTTGATAATTTTTAACTTGATACATCTGAAAGGGTGCAACGTAATTCATAACCCCGATATGGCCTAAATTAGCCTGAATACGGTTTACATTTTTTGTCAGCCATGTATATAGCTCATAGTCGAAATCACCTGTCCGTGAATACCTGTCAAATGAGTTGGAATATTTATTTGCGAATTCTACAAACTTGTTCCGATATTCAAACGCGAAATCATGAAAAGATTGGAATAATCTATATCTTTTGATTAAATTTATAAATCCTATAACTGCGGCGAATATAAAAAACAAAACAATATAAAGTTTCATGGTTTGGCCTTTAGTTAAAGGTACAATACTCTGGATATTATTTATTATACACGAATCATAATAAAGAGGGTTTTTCCGTAGTTCTACTCTTGTCAGTGTATTATTGAGTATGATCCGAATGATTCAATGCCAGTCGGCGGCGCAGGCGAAGGACTACCATGCCAACGCGCTATCGCAGGGCGATTATTTTATCAATGACCAAGAAATAGCCGGACGCCTTTACGGTCGTATTGCGGAGCGGTTGGGTATTGCCGGACCTGTGACAAAAGAAGTGTATAATGCCCTTTGCGAGAACCTCCATCCCCTCACCAGTAAACCTCTAACATCCCGGAAACTAGATAACCGTACCATTGGCTATGATATTAACTTTCATTGCCCAAAATCGGTTTCAATTTGTCACGTTTTATCACAAAATTCTCATATCCTCGATGCCTTCCGCCAATCGGTTCAGGAAACGATGATCGATATTGAACAAGATGCGCAAGTAAGGGTACGCGATAAAGGTCAAGATCATGATCGTGAATCCGACGGTTTAGTATGGGCAGAGTTTGTGCATTTCACGGCAAGGCCAACTGATGGCTCTGCACCAGACATGCATCTCCATTCGCATTGTATGACATTCAATGTGTCTCACGATCCGGTTTCGGAAAAACTGAAAGCTGTACAGTTTCAATTTATAAAGCGTGACATGCCTTATTATCAATCGCGGTTTCATCTTCGCTTGGCAATGAAGCTAACGGAACTAGGTTATCAAATCCGTCGAACCGCAACCGCCTTTGAAATTGAAAATATCCCACAGGTAGCCATCGATCTATTTTCCAAAAGAACAAACGCCATCGGTCAATTTATCAAGGACAACAACATTACCGACACGAAGGTTAAAGATAAGGTCGGTGCTAAGACCCGCGCTAAGAAGCAAAAGGGTTTGACGATGGCTGAGCTAACGGAAAAGTGGCGCAAACAAATTTATGCGCTTGGCCTGACGGAAAAAGGCACGGGTGGCAAGGCCATCCGTTTTGCCAAAGATCGGATATTTGAGCCTGTCACGGCTGCGGAGTGCGTTGATTTCGCGTTGGAGAATAGGTTTGAACGGGCCTCAGTGGTCCATGACCGCCGTTTGCTGGAATCGGCTTTCCGTTATGCTCTCGGCAAAGATGGTCCATCGATGAATCAGATCACAGCACAGTTCAACCAGGACAAACGGATCATCCAGGTGAAAGAGGATAATAAAATCCTTTGCACCACCAAGGAGGTCTTGGCACAAGAACGCCGCCTAGTAGCGCTGGGAATTCAGGGTAAAGGAAAGATGCCGCCATTGTATTCTTCATCTCCTGCGGTGGCGTTGGAAGGCCAGCAAGCCACTGCCGCCCTGCATGTCCTGACCACCTCTGACCGTATATCGATCATCTCGGGTAAAGCGGGCACAGGCAAGACCACGATGATGAAGGAGACCGTCCGGCTGATAAAGGATATGGGTGCTTCGGTGACTATCGTCGCCCCTACCGCCAATGCTTCACGCGGTGTCTTGCGGGATGAAGGCTTTGCCGAGGCGGAAACCGTGGCGAAGCTCTTATCCTCCCCTGACCTTCAGAAAAATTTATCCAATGGCGTTCTCCTGTGCGACGAAGCCGGATTGCTCGGTGTGAAGGATGCATTGGCGCTGCTGGAATTGGCGACGCGACACAACGCCCGCGTTATCCTGGTTGGAGATGCCTCCCAGCACAGCGCCGTCGATAGGGGGGATGCTTTGCGTATCCTTACGACAGTCGCAAATATTCGTCCGGCGCAGATCGACAAAATCTATCGTCAAAAGAGCCGCTCCTATAAGGAAGCTGTGCAAGCCATATCCGAAGGCAACATTCCGGCAGGATTTGCCAAGCTGGAGTCCATCGGAGCCATTAAAGACCTCCCACCGGGTAATCCCTATCAAGTATTGGCGAATGATTATGTTGCTGCGTTGAAAAAAGGCAAAACAGCGCTGGTGATCTGTCCGACCCACGCGGAAGGCCATCAGGTGACTAAAGAAATTCGCTCCAAATTGCGCGACGCCAAATTATTGAAAGGGAAAGAAGTAACCGTTCCGGTGCTGGCCCCTCTTCCGCTGACAAAGGCGGAAAAGGGTGATACCCGCCATTATCAGGCTGGCTTGGTGCTGCAATTCACCCAAAACTGCAAAGGTATTCAGCGCGGCAGCCGATGGACGGTATCGGAGATTGCGGGAAAGGATTTGCAGCTCAAAGATGACAAGGGGCGATCCGTCTTGTTTCCGGTGTCCAAGGTGGACGATTTCGAAATCTACCGACAGACAGAAATTGCGCTGGTGAAGGGCGACATGATACGAGTGACTCGGAATAGTTCTGACGCCAAAGACAAGCGCCTCAATAACGGGCAAATGCTGAAAGTAGCCGGGTTCGACAAAAAAGGCCGCATTATCACCAAGAGCCTTGCCGGAAAAGCCGGTTATACCCTTGGGGCACAATTCGGCCACATCGCCTATGGCCACTGCATTACAAGCCATGCTTCGCAAGGACAGACGGTAGATGAAGTGTTTATTGCCCAGCCCGCCGCCTCTTTTGCGGCGGCTTCGCAAAAGCAATTCTATGTCAGCGTCAGCCGAGCACGCGAAAAGGTGCATATCTACACCGATGACAGAAAAGGATTGCTAGATCATGTCAGTGAATTGGGCAACCGGGAGTCTGCTCTCGAATTGCTGGGTCGATCATCCCATCACCCTTTATCCAGCAAGAAAATGATCCAGCCGAGACCTACTACCTCTGTGACAATTGCCCCGCAACAGGACCATACCCCGCCAAAGCAGCGAATGAGGACCAATGCCCCAGCACCTTCCCTTTAATCCGCGTCTTCAGCAATTAAAAGAGAGTGATCCTACAGGTAATATACCCACCTCGCCTGGCGCTGATTATGAGACCTATGGCCCGCCAAAGAAACTTTGGCTGCTATGGGAGTCGGGCCGTATTTGTTTTTTCTATTATCACTATCTGCATGATGCCGACTTGGACGATAGCGAGGACATCAATGTCTTCACGCTGGAATTCATGGCAAAGCGGGTGGTATTGAAAGGCTATAATTTACGCGCATTGGTGAAACGGTTCGAGGGCAATGAACCGCCTAGCATTTCTATCATCAATCCGCGCTATGTCGGCATAGCGACTGAGGATGACTATTTCGTGATCGATGTCACGATTGAAAAATAAAACGCCCCGACAAAGGCCGGGGCGGATATTCAATTTCTGGCATTGATCCTCAGCCATTTGGTTGAAGCTGGTGTAGGAAGTCAACCGCTTTGGATGCCTGACTGGCGGCGGTGAAAATGCAATGCTTATTCTGCTTTAAAACTTTTAGCCAATAGCCGATGTAATTAGCATGATCGCCCTTTGGTAAAACAGCAATATCGAATTCAGCGCATAAGAAAGCTGCACCCAGCTCACCAATCAATTCTTCGGTAGCATAGTCTTTATCGCCAAATTCCTGACCAAACTTACGGTTGAGGCGTTTAGCACCTCCGGTCCAATGCGTCGTTTCGTGCAGAAGTGTCGAATAATAGCCTTCTGTCGCTGTGCATTCCGGGGTTTCAATGAAAAATTCCGGATAAGGCATAAAGATTTTATCGGCTGACAAGGTAAAGCAGGCTTTGCCGACATGGTGATCGACTTCGACCTGACTGTTCGCAATGAATTCATCGACCTTATTGATCCGGCGGACTAAATCGTCTTGGGGTGCATCCTTAATGTCTGCGGATGTAAAGCTGGTCAATTGGCAGCGATTAAAGACAACGGATGATTTCAGGAAGGAGATTTTTTGGATTTCACCATCAATTTCTTTTTCCATGGTATCGTAATAAACGATACGTGTCCCTTTCTCGCCTTTACGGACGCTCTCTTTCTTTTCATTCCATTGCTTGAAGCTGCCCCACTTATGGGTGGCATATTCATTTTTGGCAACAGAGGTCCATAACAACAGGATATTGACGCCGCGGTAGTAATTACCGGTTGTATGATTGTTCGGTAAGCGTAATCCTACTTCGGGCGTATTCCACGGCTTGTGCCAGGGTACGATACCCTTTTCCAATTGCTGAATGATGGTGTCGGTAACTTGTTGGTGAAGATCATGACGGGTAAAGGTCGATGTCGTTTGGGGCTGTTGTTCGGTATTCATGTGAAGTTCTCCTGTTCGAGTGGGTGACAGGGACCCCGCGCCGGAAGGTCAAGGACATGTTCCAGCAAGGATTTTGGTGGGCGGGGAATTCCCTATGGGAAGGCGAAAATCGTTGTTGGATAAGAGGCCGCTTCCGGCATCGTCCCGTAACACACCATCAAGTCGGACAGGAGAGAAACGGATGCCGGAAACAGCTATATGGTGAGTTATGCCCTTAGTGGCTTTTCACGAACGCACCATTCTGTGGCATTCTCGTAACCCCAATACATCCCATTCATCGCACGATGCTGTAGACCTGGTTCACAAGCACAAAATGCACTAAGTTTGTTTCTGGCTTGTCTGCCGCTGTGATTATTTGGCATCCAGGTATGAAGGTCTTTGTAGCCATATTGGTAGAGATAAGGCGGCACCTTGTGCAGCAGGTCCCAGGTATGCAGCACAAGAGCGTCGCCCTTGAAGGCTTGATCTTTTTCTCGCGCGACAACGGCAAGGAAATCCTTCATATCAAGAAAGACATGAAGATGATTGGGTTTGATCTGGGTTCCACGAATAACACTAATATCCCGCTCTCCGATACAATCGGAGACATGTAAGTTACGTACCTCATAGCCCTCCTCTTCATTCAGCATTCCCAATGCGACGAAATGCTTTTTTGCGGCACGGTTATAAAGTGTAAGTTCTTTCAAATACTTTTTGGTGGTATGAGCTTGAACGCCCAGCCCAGCCATATACGCAATCAGACCTTTGTCGCTGACCGCCTGAATTTTGGTCATAGTAATTTGCTGTTCGAAATTCATCGAAACCTCTCTGGGATTGGATGGGTAGAAATGAGAAGGAAATACGACGTTCAGCAAAACGCCCTGCTCCGTTATTTAGGACTTTGGCGGCGTTCGTTGCGGAACTTCCTCAATACGGATTTCTGGTATCGGACAGCGCGGCCAATTTTCTCGTATGGAAGATCATACCGTCCCGTGCAGCGCCATACTGCGAGGGTGCCGACACTCATTGGCTTTTCAGGTCCGCCAAGAAAGTCCGCAGCGGCATATGCATCGAGTAATATATCATCCTCTGGATCATATGGTGCAGGTGATTGATCTGGCCTTTTAGAGCTGGTCATTATATACTCCTATATGAATAAATACATATCATAGGATGTAATTCCTACGAAAAGATCGTTATATAGGAAAAATTCGGATAAGGGGAATTTATTTGATGGAATTAATGATAAATAATTGAGTCCTTCATTTTTCAAAGAAACGCCGGGTAACTTCTTTTCATATCTAAAGATTCAATTGTAGGAATCTTGCTTGTGCCTAAGAAATGTTTTGGAGACACTTGCATCTTGGTATGCTTAAGATGAAAATTAAGCAGTTCACCGAAAGCCATGTCTAGTGCGCCTTACCCTCGGCCATATTCTTCTTATTATTGTATCGTTACATACGACACCCGCATTGGCGACTGAGAAGGTAGCCAATGCAGTCAGTCATCCTCTGGCGCAAGGCAAAGAAATAGTCACGGCTGATGACCGCATAGCTAAATACACGTTTGCCCTTGATTGGTTGACGGCTGCATTGGTTACCGTGACAGCAATCCAACTAATATTCGTTTATCGCGCTGATAAGACCGCTAAGATCACGGCCGAAGCAGCTCGGGATTCCGCCAGAGCGGCAATTGGTATTGAATTGCCCATCATAAAAGCTTTCACACCGAACGATTTACTCGACCTAAGCGCACCTATTCCACCATCTGGGCCTTATGGTTTATCCGAATCATTTGGTCCTCCTGGTAGATATTCAGCTTTGTCATCATTAGAGTTTAAAAATTATGGACGTACTGTTGCATTCGTTGAAAAACTCATTATTGGCTGGAATGTAATTGAAAAGCTTCCTGTTTTGCCCAATTTCGCTCATATCGTACCAATTGAACGAGGAACAATCATTAAGGAAGACAAACAACTCAGAATTGACCCGAGCATTACTATCGAATTAACGGATGCCCAAATTGCTTTAATTTCACAAGAAGAAGCAAGCTTATGGGTATATGGGACGTTATTTTATCAAGATTTCTTGGATAGCTATCATACAGCAAAGTTTTGCTGGAGATGGACTAAAGATGAAGGTGGTCCCAATTTCAGCTTTAAAAATGATGGCGACCCTCCGGTAGCCTATACTAAGAATACATGATAATATGTTTTCAATGGTGAACTATTGTATGTGAAGAGCTGAACTTATTTTTAGCTTATTTTATATGTTTACAGTTTTTCCAATTTTAGACACCCGTTTTGATCGATCCAAATTTTGCATGCCACTTCTAATGCATTCAATTCTTTGCAGGTTGCACGCAGCTTAATTACATGAATCTTGTCGTATGACAAATCGGCATCAGTGTTATAAAACCCCCCATGCTTAATACACAATCTAATTACTTTAAATTTATCAGTATGCAGGGCAATAGCTTCATTATAAGATACTATAGGAATATATTTTTCTTCTGTTGCATTAAGAGTAAAGCTATCGGCAATGCAAAACGTTTTTATATGATCACCTTGTATATCTAAATAGAAATTGCAATTTGATATAAATTTATTCCCATTATTTTTTATAGAAACTAAAATCGTTCTGTTCATATAATAAAGGTTATAACTCTGGAATTTTTCAAAATTAGGACCATTGCTAAGAATAATTGAAAGTTGTCCGCTATCGTTTATAGAATCCGTTAACTCGGACTCAGGGACTTGGTCAGTACGTTGGCTCTTTTGAGAATCTTTCCATACAGAATAAGGAACAATAAAAACAAACCTAAAAATGAATACGACTATCCAAGCTATTATAAGGTATATAACAAATAATAGTGCTTGCCCTTTCCAACCTTCAGGTAATTTTACTTTCATTTCGCTATGATCAAAAAATAACCCATAGAGGATCAATCCCAAAATTCCCGCACAGCTATTAGCGGTGGCTAGAGATGTCTTCCATGCATATATGATGCATCGTTTGAGATATAAAAAGTACATAGTATGAAGAATATTCCAGTTTTTCCTTTAAGTATTAATTGTTTTACCCGATACGGCCTCCAAGGCTACGCAGTTTTTTTCTTTGGCGCTCATCCGAAGGATAATGTCCCAGCCTTGCTTTTTCCCTTCTCAACCACGTATGGTATTTTGCATGTTTGTCCTTTTTAATAACGCATAAATTACTTGATACGTTATCGCTTGGATTTCCATTAATATGATGTACTTCTTTCCCTTTTATACTGCCGACACCCTTTTGAGCCCTGCGGCGATGCTGATACCCACTCAAAGGATGAAACAGATATCCTGATTTGTTAGAAATATAATCGCTGTTGATAATATATTTTATAATTAAGGCGACAGCTACAAAAGAGATACAAAGTGCTACAAACAACAACAAAGGGCGGAGTTGTTCAAAGATGTGATTTGCAGTTACACTAACCTGTCCTAGCTGAGGCAGACCCTTTCCAGCGAGAAGGTTATAACCAAAAAATGACGCGATAAAGAACACAAAAATAGCACGACCGTCCCTATTTTTTCGCATAGCTTTATATCCCGAATAACTGCGATAACGCTTTTTATAAGCCATAGGCTAGCGTAATAAATTTTGGCAAGAGAAACAAGATAAATTCAAATTATTAACAGTGGGGGGATGCACCGCCAGAACGACTATAAGCACTTCTAGCGCCGCAACGATGACCAGCAGAATCAAGGTCATAGGGACAGGCACAATTTCCGGCATATGAATTACTATAGGTATTGCCGCCGCCTGCCCCGCCATTAGCTGCTACTAATGCCAAAGCAACTACAGCTAAAACGGCCAAACCTACAACGGCAATATTTTTATCCTTTTTGTCCTTATCTTGTAGATTAGCTAAAACCTTATCGAGAGCTACTTTCTCTTTTTTCTGAAATTCATCGTTGGCTCTATCTGTAAGCGTTTCTGCTTTCTGCTTACTTATACGTTTTAGGTACAAGTTTCTAAGAATTCTATCGTTTTCAGACAAATTTCTTTTCCAAGCTTGCTTTTCTTCGAAGTATTTTTCAAAGGCAATGTACTTCGCCCCATTATAGCACAATCCATAAGCATACTGATTCTTAGTAAGATTTATTGCAGGATCGTTGATTTGGCCGATATCTTCTTTGGTAATATCGTTTAGTTTCTTACAGTTTTCATCAATCGATTTAAGTTCAGCCGACGCCTTTTGAAATGTTGTATTTCGTTGACTTTGAAACTGATTAACATTTGCACAGCTAGATAAGATAAGGCTAGTTGTTAAAAGAAAGCATATAATTTTTTTCATTATCGTTCCAATCTATATAAAACAACCAGCCTTAAAGATTTATAATATTAGTTATTGAGATTATCAAAGTCGCCTTGCTTTTTATTTGATGTAGGTTGAGGAGGCTTAGGGGGTGTTAAAGCTACTGTCTTTCCCATGATGACATTGATATTGGTTGGATAGTCGAATCCTGCTCCTGAAGAAGCATCGACAGCATAACCAATTAAACCACCAGCAAGGACATTGCCCCATACTCCACCATTTGATCCTGAGCTGACTGAAGCGATACCTGTTGGTAATTTCTTTTTCTTGCAAGTGACCGCTAGATCACCGTAGCTTTTTTGAATCGTGACACTTCCAGATGTATTTACAAACCAAGTTCCTTTGTCATTTACCAACGTACATTGAGCACCTTCTATCGTCTCGCCTTTATATGCGGCACTGACAGAAACTGGTTGAAGTTTAGAATTCGTAATGGAAGCACATGCGGTCAATGTCAGAGCCGAAGCTATAATAACAAAAATATTTTTCATTTTTTTCTTTCTAATAGAGGGAACTTTATTTGTTTCAATATATTTTAGATTTTTAGCACTTAGATAAACTTCAGAAGCGATGCTGAGCTATGGAATATGAATACTTTCCATGAGTCAAGCTCGATTCTTCGTTAAGTTATTAATATTGTTAATTTTTTAAGAGATATTGTCTGTAAAAATCGGATTTAAGGATTGGTATTTCTAGCTGTTTAATAAAGTGGCAAGATCCGCTTTAAATAATCGATGGGTAAACATACATGGCGTCAAAATCCAACATAAAATTTAATCGTCTAAGTCTAGCGATGATTGCGACCGCAGGGTTAGTGACATTCCTAGTTGAGACTCATGGTAAAATTGATAAAAATCTCTTGGCCGAAACAACTTCAGACGTACATGTAGTAGACGGTGATACTTTAGTTATTAAAGATGAGCGTATTCGCCTGTGGGGTATTGATGCGCCTGAACTGCATCAAATTTGTTCTAAGGATAAAAAAGAAGTCCAGTGCGGAGAAATGGCAAAGCTAGCCCTTATGGCTCTAGTTAAATCTGGCCCTGTTGAGTGCGTGAAAGTAAACACCGACCAATATCACAGGTCAGTATCGCGTTGTACGATAGACACTCTTGATATTGGACGGCTTCTAGTAATGTCAGGTTGGGCGCTTAACTATCAGCAATACAGCAAGGGTTATTACCAGCAATGGGAAGATGAAGCCCACAAAGATAAGCACGGTATTTGGGCGATGACTTTTACCAATCCATGGGAATGGCGAAAAGGCGATAGACGTTACAAATAAGAAACCAATACTATAGAGTAATTATTCATTCGTTTGGATCAATTGTTCCGGCTTTGCCTGTATAAGGATTGGTGTTGCCTTTAGTACTGTAGTTATCAAGCTTTGTACTATTCGCCTTTGTGCGGTGGTAACTGTTTACATGAGTTCCATTCTTTTTAGTATAACCATGAACATAAGTGCTGTGAGAATTTACATGCCCACTTGCAGTATGGATGTGTCCACTTGAATGACTACGCCCACTACTATGAGATGAATGACCTGAATAACTATGACCACCGCGCGCAAAAGCAGGATGAGCCGAGACCCCCGCAAGAAGAGCCATAAAAACTACTATAGCTATTTTTTGGTAGCCACTCTTAAGAAGCCTATTAAGAAAAGTAGAAATATTCATTATAACCTTCTGATTTCTCAACCCATCCATACTCTTGCTCTGCTCAATGAACGCCGTATTTATTCACCTTGTTCTTCAGAATTGTCATTGCCGCCTAATAACCCATCGTTGCTATGACCAACCTGACCACTGCTATCGGGTGTGCCATTGTAATAGGGCGAAGTAACATCATGCTGATATGTATTCGTCCCTATTGCCCCTGTATGAGGATTTTGGTTGCCCTGAAAGGAATAGTTATTAGTTACTGTGTGATCGGGCGCGGAGCGCTCGTAAGGCTGAACGTAAGTCCCATTGGATCGGGTGTATCCTCTAACATGAACCTGGGCATATGCAGATGTGCAGGTAACGAATAAACTGGTCAGAATAACTGCTAAAATAAAAACTTGTTTCATAGAGCTTTCCTTAATGTTGATATTGAACAAGCTTAGCCTTACTCCTTTCCTTCACTAGGGCAAGATTAATGTTAGTTAATAATCCAGAATTTTAAGTTTCATAGTACGCATAACGTGCAATACACACTTCTGTATGCTATCTGTGACCCATGGATACAGGGGAGTTATTATATTATTTCTTATGCGCCGCGTCATTTGCATGGGCATTATTTTGTGATTCTGAAGTCTTGGAAGAATCTGGTGATAGAGTTTATGAACGTAGCATGACCTCAACAGAATTCTTATGGTTTGGTATAGGACCAAGTTTAGGTTTGTACATTTGGGCGTGGACCTGCCGATCAATTTTTTGAAACAGTCCTTAAACTATTTTTACCCAAACATTGCAGCAGTTGCTTTTTCTATCGATTGTCGAACCGGATCAAGGTTAAGCCGCGCATAAACTTGAGTTGACACGGTTGATTTATGGCCGAGGCTCTTGCCAATAATCGTAAGGCTTGATCCTGTTATCGCTTGATAGCTTCCGAATGTTCTTCGCATGTCATGCAAGCGAATATCCATTAAGCCTGTTGGCAATATAATAGTGGTCTCTTCGGCTTTCTTTACAATTAGATTAAACCATTGATCCGTCATGCCATCGTTTAAAATATGTTTTCTGCATTCTTCAACCAGGACGTTTATCTTTTCATTGTTCGACCAAAGGTAAATTGTCGCGCGCTGTATGGTTCGTTTCCATGCTCGCTTTACATTTACAAAATGCTTGTGGGGATTCGTTTCAGAAGGAAATACCCACTCGCTTACCGAGGCGGCTTTTCGCTTTTCTAAAATTGCAATAGTCCTATCTAGCAAAGGCACAGTCAGTGAATCCCCGTTTTTAGTGTCTGGGACACGCCAGAGTTTATGTTCCCAATTAATTTCTTCCCAACGCATCATTAAAGCATTTGTTTTTCTTACTCCCGTCAACAGGAGTATCCAGAAGAGGTCTCGGGCTGTTTCATTCAATTCATTGGCTAGGGATTTAACAAGAAATGGCATCTCGTCAGGAAGAATAAATCGTTCCCTGCTTTTTTCTTTATGCCTTTTAATTTTTGCCGCTGGATTGATCCCTTCCCAACCCCACTCAATCGCTTTGTTATACATCGTCTTTAAACGTTCTATTACCCGATTGGCTTGATACAAGCCGTTTTCTTCACAAACTTTATGATGTAATTTTTGCACTTCGTATTTGGTGATATCATTTAATCTCCGATTGAACCAATGAGAAAGAAATCGCGGTATCTCACGTTCATCGTATTTCCAAGATTTCTTATGCACTTTGCTATAAAGCTCCATGTAGTCTTTGTAGTGCTTCCCTAACGTCAATCGGCTTGATAACAATTTTCTTTTCTCGGCACGAGGGTCTAACCCTTCGGCAACTTGGCCTTTTATAACCCGAGCCTTTCTTCTGGCATTTTCAATCGATAAATAATCTGGTGAACCAATACCTATTCGTGAGTCTCGGCCATTGACACGCTTTCTTACAAAAAATGTCTTTGCCCCATGCGCGGTGACATACAGGCTAAGACCTCTTTCTTTTGAATCTCTATAAAATGCTTTTCCCTTTTTAGGAAGCGGCAATTGTTCGATACTTTGAAGGGTAAAATTCAATACTGTGGTCGTTGTCATGACAGCTCCTCTGACGCATGAGAAAACAGATCGGAATAATTCGGAGTAGCTGTTTTTTGTTAGTCCAGCAAACTAAATCCCTGGTGCCGCATGGGTGCCGCAACATAGAGTAAAAAAGAGTAACTCAAAATATCGAGTGAAACAAATAAAGCTTTGATTTATTATCTATAAGTAATGTTGGTTAGATGTAGGAAATGCCGGGGTCCGCTCCCTCATAACCTGAAGGCCGCAGGTTCAAATCCTGCCCCCGCAACCAATTTTTTCAATGACTTAATTGAATACAAATTATCTCAAATAATCCTGGTGCCGCATTGTTGCCGCATTAGCTGATATTTTATTGCTCATTATCGGACGTAAATAAAGATTACGGTCCAGAAAAATGTACTAGCATTGGTTAACACGTTTGGCGGTATTCAGGGGCCTTTTCTAGGAAATGGTGCTCAATCGGAAAACTTGCGGCTTTTATGTATATTTGGTCTTCTAAACCCTAATCCATGAAGAAAAAATCTAACGCTCGTATTAGTATGCAATCTCAGAAGGCCATTTGTGTTCGAGATATTGCGTAGCTTATGAATAGACCCCTGTTTAATGACTCCATTGTAAAACTTGAAGCCAGCTTTGAAGAGCGTAAGGCTGACAACGCCTTTTTAAAAATTTTAGTGGAAGAATTATCTTTTAGATCGACTGACCGTGCAAAGCGACTAAATGCACTTGTCATTGAAAGGCTGCAACCATCGAAGCCAAACGATCAGACTGAGCAATCGCAATCCATCCCTCCTCCGGCTTCAAGTCTCCCGGTTTTAAGTTTGGCCGATTACCAGAACCAGAATATTAAACCTGACATGAATATCCCCCTGACAAACAACGCACCCGATATTCTTTCATCGTGGATCGCGTTAGAAGTTTTATCGCCACAGACGTTTCGTAAGCCGGAAGACCTTGCGGGCGCTTATGGATCGATTGTAAAACTTGAAAAGGCACTTCTTCCCTGGGAAGGAGAAGGTGAAAAGTCGAAACCCAATTACCGACTTTATTATCAGGTTGTCCTTGAAACTATCAATTTCGAAAAGGCAGTGTCTGCACTTCTCAATATCTATGCTGACAAGCGCGTCGATCCACCCGTTGTAAAGGGTGAGGCCGTTCTTGCCGTTGTCGTCCTGGATAATAAAGGGCGGCTTGTTGAATCACCTGCCGCTGCCATCTCTAGCTTTGCATGGGGTGTGCCCCAGGCTCTAAAAGGGGATTTGCGAAAGCTTGCCGATTGGTCAGAAGCAGAGAAGAAATTAATTGAAGATGTTGACAATATTTTGCGACGAACGGATGAGGAAGGTAAAGAGCTGCCCGTTGACAGGCGAACCCTGGAAACGGCTCGAAACTATCTTATTAGCAGCCTTGGAATTCCTGCGGAGTTTTTAGGCAATCATTCTTTTGCCATTCGCACATACGAATATTACACTAGTCCCGAGGCTCCCGATCCTGTTTTATTGAATAGCTTCTTTGTCGGCGATCTTATAAAAGCGGGCGGTCTTTTTAAAGAAGGCAAAGCGCCGCAGAATTTGCAGCGCTATATTGGCCTTAAAAAGCCCGCTGACCGAAAAGACTTGCTGAACGATAAAGATGCCTTTGAAAAAGCTTTATCCCCTTCTCTCATGTCGCCTGCGCGATGGCCAGGAGCCGGACGACATCCGCTAGTCGTTCTACAACAGGCGGCTGTTGACCTTGCATTAAGTGAGTTGAAGACCGAGGGCATTTTGGCCGTTAATGGTCCTCCTGGAACAGGAAAGACCACTCTCCTGCGCGATATTGTTGCCGGAGTAGTGTCCAGCCGAGCGGAGGCTATGTGCGCCTTTGACGACCCTACTGATGCATTTAAATCATCCGGGCAAAGGCTTTCTGCAGGTCAGGCCTGGCTAACCCTCTATGAGCTGGATAAAAAATTGAAGGGTTTTGAAATTGTCATCGCCTCGTCGAACAATAAAGCTGTTGAAAATGTCAGCGCCGAACTACCGGGTATCAAAGCTATTGCAGAAGATGCGAAAGACCTGCGTTATTTTACCTGTTTATCAGATACCCTTCTCCAACGGGAAAGCTGGGGACTAATCGCAGCGGTATTAGGGAATGCCCGTAACCGCAGCGATTTTAAAAAAGATTTCTGGTGGAATGAAGATGTGGGCCTTTCCACTTATTTGGCCGCTGCCGCCACGGGTAACCAACCCCTAAAAGAGTTCACTGATCCTGTTACAGGATTAAAGGTTACAAGATTGCCTCGTATTATTGCGGAAGAACGTCCCCCAACAAGTCATGATGAAGCCATAGAACGCTGGCAATCGGCGAAAACGAAATTCAAAACAGCCCTTGAAAAAAGCCGAGCTTCCCTTTCTCAACTGGAACAAGTGAGGCAGACAGTTCTCAGTCTGTCATCTTTGGAACAAGCGGAAATAAAAGCTGAAGAAAATTTAAGACAAGCACAAGCACGGCAAACACAGGTACAACAGGCTTTGCAAATTGCTGAAAGCTCTTATCTTGAAAGTGACGGCGTCCTGAAAATTGCAGAGCGCGGTATAATTGCCCTTAAGAAGGTGCGCCCCGGCTTTTTCGCCAGATTATTCAGAACGCAAGCAGCCCGAGTGTGGAATGAAGAGTACAAAGCGAGAAACTTCGCTCTTGCGATAGCTAAAACAGAACACCTTAAGAATACAATGACATTGGAGGGGTCCCGCAAGGAACTTAATAACAGTATCATGGCAGTAGAAGCGGCACAAAAAACGTATAAAAAAGCTTCTGAACTTCATGCAAAGGCTGCAAATGAAATCACAGGGGCTCGTAAATATATAGGGCCGCATTTAATTGATGGTCGTTTCTTTAAACTGCTACATGGAGAAAAGCATATCGTATCTCCCTGGTGTAATCAGGATACGCAACGATTAAGAGATGATGTTTTTGTTGCTGCAATCCAGCTTCATAAGGCTTTCATTGACGCTGCGGCCAAACCTCTCCGGCACAATCTAGGTGCATTGATGATGGCCTTCGGGGGCCGCACCATGCCTGACGAAGAAAAAATGAAACTGCTGCCTGATTTGTGGTCCTCGCTCTTTCTGGTGGTTCCGAGCGTTTCGACGACTTTTGCCTCTGTTGAAAGAATGCTGGGCAGCATTCCACCGGAAAGCCTCGGCTGGCTGCTGATTGATGAGGCTGGGCAAGCTCTGCCTCAGGCTGCCGTTGGCGCTTTAATGCGTACACAACGTGCCGTTGTGGTCGGTGATCCCATTCAGATCGAACCGGTTGTTGTTTTACCCGAGACATTGACCAAAAATATCTGCCGTCAATTTGGGGTAGACCCAGATATATTTAATGCACCGGATGCCTCTGCGCAAACCCTTTCCGATTCCGCGACACCATATTTTGCGGAATTCACAGGAAAATATGGTAGCCGTTTCGTAGGCGTTCCTTTGCTTGTTCATCGGCGCTGTGAAGAGCCGATGTTCGGTATCTCCAACGCAATTGCCTATGACGATTTAATGGTACAGGCAAAAAGGCCGTCAAGCTCATCCATTAGAGATTTATTTGGGCCATCCAGATGGTTTGATGTCCAGGGTCAGGCAAAAGAAAAATGGTGTCCGGAAGAAGGACAAGTCGTAATTGATATGCTCAAACGTCTGCGAGCGGCGGGTATCAAACCAGACCTTTATATCGTCACGCCCTTTGTCATTGTCGCTGATAATCTACGTAAAGAAATAACTGATAGCGGTCTTTTGCAAGGCTGGGTTGATGAGCCGTATAAATGGCCTTATGAGCGTATAGGCACAGTCCATACGGTACAGGGACGTGAAGCCGAAGCGGTGATTTTTGTCTTGGGAGCGCCCTTGCCTCAACAAACAGGAGCCAGAGGATGGGCAGGAGGAAGTCCCAATCTTCCCAACGTAGCCGTGACACGAGCCAAAGAAGTTTTGTATGTAGTGGGTAATCGTCAATTATGGCAGGGGGCGGGATTATTTAAGGAAATCTCGAACAGACTACCGCAAGTTTAAATCTGTCATAAAATTTTGTTTCTGAGCATGATGCCATGCACCGTGCTGATATGCCAGTTACGGCCTCCTCGCAGATTTTTAATGCCCCGACGAGATAGTTCGTTAGTTATCGCACGGATAGTCATGCCATGACGATGGAGCTTACGGAGCAAAGGCCCAACTTTCCGGTCCTGTATGCCCCGCTGTCTTTTATAGTACCGTGAGAGTTTTCTTCCATTCGTCCCCAGCTTTATACCCTTCTTCTTTAATTCCTGGGCCGTTTCTTTAGCACGATGGCTCTTCTTCTTGCGTTCGTATTGGTCGAAGGCTGCTTTTATATGCCGCATCAATTCATCCGCATTCGGATCGTCGACGGCAATAAAGTTCACGTCACTTTCCATGAGAGTTGCAACAAAAGCCACATTCCGAGCCAGTCGATCCTGTTTTGCGATCAGCAAGGTCGCATTATGATGTAGGCAAAAGTCAATAACCTCTTTTATAACGAACCGCCTGTTATTCCCTCCGCTCTGTATTTCTTTAAATTCTTTAACCAAGACAAACGTATTGTTTCTTGCATATTCATGGATCGCACTTTTCTGTGCTTTCAAACCTAATCCTGATTTCCCCTGGCGTCGTGTCGAGACCCTGTAATAGGCTACCGCTTGTTTCATACGTTATTTTCATCCTGTTCATAGAGAAAGCATGCATTAGTTTCGAACAACCAAAATAAAAATTAAATATTTTTCAAACCCGCGCGTCCCTGTTATTCCTGCCTTTTCCATTTTCACATCTTCCATCACACTTAAAAAATCTGTTCATACCGAAGGGATACATTTGAAATGAACAAAAAATTTCAAAACAAATACCAATCAGCTATGAACAGAAAAGTCTTTGTCTATGTGTCGCAAGAAGGATCGACACCGGATGTGCCCAACACTCAACTCCTGGACGAGTATTTCACAGCGGTGACTGGTTTTTTCAGTAACAACTGTCAATTCAGGTTCGCCAAGAAAAATTTGAAAATCTTGCTTAATGGGGCTTTCTCAAAAGAGTTTGTGATAATGGACACGATCCCCGAACTCCGTGCTTTACACAACGGTCTTGCCAAACTTATCGGCATGACCAGTCATCCGAAGACCAAAGATGTCATTTGTTGCCTTCCCGAGGCCGTCGATATTTTTAGCGATAAGGGACGTTTGAAACAAGAATTATATTGCGGACCTCTCGTCGAAGAGGTTTATACGGAATGGCATTATTTTCCGCGCTATGTGAGCAAAAAAGAATTCAAAGACCCTTCTTTGGTTTTTCTGCGGTTTTTCGAATACAAGTCGCCGACCGAATGGGAAACCGTCCTGGATGATTTATTAAGCGCAGCCTTGTCGCATGAAAGCGTGCTGGCTAATTCGGATAGTATTGAGAATCCTTTTCTCGTGCAAAGCTATCTGTTCAAATTCCTGGAAGCAACGCATTTGATGAGAGTGCGTCATGCAGGTCAGAATTCCGAAGGTTAAATGATATCCCTATGTCTAGCCTCACAGAGAAAATCGGCCCCGAATATCAACCTGTTCGTTTGACGGATGCGGAAAAAGACGATCCCTATGCCGTCTTGGAAAGCGTCTTTTGGGATTACAGCCTGGGCGAACTGCGCAGTTCTTTTGCCGAAGTGACGGAAGCCTGTTTGACAACCGACAACGATCCGTTCGACAGGGCGGAGAAACGGGCCGATTTGCTGTTGCTTTTCAAAAATCTTGAACGCTTCGTTGAAGCGGGATGGCTGATTGTTTTGCGATGGGAAAAGGCTCGCCCGCCGCCAGCATAATAAAACATTTTTTGTGTGTGCATAATCTCCCAAGTGTTAAGGCTCTTTTGTATCGAGTAGCTAAATCCCCTGACGGATGGGGATTTTTTAAATTCTAAATTGACGCCTATGAAGTAAACAGAAAAAATAATTAATGACAGAAAAGGAAGGAAGCAGGAAAAGACCGCTCCGGAAGGGCGGTCTTTTTAGAATTTTTCGGATTTATTGAGTAGTCGTTATATCTTCGCCATCCTCGCTTCCAACCGCTTTTATTTTCACCATCTGCTTTATAGTCATACATCCATGCGCCGGATGCGCAACCGCGTGCGCACTCCTCGCTATTCCAAAACCAATCATCATGACCGAATTACTCACCGAATTTGATAAAATATTCCCGCTGGCTGAATCCTGTAAGTTTCATTTATTGAATACGCTGAAAGAACACATTATACCGCGCAAACACTACCTGTTAAAGATAGGGCAGATTTGTCGCAGGATTTATTTCGTGCAGGAAGGCGTTATTTACGGCCACCGCATAATCGGAGAAAAGGAAATCTGCTCGCAACTCGTTCCTAAACACCGCATGGTATACGCGGCACAAAGCTTTATTACGCAATCCCCGACAGAAGAAGCCTTACAGGCCATTGAAGACAGCGTTCTTTATTCCCTCAGTCATGAGGAATACCAACGGATTTTGAAAATCCATCCCGAATTTATTTTCGTGGTTGAGGCGTATATACGAAATGAGCTTGCCGATTGCCAGGAACGACTATTCGCGTTTCAGGCTCTTGAACCGCATGGGGCTTATCAATGGTTGATCTATCGGCACCCGGATTTGATCCATCGCTTGCCCGTCAAATATCTGGCGCGGTATATCGGTGTGAAACTAAATGTCTTCAATACGCTCAAAAATAACCATCTCTCGAAATCAAAACCATCATAAAATAAACCGCCTTTGTCTAAGGGTGGTTTTAAATCATAGATTTTTTGGCCGGTAAATGGATTACGCTATCTTAGCGTCTCCTCGCTATTTTCGATAAGGTGTCTTCGCATTCCAGCCAACGCCATTTCCATTATTTTCTAAACTTAAAATGCACTTTCATGAAAGGAATGCTCATGGGCAGGCTTTGCCTACAGAACAAGCTCGTCATTACAGGCGGTTTCATTGCCATTATTGTCATCGGCTGCTCTAAAAAGAATACGGTAAGCACCCCTCCGCCCAATTCCGGTACGGATACTGGAGCAAATGGCAATCCGTCCCTATCGCATGGTTATTTTGCGGATAGCAATTTCAAACCAACAGGAACGTTTATTACACTGGCGGCGGTACAAAAAGACGGGAAAATCATTATTGCCAATCCGAGCGGGATCGGCAGGATCAATAAGGACGGATCAAAGGATAATAGTTTTACGGTAGCCAGTTGCGATGGCGGAGAAATCCATTCTCTTGCCTTGCAGGATAACGGCAAGATTTTAATAGGCGGCAGCTTTTTACTCGTCAACGGTACTGCCACCAATTACCTTGCCCGACTAAATGCGGACGGCTCACAAGATATGTCGATGAACGGAAATAGTATTTATGATGATGCCCTAATACAGGAGGATATCAAAACCCTTGCCGTTCAAAAAGACGGCAAGATAATCGTGGGGGGTAGTTTTGCTTGGAAGACCGGGCCACAGGTACAGGGCGTCACACCCCACCAGGCTAATTTGATACGGCTGAATGCAGACGGCACGTTTGACCCATCCCTAAAACCCTATACCGCCAATTACGGGGAGTACACCAGTAACGTGACCAATGTAAAAATTCTGGATAATGGGCAATTGATGGTATGCGGATCGGGATTTTCTGCGGTCGATGCCAATGGCAAAAGCTATCCCAATATTGCCCGGCTTAACTCGGACGCCTCCGTCGATACGAATTTCCGCTGGGGTGGCAGTTCGCTGACCCTATCTTATTCCGGGACGCCCATTCCCGGGTACGGACAGATCATCGCTATCCAGAATGACGGCAAGGTTCTTATGGGTGGGAAATTTAATCGGATAGGGAACACAAGTTATAATGGCCTTGTCCGCTTGGGTAACACCGGGATTTTAGATCAGGCTTTCACAATATACGGCTATCAGGTGGTCACAGCTATTTGTCCCTTTTCCGATAGCGTTACATTTATCGGGGATATGCAGGACGCCAATATCAATACCGCCAATGCCGGGGTAACGGTGCTCAAAGCGGATGGGATTATAGATGCGTCTTTCACGCTTAAATTCCCGCGCTACGGCGATATTTATAATATCATCAAGGAAACCGACAGCACCATCCTGCTCACAGGGCATATTCAAACGGGTAATTCTCAAGGCAACAATTTGATTTACAGTGGGATTGGTCGGATCGTGAAACGATAAGATATTCGTTTCGCTATAAAGTTGGCTCGTTCTGGCTACGAGATCGGCTTTATTACGAAGGCCTCCAACGTTGGAGGCCTTCTTTTTTACTTCATCCCGCTTCTGATCCAGTCATAACGTATTTACCAAGCGGTCCCGTCTGAATAAGGCCGGATTTGACGACCCGGTTTTGGGTTTCCTCGGGTTTCTGTCCGGACAACTTGTCACCCCGGTAATTCGCTAAAAGCTATCAAATCCAGTATCATTTGGTTAGATAAACCTCCCTTTCGGGGTACGAGTTTAGAAAAAAGCCTCGAGATTTAACTCGGGGCTTTTTTGTTCCTATTTTTATTTTAATCGCCAGCAGTCTACATATTATCTGCGGTTCGGATTCAGGCTAATTTTATATCTCCAGCTTCGGCTCCAAGTTCGAACACCTGTTGCCTGCCCCCGAGCAGACTACAGCCATTACTATGTTTTTCTATTATGATAATAGGGGTACTCGTTCAACCACTCGACGCATTTGCCCCTCTTGAATGTCATTTTCTCCCCCCGTTTGATCAAACAACGTTCGCTAGCTTTACAAAAAAAGATCATGCGAAAAATTATAGTTACCGAATTCATCACCCTCGATGGTGTTATCGAGGCGCCCGGCGGCATTTACAAAAAAAGATCATGCGAAAAATTATAGTTACCGAATTCATCACCCTCGATGGTGTTATCGAGGCGCCCGGCGGCAATGAAACCCCTCATCCTCATGGCGGTTGGCAGTTTAAATACAGTTCTCCAGAAACAGGGAAGTACAAGATTGATGAGCTTTCCAGCGTGGATACCTTGCTGTTGGGCAAAACCACGTACGAAGCGTTCGCCGCGTACTGGCCCGGCCAGACCGGCGCCGGGTTCGCCGACCCCATCAACCGGATGCCGAAATATGTCGTATCCCGAAGCCTGCAAAAGGTGGAGTGGAACAACAGCCATATCCTTCGCGACGTGGCGGGAGACGTCGCAGCGCTGAGGAAGTCCGATGGTGGTGATATCCTCGTCTATGGGAGCGCCACCCTCGTCAAGGCCCTGCTTCACCACGACCTCATCGACGAGCTGCGGCTGATGGTATATCCCGTCTCGATCGGCGGCGGGTTGAGGCTTTTCGATGACAATCGGGAATTAAAGAAATTCGGGCTCAAACACTCGCGCGCAATCGACAACGGCGTTCTTATTCTCGAATATCAGCCGATCAGCTGACACGGAATGCCGGCCGATCAGTAAATCGGATAGGTCTTAGTGGGCACTTCCAGTCTTCTATCGACAGATGTGGTTTTACCGCATCTGTTTTCTTACTTCTCTCCCAGCCCGCGGCGCGAATTTACAACGCAGCCGCCACCCTCCCTGCCGAGCAACTTCCTCGACCAACTAACAGGCAAGAAAAGGCCCCCGGAATATTGTGGCACGTTTTGGCGCTCAACTCTGACTTCAATTACCTATCAATCAGGCAATAACGAACCCCCGGATATATAGTACGTGTTGCACAAACCGCTCGAAACGTTCGAACCAGTTCCCCGACGGTACTGTGGCACACTGTTGCACGAAAGCCTCGATCTAACGATCGGGGCTTTTTTATGGTTGGTACTTTACCCTCCAGTTATCGTTCATCGGCGCACACAGCCTGCATCAAAACCGCACATTTTCATTGCAAGCCCACAACTATCCACTTCGTTATCAATCATCGGCGATTCGGCACCCTTCTTGCTCGTCTTTACCTATTAAACCATCGTGGCATGTTGCGGAATTACCTGACAATTGCCTACAGACACCTGACAAGGCACAAGTTGTTTTCCCTCATCAACATCTTCTGCCTCGCCCTTGGCCTGACTTTTTCGTTTCTCATCGGCATATATGTCCTTGATGAAAAAAGTGTAAATGGCGACCTGCGCGACATCCGGCAACAATATGTGCTAAAGTCCAAATGGAAGCAAGAGAATATGGGGAGTGATATAACCACCCTGGGACCTCTCGCCAAGACCATCCAGGAGGAATACCCCTGGCTCGTCGCTGGTTATTATCGTTTCGACCCCGTTCAAAATATCGTATCCTCGGGCGACAAGCATTTCCGGGTGAACATTTCCGCAGGTGATACCGGCTTTATTTCTCTATATGGGTTCCCCCTGCTCCACGGAAACCCCTACAAGGCTTTCCGGAATAATCAGTCCGCCGTCGTTACGGAAAGATTTGCTCAAAAGATGTTCGGAACCACGGATGTTCTGAACAAGATCGTCACCTTACAAACGCCTGCCGATGGCCGCCAACACGATTTTGCCATCTCTGCCGTACTAAAAGAGGTACCCTACAATACAGTTTCCGGTTTCACAGGAGTGCCCTACGACCTATACCTGCCCATGGATGCGAACCAGTACTTTCAAAACGGCGACAAGGGTGACAACTGGAGCAACGTATTTATGGTTAGTATGATCAAATTGCAAACCGGTGTAAAGCCACAGGACCTCCAGGGTCCTTTTGCTCATCTTCTGGAAAAATATCAGCCCCCCTTTGTCAAGGGCAACCTTACCGTAGAACTGGCTCCATTACGGGACTATTATGTACAGGCCAACAACGGCGCCGTCGCAAAAATGCTGAATACACTTTCCCTGGTAGCCGGGCTGATCCTGGTGTTGGCCATCATCAATTATGTAAACATACAAATCGGCGCATCGGCCTACCGCCTAAAAGAGATTGGGCTACGGAAGGTATTTGGCGGCGCCAGGACGCAGCTCATCTCCCAGCACATGACCGAATCCATGGTGCTCACCTTTTCATCCGCCCTTCTTTCCCTGTTCCTGTATGAATTGCTCCGGCCTTCTTTCGGCGAATTGCTGCATACAAATTATCCACCCTTCTGGCATTTCGCTACCCCTCAGGCATTTTTTATCGGGATCGTTGTCATCCTGGTCGGTACCGTAGCGGGCATTTACCCTGCCTTTGTGCTTACCGCCTCGAAAGCCGTCCTGGCCGTCAAGGGTAAGATCGGTTCCGCCAGGCAGGGATTGAACTTAAGGAAAGTGTTACTGATCGTGCAATTTACCTTGGCCATCAGTGTCATTATTAGCACCGTTCATATCAGCCGGCAAGTGAAGTATATATTCCATAAGGACATCGGTTTTAATAAAGAGCAGGTCATGGTAGTATCCTCCCTGCCCAGGCAATGGGATTCGGCGGGCGTGATCCGAATGGAAGGCGTTAAGGACCTGCTGCTCCAGATCCCTGATGTAAAAGGGGCCACCTTATCAGGCGATCTCCCGGATGGATCAGGGGCTGGCAATTCTACCGTCTATGCTCCGGGATCGGGCAAACCGTTCATCAATATGCAGCTCATGGGCGTGGACGGCGACTTTGCCAGTGTCTATGGCATCCATTTAAAAGAAGGCGTTTTTCTGCACCCTTCCGGCGGTGCTCCGGTCCCTGGGCGGGTGATGCTCAACGAGACGGCCGCGAAGCAGTTGGGCTGGAACCAGGCCACCGGAAAGACGTTTCATCTGGGCGCCCCGGATGGAACCCTATTGACCGTCGCCGGCGTAGTCAAGGACTTTCAATATGAATCCATGCAAAAACTTGTACAGCCTTTACTATTGGTCGACCTGAACGAGCCGTTCACGCGTTCATACCGGTATTTCTCCCTCCGTCTCAACCCGGCCAACATCGACCGCAGCATTGCCGCCGTGCAAGATGCCTGGAAACACATCTTCCCGGAATCTGGCTTTGAATATGCCTTTATGGATCAGACGTTTCAGCACCTTTATCAATCGGAGCTGCAAATGAAAAAAGCCGCGGGTATCGCTACCGGCCTAACTCTTGTCATCGTGTTGCTGGGCCTTTTTGGCGTACTGGCCTTAACCCTTGCACAACGTACCAAGGAAATTGCCGTCCGGAAGCTCCTGGGTGCAAAGGCTCGGGCCATCATCTGGCTCTTCCTATGGGAATATGCTTGGCTTATTCTTATAGCCAACCTGATCGCCTGGCCCATTGCCTATGCATTCGTGCGCCGCTGGCTGGAAAACTATGCCTATCGCATCGATCAGAGCCTCGTTCCTTATGCATTTGTGTCACTTTTTGTTTTTGCCCTATCTTTCCTGTTCATCGCCCTGCAATCCTTTTCGGTGGCCTCAGCCAATCCGGTCAAAAACCTGAGAGTAGAATAGGGGAAATTCCATCTACGAAACACTACTATCCCAATAGCCGCAGCGGCCGCACATCAACCTGTTATTTTAAAGCGATTTACATATAACAAAGCCTCCACAAACCGCCCCAGGTGTTCTAACCCATTCCCCGACAGGGTAATAAGGAAGCCTCGACCAAAAATTGAGGCTTCCTTATTTTTTACCCCGGCAAAACTACTCGGTTCTAAGGCTATGGGCTGGATTAGCAACAGCTGCTTTAATCGCCTGGAAGCTCACTGTTAAAAGCGTGATCACCAATGCCCCGGCGCCAGCAACAGCAAAAATCCACCAGGAAATATCTGTTCGATAGTTGTAGTTTAGGATCCAATTATGCATGAAATAATAAGCAATCGGCGAAGCGATCACAAATGCAATAATTACCAATAGCACAAAATCTCTTGATAGCAATTGCCATACGTTAAAAACAGTTGCGCCAAGTACTTTTCTTACGCCGATTTCCTTGATGCGGCTTTCGGCCATATAAGCGGATAACGCGAAAAGACCAAGACAGGAAATTAAAATCGCCAGACCTCCAAAAAGAGCCGATTGGATTCCTGTGCGCCGTTCGCCTTCGAACTTTTCCGCATCGGCTTCATCAACAAATCTGTAATTGAACGGATACTCCGGGTTATATTTTTTAAAAATATATTCGACTTTTTTCATATTGTCGGATAAACTATAATTCGGATTCAACCTGAATGTCACTGCCCCAAACCAATTCTTTGGCCCCTGTATGATCATCGGTTGTACGGAAAAGAAAGGAGAGCCGGGAACAAAATCTTTTACAATACCCACGACAGTCCAGTTCCCTTGGGGGCTTTCTACAATTTGTCCGATGGGATTTTTCAGACCCATAACGGTTACCGCTGATTCACTCAGCAAAATTGAGGTTGAGTCTGTGGGATAAACAGCCGTGTTGATCGTACGCCCTGAAACCAGTTTTAATCCCATTGTTTCCAGGAAATCGTTATCAACATGAAATTCATTAAAATAAATTTTCTTTCTGGGATCAGAACCTGTCCATTTATAATTATCATCACCACTCCATATATAAGTGATCGGCGAATTCGACCTGGTAACGGCAGTAACTGCGCCACTAGTCAGCAAGTCGCGCTTGATCAGCTGATATTTACTATTAACATTTCCGTTAATATAGGCGAAAGCCAGATGGTCCCTATTGTAACCAGGGTCACGTTTGCTGGCATAATTGATTTGTCTGTAAATAACGACGGTACATATTATAAAAACAATTGCAAAACAAAATTGAAATACTACCAGGATCTTTCTTATGCTGACTAAATTATATGCTGTCCTGAATGTGCCTTTAAGTACACTGATCGGCTTATAGGTTGACAAATAAAATGCAGGATAACTTCCGGCGATCAAACCAGTAATCAAGACAAATCCGATGATAGCAAACCAAAAATACGGGTTGTCATATGGAACATTGAGTTGTTTCCAGGTCAGCCAGTTAAATTCCTTAATGGTTAATTGAACGACGACCACTGCGATCAGACCAGATAATAAGGAAATCATGATCGATTCACCCAAAAACCGGCAAATGATCGAAACTTTCCCAGCTCCGACTACTTTTCGAATTCCAACTTCCTTCGCGCTTTTCACATTCCGTGCCGTACTTAGGTTCATGTAATTGATGCATGCGATAAGCAGAATGAACCCCGCGATGGCTCCGAACAATCTTACATTTTCAATCCCGCCGCCGACTATTTTTCCATTTTCAAACCTTGAATAGAGCTGCCATTTCGCCAACGGATGCAAAAAAACTTCATTGGTGACATTTCCGGCATGCGCCTTTATGATATCACGGAACCGGTCGTTCGCAGCTGTTTCGGAAACTCCGGGCTTTAATAATACAAATGTCCGTATCGAATTATCCGTCCAGCTCTGTTTGTCCCAATGAACCTCCTTCATATAACTCCAAGGAAGAAGGTATTCAAAATCGAATGATGTGTTGTTGGGTAATGTTTTTACAATTCCTTCAATCTTAAAATAGGCATTGCTGTCTATCCTGATCACCTGACCCATAGCATCCTCACCAGGAAATATTTTTTTTGCAAATTTTTCTGTGATCACCATCGAGCGCGGAGAATTCAATGCCTGTTCAATTCGTCCTTTTACCAAAGGAAAACTGAAGATCTTCAGAAAGCCGGGATCAACGATCATTCCATTTGCTTCAAAATGTCTGTCGCCTACATTCAGTACAAAAGGACCAACACCATTTAATCGCGAAACTTCCTCTACCTGTGGATAGTTTGCCTTTAATACGGGTGCCATCACCATCGGCATGCCCGGCCAACACTCGAGTTTACCATCGAACATCGCACGATTGTACAGGATGTAAATGCGGTCCTTCTTTTCATGGAACCGATCGTAACTTATTTCATTCTGTATCCATAATAGAATAAGAATGGCACTTGCCATACCGATCGCCAGTCCTGAAACATTAACGAATGAAAATCCTTTGTAGCGTGAAAGGTTCCTTATAATAACTTTAATATAGTTATTCAGTACGGCTCCGTTATAAACAAATTTGAACGGGTTTGATTTCATCAGCCGTTTCCTTCCCGCCGATTGCCCGGCTCTTTCCTTTTCCTGCATTTTTTGTTCCAGACGCTGTGTATGCCTTTCATATAGTTGCTCTAACTCCTGCTCATTTAGGTTTTCTGCAGGCCTCCATAGTTCCATGAGCGTTTCCATGAAATATTGTATGCCAGGGTTATTTTGCAGCAGGTTTTGTAATTCCCGCAATTCTTCTGTGGAGGCTTCGCCTGCCATTCTTCTGCTGATCAATCGCCAGATGCGCTGCTTGTCGTTCATAGTCGAATGTTCTGGTGTGGTTATTTACCCTGATTCAAGAGATGACTCATTGATTCTTACAAATTCGATGCCCATGTCTATGTGATTGGAAACCAATGGTTACGACGAGTGTCACTTTGAAAATTGTCCGGTTTTGTTACAGTTGCTGTGCGGGTTGTATCCAATATGACTCAAATTGACATCTTCTTACTATCTGCGAATAACAGTCACCTTTAAGAAATTCGCTGGAATGAACGTGGTATCACCCATAACGCTTGTATTTTGGCGGTTAAACAAAGCCTCCAATTCATGCAGTAAATCCGCCGCCTTACCATTTTTTTCAGCTGCCTCGAATGCATTCATGGTAGGACCATAGTAGCTCTTGAATCTTTCGACGAATGCTGACGGGGTGCAAGAGGCGTTAAAGTTAAAAGTATCTTTAACGAATGATATGTCTTCTTTTGCCACGCCGGCGTTACTAAAACGTTCTATTACATGGCTTTCTACCCCCCACAACATAGGACTAATGAAGCCCTCGGGCGGCGTTGGCGTATAGGCAGAGCTGATCTTTAGTATTTGCGCCACCAAGGTTGGATCTCCTGGTATCCAGTTCCCCATAATGATCCTGCCCCCAGGACGGGTAACACGAACCATTTCCTTCGCTACATCGAATGGCTTAGGCGCGAACATGGCACCAAAGATGCTTACGACCAGGTCGAAACTATGCTCATTCAGTTCATGTAAATCAGTTGCGTCTCCTTCACGGAACGTACAATTGGTAAGCCCTTCCGCCTCTGCCTGCATCTTACCTGCAGCCACGAGATTGCTTGCTATATCAACTCCCAAAACATCGGCTCCGAGTTTTGCTTCAGGAATGGCCGTGGTGCCATCACCGCAACCGAGATCGAGTACCTTAAGACCCTTGGTGATCCCCAGTTGAGCGACGAGCGCAGAACCGCTCTCCCGCATACTTTCGGCGATTTTTGTGAAGTCGCCTTTTTCCCATAAAGTTTTGTTTGGATTCATGCTGATTTATTTTTCATGAATTCTGCAACCTTCCTGCCATTACGCACAATTATTTCCACAATATCTTCGATATCTCTTTCAGACGTTCTGAAATTTACGACACAGGCACGCAAGCAATATTTATCATCAATAACCGCATTCGACAAAAACACCTCCCCGTTGCGTTGCAAGTCGTTTAATAAAAGCTCGTTTAGTTTGTTCAAATTAGCTTCAGGATACCCGGGCGGACAATACCTTAAGGTGGTAATACTTAAGTTGTGGGTGATGGCCTGTAGTTCTGCATGCTGCGAAGCCAGCCGGAAGAGCAAGCCGGCGAGCTTGATATCTGTTGCAATCATTTCCATATAACCTTGTCTTCCGGCTTGTTGTAACACCATCCACACTTTTAATGCCCTGAATCCGCGTGAATTCTGAAAGCCGTATTCATAGAAGTTCCGTGCCTCCGGCCCATCATCATTGTTGAAATTATAGTAGACAGGATGGGAGCTGTAAGCTTGAATCAGGTGGTTGGGATCTTTAACCAGCGTGCATCCTGCTTCCAGCGGCGCATACAACCATTTATGGGGGTCAAGGGCAACAGAATCAGCATCAGTCATTCCTTCAAAAAGACTACGCTGTTCCGGTACAACCGCAGCAGGTATGCCATATGCCCCATCGATATGAAACCAGCAATCATACTGTTTACAAATGGCAGCGATACTTTTGAGGTCATCCACAGCTCCCGTACTAACATCACCGGCAGTGCCGATAACCATGATTGGCCGCAGGTTATTCTTTTTATCTTCCTGTATGGCATCTTCCAACATAGTTATATCCATTCTGTTGGCTCTATCAGCAGGTATCCAACGAATCGAATTGCCTCCCAGTCCGGATAAGGAGGCAGCTTTTTCAATCCAGGTGTGCGTGGTTTTGGAACAATAGATAAGAGGTTTATTAGTGCCACCCGCAATACCTTCTTTTTTACTTTCCGGGATCTTTGCATTGATGGCGGCGAAAAAGGCGGTAAAGTTGGCCATATTGCCTCCACTTACCAATATCCCATCAAAACAGGCAGGAAGGCCAATAAATTCACCCAGCCATTTAACCACCTGCTTTTCTATTGCTGTAGCAACCGGGCTTAATATATGAGCGCCGACATTGGGGTTGATAGCGGCCGCTAGTAAATCTGCCAGCCCGCCAATTGGAGCGGCAGAGGAAGTAATATACCCAAGGAACTTGGGGTGACCATTTAAGAGTGAGTAGTTGAACAATAGATCAGCAGCATGGTTTATTATCTCTGTTGCTGCTTTACCATTCTCAGGAAGTGAATGGTTACCAACCATCGCTGACAGTTGTGCCGAAGACAGGTTTGCCGTAACCGGCTTTCGGCAGATATTATCGATAAAGTTTGCTATTTGATCAATCAACTGGTAACCGGCTTGTTTGAATTCGGCACCCTGCATTTCGACGAGCGCATTTCTTTTCCTGAGCATATTGCAGTTCTTAATATTCATACAATAATAGCAATTGCCGGCCGCCAGCTGATGACTCAGAAGTTCAATTATGTGACTTAAAAGGCCAGCTGTGGAATTTAGAAAAATTTCATAATTTAGATATCATGGTTAACTTTTTCGAACGCGTATTACAGCATCCCCAATACTACAGGCAGTTCAATTGCGGCAAATCACTCATTACCGCCTTTAATTGCCCGATGGAAGCCCGTCTGATGAAAACGCGTTTTGCGGACTTGTGGACGCAATACAATTATCTGTTTTATGTGATTGATGGTCAGAAGATTTGGCATACGGCAAAGGGTTCTTACGATATTCAAAAGGATAGCTGTGTATTTGTAAGAAAAGGAGGCTTTATTTTAGAACAATTAATGGATACCGGATTTTGTGTGATGTTGTTTTTTATCCCCGATGATTTTATTTGCGACACCTTGAATACAAGATCAAAACCTTTAGTGAAATATGAGCAGCACTTCGAACCCGTAATGCTGCTCGAATCAAGTGAAACCTTGAAGGGTTTCTTTCTTTCGATGTCCTCCTATTTTGCAGAAACACAGGATCCTGACCCTTCACTGCTGGAACTTAAATTCAAAGAGCTTGTACTGAACATCGCAGATAATGCTGTCAATAAAGATCTTTTGTCCTATTTCTGCTCTTTATTACACGAACCACAAACAATATTACTGAAGCGAGTAATGGAGGATAATTTTTGTTATAACCTGAAACTTGAAGTGTATGCTGAATTAAGTAACCGCAGTCTGTCGACTTTTAAAAGAGATTTTGAAAAGTTTTTCCATAGTACTCCTGGTAAGTGGTTACTTGAAAAAAGATTGCATCATGCGCTGCACTTAATGAGTAATCAGAATAAAACAGTCAGTGAAGCAGCTTTTGAAAGTGGTTTTGAAAATCCTTCTCATTTCAGCCGTGCCTTTAAAATAAGATTTGGCAAGGGGCCAGCTGCAATGAAGAACTATAATACTCCCGGAAATTGAAACGACACCCCTAGGGCAGAGTTTCAACTAACTCATCCGCCCTCTTATTTAATTGAGCCCAACAGGCTGGCTATATTCATATAAAAAGGCCTTACATTATAAGGTATGATACCCATTCCGATTATCGCAAAATGGTCGTACCCGTTATACACTCCTATATGATTCCATACTCCTTTTTCAAGAGGAACCGAAGGATCATATGTTTTAATCGTGCTGGTGGAAGGACCACTCATGCCGTAAGTATTTGCCGCGCCATCATTGGGCCACCATTTTTCATCGATCACTACTTTTCCGGGTGTGTTTTGCGTATAATTACCGAGCCCCATGATACCTGGCCAGGGATAAGCTACCGGGATCAGCAACGGGAACATATTTAAGCGGGGGTATTCCCAGCCTGTTAGCAGGCCTTTGTCCGTGTCCCTGGTAGTAACGGAGAAATAATAAACATTTTTAGAATCCAGGTCTGTTTGATTTGCTTCCACCGCAGTTTCAGGGGTGACGTCATGTCCGGAATAATCATCCGTTGTCCAGATCTTACTACTGCTAACCCTGCTGGCATAAGAGGCAAAACTCTCGCCTGGCTGCCGTTCAAGCCCCCATTGTTCCAGGCCAAAGTCATAAACGCCTTCCGTATTTAAGTCTGCGCCTGCTAATGCGGCAACAGAGAGAACCAGGTCCCTTACAAAGGGATTAAACTTCGGCAGCAGTATATACGCGAGTGTTGCTCCGTTATGTGGTGTACTGATAGTTGTAATCGATTTTACCCAACCGATCTTGCCGCCATCAAAGAGTGTCGCATGCGTAAGATCCTGCCGTTCTGCCACATCGCCTTTCTCCAGCAGGGTAAGCAACTTTCGTATAGTAATTCCACCCATACTATGTCCTAACAGGTGAATAGGGTGGGCAGCATCCCATTGCGGATAAACACCGGGATAATAACGGCTTTTTTTCCGGGCGTGCCCGAATTTGCTGCTGTGAAATTCACCATAATCGACGTACCCGCCTTTGATATAATAGTACAAGTCTATCGCCCGGTCCCAGTTACTGCTGAAAGGCCCGACAGATGTTGCATAAGCGGGGTAACCGTTATCAGTAAGGTATAGAGGAATATTGTCGAATCCACCCCAATAATTGAAACCCGCCATCTCTCCGGGGCCAAAACCCCCGAGCCCGTGTACCAGGATAACCGGCGCTTGTGTGTTACTGGCGCCACTCATCGAGCTTAACTCTACATGCTTGCCTCCGAAAGGTAATGGAATAGGCTTGTCCAATGGCGTTACAGGCTCTTCAGCCAGTTGCTCTTTTGGGCTGTTTTTTAGCGAATTTTTAGCAGATTGCCCATCTATGCCCTTCTTACAGGCAACGGCCAGGAATAATAGCATAACACCTGCAGCAATTGTTACAGAATACTTTTTCATGCAAAAAAGGTTTATAAATTCTGATAATTGCGACAATCGGTGTTTGCGGGTGTATGCGACAGGGGAAAATTAAACTACTTCGGGCTCTAACCGAAAGTAGCTTTATTTTATGAGAAAATTATTAATAATATTATTTAATTTTATACCCTTGAGCGATCCTTAAAATAGTTGATTCACAACCCTTTACCTGCCTGCACCTACAATTATCCATTTATAAACCCGATTTAGCGCTAAAATCACGTAGGTATGAATCACTTTATAGAAGTAATTGCTCAATGCATCCCGGGAGACGAGGCCACATTGGAGTTGATGAAGCCTTTTATTACACAGCGAAGTATCCCGAAAAATGATTTTTTATTGCAGGCTGGGGCCATTTGCAAAAAAGTGACTTTTGTCAGCAAAGGCGCCTGCTATATGTACCGGGACACGGGTGAAAAAGAAGAAGTCATCGAATTCTATTTTGAAGGGATGCTAAATTCTGACTATGTCAGCTTTATCAAACAGGAGCCTTCGGTCAACTATATCAGGGCATTGGAAGATATGGAGGTGGAAGACATAAGCTATGATGATTTACAATATCTTTATGCCAACGTGCCTCCTGTTAACCAGGTAGGTCGCATCATAACGGAAAGACTCTATTGCGGGATCATAGCGCGCATGATATCCTATCAGAATGACAGTCCCGAAGTACGCTACCAGAAACTGATTCAGCAACGCCCGGCACTTTTGCAGCGGGTACCGCAATACCTGATTGCCTCCCTTTTAGGGGTGACGCCTGTAGGCCTGAGCAAAATACGCAAACGGTTACATGATAATGGGCGGGACGCCGGATAACTCTCTCGTTTATTAAACGCGTTTAACGAAAAATAAAGATTGGATCACTACCTTGCTGTATAATTTTTATCGGACAACAGTTTTTCAAAAAATAGAAATATTTTGGAGGAACCGATGACGAAAGATATCTTGCAAAATGAATTATATAGCGGAGAGGAGCCTGCTCTTGAGCTTTTGTACACCAGGTACAGCGGGATGTTGTATGGTTACGTATTGCAATTTGTTCCTGACAAATTGAAAGCGGAGGATTTATTGGTTACTATCTTTTCCAGGCTGGCCTCCCGATTGCAGGAAGCATGCGATTCCAATTTGAGTATTTATTGCTGGTTACAGGTGGAGGCAAGGGAAATACTCCTGAAATATTTCCGGGAAAATAAAAATGGGCATACTGTTCCCTCTGAGCCGGAACCCTTTAATTCTGCATCGGGGCAGAGCAGGATACCTTATCTCTCTCTATTGGAGGATGCTTCTCCGGAACATCAAAGGGTGTTCAGGAAATTATTCCTACATGGTATAGGGAAGGAGGATCTGGCTTTGCAGGCAGGTAAAGATCTGGCTTATATAGACAGGCTTCTTAGAGAAAGCCTTCTTATAATCAGAAAGAGATTAGGTTAGGGTAAAAGGGATAAAAAAACCTGAAGGCTCCGGGTTTCTGATCGCCGCAAGATCAGATCTAAGTTAGTAGTGATACCATAATTAGTTGGTAACCGTCCTGGGTTCAGGGCGGTTTTTTAACGTAATAGCATTCGAACGATCTCCCCTTTCTGTTTTATGGAGATATGCATTGGAGTCGTGTCGCAGGGCGCCCTGAGGAAGCCAGTTCCACCAGGAACCCAGGTCTTTTTTAATTATATGGGTATAGAATGCGGGCAACTCTTCCGATTCACCTTCAAAGTATTGTCTGAAGGCCTTGTCCGTGACGAGGTTTTCCCGTACCTGACGATAAAACCGAAGACGTCCATATCCTTCAGAAGAAATAGCCCGCATCAGGTTCATCCATCGGGCGGTAAAATTCGGAGTGGTTTTCAGGCGGCGGTAGATCGCTTTGGGAGAAAAAGTATATTCTGTAAGATCGATCACTTTATCGTAAAAATCCACCCACTCATAATTCCTGGGTTTGATATTCATGGCCAGGTGATTGTTGAGGAAATGAAAAGGAAAAGGCAGGACGCGGTTTTCTTTCTGGTATTGCAGGTTGAGGGGGGCCGCCTCTCCAAAAGCCGTCAGCAGGGAATACCCGGGAAAAGCGCTGGGCGAAAGGTCGATAAACCGTTTTGTCAGCTCGAAGGGTTCGGCCCCTTTGTCGCTATCCAGTCCCAGTACGAAATTCGTTTGTACATAGGGAACATATTTAAAGATCATATTGATATGACCGGCAACCTGTCTTACTTTGTCTTCTCCGGTGACGTGTGCAGTCCTGGATTTATTACCCAATTCATACCAGGTCTCCACGCCGGGGAGCAGGGCAGCGAACCCATTTTGATTTAACACTTTCAGATGCTTTTCCGTAAGGATCGAGAGGCTGCTCTCCGCCAGGAACCGAAAGCTTTTCAGCGGCGCCGCCGAAGCAATGGCTTCCATATTCTCTTCAAAGCGTACGCCGAAATTGGGGTCGTGCCAGGCTATGGTAGGTTTTTTGAATTTGGTGCGGAGAAACTGCAGGTCTTCTTTCATTTCCTGAAAATTCAGGGGCTGATAAGGCACCGTCGAATCGATACAAAAAGGACAGGTATAAGGACAGCCCATGCTGCCGATCATGGGTACCATCTTCAGAAAGGGCGCTTTCTTTAAAGTAGCCTCTATAAATTTCCATCGTTCCGCCACCCCGGGAAGATGGATGGGTTGCTGGCGGGCGGCGAGATATTTCCCGACGGGCCGATGGGCCGAACAATCGTCCAGCACTTCTGCGATCGTCGATTGATTGGCAAACCCCAGGACATAGTCAAAGTATAAAACGGCATCATCGGGATAACACCGGGCATGAGGACCGCCCAGGACCGTTACGGCCCCCTGGCTGCGGAAATAATTGCTTAAGGCATATGCCAGCAGGGCGGCCTGCGTAAAGGAACTGATAAAGACGAGGTCCACTCCTTCCGGTAGTTCCCGGGTTAGATCTTCCCGGCCCGTATAGCAGATCATTTTTACTTCATGGCCCTGCTGCTCACACCAGGTGGCCACTACCTGCGGCATAATACTTGCCAGGTTGGCGTGCATGATCCTACCCCATAGGGTATTGGTAGGACCTTTACAGACCAGATCGATCACTCCGATTCGTAACTTATTCATATAGATAAAAAATACATAAAAACACCCTGGATAAATGACCCGCACAGGCATTCATGGCAGCGATTCCTGAAGAATGACTCTTCCTAAAATTTCACAACTGGATCTTTATGTTATGGCAATTCCAATATGAGAATCGAGAGGAATTATTTAGCGGATCAGACTAAACGGAATGCCACAGGGGTATAGGTAAGTTACTTTTATAATATCGGATAATCAAATTTATTTTTCACACGGGTTGTTAATTCCGGAAAGGGTGGCAAACTGCGGGATTGATCCCCGGATCCAGGCATCGGATAACCTGCTTGTTCAGGCTATCAAATGCCTGGGGTTTCTGGCCCCGGTGCGTTTACCCCCGGTGCCCGGCAATAGGGGATGATTAATCAACTAATGCTTCCCTGTTGATCTGCGTCGAAGTATGGATGCTGATATTTTTAAGGATCCTTTCCTTGCCGCCGGTGATTTGAACCTGATAGTTGCCATCTTCCAGTTGATTCAGGTCGTAAATGTTCTCATAGTTAGCCGTTGCGATCATCTCGGAGAAATAGACGTCGTTCTGTTTCTTAATGGTGATGGTAATATAACGGCTTACCGGGTTGGCAACGACGATGCGGAATTTCATGTTATTCCTATCCGGTTGAGAGATGTTGACCTGCAAATGTTGAATAGACAGGGAATCCAGCAGGGTGCTCACTCCTTTTACAGACCGGATGGCGGGGTGAAAGCTTTGTGTTTGCGAAAAAACGGGCGTAGAGGAGAACAGAGAACCGAAGGTCAGCAGGAGCATTGCTCCCAAAAAAGGGCGTACTGTTTGGGTAAACATATAAAAGGATTTTGTTTTTCTAAATAGGATAACAGCGCTATTATCTTTATGTCGCCGCAAAGATCATACAGATGTATTACCCCAGCGTTACGCAACGGTTAAAAGTTTGTTTAACCCTGGGAGTGAGGAGAGGAGGGGTCCCTCCTAACTTTTCAGAGAGACCAGCTTGGATTTCAGGTCGTTCTCGATCTTCACCAGTGGGATCCTTTATCTATTTCAGTGTCTTCACAGGAGCCAGATCGGGGTTTCTCCAAACGATCAATCTCCAGATCAACTCCGCTGAAAAGAGCATGCCCAGGGCGAAGAAAACGGGCATAGCCATTCTTTCCGAAGCATAAATGGTACCGGAAAGGGCGACGGTATATACACACAGCGGCAAAAGGATCATCAGAAAAATACCGGTATTATTCAGAGGTATCCTGAAAGGCCTGTCCCTGAAAGGCTCTTTGATGCGGAGGGTGAGCAGGGCCACGAATTCCAATGACAGGCCAGCGCCATAGAGGATGATATCCATAATGACCAGGTCGGAAAAAGTCCATTTGATAAGTATGCTGACAATGACGGAAGAGGCGATGATAGAGATATAAGGCGTTTTGAACCGGCGGTGGAGCGCACTTAGTCTGGCCGGCAACAGGTTGTCACTTGCCATGACCTGCGGCACGCGGGAAATGGAAAGCAGCACGGCCGAATAAAGTCCCATTGTGCTGGCCATTCCCCCCGCAGCCAAAAGGATACCCAGCCAGCGCCCCCCTACCATTACGCCGAGAACAGGAAAGCCTCCCCCGGTCAGCACACCGTGGTCGATTCCCGACTGGTGAACGGCCAATGCTGCCAGCAGGTAGATCCCAACGATAAGCACAAAGGCGATACAGACGGATACCAGGTAAGACCGGATAGGTTTGGCCACTTCGCCCGCGTAGGTGGTGGCATTATCCCACCCGATAAAATTCCACATCACCGTATACAGGCCCAGCGCTACCGGAGAAAAGCCGAGTCCTTTTAAGGAGGGTGCCGGAATGGAAAGAGGGACCGTATGGCTGGTTAGCAGGACGATAAAAAGAATGAGGAAGGGAGTGATCACCAGGGCGCCCAGGAACAGGGAGGTCCTTCCGACGGGTACGATCCCCAGGATATTCAGGAGTGCAGAAGACCAGATGATGGCCCAGCAGACGGGTACCTTATAGAGAGCTACTTCCGGGAAAAAGAAAGCGGCATATCCTACGAAAAGCACGGGATAAATGGCGAGATCGACGAAGGTGTACAGCCAGGTCCACCACCCTTCATAGAAAGCCCATCGTATGCCCAGGGCATGTTTCACCCACTGATAATACCCCCCTGTTACAGGCATCATGCTGTTAAGCTCCAGCACCGTCAGGATGGTGGGCACGTCCCACAAAACGGGAGTAATGAGCAGGAGCAGCAAAGCGCCATGATCGCCCACGTAGGCGAACAGGGGTTCCAGACCATAAGGACCGCCCGAAACGGTAAGGAAAATAATGGCAGCCAATTGTAAAGGCCGGAGTTTGCCCGATGAGCCGGGTCGGGCCGGGGCTGTTGAGGAGTCCTGTGCCATTGCCGGTGACGGAGACGTTACCGGGGAAGATGATTTTGCCGCAGGCGATGATTTTGGCGGAAGAGGCATAGATATAAAAATAAGGAGAAAATAGAGAAAACCGTCGAAAGACCGGATTGATTCTCTATCCTCGCTAAAATGCGAAGCCTGCCTTAAGACGATAGGTCAAAAGGCAGGCTTCGCTGAAAATAGCAAACTACTTATTTTTTAGCTGCTTTCTTTTCAGAATGTTTTTTGGCTGCTTCGTCAGCATGCTGATCTGCATTGGCTTTGTGTCCCCGGGCGGTCTGCGCATGAGTAGCGGCTAAATCGTCATTCCCTTCCTGGTGCGCTTTGTGTGCTTTCTTGTGAGATTCGGCTGCTTCCTGATGATGTTTGGCAGCTTCTTCATGATGATTGTGTTTCATAATATAAATAATTTGTTTACAAGTTCAACCTCAAATGATATGCCAACGGTAATACCGTGGGCCTGCTACGGGTAAATCCGGACGATTTTAAAACTGAGGAATATTGTCCACATCCTGGGTATTAACCGGCCTTGTATCCAAAAGGATTTCCCGGGCTTCTATCTTTCAGAATAGGCAATTTTGAGCCATTATCAGCCTGACCGGCTTTAATTTCCCTTGGTTACCTGTCTATACCAAAATCCGGCACGCGGAAAGCATATGAAAGAGTATGCCTAACCTGAAAAAATACCCTTTTTATCTAAGAAGCACCGTCATCCTTTTTGGCCTGATCTTATTTACGTATGCCCTCGTTAATCTTCGGGCGATACTGGTCCCTCTTTCTTTTGCCTTATTCCTGGCCATGTTATTGAATCCGTTGAATAATCGTCTGCAGCAATGGAAAATACCAAAGGTCTTATCGATCCTACTTTCTTTGGTGATCGCGATTATCCTGATCAGCGGAGTTTGGTATTTCCTGGCGACGCAGGTGATGCATTTTACGGACCAGTTCCCTTTGCTGCAGAAAAAATCAGCGGAATTGTCGCCGGTACAATGAGCATGATCTTCCTGCTACCGGTATACACTTTTCTCTTCTTATACTATAAGACGCTCATCTGAATTTCCTCTACGAGATCTTTGCGGAAGAGAATGCCAAAGAGGTGAGCACGATGCTGAAGATCATCTTCGACCGGATCCCCGAGCTGAAGTCCTGGAGCAAGTTGTTGGGGGACGAGGTACCGGTCCGGCACAGGGGTCAGCTAAGGCATCCCATCAGGATCGTTAAGCAAAGGAGTGCGTCGCGATGAGGAAACAGCGATGCGACAGTCATGGCTTATTTACTTCTAAGCACCAGGTTCAGAACAGCCAAAATGATAATAGCGCCTACGGCACCGGTCAGTATGGCGCCAATCCATCCGCTACCCAGACTAATGCCCAATTTACCCAATATCCAATATCCGATAAACCCTCCCAGGATACCCACTATTATATTGCCGAGTAAACCCAAGCTACTGCCTTCGAAAATTTTGCTGCCCAGCCATCCGGCGATTGCGCCGATAATTACTGTCAAAAGAATTTCCATATTTTATTTTTTTAGTGAGAGAAAACAGGGATAATATAATCAGTTCTTTTGCCTGGCCTTAATGGCGTCGAATGCCAGTCTCTGTTTATCGACTTCCTGCTGCTGGGCGGCCAGGTCTCTTTTATTCTGATCCAGGCTGGACAGGGTATTTCTAAGTTTCTTAGCCAGGTCGCCTTCTTCGTCCAGCAACTTGTTCAATTTTTTATGATTCTTCTTTTTGGTATCGTCATCAGCATTGACATTGACCTGCAAGTCCGCGGCTTCTTTTATCTGGCCCTTTTTATTTTGCGCGCTATCTGATTGCAATCTCCGGAGCTTTTTATTGAGGTCGTTCTGGTCACTCATCAGGCTATTCATTTTCTTCTCTGCTTTTTTCACGACATCCGCCTGGCTATTGATCTGCAATTGTATATGATAGCCTTCAATCTGGGGGGCCATGTTATCGAGGAAGTACCTGGCTCTATCGATCCTTGTACTGTCAGTCTGGGAACGGGTCAGCAGGTCTTCATTCTTTTTTGCCGGCAATAAAGTAATGACGGACACATCACTCTCTTTCCGGCTCTTGCGTTCGACAGTGAAATAGAGGTCGCTGAGATCGGTATCCGTGCTATCCAGGGGGGCGCTTCTAAACACGATAAATCCTTTTGTACTGGAGCTCTTGTATCCTTTTTTGGCCATATATTCTTTAACGGCGTCTACTGCCGTTCCGGAGGCATAAGGCAATTGAATGGCGGCGCCGGACTGCTGGGTTTTCTGGTAATCGATCTTAGTGGGGTAAGCCTGGGACCGGGCGTCGAACTGAATAAAAGCAACTAGAGTTAAGAGGGGTAAGATTTTATGCATAAATTTAAAATTTAGGATTTACAAATTCAAATCCTTTAAATGGAGAAACCACTCCTTTTATTTTCGCAATTTTTTCGTAGTTCTCTATATAGGAAGTGATGTATGGGCGGGTCGATGCATTCGAATGTTGCATCCATCCACAACCGCTCAAAAAGTTCGTCAACTGCACTGATAGCCAGGCTGACATTTTCCAACAAGCAAAAAGCAAGGATCAGGAGGTCTTCGGAATATTCCTTGTATAAATGTTTGAATGCCTTGACTTCTTTGTTCTTCAATTTTGTCAATAAGGCTTTTTCCTCTTCAAAATCATTTGCTTTCATATGTTTTTCTATTTATCGTCATAAATAAATAGGGTACGGACATGGGTATGTGAAGGATTAGTCTAATGGAAACAGTATTTTTTAGCGGCCCCGGCTTTCGCAAGTAATCCCGGTGGGCGGGGGACCCCTCCCCCGCCTCTTCATCCGGGATTCCCGTTCTAACTCTACCTTTTACCTTACCTGCTAACATCTACCCTATCTGAAACCAACTTTATCGACATGATACAACCTGCTTACAACCATCAAAATCTACTGCTAATCATCTCAACCTTTTTTAATAGTTCAGCCTGAATTCAACTCTCCTGTTTTTAGCGCGGCCGGCTATCGTTTTATTATCCGCTACCGGATGCAACGGCCCATAGCCCGTAGCCGTGATCCCGCTTTCATCGATTCCTTTTCCGACAAGGTATTTCTTTACCGTATTCGCTCTATTCTCACTCAGGATCTGGTTTTTTTCTTCCTTGCCGGTATTATCCGTATAGCCATCTACGGAAAGTTTGAGGCCGGGATCGGCTTTCATCAACGCCGCTACTTCGTCGAGCCCTTTGAATGATTTCTTCAGGAGTTTGAAGCTGCCTGACACAAAATAAAGATGCTGTGCTGCGTATTCGGCCCGTTTCTTTACTGCTTCTTTTACGATGGGGCAACCGTTGTTGGAACGATCTCCTGGTGTATCCGGGCATTTATCTTCTTCATCATTGACGCCGTCACCATCCCGGTCCGGTATAGGACAGCCCTGGTATTTGGCGACTCCGGGCGTATTGGGGCATTTATCTTCTTCATCATTGATACCATCGCCATCACTATCCGGTATGGGACAACCGTTATATTTGGCGACCCCTTTCTGATTGGGACATTTATCATCTTTATCGGGTATCCCATCTCCATCGGTGTCAGGGCAGCCATTGAACTGAGGCAATCCTGCGATATCGGGACAGGCGTCCAGGCTGTCCGGGACTCCATCTTTGTCCCGGTCTTTCACTTCTATGACGGGAGGAGGAGGTAATTCTTTTACGACGGGTGTTGCAGGTTTGGGCGATCCGATGACCTGTGTGAAGCCTAAGGAATAGAACATGTTATTATCCAGGTTGTTCTTGTTAAGGCTGACCCGGTAATTGGCTTGCAGGAAAATATATCCTTCTCCCAGCATGTTGAGCTGCAGTCCTCCACCCAAAGGAGTATAGGGGGCCCACCGGTTGCCGTAGTTGCCAACGCCGATACCTGCCGAAATAAAAGGGGCTAATAAATGGTCATCGTTGATGGGACGGGCGTGTAACGAAGCTTCGAATTCGTTGCTATAGCCAGAAGAGCTTTCCCCACTTCTGGTGTAATCCGTGAAGAGTCCATTATAGCGGATAGAAAAATCTATTTTTTTAGTAATGCCTTTCCAATACATAAGGGAGAATCCCGGGTCGAATTTTTCATTCTTGGGCAGGGAAGTGGAAAAATCCACAAGGTTCGCACTGAAGCCGATTATCGATGGTTTTTGTCCATAGCTTATCAGGGCCATTGCTGTTATCAATGACATCAAAAAAATCCTTCTCATAAACGATTCCTACTTTTTAGTGTAAATTTAAAACTGGATAATTTTATACGTGTTGGTACAGAGCAGTCAACCAAAGCTGCTGCCTGTATAGTTGTTAAGGGTGGGGATCGGGAGGGTGATGATCGCGCTTCAGTATAGACTGTAAAAGGTGAGTAAACGTTTCGCGTGATCTAAACTTTTTTTTACGCATAAAAAACAACCGATTGCGTAAAAAACCATGGTTTACCCTAATAGGAAATATGTAGTAAAAAATAGATCTTTGCCCTATGGAATCGACACGCAACGCTTCTCCCTTTTTTGAAGTCTTAGCAGAGAAGGCGTCAAGAGGGGATAACCGATCTTTCCAACAGATCTACGATGCTATAGCCGGTAAAATGTATAGTTTATGCTTACGTTATGCCGGCAATGCCGATGATGCCAATGACTGGTTCCAGGAAGGATGCGTAAAGCTATACAGGAATCTGGGTAGTTTCCGGGGAGATGGTTCATTTGAAGGCTGGTCGAGGAGAGTATTTGTAGCAACCTGCATCGATTGTATAAAAAAAAGAAATCTTTTATTTCCCATTATCCGGGAAGGGTTGGATGTTGCTTCGGATGATCTTACAGGATATGATAATCTGACGAATGAGGATTTGATGAGGTTTATCAGGCAGTTGCCTGACGGATATCGTACTGTTATCAATTTATATCTGGTGGAAGGGTATAGCCATAAAGAGATCGGCGAGCTGCTGAATATTTCCGAAGAAGGCAGCCGGTCACAATTATTCAGGGCACGTGTCTTGTTACAAAAAATGCTAACTAAAAACTGATGACCAGGCAACCTGATATATGGAGCCGTTTACAGGAATATGAGACACCTCCTCCACAAGGTGTGTTCGATAAAGTATGTGCCCTGGTGAATCTGGCTAATCCGAAGGAAACAGGAAAAGAAGAAGATAATAACGATAATGAACAGATGAATGGCAAGTTGGAAAGATTGAGACATTTTGAAATTCAGCCTCCTGCTATCCTTCGTTCATCTATCGAAAGCCTGATTTCCGGGGCTGCCGCCCCAAAAAGAGGCTTTCTCTTTTATGGTATCCGATCTGCCGCTGCCTGTCTGCTATTAGCTCTCGCAGGCTGGCTCTTCTACCGGGTAACTATCTCACAGAGGGCTTCTATAGCAACTCTGAACAAAAAAAATACTACAGGGGTTCCTTCCGGTAAGAATGCTGCCGTTCAACAACCGGATAGTCTCTCCGGGAAAGACAGTCTTTCAAAAACGGATAGTTTTTCGGAAGGCAACGCTCTGGCAGACAATCTCTCCGCCAGGGATTCCAATGCTCTTCCCAAGGCAGGTAAATACAAACGGTTTTTATCCTTCAGTTTTAATGGCCAACGTCTTCCCCTGGCAGACAATGACCTTCTGATCACTTTCGCCAGTTTGAAGTATAATGAAATACCGAATTTTATCAATCGTAGCGACAAGGGGAGCTGGAAAATTCATATTGACCAGTATACCAATATTTTTATTTCCAAACCGATGTCGGAGATGATGAAAGAGATGAGTTTGTTCAAATCAAATGGGAATCCAACCCGGAAGGCCCGGAAAAGCAGGGAGAAACTGGACAAATGGAAGAGAGCCGATGAAATGCAGTTTGATCAGTCATTAAAGAATAATCCGTTAGACCCTCTTGATCTGGGAGAATTTATTTTCAAATAAACAATTATCTTTTTTAATGTTGGCATTAATGACCCGTCTGTTTACTGTTTTTATTCTCTGCACTGTATTTTCTTTTGTGCAGCTGCCGGCGGCCCCTCCCCGGCCTCCGGGCATTCCTATCAACGAGCATGATATCACCGTCTCCTATTCCATCAAGCTAAAATCGAAAAAAAGAAATACCGGTATCGGAGAGACCTATAATGGCGGGGTCAAAACGATTTTTGCGGGTGATCAGCAGGTCAGGCTCCGGCTGGTCAGCCTGATGCGCATGCAGAGCATTTTTATTTTGCCGGAGCATAATCCATCCCAAAAAGTGCTCCTTCTGAAAGAATCGGGAAAAAATAAGTATAAATGTTATTTAACAGCCGCCGACTGGAAGCTATATAATCAGAAATATGAAGGGGTTGTCTGTCATTTGACCGGTGACACTGCCCGCATTTTAAATTATACCTGCAAAAAAGCCATTCTTACACTGAAAAGCGGAAAGAATATTACGGTCTATTATACGCCAGCTATTCAAAAACCGGTCTTGTCCGATGCGGAACCTCTTTTTTCTTCTATTCCCGGGCTGGTTATGAAGTATGAGTATACCTATAAGAAAGGAACGATCACCTATACAGCCACGATCGTGAATCGCAATGCCATCGATCCGGAAGTCTTCGCTATTCCGGGAAATGAGTTCCCCCTTAAGAAATACGCCCCCGCCTCCAAATAAAGCCTCCGCCTCCTGATAAAGAAGGCTCGTTGAGTAACAACTATTTTTTAATCAGCCTCCGGTCGATAATTTTCATGAGCTCCTCTTTGGCGCTCCTGCTGAGGGGAAGTTTGTGTTTTTCGATGGTGATCTCGTTGCCGGAGAGGGATTGTATCTTTTCGATGGAGGCGATATAGGATTTCTGTATGCGGAGGAATTTTCCCGGCGGCAGTTGTTCTTCGAGGGCCCTCATGGGTGTCAGAGTCATAAATTTTGACCGGGAGGTGTGGATACAGCTATAGTTCTGAAAGGCTTCTATAAAGAGGATCTCCTGGTAGAAGATCTTTTCATAGCCATTGTTGCACTTAATGAAAAAATAGTTGTCGGAAGGCTGGCCTTCTTCCTTTATACCGGCGGAAGGTCTTTTGTACTCCAATACCTCCAGGGCCCTGTTAGCTGCTTTGAGAAAACGTTCGGTAGTGATGGGCTTGACGAGATAGTCCAGTACATTCAGCTCGAATCCTTCCAGTGCAAAATTGGGGTAGGCGGTGGTAATGATCACCAGGGGCCGGACGGCCAGGCTTCTCAGGAAGTCGATACCTCTCAGCCTGGGCATTTGTATGTCCAGAAAGATCAGGTCGATCTCTTCCTGCGCCAATAGTTTGTTTGCATCCAGGGCATTACTGCAGGTGGCCCGTAATTCCAGGAAGCCGGCTTCTTTCACCAGCAGCTCCATTCCTTCCCGGGCCAGGGGCTCATCGTCCACTATGATGCAGCGTATATTCATTTTACCTTTATTGTCAGCAGGACAGAGTGGATATCTCCCTTTGTGCTGATATCCAGTGCATAACGTCCATTGTAGATGAGTTCCAGTCTCCTTCTTACGTTTTCCAGTCCGATTCCCCCCCAGGTTCTTTCTTTGGGCATCACATTATCTTCGTCCATGGTGTTCTCCACGCTCAGTTCGAAGATGTCGTCCTGGTAGTTCAGGTCTACGGTCACAAAGTTATTCTTATCGGGACATGAACTTACATATTTAAACGCATTTTCCACGAAGGGGATAAGGAGCAGGGGGGCTATCATAAAATTGCAGGTGGTAACACCGACCGTATACCGGGTCCGGATTTCTTTCCCTTTGCGGAGTTTCTCCAGTTCAATGTAGTTATCCAGGTAGCCAATCTCTTTTTCAATGGGAATTTCGTCTGCATTACATTCGTACAACTGGTACCGGAGCATATCGGCAAATTTCACCAGGGTGAGCCCGGCAAAATCCGGATCTTTTTTTATGAGGACATAGATGCTGTTGATGGCATTGAACAGGAAGTGGGGATTCATCTGGGATTTAAGGAAGCGCAACTCATTTTCCGTCTTTTCTTTTTCCAGCAGGGCGTTCCTTCTGTCACTCCTCAGTTTGTCCTTGATGGATTTGATAGCTACGACCAGGAAAGTAGTATAAAAGTTAGCTATCAGTATATAGAAGTATTCGGACCTGTAGACATAAGAAAGAGGCCTGATGAAGAGCTTGAATACTCCCGTCATGGCGGTCAGGATGAATAATGCCGACAGCAGCATGCCTGCGAGCAGGGCAAGGGAAAAAATGAAATAGCGCCTCGTATTGAAATACCGGGGGATCAGCCAGTAAATAACCATATAACTGAGGGCTGCCTGTCCCAGGAACCAACCAAAGGTGGCCAGAAAGGCCGGCAAGGGAGGAGTGCCATAGTTATATACGGAATAAAGGGTCCAGAAAACAAGATAGATCGCCCAGAAAAGGGCGTGCCATTTGTACCTGGAAAATAATTGCGCCATGGGATGGTTTTATAAGGGCAAGTTATTTTTTTAGGGACTGCCTGGCAATAATTATCCATGAAAGTACAGGGACAGAGGATCAAAAGCAGGTTTTGACCTATATCCCGGTCTCGTAATGCAATTCCGGGATCTCGGTATCCACGAAGCCCTTTTTGATCAATCGCTGTTTAAATGCCTGTTGTACTTCATATTCGCCATGTACGATGAATAACCTCTTCACCCGGGCGGGGTCCTGGCAGGAAAGGAACTGACTCAGGTCCTCGTAATCGCCGTGAGCGCTCATGCTGCGGATGCTGCCGACTTCAGCATGTACTTCATGCAGCACGCCGAAGATATGTACTTCCTTAGCTCCGCCCATCAGGCGGCCACCCAGGGAATGCGGCTCGCAGTATCCTACGAGCAGTACCGTGTTACGGGAGTTCTCAATATTGTTGCTGATATGATGTTTGACCCTGCCGGCATCGGCCATGCCGCTGGCGGCAATAATGACACAGGGCTCATTGCGGTAATTGAGCATCTTGGACTCTTCCACGGTCTTTATATATTTCAGCCCTTCAAAGGAGAAAGGATCGTTGTCCGTCTCCAGGATCTTTTGAATAGTGCTGTTAAAGTACTGTGGATATTTCTTTACGATCTCCGTGGCGGCGATGCTGAGGGGGCTGTCTACAAAATAGGCGACAGGTGGCAGGCGGCGTTCTAATTCGAGCTGATTGAGGGCAAAAAGGATCTCCTGCGTACGGCCTACGCTGAAAGCAGGAATGATGAGCTTACCTCTTTTCTCCAGACAGGTCCGCACGATCCATTTTAATAAAAGTTCGGGGGTAGTGTCGGCCGGGTCATGCAGGCTATTGCCATAAGTGGACTCAATGAGGATATAATCGGCTTGCGGAAATTCTTCCGGAGATTTCAAAATGACATCCCGGTAGCGTCCCACGTCTCCGCTGAAACTGAGATGGGTCTCCTTATTATCTTCTTTGATCCTGAGATGGACGGCGGCGCTGCCAATGATATGTCCCGCATCCGTATACAGCACCTGGACATTCTCGTCGATGGTATGCCAGGTATCATATTCCACGGTGGTAAAGAGTTGCATGGCCCGTTCAGCATCTTTCTCATCGTAGAGAGGTTGCAGGTAAGGCAATCCTTCCGCCTTCCTTCGCCTGTTGACATATTTGATATCGTCCTGCTGAATACCGGCGGAATCTTCCAACAGGATCGCCGTTAATTCTTTCGTGGCCGGCGTACAGAATATCTTCCCGGAAAAGCCATCCTTCACCAGCTTGGGGATCAGTCCGCTGTGATCGATATGCGCATGGGAGAGAATGAGGTTATCCACTTCCAACGGAGTGAAGCCCCAATTGCGGTTGAGCACATCCGTCTGCGCTCCCAGGCCCTGGAACATGCCACAATCCAATAAGTATTTTTTCCCATTCTTTAAGGTCAGCAAATGTTTGGAGCCGGTGACTGTCCGGGCGGCGCCGTGGAAGGCTATTTTCATTTTTTTTATTTGTTCGTTAGAAATTGAAGGTAATGATTTTAAACATATAGATCGCAGTTAGCCTTCCGGGGAAATCCTGATTTTAGGTCTGGGTCTGCGCCCGGCCCGCAATGGATTTGGCTTTAAATGACCAGGTGATGAAAATTTCAGCGACCTCCTCTCCTGCTTCGTTCGTCCCGATGGACCGGGCCCGGAAGAGCTCTCCCTGGCCGCTGACAAGGGCCCTTTCTATTGTCTGGCGGATGGAGGCGCCATCCATACAGGTGAAACGGGTGAGGCCGGTTGCTTTTTTAAAGTAGGTGGCTTCCAGTTTTATCACCAGCATGGATATGGGGGGAGCGTGCCGGTAGACATGTGCCATCGCCAGAGCGCCCGTACTCATTTCTGCCGCCATGCTCAGGCAGGCAAAATAAGTAGACCGGAAGGGGTTCTGAGAGAACCATTTATAAGGCACGCTGGTGACACAATGCCATTCATCTATCTCGCGGATCTTTAGCCCTGAAAAATAGGCGCTGGGCAGACGGGCGAACAGGTAGAGCCGGAATTTCAGGGGATTCCGCATTAACCGGATGAATTTTGCCGTGGATGAGGTCATGCGGGAATTTTTACTGTTTGGTGATTTCTACAATGGTTGCGACGATGCTATTATTATTCTCTCCTTTTACCGTGAACTGCATATTGCCTTTGGCTGAGCTCTGGAAACGGATGTTGCGGATCAGCTTGTCACCCAGGGCGGCATTCAGACGGCTGGCATAATCCTTTCGGGGATCCTCGCTGATCTTATTGTTGATCGCATACCAATCCAGGGGTTGTTTGCTGACGACAACAGCCATTTCATCTCTGGTGCCGATGCTATCCGGCGTCATACTCTTGTCTTTGGGGAAGAGCCGGTAGCCGGTGATGCCACAGAAGGGGGAATATTTTGTTTTGACCGGGTTGTCAGCCCGCGGATACGGAAATAAGGTGTAGCTGGTGCCGTCCGTCTCTTTACCAAAAACATAGATATAACATTCGGTGGAGTTCTTGATTTCCATTTTGAAACGGTCGCCTTTTTTTACAGGGGAACCGGTCTCGAAAACATTCCCTTCTCTTGTATCCCCCGCTTTAAGCTGGAGGGGGATATAGTCTCCGGTAACGGTGCGTTTGCCTTCATAATGTATCTGCACCAGCCCGATCTCACAGGCGAAGGGGGTGGCCGCTGCCGCACCTGTCTTATCCATCGGTTCCAGCCCATAGGCTTCCCGGACAAAATGCCTGAAGTCACCATAGCGAACCCAGGCAAAACCATTATTCCCCCAGGAGGGTCCCCAGCTATTCATGATAAGGAAGGCGCCACCGTATTTTTTATCATCGTATCCTACCACGCATTGGGCATGTCCGCCGAAACCCATCAGACTCCTGTCTTCGGCGTTGGGGTTCCAGACGTCCTGTCCCATCATGGGCTGCATATAACTACCGCCCACCATCATGCCAATGACGACGGGGGCGCCCTGGGAAAGGTTCTCTTTAATAGCCCGCAGGTCGATGACATTGTTCTTGTCGCCGGGGGTGAGCCGGTTGAACCCCCGCATCCTGTTTTGACGGGCTTCTTCCAGCAGTTGCTGATCGGGCTGGCGGGCGCAATCCTTATCGCTATAAGGAAATTTGTCGTAGGCCACCGCTCCGCTCTTCGTCATGAATTCCATGGCCCGGACAATATAGGAGCCTTCGCATCCTTCCAGACCGATCTGGTTATATAAAAAAGAGGGGCTGAATTTCAGGCTATTGGGATCCTCTCCTGTGCGGGCTGCCTCCGCTACCGTGCGGGCGCCATAAGCGCTGCTCCAGGCTACGCAACTGCCCTGATGGCCCTGGTCGCCGACGGCAGGCGCAAATTTCTGCAGGTTGACGGCTTCGGGTAAAGGATTTTTCGTGGAGTCGTCGGAGAGGGATTCATAGATATTCGCTTTTTCGAATTGCCGGGGATCGAGATACCCACCGGTGGCCAATTGAGCGATCTGTTGGGTGACCCCGCCAATACCGCCGACCCCATTACAGCCACCCCGGCCAAAGAGAAAATAACCGCCCCCTAAAATAATTAATAAAAAGATAAGCCCGCGGCCGCGAAATAATCCTAATAAAAGGAGGAGCAGTCCGAATATTCCTCCACCGCCCCCCCCTCCCCCATCTGAAGGGCCAAAACCACCGCCGCCCTGGTCATTGCCGCTATTGTCTTGTGGGTCCTGGGGATCGTCTACCATCCGGATAGGCATATGAATACAATTTGATTCCCCTAAATGTAATAAGATTTTTGGAAGTAAATGCGGGGACAGCGCTACCCTACAGCTCGATCTGGTTACGCAGTAAGTCTTCGAACTGATCTCTTTTGCGGATTAGTTGCGCCTGTCCGTCTTTTACCAGGACTTCCGCAGGTTTGAACCGCGAATTAAAATTGGAGGACATTTCGAATCCATAGGCGCCTGCATTGTGGAACACCAGGTAATCGCCCTCACGGACTTGCGCGATGGTGCGATCCCAGGCAAAAGTGTCCGTCTCGCAGATATTGCCTACGACGGAATAACGTTTCCTTGGACCGTTGGGGTTGCTGATATTTTCGATCTGGTGGTAAGCGTCGTAGAACATGGGACGGATCAGGTGATTGAATCCGCTATCCACGCTGACGAAGGTGGTGGCTCCTGTCTCTTTCAGCACATTGACCTTCGTGATGAAATAACCGCATTCGCTGACGAGGAATTTACCGGGCTCGAACCAGATCTGCAGGGGTCGGCCGCCGGGATTGGGGTGGTTTCTGAAGGCTGCTTCTATTTTGTCTGCCAGCAGCCCGATATCCGTCTCTACGTCCCCATCTTTATAAGGTACTTTAAACCCGCCGCCCAGGTCGATGAATTCCAGTTCAGAGAAGCGGGGCACGATGTCGAAGAGTACTTCGATCCCCTTCACAAAAACATCTACGTCTTTTATTTCGCTGCCGGTATGGATATGCAGGTCGCTTACCCGGAGATTGTATTGTTGAACGAGAGTCAGTATTTTGTCCGTCTGATCGACCGGGATCCCGAATTTGCTCTTGTCATGCCCCGTGGAGATCTTCAGGTTACCCCCGGCCATGATATTGGGGCGCAGGCGAATGCCTACCGGATAGCTATGACCGAATTTCTGGCCGAATTTTTCCAGGTTGGACAGACTGTCGATATTGATGATGACCCCCAGGGATTGGGCTTCTTCGATCTCGTCGAAGCCGATGCCGTTGGAGGTGTAGAGGATTCTTTCGGAGGGGAAGCCGGCGTGCAGGGCCAGCTTAACTTCATTAATGGAGCTGCAGTCAACATTGGCCCCCAGCTGGCAGATATATTTAAGAATGTTGATATTGGTGAGCGCCTTGGAGGCGTAGAAGAACAGGGTGTTGCTACGGCTGAATGCGGTGGTGAGTTTGTTATATTGTTCCTTTATCTTTTCCGCGTGATAGGCGTAGAGAGGTGTTCCGAACTGTTGGGCTAACTGAATGAGGTATTCCGGTGATAGTTGTGCTGACATGAAAAAGATATTATTTATTACCGGGATGCTCGTCGTTTGCCGGGTCCTGGTCTTCGTCGGGTTTGTGGTCTTCGGGGTGCTCGTCGTCGGGGTGCTCTTCGGAGGAGCGATGCTCGTCGCTGTGCTCCGCGCTGGGTTCCTCGTCAGAAGGCTCGTCAGACGGCTCATCGGATGGGTCAGCAGTCTCGTCAGCAGGTTCCTCAGATTCCGTCAGATCCTCTTCCGTCTGCAGCGCCTCTTCTGTTTCTTCATGCTCGATCAGCTGGCCGTCCTCACCGACGATCAGCAGGGTATCTTCGGCAGTGCCTTCTTCGGTGCCGGCAACTGCTGCAAGCTGGTCCGTGGAAGGGGTAGGGCCGTCGGAAGGGTTCTCTCCCGTTTCCGGAAGGGTCTCGCCGGTACCGTGCGTGATCACCGTGGGCTCGATCAGCGTCTCTGCAAATATTTCTTTCAGCTTGGGCAGATCGGCAGCAGAGTTGATACCGAAATAATCCATGAAAGTCTTGGAAGTGGAATAGACCAGGGGTTTGCCCGGCATTTCTTCATTCCGGCCGGATATGATGATGAGTTCTTTTTCCAGGAGTTTCTGTATGGAGTAGTCGCTGCTCACGCCGCGGATGGACTCGATCTCCCCCTTGGTGATAGGTTGCTTGTAGGCAATGATGGCCAGCGTCTCCAGGGCTGCCGAGGAGAGTCGTTTGAGGAATTTTTCCCCGTTGAGCTGGGCGACGGTCTTATGAAAATCTCTTTTGGTAAGGAATTGCCAACCGCCGCCGCTTTCTCTCACTTCGAAGGGATAGAATTCGGAGGCATATTTTTCTATGATCCCGTCCAGGGAAGTCTGTATCTGTTCCAGGGTAAGCTTTTCCTCCATAAAGCCGAAGGCGTTGTTGATCAGCTCGGTGATCTCCATGGAGGTGAGGGGCTTGTCGCTGACGAAGATCAGCGCTTCGATATGCGGGATGATATTTCCGATTTCCATACCCTCTGGTGTGTCTAAGATGGTTAAATAGATATTATTTCAAAGACTAGGCCTGCAATGCCGCTGCTCCGCTCACGATTTCCGTCAACTCGGTGGTAATGGCTGCCTGACGTGCCCGGTTGTATGAAAGACGTAATGCTTTCAGCAATTCGTTGGCATTGTCACTGGCTTTGTCCATGGCTGTCATACGGGCTCCGTGTTCGGAGGCATTGGCATCCAGCACCGCTTTGAACAGTTGAGTGTTGAGAATTTTAGGCATCAGTTCGGCGATCAGTTCTTCTTTGCCCGGCTCGAAAATGAAATCGTTGTTGGCAGCGCCCGCTTTCTTTTCCACTTTGGGGATGGGGAGGTATTTTTCCAGGACGAATGTCTGGGTGGCGGCATTCCTGAACTGGCTGTATACGATCTCCACAGTGTCGAATTCCTTGTCCTCGAAGGCTTTCATAGCGGCCTGGGCGCAAGCCTGTACGTTTTCGAAGCTGAGGTGGAGGAAGATATCTTTATAGGTGTCGGTGACCTTGTAGTTATTCTTGGCAAAATGCTCGTATCCTTTTTTACCGATGCTCCAGATTGTCACATTGCCTTTGGCGGCCTGGGTGGGGTATTGTTCTTTGATGGCAGATTTGGCCAGTTTGATCAGGTTGGCGTTGTAAGCTCCCGCCAGACCGCGGTCGCTGGTGATGACGATGAGCAATACTTTTTCCACGGGTCTTTCCTTCGCCAGGCTCAGTCCTCCGGTGTCTCCGTCGGAGCTGCTGACGATATTGCTGAGCAGTTCCTGAAGTTTCTGAGCATAGGGGCGCATCTGGATGATAGCGTCCTGGGCGCGGCGCAGTTTGGCCGCACTCACCATCTTCATTGCTTTGGTGATCTGCTGGCTGTTTTGAATAGATTTGATCCGATTGCGTACCTCTTTAAGTTGTCCTGCCATATTAGGAGTTTTTGTGCACAGGGGATGGCTTATTCCGAAAATAAACCCATCCCCTGTACACGGCTAATGATGGGCCTATCGGCCAGCGGACCTGTGGTCCGCCTTTAAAACGGCTGCAAAGGTAGCGGAAACGCATCAAAAATCAATTTCCGGTGGGAAAACAGTGGGAAAGTTAACCCCTGGCAGCCCCCTTTGGGGGCAGGATTGTGGCGGCTATTCCTGTCCGATCGAGGTAAAGTCCGAAATAAAGCAGACTTTTGTAGTATTAAACCTATGGCAAAGAAAAATAATAACACGACTCCCCCCTCCGAAGCTCCTCCCGCCGGTATCATCCGGCAGACCGACCCGGTGAGCAGAACGGGCAGGAGCGGCAAAACGGGTGCAACCGGCATTATCCGGGCAACACACAAGAACGGCATGGCAGGAATGGACGGCAAAGCGACCAAACCCCTGCCGGCTGCGAAGGCGACTAAAAGCGCTGGTAACGGCGGTACCGGCGGCCGGAAAAAACTCCCGGTAATCCTGATCACCAATGATGACGGGATCAGCGCCCCGGGGATCCGCAACCTGGTAGAAGCTGTAAAAGGGTTGGGGAAAGTAGTAGTGGTAGCCCCTGACAAACCCCAATCGGGCATGGGCCATGCGATCACTATCGGCAATCCCCTGCGCCTCCACCCTATGCACCACCTGTTCGAAGGGGTGGATGCCTGGCAATGTTCCGGCACCCCGGTGGACTGCGTTAAGCTGGCAGTGGACAAAGTCCTGCGACGCAAGCCAGATCTATGTCTTAGCGGTATTAACCATGGAGCGAACCACTCCATTAACGTGATCTATTCCGGGACTATGTCTGCGGCGGTAGAAGCGGCGATTGAGAGCATTCCTTCAGTGGGATTCTCCCTGCTGGACTATAGCGTGGAGGCCGATTTCAGTGCAGCCCGCAAATATGTACGGATCATTGTAGAGCAGATCCTGCAGCACCCCTTGGATAAGCACCTGATTCTCAATGTCAATTTCCCCTCGGTACCAGATTCCCTCATCAAGGGCGTGAAGATTTGCCGGCAGGCTTATGCCAAATACGAGGAAGATTTTATAGAGCGCAATGATCCTACAGGGAAGAAATATTACTGGCTGACCGGTAAATTCGTGAATTTTGACAAGGGGCGTGATACAGATGTATGGGCCCTGGAACACAATTATGTAAGTGTGGTTCCTGTACAATTTGACATGACGAATTACGTTCTTAAAAGCAAACTTGAAAAAACGTGGAAATCGTGATCCTCAAAAAAGATAATCTAAGATTGGGATTGCTGCTAGGGTTGGTGGCTCCGATCCTCAGCCTGGTCATCTATTATTTCGTGAAGTTCTACCCTTTATATACAGTCAGGGATTTCTTCTTTTTTCTAAGGACCAATAAGAATCAGATCACGGCGGTGTCCGTACCTTGTCTGGTACTGAATATCGCTTTATTCACTTTTTATATTAACTCCCGCAGGGATAATACGGCCAAAGGCATTTTTGGAGCGACGCTGATCTATGCTATTCTGGCGTTGGTATTTAAGTTTATTTAGATTTCAATACGAATAAAAACGATTGCTGGCCATCATTATAGGCCATAAAGAGGGTCCCCAGGCTGAGT
>WNFI01182646.1_pt2 | contig 79888 bp, 76 predicted proteins | sample 5400471 | NCBI WGS metagenome assembly WNFI01 (sample SAMN13153348, study PRJNA577476) | soil metagenome | isolation source: 100 cm saprolite on Douglas fir-dominated hillslope | place: USA:California | collected 2013-09-17 | reverse complement strand
TCGGACCCACGGTTCTACACTCCCCCTAAGTCGCGGAACATGACCCCCCGTTTCCGCGCCATACCTTAGAGCCCCGCTTGCGGGGCTCTTTTTTTGGGGGCGGGCTTCGCCACTCGCCGCGCCGTTAGAATCGCGGCATGTCACGGGCAGACGAGCTGGCCGAGCGCGCGCTCAGCACCCTACACGAACGGTCGCCCGGCACCGCGGCCTTGCTGCAGTCGGCTCCCCCCGAACTGCAGTGCAGCGCGCGGCCGGTGCTCGGGGCCAGCGATTTCGTGATCGACTCACTCGCCCGCGATGAACAGCTGCTGCCGCAGCTGTTGGCGCTCCCGCCACGCCTGTCCGCGGCCCTGCCCCTGCCGCCGGTCCATGAGGAAGGCGCCTTCATGGCCGGCCTGCGGCGCTGGCGGCGCGCGGAGCTGACACGCATTGCCTGGCGGGACCTGGCCGGCTGGGCCACGCTGCCCGAAACGCTGCTGGACCTGAGCAATGCGGCTGACTGCGCCATTCGCGCTGCCGCCGGACTGGCCGGACGGCAACTGCTGGCACGCCACGGTGCGCCAGCAGGTGGGGGCGGTGAGGAGCCCGGGCTCGTCGTCATTGCGATGGGCAAGCTCGGCGGCAGGGAACTCAACTTTTCCTCGGACGTCGATCTGGTGTTCCTGTTCGGAGAGCACGGCGAGACGGCCGGACCCCGGGCACTGGCGCACGAAGAGTACTTTCTGCGCCTCGGGCAACTGCTGATTCGCTACCTGGATGCGCCGACCAGCGAGGGCCAGGCCTACCGCGTCGACATGCGCCTGCGGCCCTTCGGCGCCAGTGGGCCGCTGGTGGCGAGTAGCGCGGCCTTCGAGGAGTACCTCGAGCGCCACGGCCGCGAATGGGAGCGCTACGCCTGGATCAAGGCCCGCGCCGTGACCGGCGCCTCTCTGTACCAGCAGGTGTACCGCGACAGCGTCCGGCCCTTCGTGTACCGCCGGTACCTGGATTTCGGCGTCTTCGAAGCACTCCGGGAGATGAAGGCGCTGATCGAACGCGAAGTGGCACGGCGCGAACTCAGCGACAACATCAAACTCGGGCCCGGAGGGATCCGCGAGATCGAATTCATCGTCCAGTCGCTCCAGCTCATCCGCGGCGGCAGCGAACGGCGCCTGCAGAGCGGCTCGCTCCTGGAAACCCTGCCGCGCCTCGCCGGCGCGCGGCTGTTGCCGGCCCAGGTCACGGTCGAGCTGGCGGCGGCCTACGATTTTCTGCGTCGCCTGGAGAACCGCCTGCAGATGTACGCCGATCAGCAGTCCCACGCACTGCCGGTCGATCCGCTCCACCGGGCACGGGTGGCAGCCGCCATGAACTGCAGTTCCTGGGACGAGCTGGCCGCGAGCCTGGAGCGGCATCGCCGCACCGTGGCGGGCCATTTTGCGGCCCTGGTGCAGTCTTCAGATCCGCCCGGTGCGCCGCAGCCGGCGCCGCTCCTGGCCCTGCTGGAAGGCGAGGAGGGCCGCGCGGCCCTGCAGGCACGGCTTGCCCAGCTGGCCTTTGCCGAGCCCGGCGCGACCGCGCAACTGCTGCAGGATCTGTGCTCTTCAGCGGCGCTGCGGCGCCTGGATGAGCCCGGGCGCCGGCGCCTGCTCGCGCTCCTGGGGCGGCTGTGCGAGGACATCGCGCCGCTTCCCGATGCGCTGCCGGTGCTGCGCCGGCTGGCGCGGGTGATCGAGGCCATCGGCGCGCGCTCGACCTATTTTGCGCTGCTGCTGGAGAACTCGGCGGCGCGCCGGCGGCTGGTCGAGCTGGCGCGGCACGGGGATTTCCTGCTGGCGCAGATCGCCGCCTTTCCGCTGCTGCTGGATGAACTGCTGGATGAGCGGCTGTTCGAGCGGCTCCCGGCGCGCGCCGAACTGGCCGAGGAGCTGGCGGCGCGCAGCGCCGAGGTCGAGGAGGGCGATGAGGAACAGCTCGTCGAGCAGCTGCGGCGCTTCCAGCGCGCCGCGCTGTTTCGCATCGCGGTCGCCGACCTCGCAGGCAAGCTGCCGTTGATGGTCGTCAGCGACCGCCTGACGGAAGTGGCCGAGCTGATCGTCGAGCGGGTGCTGACACTGAGCTGGGATTTCGCCACCGCCCAGCTGGGCACGCCGATGTGCGGTGTGGGCGCGGCGCGGCGCGCGGTGCGCATCTGCGCGGTGGGCTACGGCAAACTCGGCGGGATCGAGCTCGGCTACGGCTCCGATCTCGATCTGGTGTTCCTGCACGATTCGACCGGCGAGCGGCAGGAAACCGAGGGCGCGCGCTGCGTGGACAACCAGGTGTTCTTCGTACGCTTCGTGCAGCGGCTGGTGCACACGCTCACCTGGCATTCGGCCGCCGGCCGGCTCTATGAAGTCGACATGCGGCTTCGGCCCAGCGGCAAGGGCGGGATGCTGATCACCAGCATCGAGGCCTTCGAGGAGTACCAGCGCCATGAGGCCTGGACCTGGGAGCACCAGGCGCTGCTCCATGCGCGCGCGGTGGCCGGGGAAGCGGAACTGCGCGCACGCTTCACGGCGCTGCGCGAACGGGTGCTGCAGCGGGACGTGAAGCGCGATTCGCTGCGCCAGGAGGTGCAGAAGATGCGCCAGCGCATGCGCGTGGAGCTGAACGAGGCGCGGGCCGGTGAATTCGATCTGAAGCAGGGTGCGGGCGGCATTGCCGACATCGAATTCCTGGCGCAGTACTGGGCGCTGCGCTGGGCGGGCGAGTATCCGCCGGTGGCGTGGTATTCAGACACCATCCGCCAGCTCGAATCCGTGGCATCGGCCGCGCTGGTGCCGCAGGCGACGATCGACGTGTTGACCCGGGCCTATCGCGGCTATCGCGAGCGCAGCCATCACCGGGCCATTGCCGCTCTGAACCCCGTGGTCGCGGCCACCGAGTTCGCCGCCGAGCGCGCGGCCGTCACCGCGATCTGGGAACAGGCGATGCAGGTATAATGCCGCGATCATGAACGCACCGAACGGACTGCGGCCCGCCAACACGCAGAACCAGTACGAGGTCACCGCGAAGGACCTGCCGCTGTCCTGCCCCAGTCTGGCCATGACGCTGTGGAATTCCCACCCGCGCGTCTACCTGGACGTGGAGCAGACGGGCTGGGCGAAGTGCGGGTATTGCGGGGCGGAATACGCGCTCAAGCGCTGACCGTGCAAGCAAACTTGTGGGTAGTTGAAAGCTCGGCGTGACGCTTGCGGTTAAAGGCCATAATCGCCGGGTCATCACATTTGATCAGCGTGCTGTTTGCCTCCCGCTGTTCGAAGATGTGACTGCCGTTTGATCGTGGTTTCACCGGTCGAGGCACGTACTGGAAGGTACGTGCGACGAGGTTGGTTTTTTTCGATTCCATGTGTGCATAACTCTGCGGGCACGAACCGAACCTCGAGCGTCAAGTCACGCCGCTTGCGATGCTGAGCAGCAGTGGTGTATTTGCCAGCCCGTGACCGATGATCCCCGGCCAGGTGCTCCGTGTCCGCTGGGCGATGAAAGAGAGCGCCAACCCGGTGACCGCCATTCGAGTCGTGTCCCAAAGCGTAGGCTGAATGAAGAGATGAAACAGCGACCAGCAAATCCCGTGAACCACCCAGGCTGCGCGGCCAAAGGCCATTTCCTGCCGCGGCAGCACATATCCGCGCCACCAAAGCTCCTCGCCGAAAATATTGAAGACGATCAGCCATACGCTGTAATAGATAAGCAGCCACCAAGCACCCATCAAATGGAACCCCATGAAATCGGTGGGGCCGAAGTGGCTGAAAAAATCTCGATGAAAGCCTGCCACCGGAAAAAAGGCGACCGATCGCAGCGCCGGTTCAATAAAAGGCAAGCATCGCTTCAGCCCAGCAGCAACCAGTACGGCTACATACAGCCATTTCTGCTGCGTCTGCTCTTTCCACAACGCTAGCCACGATGCCAGTACCGCAACACCGTCCTGCCAATCGCCGCCATGCATGAACCCCGACAGAGCTATCGCCCAAATCCAAACCGACGGGTCTGGCCGGGTTAGGCGTAAGCGGTGCATCAAGTTAATCCAGCCTGGCGAGCTGGCGTCGAGTCGGACACACAAGTAGGTGGCCAGGAGCATTGTGCCGAGTGGCAGTAAGAGCAGGATCTGAAAGATCAGCCACCAGGAGGCGCCGTGGTGCCGGAGCGCCGGGCCAACCAAGTGAAAAAGGGACCAGAAGATCGCCGCTGGGACGCCAAACAGGGCGATTGTCGCGAGCCACCCCGCGGGTTTCGGCACAGAAATCTGAATCATGCTCTCAATCGAATATTACGCCGCTGGAATCGCGTCCCGGGCGGCCGGATTTCCAACGTAGGCGCTAACGATACCGCTGGTAGGATTTTTCCTCGACCAGGACCGAGCCCAGGGCGAGGTTGATGCGTTTCTTGATCGCGGCGCGCTCATCGTTGTTGATGTAGACCGCGCGCGCCAGCTCGATGAAATTCTGGTCAAAGCGCTGCGCACCCTCCTGCTCGCGCAACCGGTCCTCGACGTCCCAGAGTTTCGCATTCACCGCCGCGAGCGCATGCTCCTCGGCCGCGAGATCCACCCCCGCGGGGACCGCCGTGCGCCAGGTGCTCTCCAGCAGCCCGAGTTCATGGCGCACATTGACGAGCTTCGCCGCATCGTCCATGCGCGCGGACTTGATGCGCAGAATGGTGATCTTGTCGAGCAGTTCCCCCGGCGAGACGGGCACCAGAATCTCTTGCATCAGGCCATCGTAGCAGAGCCACTCCGGGCCAGCAGTGCATCCAGGCGCGCACACACGGCGGCGGCGTCCACCAGGTCCATGGCGCCCGGATCCTCGATCGTTTCGTTCCAGGGCAAATCCTCCGCCCGCCGGCCGCGATACTTCAGTGCCGCCAGCGCATAGCGATCGACACACCACTGGCGCGACAGGTACGGCCCGCTGCGCGCACTGCGGGTGGTCGCGCCCACCACGATGACCGGTGTGCCCACCATGGTCGCCATGTGGGCGGGGCCCGAGTCCGGCGCGAGCAGCACGGTCGCTCTCGAGAGCAGCGCCAGCAGCTGCGGCAGGGTGTCCGTACCGACGAGGTTGCGCACCGGCACACCGGCGGCGCCTTCGATCCTGGCCGCCATGTCGCGTTCGTAGTCCGTCGGGCCTCCGCACAACAGCACCCGCAGGCCGTGCCGCCGGACGGCGTGATCGATCACCGCCGCGTAACGCTCCGCGCGCCAGTTGCGCGCGCGCCGGCTCGAGCAGCCGCTGACGATGAGCGTGCGCTCGCCGGGGGCGATCTGCCGGCTGGCCCAGGCGGCGGCCTCCGCGGGGATCGGCAGCCCCCATTCGAGCCGGCGCTCGCTGAGCCCCAAGGCCTCGGTGAAGCCGAAATAGGTGTCGAGGACGTGCTCGTTGCGGCGCGCCGGGATGCCGGCGTTGGTGAACAGCCACTGCAGTTCACGCGCGCGGGCGCGATCGAAGCCGATCCTGCGCGTCGCGTGGATCAGGGTCGAGTACAGGCTGGCACGCAGCGCGGTCTGCATGTGCAGCAGGACGTCGAAGTGCCGGCCGCGCAGCGCGCGGCGCAGGGCCACGGCGCCGGCGCGCAGGGAGCGCTTGTCAATGGTGATAAACTCGACGCCGGGCAGCAGGCTCAACAGGCGCGCTTCGACCCGGCCGATCACCCAGGTGATCGGCATCTGCGGCCAGGCACGTTGCAGGGTGCGCACGATGGGCACGATGTGGCACACGTCGCCGATGGCAGAGAGGCGCAGAATGCACAGGCTCCGGGGCGGCGTTGGGAACTCAGTCATGTCTGACAGGGGCGCGCAGTGTATCGTTTGAATTTCATGGCCATCGGCCCCGAAGTGCGGCTGCAGGAATTTGCGGGCGGCGCGATGCTATATGACAGCTCCCGCGCCGGCAACGCCGCACCGGGCTGGCTCGAGGCGCAATGGTGGGCGCAGCGCGGCGAGGTGCAGGCCATCCGCGAAGGGCGCGGTGCCAGCTTCCTGATCGAGGCGGACGAGCGCAGCCTGGTGCTGCGCCATTACCGTCGCGGCGGCCTGATGGCGAAGATTTCGGCCGACCGTTACTGGTGGCGGGGCGCGGAGCGCACGCGTTCCTTCAGGGAGTGGTACCTGCTCTATCACCTGCACCGGGCCGGGCTTCCGGTACCGATGCCGGTCGCGGCGGCCTATCGCCGCCACGGTCGCCGCTACAGTGCTGATCTGCTGGTGCAGCGCATTCCGCAGGTGCGTTCACTGGCCGAGGCGATTCGCGCGGAACCCCTGCCGCTGGAGCGCTGGGTGGCGATCGGGCGCTGGATCCGTCACCTGCACGAGCGTGGCGTCTGTCACGCCGACCTGAACGCCCACAACATCCTGCTGGGCGAGTACGTCGATGCGGTCTGGTTCATCGATTTCGACCGCGGCACGCTGCGCGCGCCCGGCTGGTGGAGCGACGCCAACCTGGCGCGGCTCCACCGATCGCTGGCCAAGATCAGTTCGGTGCTGGACGCCGAGCGCTTCACGGCGGCGGACTGGCAGGCGCTGATGGACAGTTATTTCGCCGCGGCCCCGAGACCCGAGCCCCTGTCCGCGACACGCTCGAGGTGATGGGTTGCGCCGGCTGTACACGCTGCTGCTGGCCGTGGCGTTGCCCCTGGCCAGTCTGCTCGTATTCTGGCGCGGCCTGCGCGATCGCAATTACTGGCGTGGCTGGGGCGAGCGCTTTGGCCGCGGCGAAACGCCCCCGGGGGCGGCGCGCCGCCTGTGGATCCACGCCGTCTCCGTAGGCGAAGTGCAGGCCGCCGCCCCGCTGGTGGCCGCCCTGCGCGCCGCCTGGCCGGATCTGCCCCTGAGCATGACCAGCGCCACGCCGGCCGGGCGGGAGCGTGCCCGGCAGGTGTGCGGGGCCGGAATCGACGTGCGCTATGGGCCCTACGATCTGCCCTGGTGCCTGCGCGGGACGCTGCGCCGGCTTCGGCCCGCGCTGCTGCTGATCGCGGAAACGGAGGTCTGGCCGAATCTGCTGGCCGAATGCGCGCGGGCCGGGGTTCCCGTGATGTTCCTGAGCGCGCGGCTCTCGGAGCGCAGCACGCGGCGCCTGCGCCGCCTGAAATCGCTGCTGCAGCCGGCGCTGGCGCGCGGAGTATCGGTGCTGGCGCAATCGGAGGCCGACGCCAGCCGCTTCGCCTCCCTCGGCGTGCCCGCCGCGCGCATCCAGGTGGGCGGCAATCTCAAGTTCGATCGGGAGCCGGCCGCTGCGGCGCGGCGGCAGGGCAGCGCACTGCGGGGGACCTATGCAGCCGCGCGTCCCATGTGGGTGGCTGGCAGCACGCACGATGGCGAGGAGCTGGCGGCGCTCGAGGCGCACCGCCGCTTGCGCGCAGCGCACCCGACGGCCCTGCTGGTGCTCGCGCCCCGGCATCGGCCGCGCTTCGAGGCGGTGGCGGCATTGCTCGCGCGCAGCGGCCTGTCCTGGATGAGGCACAGCGGTGCGGGTCATGCCGGGGCGGGCTCGAGCACCGCCGGCTACGCGGCACCGGCGCCGGCAGCGCAATGCGCCGCGATTGCGGTGCTGCTGCTCGACACCATGGGTGAGCTGGAAGGCTGCTACGCGGCCGCCGACGTCGCCTTTGTAGGCGGGAGCCTGGTGCCGGTCGGTGGACACAACCTGCTCGAGCCCGCGCTCCTGGGCGTGGCGACGCTGAGCGGACCTGCCACCGGCAACGCGCCGGAGGTCGCGCGCCTGCTATTGGCCGGCGGCGGTCTGCGCATCGTGCACGATGCCGGCGAGCTGGGCGCGGCGCTGGTGGAGCTGCTCGGTGACGCCGCGGCGCGCGCCCGGCTCGGGGCGGCCGGCCGGGCCACGGTGATCGCCCATCGCGGGGCGCTGGCTTACGCGATGGGTCGCATCAGGGAGCTGCTGGCGCCGCCGCTGGCGAAGCCGTAGGCGGCGGTGCCGCTGAATCGCCCGGTGCCGGCACAGGCGCGGGCGCCGGTGCTTCGGTATCCGGGGGCGCCGTCTTGGTGCCCACCTCATAGCCCGCTTCGGTGGCCCGCAGCGAGATGCGGTTGGATTCGACCGCCTGCTTGAGCGCGCCGACCTGGGCGATCTGGCTTACCACGCCCTGGTAGGCGTCGCGAGCCAGCAGCTCGGTCTGGCGCAACGCCCCTTCGTAGCCCGCCTGGCTGGCCTTCCACAGGTACTTCGCCTGGCGCACGCGCGATTGCGTCGCGCCGGCACTGAACAGGGGCACCGTCACCCCTACCGACCAGACGATATCCTGGGTGTTGATCGTGGTGATGGGCGTCCCGCCCCCACCCGACTGGAAACCCGTGCCTCCGCCGTTGGTGAGATCCCAGGAGCGGGAAGCGGAAGCATTGATGGTGGGCAGGTGCCCGCCTATTGCGGTGAGGTATCCGTCGCGGGCGATGCTCTCTGCCAGCCGGCTCGCGATGAGGTTGGAATTCTGGCTCAGCGCGGTGCTGACCCAGGCGTCTTCGCTGGCCGGGTCAGGTGCGAGCAGCGGCATGCTGTCGCCCGGGGCCGCCAGCCGCCGGTACTTCTCGCCCGTGACCGCGCGCAGCTGCTCTTCGGCGGTGGCCTGTGTGCGCTTGGCGGCAATCACGGCCGCGGCGGTGCTGTCGCGCGCGGCGCGCGCGATCTGCACGTCGGTGATCGCAATCAGCCCGACTTCGAAGCGCCGCTCGGCCTGCTCGAGCTGCCGCGTGACGGACTCCAGCGCCGATTGCTGGGCCGCGAGCGCGTCGGCGGCGCCCAGCACCGCGAAATACTGCTGCGTTACACGCGTGATCAGGTCCTCGCGCGCCGCCTGGTAATTCGCCTCGGCCTGCGCCACCGTGCTGCTGGCCTGCTTGAGCGCTATCCAGTTGTTCCAGGAAAAGAGGTTGACCTGCAGGTTCAGGTTGGCGAAGGCCGGCGTGCTCTGGCGCTGGCTCGCGACGCCATACCAGTTCTTGGCGGCCACGGCATTGAGCGGCAGCATGTCGAGGATCGCCTGCGTGCGCGTCTCGCGGCTCGCTCTGTGGACCGCCTCGGCCTGCTGCATGGTCGGGTCAGCGGCGAGGGCGTGGTCATAAACGATCTGCAGATTTTCCGCGCCCGCGATGCGGGCGCCGCAGAACAGGGCAGGGACGATGAGCCAGTGACGATTCATGCACAGTTTTCCATGTTGGCTAGGCTTAAGGAGGCGCCGGCGTCTCAGTACTCGCCGACGTCGGGATCGATATCGCGCGCCCAGGCATCGATGCCACCCTGAAGATTGCTGACCCTGGCAAAACCGCGGGCAGCGAGGAAGTCTGCGGCCCGCTGGCTGCGGCCCCCCCGCTTGCACATGGCAATGATCTCCGAAGCGGCGTCAAGTTCCTGCCAGCGCGCCGGAATTTCGTCCAGGGGAATGCACACACTCCCGGGAATGTGGGCGAGCGCCACTTCCCACGGCTCGCGCACGTCGAGCAGGCAGAAGCTCTGTCCGGCATCCATATGGGCTTTTAACCCGGCAGGGTCGATCTGGGTTACAGCGCTCATGACTAAAAGCTGAAGGCCGGCGGCACCGGTGCATGCTCGAGCGCTTCGGGAGCGAGGCCGTCAGGACGATGACGTCGTAGGCCGTCTCGCTGACCAGGGAGGCACCGTCGGCGGTGGTCACTTCGATGCCGTCGAAGCCCGCCGCGCTCAGGTTGCTGCGTGCGGCTGTCGCCAGCGCGCCGTGCAATTCGAGCGTCTGCACGTTGCCGCCGAGCACGGCCAGGCAGGCGGACAGATACCCTGAGCCCGTGCCGACTTCCAGCACCTGGTCCCCCGGCTTCACATCGAGCGCCTGCAGGATGCGCCCGGCAAGCATGGGTGTCAGCATGTGCTTGCCGAGCGGCAGGGGCAGCGCGCAATCGGCGTAGGCGAGCGAGCGCCAGGCGGCTGGTACGAAGCGCTCGCGCGGCACCTGCCGCATCGCCGCCAGCGTGCGCGTGTCGAGCACGGCCCAGGTACGCACCTGTTGGGCGATCATCTGCTCGCGGGCGGCTTGCGTACTCGTCATAGGCGCCGCAATCATACTACGGTTAACTTAATTCGCGGTGCGCCGAGCGGTGCCTGACGCGGCTTTGCGCCGGCGCAGGAAGCAGCAATGTTGGCATGATATGGTCAATATGCCCACCGGCGCGGCTGCCCGCTGGGCTATGCTGGAGATAGTAAATTGCGGCGCCTTGCAAGTGCGCGCCGCACCCCGGTTTTGGAGGGATCTCCGGCATTTCCATGACAGTCCTGGCCTCATTTTGCCTGTTGTTTGCGTTGCTGGCGCTGGCACTGCTGGTGCTGCTGCTGTTGCAACGGCGTCAGCGCGGAGTGCTCGAGGAACTCACCCGCCAGGTGCACGGCATCGCGGTGGGCGGATCGCTCACTCGCCGCGTCGATCTCGATACCGATCAGCGCGAGATCGCGGCCCTGGTGACCGTCGTCAATCATCTGCTCACGCGCGCCGGCCGGGCGAAGCCCGAGGCCCAGCTCGCACCGCCCACATCAGTGAGCGAACTGGGCGATCGGCTGCATGAAGTCGTGCTGATTCAGACCGACCGCGGCATCGCCTACGCGAACCCGCAGTTGGCCAGCCTGATCGGCGTAACGCCCGCCGAGCTGGTCGGCCGCCGGCTCGAGGATCTGGTGCCACCCGAATACACCGAGATCGTCGGCGGGAATATCCGCCATCGGCTGCTGGGCGAACCGGCCGCGGAACGCTACGAAGTGGACCTGGTGGGGCTGCAGGGCCAGCATTCACGGCTCGAGCTCAGCTCCTGGCCCGTGGAGCATGAGGGTCACCGGGCCCTGCTGATCGTGGGCGTGGAGGTCCTGCCCACGCAGACCAATGTCGCGCTGGGCCTCCCGGCGGGCGTGCGCTCCCGGGCGCGCGCGACACTCGAATCCATGCCCGGCGCGGTCGTGACCGTGGACGCCGGCGCCCGGGTTGATTTCCTCAATTCGCTGGCCGAATCCCTCCTGGGTGTATCCGCCGAGAGCGCGCGCGGCCTGACCCTGGACAAGCTGCCGACCGGCCTGGGCGAGGCGGATCGCAAGTTGCTGAGCGAGCTGGTGCAACAGGCGCTGAGCGCGGGCTCGCCCGTCAACCTGGGCCGGCGCGTGCTGCTGCTGAGGCAGGGCGAACTCGAGCGGCACATGGAAGTGGCCGTCGCGCCGCTCCGCGACGAAGTGGGCGAGATCGATGGCGCCGTGCTGATGCTCCACGACGTCACCGAATCGCGCGGCCTGACGCGCCAGATTTCCTACCAGGCCGCGCACGATGCGCTGACCGGACTGGTCAACCGCCGTGAATTCGAACGCCGGCTGCAGGAGGCGGTGGAAGCCGCGCGGGCCGGGGAGAGCAGTCACGTGCTCTGCTACCTCGATCTCGATCGCTTCAAGCACATCAACGACACCAGTGGTCACCAGGCCGGCGACGGTCTGTTGCGCGACATCGCCAAGCTGCTGCGCACGGCGGTGCGCGACTCCGATATCGTGGGGCGCCTCGGCGGCGATGAGTTCGGCATTTTGCTCGTGGGCTGTCCGCTCGATAAGGCGCGGCAGATTGCCGATGAAGTGTGCGGCAAGGTGGCCGATCACCGCTTCGTTTGGCGCGATCGCATTTTCAACGTCGGCGTCAGCATCGGCCTCGTGGAGTTGTCACGCGATTCGGGCAGCCTCGAGGAATCGCTGGCGGCGGCCGACACCGCCTGCTACCGGGCCAAGCAGCAGGGCGGACATGTGATGGTCTACTCGGCGCGCGACCAGGTCTACGCGCGCCAGACTGGCGAGATACACTGGCTGCAGCTGCTGCAGACCGCGCTCAAGGATCACCGCTTCGAGCTGGATTGCCAGCCCATCGTCGCCGCCTACGGTGACGGTGATGCCGGACCGGCCATGGAAGTCTTCGTCCGGCTGCGCAATGAGGCCGGCGAGCAGATCTCGCCCACCGAGTTTCTGCAGGCGGCGCAGCGCTACCGCCTGATGGGGCTGATCGACCGGCAGGTGGTGCAGACCACGCTCACCGCGCTCGGCCGCGGCGCCATCGTCCTGCCGCCCAATCGCAGCATCGGCATCAATATCTCCGGCCAGACACTCGCCGACGAGCAGTTTCTGGACTTCGTGGTGGAGTGCTTCGACACCACGGGCGCGCGGCCGGCGCAGGTCTGCTTCGAGATCGCCGAGAGCACGGTGATCGCCAACCTCGATCATGCGCGCCGCTTCATCGGTGTGCTCCACGGCATGGGCTGCCGCTTCGCGCTCGACAATTTCGGCAGCGGCCTGGGATCCTTCGCCAACCTCAAGCTGCTGGCCGTCGATTACCTGAAGATCGACGGCTCCTTCATGCGCAACCTGGCTCGCGACTCCGTGAACCAGGCGATGGTGGGGGCCATGATCAAGCTGGCGCGCACGCTCAATTTCAAGGTGATCGCCGAGCAGGTGGAGGATGAATCCTCCGTCGCGGCGGCGCGTTCGATCGGCGTCGATTTTCTGCAGGGCTACGCCCTGGGGCGCCCCGCGCCGGTGCCGATCGCCGCTTAGCGGGCGCCCAGGCACCCCGCGGGTAGCCCGGCATCGGTCATCCCCTTTTTCTAAAATACCCGTTACATGTAACGCGTTACATGTAACGCCTGGCAGTTCACAACACCCTACGACGCAGGCGGTCGGCCGCGCAACGCCGCGCCTGACCCGTGCTGGAGCTTCCCTGGCGGTGCCCCTCCCCGGGGACCCTCACGGCGCCGGCGCGTAAATCTCGTTCGTTCGCACGAAGGCGTTGAGGAACCGGCTCATCACTTCCATCTGCGTGCGATGCTCACGCAGCGCGCTGAGCTTGACCGCCTCCTGCGCCGCGTCCAGCGGCAGTTGCTGCCAGGCGAGGGCGGCGGCGCGGCGCGGCGGCCACAGGGCCCGGTTGCGGTGCAGGCCGTGCGGCGCAGGCCAGTCCAGGCCCGCGTGTACGATCCAGAAATACAGCGCGGTGCCGGGGCGACGTGCGCGCAGCAGTTCCAGCGCCAGGGCGCCGCTGCTGCTGTGATCGGAATGCCGGTCCAGGAGCGATGGCGCCAGCACGATGGTGGGCGCAAAACGATCGATGACTTCCTGCAGATTCACGCGCAGGGTGGCGCCGGTGTAGGGATCGCCCGGACGCAGCGCATCGCTGTAGGGCACGGCGCTGGCGCCGGTGTAGCGCGAGCGCAGCGCATCGGCCTGCGGGTGGTCCAGCAATGCGGCGAGGTCCCGGTCCGGAAAGCCCAGCATGAACTGATTGGCCCGCGGCACGCCGAGCAGGTCGGCCGCGGCGTGCCCTTCGGCAATGCGGCGCAGCCCGAGCTGCTCCAGGCCGACGGGGCTTGGGCGGAGCGTGCGCTCGGTGAGCATCGCATCGATTTCGAAGCTGTCGCCGGCGGTGATCCACACCACGCCGACGGACGCGCCGGCCCGCACGGCCCGCTGCAGATAGCCGGCGCAGCACAGCGTCTCGTCGTCCGGGTGCGGGGCGATCACGAGCACGCGATCGCTGGCCGAAGGCAGCCGCATCGCCGGCAGCGGCGCCCGCGGGGCGGCGGAGACCGGCGCGGCGGCCAGGATCAGTGCCGCGGCGAAGCCCGGCAGCACGGACCGCCGGACCGATCGCGGCGGCCGGCGCGAATCAGCAGCGCAACTCACACGGCAAATTCTACCGTGAAGGACGCACGTTCGCGGCACCCTCCCGCTCCAGCAGCGCGCGTTTGCGGCTGAGCCCCCAGCGGTAGCCGGACAGCGCACCATCGCGCCGGACCACGCGGTGGCAGGGGATTGCGACGGCGAGCGGGTTCGCGGCGCAGGCCTGGGCCACGGCGCGCACGGCCGAGGGCGCACCGATGCGCCGTGCGATATCCGAGTAGCTGGCGGTGGCTCCCGCGGGGATCTCCTGCAAGGCCCGCCAGACACGCCGCTGGAAAGTCGTGCCGCGGATGTCCAGCGGCAGACGCAGCCCCACGGCCGGTGTATCGACCAGGCGCACCACCTGCGCGACCCAGCGCCCGAACTCCTCATCGCCGCCGATCAGCCGCGCCTTGGGAAACCGGTCCTGCAGTTCGCGCCGCAGGGCGCCGGGCTCCTCGCCCAGCGAAATCGCGCAGATGCCCTGGTCGCTGCGGGCGACCAGGATGCGGCCCAGCGTGCATTCGGCCACCGTGAAACGGATCTCGGCGTTGGCGCCGCCGTCGCGATAGCTGCGCGGCGTCATGCCCAGCAGCTGCCTGGAGGCCGCGTAAAAATGCCCGCCCGAATTGTAGCCGGCGTCCAGGATCGCCTGGGTGACCGTGCCGCCCCGGCGCAACTCCCCGGACAGGCGCTGGGCGCGCCGGGCCAGCACGTAGGCGCGCGGGCTCAGGCCCGTGACCGACTTGAACACGCGATGGAAGTGATAGGCGCTCAGCCCCGCACGGCGCGCCAGCAGGGCCAGGGTCGGCGTTTCGGTGGCCGCATCGATGTACCGGCAGATGCCGGCGACGATTCCGGCGCGCTGCTCGGCCAGCGAGGGCGCGCGCGGGCGGCAGCGCCTGCAGGGACGGAAGCCGGCCCGTTCTGCGGCCGCCCAGCACTCGAAAAACGTGACATTTTCAGGCTTTGCGCGCCGCGACGGACAGGACGGGCGGCAGTAAACGCCGGTCGTCCTGACCGCATAGTAAAAATCGCCGCTGTCATCCGGGTCGCGCGCCAGTACCGTGGCCCATCGTGGGTCCAGCTCCGTGGCCGGGCGCCGGGTCTGTTCCGCCGTATCGATCATGTCCGATCCTCCGCTGCAGGTGGCTGGCACTGTAGCCGCCCGAGCGCCGTGGATCACTCCAAAGTCTTGCTCTCAAATCCGCCGCGCACGCCGCTGGCGCCTACAACAGCGGCACCAGCAGCAGCGCCACGATGTTGATGATCTTGATCAGCGGATTGATGGCCGGTCCGGCCGTATCCTTGTAGGGATCGCCCACCGTGTCGCCAGTGACCGCCGCCTTGTGGGCCGGGGAGCCCTTGCCGCCGAAATGCCCTTCCTCGATGTACTTCTTGGCGTTGTCCCAGGCGCCCCCGCCGGTGCACATGGAGATGGCGACGAACAATCCGGTGACGATCGTGCCGATCAGCAGCCCGCCCAGGGCCTTGATCCCGGCGCCCGGTCCCATCAGGGCGTTCATGCCGAAGGCCACGACGATCGGTACCAGTATCGGCAGCAGCGAGGGCAGGATCATCTCGCGGATGGCCGCGCGCGTCAGCAGGTCCACGGCGCGGGAGTAATCCGGCTTCCCGCTGCCGTCCATGATGCCTTTGATCTCGCGGAACTGGCGGCGCACTTCCTCGACCACTGATTCGGCCGCACGGCCCACGGCCTCCATCGCCATCGCGCCGAACAAGTAGGGCACCATGCCGCCCAGGAACAGGCCGATGATCACGGCCGGGTCGGAGAGCGAGAAACCCACCATGACGCGGCCCGCGCCGGCGAGGTGCGATTCGAGGTTATGGGTGTAGTCCGCGAACAGCACCAGCGCGGCGAGGCCCGCCGAGCCGATGGCGTAGCCCTTGGTCACCGCCTTGGTGGTGTTGCCGACGGCGTCGAGCGGGTCGGTGATGTCGCGGACCTTCCGGTCGAGCCCGGCCATCTCGGCGATCCCGCCCGCGTTGTCGGTGATCGGGCCATAGGCGTCGAGCGCCACGATCATGCCGGTCAGGGACAGCATCGCCGTCGCGGCGATGGCGATGCCGTAGAGCCCGGCCAGCTGGTAGGCCGCGAAGATCGCCACGCACACCGCGATGACCGGCAAGGCGGTCGATTTCATCGACACGCCGAGCCCGGCAATGATGTTGGTCGCGTGGCCGGTCAGCGACGCCTTGGCGACGCGCTGCACCGGTTTGTATTCCGTGGCAGTGTAGTACTCGGTGATGACGATCAGCGCCGCGGTGAGGGCCAGTCCCACCAGTTCGCAGGCGAACAGGCGATTGAGGCTGCCCGGCATGATCTGCCGGGTGATGAACCAGAACAGCAGGGCCGAGATGAGGCCCGCGACGATCACGCCCTTGTAGAGCGCGTTCATGATCTTGCCGCCGCTGGAAGTCCGGACGAAGAAGGTGCCGATGATCGAGGAGAGGATCGAGGCCGCGCCGAGGGCCAGCGGAAACACGATCGCCGCCATCCCGGCCTCCTTCAGCAACAGCCCGCCCAGCAGCATCGTGGCGACAATCGTCACGGCGTAGGTCTCGAACAGGTCCGCCGCCATGCCGGCGCAGTCGCCGACGTTGTCGCCGACGTTGTCGGCGATGACCGCGGGGTTGCGCGGGTCGTCCTCGGGAATGCCGGCTTCCACCTTGCCGACGAGGTCGGCGCCCACGTCGGCGCCCTTGGTGAAGATGCCGCCGCCGAGGCGCGCGAAAATCGAGATCAGCGAACCGCCGAAGGCCAGGCCGATGAGGGAGTGCAGCGCCGCCTCATCGCCGATGCGCCCGCGCACCGCGAGAAAATAGCCGGCCACGCCCAGCAGTCCCAGGCCCACCACCAGCATGCCGGTGATCGCGCCGCCTCGGAACGCGACCTGCAGGGCGGCGTTCAGCCCGGAGTACGCCGCCTGCGTGGTGCGCACATTGGCGCGCACCGAGATGTTCATGCCGATGTAGCCGGCGAACCCGGAAAGCACGGCGCCCACTGCGAAGCCACCGGCCGTCGGCGCGCCCAGTGCCCACCACAGCACCACGAACAGCACGGCGCCGACCATCGCGATGGTCGAGTACTGGCGGTTCAGATAAGCCTTGGCGCCAGCCTGGATCGCTGCGGCGATTTCCTGCATCCGGGCATTGCCCGCATCGAGCCGCAGAATGGCGGCCATCGAGAACAGTCCGTAGACCACGGCGAGCAGGCCAGCGCATACGGCGAGCCACAGCCAGTTAGCGGCATCCATGACAATCCTCCGGAAATCAATAATCTATATTGTTGGTGGGCTGCGGCCAGCCCCAAGGATGGACGCTGCGCAGCGGGCGCGCAATATATCACGCAGAGCAGCGAGGGAACGATCCGCATGGTCCGCCTGTGAATGAACCGCTGCCGCCGCTCCTGACCTCAGCAGTGCACGACACGCTGCTCGCGGCGCGGCACAGCGGCGCCGCGTCCGTGGAGTGCTCACTGGATCTGCAGCGCTCCAGCGCGACGGTCGAGCTCGGGCCCAGGGACTGGGGCTGGAGCGGCCGCCGTTATCCCTACCTGGACGTTTGCCGCGAGCGCACGATCTACTACTGGTCGGCCGCGGGCTTCCAGCCGGCCGCGCGCTTCACCGACGCCCACATCAAGCTCGTGCCGACATCCTGGGGGGCACCGACCTTCGAGATCGATGGCATCAAGATGCTGCCGACCGCGCGGGTCTCGCCCTACGTCGATGCGGAGTACAAGGTCGGGCTCATCCGGCCGCGCGGCAAGCGGATTCTCGATACCTGCGCCGGGCTGGGCTATTTCGCCGCCTGGTGCCTGCGCGGGCAGGCGGCGCAGCTGCACAGCTACGAGAAGAGCCGCGACGTGCTGTGGCTGCGCAGTCTCAATCCCTGGTCGCCCGACAGCGCGTGGTCAGGCCAGAACATAAGCGCCATGACCCTGGCGCTGGGCGATATCACCGAGCGGATCCTCGAATATCCGCGTGGCTGCTTCGATGCGCTGCTGCATGACCCGCCGCGCTTTGGCATCGCCGGTGAACTCTACTCGCAGCGCTTCTACGACCAGCTCGCGCGCGTCCTGAAGAGCCGCGGCCGCCTGTTTCATTACACCGGTTCGCCGAACCGGCTCACCAGCGGCCGCGATGTGCGCAACGAAGTGGCCACGCGCCTGCGCCGCGCCGGTTTCGCGACCGAGATGCAGGCCGATGGCGTGCTGGCGACCAGCAGCACGCCGCGCTGAGCCGGGCGCGGCGTGCGGGCGTCAGGGATGCTCGGCCTCGGTATGGGTCTTCTCGCGCCGGACCAGGTACCAGCCGCTGGCGATGATGATGGTGGCGCCCAGCAGCGTGTAGCGATCGGGCGAGGTGTGCCAGAGCAGGCGATCGAGCAGCACTCCCCAGCCCAGCGCCGTATATTCGAAGGGTGCGACGGCGGACGCTTCCCCGTGCTGGAAGGCATAGGTGACGCCGAGCTGGCCGAAGAAACCGCTGACCCCGATTGCCCCGATCAGCCAATAGTCCTGGGGCCTGATGGCCTGCCACGCGGGCAGCGCCAGCAGCGCGGACCCGGCGGCGAGCATGGTGATGAGCCAGAACATCAGGCTCTCGGTCGAGTCGGTCCGGCCGGCGATGCGGATCGTGAGTGCCGAGACGGTGTAGCACAGGGCCGAGCCGAGTATCGCGAGGCCCGCCCAGGTGAGCATGCCCTGACCGGTGGGACGCAGGACCACCAGTACGCCGATGAATCCGGCGATGATCGCCAGCCAGCGCGCATGGCCCACGCGCTCGCCCAGCAGCGGGGCGGACAGCGCCGTGATCAGCAACGGGGCGATGAAGAAGATTGAATAGGTCTCGGTCATCGGCAGCTGGCGCAGGCCGACGATGAACAGCCACAGCATGGCGACACTCAGGGCCCCGCGCAGCAGATGCAGCGGCCAGCGGACCCTGAGCAGCGAGGCCTGCCGGCGCCGCAGGGCGACATAGACGTAGACCAGCGGGAGGGAAGCGAGGCTGCGCAACGCCGTGACCTGCATCGCCGGGTAGAAGGGCGACAGCAATTTCATGCCGGCATCCATCAGCGAGAACAGCGCCGCGGCCCCCACGAGCGCGGCGATGCCGGGCAGGTTCTGGTGGCGGGTCACGGCCGCCTATTTCAGCGCGTAAGGGGTGTTGAGCCGGCGCCGCACGGCCTTGCCGCGCAGCCGTGCGTAAGCGGGCAGGCCGGCCTGGTAGGGCGGATAGTCCTCGCCGCCGATCAGCGGCTCGAGATAGCGGCGGCAGGCGGCCGTGATGCCGTAGCCATCCGCCGTGATGAAATGGCGCGGCACGGTCTTCTCGACATTCGCCACCGCCGCGAGCGGCACCGGCACGATTTTCCAGCGATAGGGGCGCGATGAGAGTCGCTTGATCGCCGGCATCACATCGTGCCGGCCCTGCACGGCGTAGGCGACCGCCGCCTTGCCGACCGCGTAAGCCTGCTCGACGTCCACTCGCGCAGCGATATGGCGCGCCGCGCGCTGCAGGTAATCGGCGACCGCCCAGTGGAACTTGTAGCCGAAGGCCTCGCGCACCATGTTGGCCACCACCGGACCGACGCCGCCGAGCTGCGTGTGCCCGAAGGCATCCTGGGTGCCCGCCTCGGCCAGAAACTTGCCGTCGGCATACTTGGCGCCCTCGGAGACGACGATCACGCAGTAACCGTGTTCGGTGACGCACTGCCTGACGCGCGCCAGAAAACCCTCGCGCTCAAAGGGGATCTCCGGGAACAGGATCAGGTGCGGCGGCTCGCCGGCCCGGCGCCCGGCGAGCCCGCCGGCCGCGGCGATCCAGCCGGCGTGGCGGCCCATGACCTCCAGCACGAAAACCTTGGTCGAGGTGCGGGCCATCGAGGCGACGTCCATCGCCCCTTCGAGCGTCGAGACCGCAATGTACTTGGCCACCGAACCGAAGCCGGGGCAGCAGTCCGTATGCGGCAGGTCGTTGTCCACCGTCTTCGGAATGCCGATGCAGGCGATCGGATAGCCCAGCTGCGCGCCGATCTGCGCCACCTTGTGGGCGGTGTCCATCGAGTCATTGCCACCGTTGTAGAAGAAGTAACCGATGTCGTGCGCGCGGAACACGTCGATCAGGCGCTGGTACTCCGCGCGGTTTTCCTCCAGTCCCTTGAGCTTGAAGCGGGCCGAACCAAAGGCGCCGGCGGGCGTGTGGCGCAAGGCGCGGATGGTGGCCCGCTCTTCGGCGCCCACGTCGATGAGATCTTCGGTGAGGATGCCGACGATCCCATCGCGCCCGGCGTACATGCGGGCGATGTGGCCGCGCGCCTTGAGCGCGGCCTCGATGACCCCGCAGGCCGACGCGTTGATGACGGCGGTGACGCCGCCAGACTGGGCATAGACGGCATTGCGCGCAGTGGATTTGGTCATGATCTTCCGGGGCTCCATCCGGGGCAGTACACAGGCGGAGTGGCCAAGAATAGCCGAAGCCCAGCAGGGCCTGTAAGCACTTGTGGCAGGCACTGAGGTTTGACCACCTGCCAACGCCTCGGTACCTTGTCGCCCATGCGTATCGTCCTGCTCGGCGCACCTGGCTCAGGCAAAGGCACCCAGGCGCAGCGCCTCGTCGCGCGCTTCGGCATTCCGCAGATTTCCACCGGTGACCTGCTGCGCTCGGCCGTCGCGCGCGGCACCGAGCTGGGGCGGCGCGCCAAGGCGGCCATGGACATGGGCCAGCTGGTGGCGGACGAAATCGTGATCGGCATCATCCGCGAGCGTCTCGGGGACAGCGATGCCCAGAGCGGCTATGTGCTGGATGGCTTTCCGCGCAATCTCGCCCAGGCGACGGCGCTCGCGGCGATGCTGGCCGCCATCGACCAGCCGCTCGATGCCGTGGTGCTGTTCAACGTCGATTACGCGGTGATCGCGCGCCGCGTCGCCGGCCGGCGCAGCTGCCCGAACTGCGGCACGATCTACAACGTGCACGATCCGGCCACGCCGGGCATCACCCATTGCACCAGCTGCGATGCCGGTTCCCGGCTGACGCAGCGTCCGGACGACAATGAACAGACGGTGGCGCGCCGCCTCGCCGTGTACGACGAGCAGACCCGCCCGCTCATCGAGCACTACCGCGCGCAGGGACTGCTGCGCGCCATCGACGCTGAGGGCGATGTGGAGGCGGTGACGGACCGGCTGCTCGCGGTGCTGCCGCACGGTTAGGGACGGAGGGGCGGCCTGGCCGCTGCCCTACAGGGCCCGCAGCAGTTCCTCGCCGATGGCCTGCCGGCGCCAGCCGCTCAGCAGCGCTCCGTCGCGATGGCCGACGGCGAGGCGTTCCATGTCGCGCCGGGTCGCGAGGATCTCGGGCGCCAGCGCCAGCGTGGCGGCGACGCGCCGCGTGATATCGCCCAGGCGCGCCATCGTATCGAGCTGCTGCGGGTCAGGCCGGCGGCGCTGCGGGAGCGGGGCCAGTTGCCCCGGCAGCTGCGCCGCGCGGATCAGCTCGAGTATCTGCGCACCGCTGTTTTCACGGATGCCCGCGGGCAACTCGCGCACGCGCTCCAGGGCGGCCAGGTCGCGCGGTGCCTGCAGCACGATGTCGCGGAGTGCGGCATCGGGCAGGATCCAGCCGCGCGGCCGGTCCGAGCTCATGGCGCGCTGCTCGCGCCACGCCGCCAGCGCCCGGGCGAGCCGTTGCCGGTCCGGATCAAGATCAGCGAAGGCGCGGATGCGCATCCAGGCCTGATCCGGCTCGACCACCAGGGACTCGGTGCCGATCTGCTGCATCTCCTCGTCGAACCAGGCGCGGCGCCCGAGCTGCTCGAGCCGCCCCTCGAGCGTCTCGCGCAGCGGGGGCAGGTGGCGTACATCGTCGAGCGCGTAGTCGATCTGTGCGGCGGACAGGGGCCGGCGCGACCAGTCGGTGCGGGTCTGGCTCTTGTGCAGTTCGACGCCCAGCAGTTCACGCACCAGGTCGGCGTAACCCACCTGCGCCGGGAAACCCACCAGCGCGGCGGCGACCTGCGTGTCGAATACGGGGCTCACGGTGCCCACCACCGGGGCCAGCACCTCGAGGTCCTGGCGGGCCGCGTGCAGGATCTTGCATACCGCCGCTGCGCTCATCAGCGGGCGCAGCGGCTCCAGCGTAGCGACCGCCAGCGGATCGACGCACACCGCCAGCTCCGTGCTGCTCAGCTGCAGCAGGCACAATTGCGCGTAGTAGGTGCGTTCGCGCATGAACTCGGTGTCCAGGCCGAGGGAGCGGTGTGGCGCAAGGGCAGCGACGGCGGCGCTCAGGGCGGCGGAATCGGCGATCGGTGCAGGCAAGTTTCGGTCCCGAAGGCGCGTGCAGGCACGCGTGTACAATCGCGGTGATTATGCACGTCCACATCCTCGGCATCTGCGGAACTTTCATGGGCGGCATTGCGGCGATCGGCCGTGCGGCCGGGCACCAGATCACCGGCTCGGATCGCAATGTCTATCCGCCGATGAGCACGCAGCTGGCGGCGCTCGGCATCGAGCTGACCGAGGGCTACGAGGCCGCGCAGCTCGAGCCGCGACCGGACCTGGTCGTGGTGGGCAATGTCTGCAGCCGCGGCATGCCGGTAATCGAAGCCATGCTCGAGCGCGGCATTCCCTACACCTCCGGACCTGAATGGCTGGCGCGTGCGGTGCTCGCCGATCGCTGGGTACTCGCGCTCGCCGGTACCCACGGCAAGACGACCACGGCGGCGATGCTGGCGTGGATACTCGAGGAGGCGGGCCTGTCGCCCGGATTCCTGATCGGCGGGATACCGGGCAATTTCCCGGTCAGCGCGCGGCTCGGCGAGCTGCCGTATTTCGTGATCGAGGCCGACGAATACGACACCGCCTTCTTCGACAAGCGCGCCAAGTTCGTGCATTACCGGCCGCGCACCGTGGTGCTGAACAACCTGGAATTCGATCACGCCGACATCTATCCGGACCTCGCGGCCATCGAGTGGCAGTTTCATCAGCTGCTGCGCACCGTGCCCGGCGGCGGGCGCATCCTCCTCAGGGCCGGCGAAGCCAGCCTGGAGCGGGTGCTGCAGAAGGGTTGCTGGAGCGGCGTGGAGCGCTTTGCGCACAGCGGGGCGGAGCCGCGCAGCGGCGCCGCCGGCGCCGCGGCAGAGTGGACCGCGCAGTTGCCGCCACTCGGCGATGGCTCGGAATTCACCGTGCGCCTCGCCGACGCGCCGGTCGGCGCCGTGCGCTGGCCGCTGATCGGACTGCACAATGTGGACAATGCGCTGGCCGCGATCGGCGCGGCGCGCCATGCCGGCGTGACGCCGGCACGCGCCTGCGCGGCACTGGGGAAATTCACCGGGGTGCGCCGGCGCATGGAGCTGCGGGGAGCGGCCGCCGGCGTGCGCGTGTACGACGATTTCGCGCATCACCCCACCGCGATTGCCACCACCATCGAAGGCCTGCGCCGGCGCGTGGGCCGCGAGCGCATCGTCGCGGTGCTCGAGCCGCGCTCCCATACCATGCGGGCCGGCGTCCATCGCGACACCCTGGCCGATTCGCTCCGCGGCGCTGACAGCGTGTGGCTGTACGCAGGTGCGGAGCTGGGCTGGGACGCCGCGGCCGCGCTGGCCACGCTCGGCGCGCGCGTCCACGTGGCGCACGACATGGAGGCCCTGCTGGCCGGCCTGGGCGGCGACCTGCGCGCGGGCGATCACGCGCTGCTGATGAGCAACGGGGGTTTCGGGGGCTTGCACGAGCGCCTGCTCGGCGCGCTCGCGGCGCGCGGCGCCCATGCCTGAGCTGCCGCTCTTTCCGCTGCGTACCGTGCTGTTTCCGGGCGGCCTGCTGCCGCTGCGCATCTTCGAGCCCCGCTACGTCGACATGCTGGGCCGCTGCATGAGCGAGGGCGGTGAGTTTGGTGTGGTGCTGATCATCCGCGGCGATGAGAGCGGCGCGGTGGCGGCCATGGCCGATGTCGGCACCACGGCGCGCATCATCGATTTCAACACCCTCCCCGACGGATTGCTCGGATTGATGTGCCGCGGGGCGCGGCGTTTCCGGCTGCGCTCGCGGCGCCAGCAGGGCGATGGCCTGCATCTGGGCACGGTCGAATGGTTAGCGGATTCCCCGCCGAGCGCACTGGCGTCGGAGCATCGGGCGGTGGCGCGCGTGCTGGGGCGTGTGCTGCAGGAACTGGGCGTCACGGGGCAGCTCCTGCAGGTGAATCTCGAAGAGGCCGGTTGGGTGGCCGATCGCCTGGCCGAACTGCTGCCGCTCGAGCGCGCGATGCAGCAGGAATTGCTGGAGCTGGATGATCCGCAGGAGCGAATGCGGCGCCTCGCGCCGCTGATCGAAGTGCCGCAGGAACTGCGGGACTGAAGCGCCCGCGCGATGTGCGCGGTACAGCCAGGGGCGCCCGCCCGCGGCCCGCGGCCTCAGGCCATGCGCCGGACGGAGTTCGCGGCCGACTGGTTGGGCACGCGCACCACTTCAGTTTCCAGGCTCCCGTCGGCATGCAGGCACAGGCGCCGGTATCCGGGCGGGCTCGGATCGATCGCAAACTGATCGGCGTGCGGCAGGAACTGCGCGCAGGTCGAGGGCGCGGCGAACAGGCGTACACCCTTGCGGTGTCCTTCGAAACTCTGGTGCACGTGGCCCCAGACGATGGCGCGCAACTGGGGGTGCCGGTCGGTGACCGCGAAGAACTCATCGGCATTCTGCAAGCCGACGGAATCGATCCAGCGGCTGCCCAAGCGTACCGGATGATGATGCAGGGCGAGGAGCACGTGGCGATCGCCGGCACTGGCCAGGCTCGCCTCCACGCGCGCCAGCTCGGCCGCGCTCAGCCGTCCGTGCGCCTGACCGGCCACGCAGCTGTCCACCATCAGGACGCGCCACGCCCCCACATCGTGGCAGCCGTTGACCTGGAACGGCGCGGCCGCCAGTTCCCGGCGCATGAGATCGGCATCGTCATGGTTGCCGGGCAGGCACCAGACCGGCTTGCCCAGATCGCCAAACAGTTCGCGCACTGCCGCATAGCCGCCAGGGTCGTCGTTGACCAGGTCACCCGTGAGCAGCAGGGCGTCTGCGTTCCAGTGATGCGCGCGGGCGTGACGGAGCACGTTCTGGACCGAGGCCCGCGTGACCACGCCGCGCAGGACACCATCGGGCTGCGCCACGAGGTGCGGATCGGTGAACTGCAGCAGGCGAAGATCGTCGTCCATTGCGTACATGTTACCGGCCGCGCCTCGGCCCGCAGGTGATCTGTATCAACTTCGCGGAATCCACGCCGGATAGGACTGCCGACGCGATCCACAGTTCTGGGGTGTCGCCGCCGAAGATGTTAAACAGCCGCCGGGCAGCTGTCGCAAACCGGCATCAGTACATCAATATCGGTAATGATCCGGCTTGTACGGGCCCTGCGGATCAACGCCGATATAGCGTGCCTGCCGGTCGGTGAGTACCGTGAGTTCGGCGTTGAGTTTCACCAGCTGCAGCCGCGCCACTTTCTCGTCCAGGTGCTTGGGCAGCACGTGTACGCCGACCGGATAGCGCTCGTGATGGCTCCACAGTTCGATCTGCGCCAGGACCTGGTTGGCGAAGGAACTGCTCATCACATAACTCGGGTGGCCGGTGCCGCAACCGAGGTTTACCAGGCGCCCCTCGGCCAGCAGGATGATGCGCTTGCCGTCCGGGAAGATCACGTGATCGACCTGCGGCTTGATGTTCTCCCACTGATACGGCTTGAGCGAGGCGCAGTCGATCTCATTGTCGAAGTGGCCGATGTTGCAGACGATGGCATTGTTCTTCATGCGCTTCATGTGCTCGTGCGTGAGCACGTGGAAATTGCCCGTGGCGGTCACGAAGATATCGGCCTTGTCGGCCGCGTAGTCCATGCTCACCACGCGGTAGCCTTCCATCGCGGCCTGCAGCGCACAAATCGGGTCGATCTCGGTGACCCACACCTGTGCCGACAGGGCGCGCAGCGCCTGCGCCGAACCCTTGCCGACGTCGCCATAGCCGGCCACCACCGCCACCTTGCCCGCGACCATCACGTCGGTGGCGCGCTTGATGCCATCGACCAGCGACTCGCGGCAGCCATACAGGTTATCGAACTTGCTCTTGGTCACGGAGTCGTTGACGTTGATGGCCGGGAAGGCCAGCTGGCCGTCGCGCGCCATCTGGTAGAGGCGCTTGACGCCGGTCGTGGTCTCTTCCGAGACCCCGCGGATTGCCGCGAGGCGCGCGGAATACCAGCGCGGGTCGCGCTTGAGCGTGGCCGCGATCGCTGCGAACAGCGCAGTCTCCTCTTCGCTCCCCGGATGGCGCAGCACGCTGGCGTCCTGCTCGGCCTTGGCGCCCAGGTGCAGCAGCAGCGTGGCATCGCCGCCGTCATCGAGAATCAGGTTGGCGTGCAGGTCATTCGGCCACGCAAAGATGCGGTGCGTAAAATCCCAGTACTGATCGAGGGTCTCGCCCTTGTAGGCGTAGACGGCCGTGCCGCGCGCGGCGATCGCCGCGGCGGCGTGATCCTGGGTCGAAAATATATTGCACGAGGCCCAGCGCACCTCGGCGCCGAGCGCCTGGAGCGTCTCGATCAGCACCGCGGTCTGGATCGTCATGTGGAGCGAGCCGGCGATGCGCGCGCCCCGCAGCGGCTGGAGCGGCGCGAACTCTTCGCGTATCGCCATCAGGCCGGGCATCTCGGTCTCGGCGATGGCGATCTCCTTGCGGCCCCAGTCGGCGAGCCTGGGATCGGCAACGTGGAAATCGCGGGTCTCGGTCACGGGTTTGATGGTGGCTTTCATGGCGTCGCTACTCCTCGATTGTCAGTCTCTGGTAGTGAGCGCCGTTGGCTATGGCTAGCCACAATGCACCAAGCCTGGCAGGGCTGTTCCCTGTCGCAACGCTCCTTGGCGCACTGGCGTACCGGTAGGCGGCACGTCTGGGCCCAACTATAGCGCGCGAACTGGCCGCCCGACAACGGCGGCGCGTCCGGCGGCTAGTACCTGGCCCGGCCCCCGGACATGTCAAATACGGCGCCGGTATTGAACCGGCTGGCATCGGTGCACAGCCAGGCGACCAGCTGCGCGACTTCGCCGGCCGTCCCGAGCCTTTTCATCGGGCTGTCCGCAACCATCGTGTCGACGGTAGCGGTGCCGAGGGCACGGATCATGTCGGTATCAATCGGGCCAGGGGCGACGCAGTTCACGAAGACGTTCTGACCGGCCACCTCGCGACCCAGTGCCTTGGTGAAGGCAATGATGCCGGCGCTGGCCACCAGCAGTTCGCTGATCGCCCGACCGATGCCTTGGGCTCCCCCGGTGACGATGGCGAACTTGCCGTGATGGTCATACGAATTGGGCATGGTCCAAAGTACGAAGCAAAGCGGCCTCGTGGATCGGGGCGTTCCCGGTCAATGCTTGCGCACGCGGCGGGCCGGTCTGCGACCCGCCGCCGCCAGGGCGTCGGCGCGATCGGTGCGCTCCCAGGTGAAACCCGGTTCCTCGCGGCCGAAATGGCCGTACGCCGCCGTCTGCAGGTAGATCGGCCGCGCCAGATCGAGCATGACGCGCAGGCCGTAGGGCGTGAGGTCGAAATGGCGGCGCACCAGAGCGGTCAGCTGCTCGCGCGACAGCGTACTGGTGCCGAAGGCGTCCACCATGATCGAAGTCGGCTCGGCGACGCCGATCGCATAGGAAACCTGCACCTCGCAGCGCTCGGCGATGCCGGCGGCAACCAGGTTCTTGGCGACATAGCGCGCCGCGTAGGCGGCCGAGCGGTCGACCTTGGACGGGTCCTTGCCGGAAAACGCGCCGCCACCGTGGCGCGCGAAGCCGCCGTAGGTGTCGACGATGATCTTGCGGCCGGTGAGCCCGCAGTCGCCCACCGGCCCGCCGACCACGAAACGGCCGGTCGGATTGATATGGTATTGCGTGCGCTTGTCGAGCCAGCGCCTGGGCAGCACCGGCTTGATGATCTCCTCCATCACCGCCTCGCGCAGCTTGGCTGTGGAGATCTCGTCGCTGTGCTGCGTCGAGAGCACGACCGCCTCGATGCCCACGGGCCGGTCGTTTTCGTAACGCAGCGTCACCTGGCTCTTGGCGTCGGGCCGCAGCCAGGGGAGCCGTCCACGCTTGCGCACCTGGGCCTGGCGCTTGACCAGGCCGTGGGCCAGCGTAATGGGCGCCGGCATCAGCACGTTGGTTTCATTGGTCGCGTAGCCGAACATCAGGCCCTGATCACCCGCGCCCTGCCGGCGCTTGGATTTGCGATCGACGCCCCTGGCGATGTCCGGAGACTGCTTGCCGATGACGTTGAGCACGCTGCAGCTGGCACCGTCAAAACCCATGTCCGAGCTGTTGTAGCCAATGCCCAGCACGGTGCGGCGCACGAGCGCCTCGAGATCGATCCAGGCCGAAGTCGTCACTTCGCCCGCGACGATGACCACGCCGGTCTTGACCAGCGTCTCACAGGCCACCCGGCCGCCCGGATCCACGGTGAGGATGGCGTCCAGCACGGCGTCGGAAATCTGATCCGCGATCTTGTCCGGGTGACCTTCGGATACCGATTCCGACGTGAACAGGAAGCTGTTGGACATGATGCAGGTCGCGGCAGGAAAGGGGGCGGCAGTATAGCGATCGGTGGCTGCCGACTAAAGCTGCGCCGCACGGATCGCGGAAGGATCCGTGCGGCGCCTGGAACCGGCCGGAGGCCGGGGTTTTAGCGTGCCGCGCTCGCGGAGACGTCGCCGCGATTGTCCGACTGCGCGGCAATGCCCGAGTCCGTGCCGGCATTCACGCCGTGCGCCGAACTCGCGCTGCCGCCGGCCGTGACGGGCACCGTCGGGCTGTTGAACCCAGCCTGCTGATGGCCCGAACCGCCGGCGCTGGCAGACGCTGCCGGCGGTGCTGGCGGTGCCGGTATCGTCGTGGACTTCGCCGTGCTGTTCGCCGTGGAAGCCGAGCTCGCAGCAGCCCGCTCGGTGGCGGCGGCAGTCGCGCCGGTCTTGCCGACGGCAGTCCTGCTGGCGTTCCCGGAGGTCTGCACCGCGGCATTGCCCGCGGCATTGCCCGTGGCATTGGCCGTGGCATTGGCCGTGGCATTGCCCGCCGTAGCGGCATGCTCGCCCAGCTCCTGAGTGGTGTTCATCGCGCTACCCAGATCGCCGCCGAGCTCACCGGCGCCACCCAGCTTGCCGTTGCCGCCGAGCTTGCCGTTGCCACCGAGGTCGCCATTGCTACCCAGGTCGCCGTGACTGCCGAGGTTGCCGTTGCCGGCGAGCCTGCCGTTGCCGGCGAGGTTCCCGTTGCCACCGAAGTTGCCGAGGCTACCCGGGTTGCCGGGGCCACCGAGCATGCCGCCCGCGGCGCCGCCCAGCGTGCCGCCGACTGCGCCGCCCAGCTGGGCGTTCGCGGGCGCTACGGCCAGACTCAGGGCCGCAACGAGCGCACTGATCGCGAGATAGGTCTTCATGGGTCTACTCCTGTATGCGGCCGGGAACTCCCGCGGCCTTCAACAGGTACAACGACGGGCGCGGGGCTTTTCTTCCACACGGTCGTCAGCAGAGGATTATGTGCAACCCTCAGGGCACGCTCGCAGAGCGCAGCGATTCGCCCACCACGCCGTAACCGTAGATCGCATCGCGGCCGCGCGGGCCGAGGTCGCGGGCCGCGGCGATCAAAGCCTGCAGGGCGTGCACGCCAGCGTCGGGCTCGGGCCCCAGCAGTCCGGCGAGCAGCCCCGCGACGATCGGCGCGGCGTACGAGGTGCCGCGCACCGTCGCGTAGCCATGCTGCAGGTCGGCGGCCCGCAGCTCGGCGCCGGGCGCCGCGAGTACGACGTGGGGGCCGCGGCCCGCTTCGGGCAGTACGTGAGCGCGGGCATCGACAGCGGTGACGGCGATCACGCCCGGCAGGGCCGCCGGATACAGCGGCGGCGCGGCCGGGCCGTCATTGCCGACGGCGGCGACCACCAGCACGCCGCGGGTCTGCACCGCCGCGACCACCCGTGCCAGCGCAGTATTTCGCGGCCCCACCAGGCTGACGTTGATCACCGCCACTCCGGCGCGCGTCAGCGTCGCGAACGCGAGGACCACGCGGTCGGTGGAGCCGCCCGTCACTTCGGCGCAATAGACGTCGACTGCGATCAGGCGCGCGCCGGGCAGGGCGCCGCGAAAATTCACCGCCCTGCCGGCGATCAGCGAGGCCACCGCTGTGCCGTGCGCGGCCGGGACCGCGTGCCCTTCACAACCGCTCTGCTCGACCTGGCTGAGCGCGAGCGCCGGATGAGTGAGATCAACGCCGGAATCGATCATCCCGATGCGGGCGCCGGCCAGCGGCGGGCTTGGCGGTGCAGCGCCCGCTGCGATCGGTGCCGCTTCCTCGCCGGCCGCACTGGGCAGGTAAATGTGGTTGTAGTCGTAATCGCCGGCCGGATCGATGTGCCGCAGCCGCGCGAGCGCGCGCGGGGTCGACACGCCCGCAGGGCCGCGCAGCGTGACGAGTTCGCCCTCCAGTCCGGCGAGCGCCTCGCGGCGCACGATCTCGAACCCGGAAGCCGTGGCGGCGCGCAGGGCCGACGCGTCCGGAGCGAAGGCCAGCAGCTCGGCGCGCACGATTGGGGCGCCATCCGGATCGGCTTCGATGAGCGCGCGGTGCTGGCGTATCAGGGCGCGTGCCGCGGCTGCGCGCGCGCCGATGATCGGGGCGAGCAGCCGATCTTGCGTGCCGGCGACGGCCTGCGTGGCCGTATCGATGACCGGTCCGGGCAGGGGCAGGGGCACCGGCAGGGAGGGCAGCCCGAGCTGCGCGTCGACCGGACCGGCCAGCAGGGTCAGGAGCAGCGCCGCGGCGCGCCGAGCGCGCGCCGGAGACGGGGCCGTGGAAGCTGGAGGTGTGGGCGACATGGCTGCTAAGTTAACGTCTCACGCGGCGGAATCAATCCAGCGGTAGCGGGAAGAAATGGCGGACGCCGGACGTATCTATCCATGACGGACCAGCAGAGTGCAGCGCTGGCCGCCTTTCGGGAGCAGCTCGTCGCGCTGCTGCCGCGGCTGCGGCGCCTCGCGCGCGGGTTCGCACGGGTGCCGGCCGACGCCGATGACCTCGTGCAGCTGGCGCTCGAGCGCGCCCTGCAGCGCTGGCTGCAATGGCAGCCCGGCACGCGGCTCGACAGCTGGGTGTTCGGCATCATGCGCAATGCCTGGCTGGACGAGCTGCGCACGCGCCGGCGGCGCGGTGAGGTCCTGCTGGCCGAAGAGGCGGGGGCGGAAGTGGCAGCCGTTGGCGGTGCGCAACCGCTGGAGGCCCTGGCCATCGAGGCCGCGCTGCATGAGTTGCCCGAGGAACAGCGTATGGCAGTGTTGATGGTGCTGGTGGAGGGGCTGTCCTACAAGGAGGCGGCCGAGGCTCTGGGCGTGCCGATCGGGACGCTGACCAGCCGCCTGTCGCGTGGCCGCGAGGCGCTGGCGCTGGCGCTGGCCTGAGCGCAGGAGCGGTACGAGTCGAGGGTTAAAGCATGACGCCTGAGAATGAACAGCTGATGGCCTACGTGGACGGCGAACTCGACGCCGCGGCACGGGCGCAATTTGAGCGGGCGATGGCCGCCGATCCGGCGCTGGCCCGCAGCGTCGCGACGCAGCGCGCGCTGCGTGCGCGTCTGGCGGCGGGCCTGAGCCGCCAGCTGGCCGAACCCGTGCCCGAGCGCCTGGTGCACACGGCGCGCACGGCTCCGGCCGGACCGGCCTCCGTGGCGACGCTCAGCGCGCGGCGCCCCCGGGCCCAGTCCCAGCCGTCCCGCGCACGCGTCTGGGCGCTGCCCGCCACCCTGGCGGCCAGCCTGCTCCTCGCCGCCGTGCTGGGCGTGGCGCTGTGGCGCGAACCCGGCGCCGGGGGCCTGGCGCTGCAGAACGGACAATTGCTGGCCCGCGGCCCGGTTTCAGCAGCGCTTTCCGGCCTGCTCGTCAGCTCGCAGCCTGCGGACGCCGCGGTGCGGATCGGGCTCAGTTTCCGCGACCACGCCGGCCGGCTGTGCCGGACCTTCATGGTGCACGCCCAGGCCAGCGCCGGCGTCGCCTGCCGCACCGGGGCGGATTGGGTGATTGAGAGTGTCGCGGCCGCTCCGGCTGAGCCGGAGGCCGGCAGCCAGCTGAGGATGGCCGGCAGCGGCTGGCCGGCCTCGCTCATGCACGAAGTGGAGCAGCGCATCGACGGCGAAGCGCTGGATGCGGCCGGCGAACAGCGCGCCCGCGCGCGCCATTGGCAGCCCTGACGGGGCGACCCGCCGCGCCCGGGAGACCGGCCCGCTGATCGATTCCGCAATTGCCGCAGCCGCGCGGCTCGGGGACAATGCGCGCCCCATCCTGCCCTGGCCCGGTCAGACGAGAATTGCATGCCGACACGCCGCGAGCTCGCCAATGTCATCCGCGTCCTGGCCATGGATGCCGTACAGCAGGCCAATTCCGGCCATCCGGGCGCGCCGATGGGCATGGCGGACATGGCCGAAGTGCTGTGGCGCGAGTTCCTCAAGCACAACCCCGCGAACCCGCGCTGGTGGAACCGCGACCGTTTCGTGCTCTCGAACGGCCATGCCTCGATGCTGCTGTATGCGCTGCTGCATCTCACCGGCTATCCGCTGGCGATGGAAGAGCTCCGCCACTTCCGCCAGCTCGGCAGCCGCACCGCCGGGCACCCGGAGCACGAGCTTTCGATCGGCATCGAGACCACGACCGGTCCGCTCGGCCAGGGCCTGGCGAACTCCGTCGGCATGGCGCTGGCGGAGAAGGTGCTCGCGGCGCAGTTCAACCGCCCCGGCCTGGCCGTGGTCGATCACCACACCTGGGTCTGCGTGGGCGACGGCTGCCTCATGGAAGGCATCTCGCACGAAGCGGCCTCGCTGGCGGGCACGCTGGGACTGGGCAAGCTCATCTGCCTGTACGACGACAACGGCATTTCCATCGACGGCAAGGTCGAGGGCTGGTTTGGCGACGACACGGCCAGGCGCTTCGAAGCCTATGGCTGGCAGGTCATCCGGGAAATCGACGGCCAGGACGGCGATGCCGTGGCCACTGCGATCCGCGCGGCCCTGGCGGACACAACGCGGCCCTCGATGCTGTGCTGCCGCACGGTGATCGGCTATCCGGCCCCGACCCGCGGCGGCACCGCCAAGGCCCACGGCGAGCCGCTCGGCGTGGAGGAAGTTGCGGCGGTGCGCAAGCTGCTCGGTTGGACCGAGCCGCCCTTTACGGTGCCTGCGCCGCTCCTCGCCGCCTGGGACGGACACGCACGGGGCCGCGCCGCCGAGCTCGCCTGGCAGGAGCTGTACGCGCGCTACCAGTCCGAGTACCCGCAGCTCGCGGCGGAACTGGCGCGCCGCATGCGAGGGGAGCTGCCGGAGGCCTGGCCGCAGTTGCGCGCCCAGCTGTATGCCGGGACGGCGGCGATCAGCGTCGCGCAGGCAACGCGGGTCTGCTCGCAGCAGGTGCTCAACCTCATCGGCGAGGGACTGCCGGAGTTGCTCGGCGGGTCCGCCGATCTCACCGGCTCGAACAACACCCTGCGCCAGGGCGCGCGCGTCATCACGCGCGCTGACGCCTCGGGCAGCTATCTGCACTACGGCGTGCGCGAGTTCGGCATGAGCGCCGTGATGAGCGGGATCGCCCTGCATGGCGGCTTCATTCCCTTTGGCGGCACCTTCCTGACCTTTTCCGACTATGCGCGCAACGCGGTGCGCATGGCCGCGCTGATGCGCCAGCGGGTGATCCTGGTTTATACGCACGACTCGATCGGGCTGGGCGAGGACGGGCCGACGCACCAGCCGATCGAACACCTGGGAAGTCTGCGTCTCATGCCGCACCTGCACCTGTGGCGCCCGGCCGATGCGCTCGAGACGGCGGTGGCCTGGAGCGCGCTCATCGAGCGCACGGACGGTCCTGGCTGCCTGGTGCTGACGCGCCAGAGCCTGCCGCAGCTTTCCAGCGCCGTGGCGCCGGAGACGATTGCCCGCGGCGGCTACGTGCTGCTCGACTGTGCCGGCGCCCCCGAGCTCATCGTGATGGCCACGGGCTCGGAGGTGTCGATCGCACTGGAGGCGGTCCGCGCAGCTCAGGGGCGCGGTGTGCGCGCGCGCCTCGTCTCGATGCCCTGCACCAGCGTCTTCGACGCGCAGGACGCCGCCTGGCGCGAAGCGGTCCTGCCTGCGGCGGTGAGCCGGCGCATCGCGGTGGAGGCGGGGGCCACCGGCTTGTGGTGGCGCTACGTGGGCAGCCAGGGCCGCGTGCTTGGCATCGATGAGTTCGGCGCTTCGGGCAGGGCGCCGGAACTGTTCCGGAAATTCGGCTTCAGCGCGGAAAATGTGCTCAGCGCCATTTCAAGTTCGATACCATGAGCAGGACTGGCTACGCCGGGGCGCACGCCCCTATTTTCAGGGAGCAGACATGACAGTGAGGGTTGGCATCAACGGATATGGCCGCATCGGCCGCAATGTGCTGCGAGCCTTGTATGAAAGCGGCCGGCAGAAAGAAATCCAGATCGTGGCCATTAACGACCTGTGCGATTCGCAGACCAACGCGCATCTGACGCGCTACGACACGGCCCACGGCAAGTTCCCGGGCCAGGTCAGCGTCGAGGGCGAGGCGATCATCGTCAATGGCGATCGGATCAAGGTGGTCGCGCAGCGCGATCCGGCGCAGATTCCCTGGGGCGCCATGGGCGCGGAGTTCGTGCTCGAGTGCACGGGCTTCTTCACCACCAAGGCGGACGCCGGCAAGCACCTCGCGGGCGGGGCCAAAAAAGTGGTGATCTCGGCCCCCGGCGGCAAGGACGTGGACGCCACCATTGTCTATGGCGTCAACCACAATGTGCTGAAATCGACGCACACCGTGATCTCGAACGCTTCCTGCACCACCAACTGCCTGGCGCCGCTCGCCAAGGTGCTCAATGACGGTGTGGGCATTGCGAGCGGCCTGATGACCACCATCCACGCCTACACCAACGACCAGCGCCTGACGGACGTGTTCCATGAGGACATCCGCCGCGCGCGCTCGGCGACCATGTCGTTGATCCCGACCAAGACCGGCGCCGCGGCTGCGGTCGGCCTGGTGCTGCCCGAGCTCAAGGGCCGGCTCGACGGCTTCTCGATCCGCGTCCCGACCATCAACGTGTCGCTGGTGGACCTGACCTTCACGCCCAAGCGCGCCACCAGCATCGAGGAGATCAACAAGCTGGTGAAGGCCGCGGCGGGCAGCGGGCCGCTCAAGGGGATCCTGGCCTACACCGACGCGCCACTGGTCTCGATCGACTACAACCATGACCCGGCGTCCTCCACCTATGACGCGACCATGACCCGCCTCATCGAAGGCAATCTGGTGAAGGTCTGCGCGTGGTACGACAACGAGTGGGGATTCTCCAACCGCATGCTCGATACCACCCTGGCCTGGTCGCGCGCGGCCTGAGGTTCGCGCCCACCCATGGCTATCCTGCGCATGGCGGACCTGGCGCTGGCGGGCAAGCGGCTGCTGATTCGCGAGGACCTGAACGTGCCGGTCAAGGATGGCGCCGTCACCAGTGACGCGCGCATCCGCGCCGCGCTGCCCACGATCCGGCTCGCGCTCGAGCGGAGCGCGCGGGTCATGATCCTCTCGCATCTGGGGCGGCCCAAGGAAGGCCAGTGCGAGCCGGAATTTTCCCTGGCGCCGGTGGCTGTGCGCCTGTCGGAACTGCTGGGCGCACCGGTGCCACTGGTCAGTAACTGGCTCGATGGCGTCGAGTGCGCACCAGGCAGCGCGGTGCTGTGCGAGAACGTGCGCTACAACAAGGGTGAGAAATCCGACGACGAGGCCCTGGCGCGGCGCATCGCCGCACTCTGCGATATCTACGTGATGGACGCCTTCGGCACCGCGCACCGGGCCGAGTGCAGCACGCATGCCATCGGCCGCTACGCGCCGGTGGCCTGCGCAGGACCGCTCCTGGTGGCCGAACTGGAGGCGCTCGAGCGCGCCCTGAAGCAGCCGGCGCGCCCGCTGCTCGCCATCGTGGCCGGGTCCAAGGTTTCGACCAAGCTGACGGTGCTCGAGGCATTGCTGGAAAAAGTCGACATGCTGATCGTCGGTGGCGGCATCGCCAATACCTTTCTCGCCGCCAGCGGCGTGCAGGTGGGCAAGTCGTTGTGCGAGACCGAAATGCTCGACATGGCGCGACGGCTCCTGGAGCGCGCCCGCGAGCGCGGCGCGGCCATTCCATTGCCGACCGACGTCGTGGTGGCCCGGGAGTTTGCGGCCACGGCGCATGCCGACGTGCGTCCGGTGGGCGAAGTGAGCGCGGAGGAAATGATCCTGGACATCGGGCCCGACACGGCCGAGCGCTTCAGCGCGCTGATCAGCTCTGCCGGCACGGTGCTGTGGAACGGGCCCGTGGGCGTGTTCGAGTTCGATCAGTTCGGCGAGGGCACGCGCGCCATCGCCAATGCCATCGCCAGCAGCGCCGCGTACTCGCTCGCCGGTGGCGGCGATACCCTCGCGGCCATCGAGAAATACGGGGTCGAGGACGGCATCTCGTATATTTCCACGGGCGGCGGCGCATTCCTGGAGTTCGTCGAAGGCAAGACGCTCCCCGCGGTCGCCATGCTGCAGTCCCGCGCCGGTGTAGGATCAGCCTGATATGGACACCGCACGCCGCACCAAGATCGTCGCGACGCTGGGCCCGGCCACCGATGACCCGGCCGTGATGGCCGGAATGATCGAAGCGGGGCTCGACGTCGCCCGCATCAACTTTTCCCACGGCACGCGCGACTCGCAGCGCAAGCGCGTCGAACTGGTGCGCGCCGCCGCGCTGGCCGCCGGGCGCAATGTCGGCATACTGGCCGATCTGGCCGGCCCGAAGATCCGCATCGAGAGTTTCGCCTCGGGCAGCGTGCAGCTGGTCGAGGGCGCGCCCTTTGCGCTCGATACCAAGCTCGACGCCTCGGCGGGCAACAGCAGCGAGGTGGGCTGCGCCTACCAGAACCTCCCCGCGGACGTGCGCGCCGGGGACAACCTGCTCCTGGCCGACGGGCAGATCGTGCTCGGCGTGGAACGGGTCGCCGGCAGCCGCATTTACTGCGTGGTGCGCGTGGGCGGCGAACTGTCCAACCGCAAGGGCCTGAATCGCCAGGGCGGCGGCATTTCCGCCCCGGCGCTCACCGAGAAGGATCTGGAGGATGTGCAGCTGGCGGCCGAACTCGGCATCGATTACCTGGCCGTTTCATTCGCGCGCGACGGGGATGACATGCGCCGCGCGCAGAGCGAACTGCGCAAGTGGCGGGGCGAGGCGCGCGTGGTCGCCAAGATCGAGCGCCACGAGGCACTCGACAACCTGGCCGGGATCCTGGCGGTCACCGACGTGGTCATGGTCGCGCGCGGTGATCTCGGCGTGGAAATGGGCTACGCCGAGCTGACCGGATTGCAGAAGACCATCATCCGCCAGTCCCTCGCCCGCAATCGCGCGGTGATCACGGCCACGCAGATGATGGAATCGATGATCCAGAATCCGATGCCGACGCGCGCCGAAGTGAGCGACGTCGCCAATGCCGTGCTCGACGGCACCGACGCCGTGATGCTCTCGGCCGAGACCGCGGCCGGCAAGTATCCCGTGAAGGCCGTGCAGGCGATGGCGGACGTGATCCGCGGCGCGGAAAAATACCAGCTCGGTGCGCCGCCGGGCGTCGTGCGCGTCGAGGACGAATTCAGCAACACCGAGGAGGCGATCTCGCGCGCCGTCATGTACACCGCCAATCACCTGCGCGTGCGCGCCATCGTCGCGCTGACCGAGTCCGGTCTCACGCCGCTGTGGATGAGCCGGATCCGCGCCGACATTCCGATCTTTGCCTTCACCCGCCATCCGGTCACGCGCCGCCGCGTGACCCTGTATCGCGGCGTCTATGCCGTGCCCTTCGACATCACCCACACCGATCCGCAGCAGCTGTATCACGCCATCTTCGCCCAGCTGCTGGGACTGCGCCTGGTGGACATCAACGACCTGGTGATCCTCACCAAGGGCGACATGACCGGCATCGTCGGCGGCACCAACTCCATGCAGATCGTGCGGGTGACGCAGCGCTGAGCGGGCGCGGCGGAACCGGGGGCCAGCCGCCATCCAAGGCGGGCTGCAGCGCCGGACGGATTCGCGCGCCTGGTTGCGCGCCGCGGGTCTTCAGCCGGCGGGCTTGACCAGCCCCTGCAGGTCCGCCAGCAGCTGCCTGGAGTGGGTCTTGGGATCCACCTCGATGTAGTGCCTGGCGATGCGGCCCTGAGGGTCGATCACGAAGGTGTCGCGACGGGCGTAGCCCATCATGCTGAGCACGCCGTAGGCCTTCGCGACCGACTTGTCGGCGTCGGCCAGCACCGGGAAGGGCAGGCTGTACTTGGTGGCGAAGGCCTTCTTCGAGGCGACGTCCTGCACGCTGATGCCGAGCACATGCACGCCGAGTTTGCGGTAGGCAAAAATGTTGTCCCTGAATTCACAGGCCTCGGCGGTGCAGCCGGGAGTCTGGTCCATCGGATAGAAATAGACCACCAGCCACTTGCCGTGCTGGTCGGCCAGACTCACCCAGGCCTCATGCTGGTCCTGCAGGCGAAAGGCCGGGGCCGGCGTACCGATGGCCGCTTCGGCGGCGCCCCGCGCCGGCACCCCTGAGCACAGCAGCGCTGCCAGCAGCGCCGGGGACAGGAACCTGAGGCGAGAAACGAGACTTGGGTTCATGCCAGCGCTCCACGATTTCCGGTTATCTTATGCCCGTGAATGCACCTCCGTCACTGAACCCGGGGGCCGGGGTCGGGAGCACTGTCGGGTTGGTGCTGCCCGGCGGTGGTGCGCGCGCCGCCTACCAGGTCGGGGTGCTGCGGGCCATCGCCGACATGCTGCCGCGATCCTCCAATCCCTTTCCGATCATCGTGGGCACCTCCGCCGGTGCGGTCTCCGCCGCGGTCCTGGCGACCGAGGCTTTTCGCTGGCACAAGGCGGTCGACGCGCTCGAGCGTGTGTGGGCCGATTTTCATGTCGAACAGGTCTTTCACGCTGACGCCTGGAGCATGCTGCGCTCCGGCATGCACTGGGGCGTGTCGCTGATGTCCGGCGGACTGCTGCTGCCCCCGCCACCGGCGCTGCTCGACAACCGGCCGCTCCGCCACCTGCTCGAGCGCAACATCCACTGGAGTCACCTGCGCACCAGCGTGCGGCGCGGGGCCCTGAAGGCGCTGGCACTGTGCGCCACCAGCTACAGCAGCGCCGCTTCCGTGGCCTTCTTCGACGGCCAGAGCGAGCTGCCGGACTGGGACCGGCACCAGCGCCTCGGCCGGCGCGAGTCGCTGACGACCGATCACCTGATGGCGAGCATGGGTGTGCCGCTGCTGTTTCCGCCGGTGAACCTGGACGGCGAGTACTACGGAGATGGCGCGCAGCGGCAGCTGTGGCCGCTGAGCCCGGCGATCCACCTCGGTGCCGATCGACTGCTGATCATAGGCGTGCGCTCGGAGCAGGGCGCGGGCGTGAGCGCGCGGGGGCGCACCGTCATCGAGCCGCCGACCCCCGGCCAGTTGTTTGGCTACATGCTCGACACGCTGTTCATGGACCAGATCTATGCCAACGTCGAACACATCGCTCGCCTGAACCAGGTCGCCGAGGTGGCCCCGCAGGCCGTGCCCGGCGTGCACAAGGTGGCCACGCTGATGATCGCGCCGAGCGAGGACCTGCGCCTGATCGCCACGCGTCACGTGAGCAGCCTGCCGCGCCCCTTGCGGGCCCTGCTGCGCGTCATGGGCGCGCGCGGCACGGCGGGCGCGCAGCTCGCCAGTTACCTGATGTTCGAGTCCAGCTATACCCGGGAGCTGATCGCACTCGGGGTGAAGGATGGCAAGGCGCAAGCCGATGAGCTGGTGGAATTTCTCGGCGGGGGACAGCTGGCCCGCACCATCATGCTGCCGGCGCTGTCGCTGGAAGCCGCCGAGCGGGCGAGGTTCGCCGGGCGCTGATCCGCGCCACCCATCCGCGCCGCTGGCCGCTCAGGGCCGCGGCTGCCACAATAGCTCCCCCGGCGCCGTGCTGATCGCGCCGCCGCGGTATCAGGGGGCCAGGTGGAAGAAGAACTCAAGAAAGCGGCGCTCGACTACCACCGTCTGCCGACGCCGGGCAAGATTTCGCTCACACCGACCAAGGCGCTCACGAACCAGCGCGACCTCTCGCTCGCCTATTCGCCCGGCGTGGCCTACGCGAGCCTCGCCATCAAGGACGATCCGCTCGAAGCGGCCAGCCTGACGGCGCGGGCCAACCTCGTCGCGGTCGTCACCAACGGCACGGCCGTGCTCGGGCTCGGCAACATCGGGCCGCTGGCGGGCAAGCCGGTCATGGAGGGCAAGGGCTGCCTGTTCAAGAAATTCGCGGGCATCGATGTCTTCGACCTCGAGATCGCGGAGTCCGATCCGGCGCGGTTCGTGGATATCGTCGCGGCGCTCGAGCCCACCTTCGGCGGCATCAACCTCGAGGACATCAAGGCGCCGGAGTGCTTCTACATCGAACGCAAGCTCCGTGAGCGCATGAAGATTCCGGTGTTTCACGACGACCAGCATGGAACAGCGATCATCGTGGCCGCGGCGGTGCTCAATGGCCTCAAGGTGGTCGGCAAGGACATCGGCAAGGTGAAAGTGGCCGGCTCGGGCGCGGGCGCCGCCGCGCTGGCCTGCCTCGATCTGCTCGTGGCGGTGGGCCTGAAGAAGGAAAACGTGACCATCGCCGACAGCAGCGGCGTGGTCTACCAGGGACGCGCGAAGACCGACGCCGACAAGCTGCGCTATGCCCAGGTGACCAACAAACGCACGCTGGCGGAAATCGTCGGGGACGCGGACATCTTCCTGGGCCTGTCCGGTCCCGGCGTGCTCAAGGCGGAGGATGTGGCCCGCATGGGGCCGCGCCCGCTGATCCTGGCGCTGGCCAATCCGGAGCCCGAGATCCGGCCGGAACTGGCGCAGGGCGTGCGTCCCGACTGCATCGTGTGCACAGGCCGCTCCGATTATCCGAACCAGGTGAACAACTCCCTGTGTTTCCCCTTTATCTTCCGTGGCGCGCTCGACGTCGGCGCCACGGTGATCAACGAGGCGATGAAGCTCGCGACTGTGCACGCGCTCGCCGAGCTGGCGCAGGCTGAGCAGTCCGACGTGTGCACCGCCGCCTATGGCGAGAGCGGTGCGGGTTTCGGCCCGGATTTCCTGATCCCGCGTGCCTTCGATCCACGCCTGATCACCACCATCGCTCCGGCCGTGGCCAAGGCCGCCATGGACAGCGGCGTGGCCACGCGGCCGATCACCGACCTCAACGCCTATCGCGCCGGCCTGGCGCAGTACGTCTACCAGTCCGCCTCGGCGATGCGCACCGTGTTCGCCTCGGCACAGCGGCGGCCCAAGCGCCTGATCTATGCCGAAGGGGAGGACCCGCGCGTCCTGCAGGCCGTGCAGGTGGTGATCGATGAGGGTCTGGCGCATCCGATCCTGGTGGGGCGCACCGAGCTGATCGCCGCGCGCATCGAGAAGCTGGGACTGCGCCTCAAGCTGGGCGAGAACTGCGAGGGTGTGAACGTGCTAAGCGATGCGCGTTTCCGCGACGCCTGGACTGAGTATTACCAGCTCGCCTGCCGGGACGGGGTCACGCGCGCGCTCGCCATGGAGGAGATGCGCAGCCGCACCTCGCTCATCGGCGCCATCCTGGTGCGCCGCGGCGACGGCGACGCGATGCTCTGTGGCACCGTCGGCGACTACCTGGATCACCTCAAGTACGTGCGCCGCGTCATCGGTCTAAAGGCCGGCGTCAGCACCGTGGCCACCATGCAGATGCTGATCCTCAACGACCGGCAGCTGTTCTTCTGCGATACGCACGTGAATCGCGATCCCGACGCCGCGCAGATTGCCGAGATGACGCTGCTGGCCGCCGAACAGGTCACGCGCTTCGGGCTGACGCCGCGGGTGGCGCTGCTCTCGCATTCGAGCTTCGGCAGCTCCGATGCGCCCTCGGCCCGCAAGATGCGCGCGGCGCTGGCATTGATCGGTGAGCGCGCGCCGGATCTGGAAGTGGACGGTGAGATGCGCGCCGATTCGGCCCTGTCGAGCGCGATCCGCGAAAACGAGTTCCCGAATTCCCGGCTCCGTCACGACGCCAACCTGCTGATCATGCCCAATGTCGACACGGCAAACGTCTGCTACAACGCCCTGCGCATTGCGGCCGGCGGCGGCGTCATCGTCGGCGGCATCGTTGAACATCGTCTATCGGAGCGGCGTCGGCCGTATCTGCCCGGGCTGCCGGCGCCCGATTGCGCAGTGCGCCTGCCGGGACGCCCGCGGCAAGGCGGCAAGGCCCGGCAGTGGTGCGGTGCGGGTGGGACGCGCCACGCAAGGCCACGCAAGGCCGCGCCGGCAAGGTGGTGTCGATCATCAGCGGGCTAGCCCTGGGCGAGGCCGAGCTCGGCGCGCTCGCCACGGAGCTCAAGAAGCGCTGCGGTTCGGGAGGCACGGTGCGCGCGGGCGTGATCGAGATCCAGGGCGAGCATCGCGACACCCTGGTCGCGGAACTGTTGAAGCGGGGCTTCAGCGCGAAGCGCTCGGGCTGAGGCCCGCTACCAGCACAAGTCGCTCAGCCGCTGGCAACGGCTGGCAATCGCCATTGCAGCCTGTTTGACGCACGGTTGCGGCGCACTCATGCGGGGGACCCTCAGCGGCCGACCCCAGCTGGTAGCCCTCGGCCGCGCAGCGATAGACTACCGTCCCTTCAAGGAGACTCTGATGGACACACCAGTTTGTAAGATTTGCGCTTGGGCAGGCGCCACGCTATTGGGTCTTGCCACCTCAACGTGGGCTGCCGACGCACCTGTCGCGGGTGCGCATGCCGACACTCCCGATATTTCCGGTACTTATGAACTTGTGAAGCGTGTTTTGCCGGACGGCAAGGAAATGCGGCCGCCGGCGATTGGAGGCCTATACACCGCTTCCCACGGTCGTCGCAATTTCAATGTCTTCTGGACGGACAAGGACGGCAAGGCGGTGTCCCTGTCCCTAGTCGCTGCATACACGCTGACGAAAGACAGATACTGCGAGAAGCCCACGTTCTGGCTGCAAAACAACCTCGGTACCCCTGGTACCAGCAATGAGGTGCCGGCGGCGGCGAAGGACTGCAGCGCCGTGACGATGAAGGATGGGCACATCACCTTTCAGCCGGCGGGAGAGCCAGTGCTGAGCTTCGACAAGGAGGGCTTGACGGCTACGAATGCCGGGATATTTGTTGACTACTGGAAAAAACTCCACTGAGTCGCTGGCAGCGAAATTGAGTGCCCGCGCGGCCCCGCAAGCCGGGCCGCGAGGGCCGGGGCGGCGATTCTGTCGAGCTGCGCTCTCCGTCAGCAGGCGTACCGGGTCAAATGCAGTCACTGCGATGATCGCCCGGTCAGTTATTCCGTGATGGTGCAATCTGTCCGTTGCAGTGCTGGCCGCCCGGTGCAGCTGACCGCGAGAGCGCGCCGCGCCCTAAGGCCGCACGATACTCCGGGCACCGTGTGCGTCGGTCAAGGTAATCGAGGGCTCGCCGCCGTTCGAATCCACCACGATGTAGGTCGGGTCGACCCCGCCGCCGAGCGTCATGGCTGAACCTTGCTCCGTCGTCGTGATCTTCACGGTCGGCCGCCCGTCGGCCCGGATGAGCCGGAAGAGCACGGTCTCGGGCATGGGCTGCGCGTCCTTCTGGATCGTGCCATCGGCATAGCGTGCCGGCCCGGCCGGCAGGACGTGGATCGAGGCACGGACCCGCCCTTGTGTATCGACGATGTCCAGGCCCTGCGCGCGCAACATGGGCGCCGCCGCACCGGCTTGCCCGGCTACCAGCGGCCGGATCATCGACGCGGCCAGCAGGCTCAGGTTCAGGATCGTAAGGATCATCAGCCAGCGCGTAGTCGCCATGATGCGGCCCTCCGTTCAGCTTTCTCTATCAGCCCTTGAACGCGGAACTCAGCTGACCGTCCGCCCCAGCGCCGCGTGGCGCACGCTCACTTCGGGCAGCGTGCGCGCAAAGCGTTCCGCGAGCCGTTCGGTGATGTAGACCGAGCGATGCTGGCCGCCGGTGCAGCCGACCGCGACGGTGAGGTAGCGGCGCGCGCTGTCGCGGTAGGCGGGAAGGCGGGAGTCCAGGAAAGTCGCGACGTCGGCGATGAATGCGGCCACGCCGGGCTGCTGTTCCAGGAAACGCACCACTGCCGCATCGCGGCCCGTGAGGGGGCGGAGCGTCTTGTCCCAGTAGGGATTGGGCAGCGAGCGCGCATCGAAGACGAAATCGGCGTCGCCGGGAATCCCGTACTTGAAGCCGAAGGATTCGAACAGGAGCGAGAGCCGGTCGGGCGCGTGCGGGTCGGCGCGGCGGTAGATCAGGTCGCGCAAATCGTGCACCCCGAGGCGCGAGGTATCGATCACCTGGTCGGCATAGCTGACGATCGGTTCCAGCAGCCGGCGCTCGCTGGCGATGGCTTCGCGCAGGTTCTCGCCCTGGCGGCTCAAGGGATGGGCGCGGCGGGTCTCGGCGAAGCGGCGCAGCAGCTCCTCCTCGCTGGCCACCAGGAACAGGATCTCGCACTCGATGCCGCTGCGCCTGAGTTCTTCCACCAGCGCAGGCACCAGGGCGATCTCGGCGTCCGTGTTGCGCGCGTCCAGGCCGATGGCCGTGCGCTCGTACACCCTCTCACCGCTCCGCACCGTGTGCGAGATGAAGGCCTTGAGGAGGGCGGCCGGGATGTTGTCGATGCAGTAATAGCCCAGGTCCTCGAGCATGTGCAGCGCCACGCTCTTGCCGGCTCCCGACAGGCCGCTGAGTATGATCAGTCGCATCGGGGTGCATCCGCGCCGCCGGCCACCGCGGCCTTCAGACGCGCGCGCCTTTCTGTGCTTCGGCGGCGTGGTGGTCGGAGATTTTTTCCTTGTGCTTGCGCACACGCCGGTCGAGCTTGTCCGCGAGCGCATCGATCGCCGCGTACATATCGGCGTCTTCGGCCAGTGCATGGATCGTCTCACCGCGCAGATGCAGTGTCGCCTCGGCCCGCTGCTGGAGCTTTTCCACCGTCAGCACGCAGTGCGCGTCGATCACGTGATCGGAATGGCGCACCAGGCGCTCGAGTTTCTTTTCCACGTAGCTGCGCAGCGGGGCACTAATCTCGACATGATGGCCGGTGACGCTCAAATGCATGGGCTACTCCTTAGTCGTTAAACCCTGGTTTGTCGGCATCGCTGTATTCATGGCGGGTGCAGCCGGCGCCGCTCGTTGGAGGGTGCCAGGCCCATGGACTCGCGGTACTTCGCGACCGTGCGGCGCGCGACCGGAATGCCCTCGGCCGACAGCAGTTCGGCGATGCGGCTGTCGCTGAGGGGATCGTGCGGCGCCTCCTCGCGGATCAGCTTCCGGATCTTGGCGCGGATCGCGGTCGAGGAGGTGCCGGCGCCCCCGCCTGCGCCCTCGACATGGCTGGAGAAAAAATAGCGCAGTTCAAACACCCCGCGCGGCGTGTGCATGTATTTGCCGGAGGTGATGCGCGACACCGTCGATTCGTGCATCTCGATGGCGGTGGCGATGTCGCGCAGGATCATCGGCTGCATGAATTCCTCGCCCTGCTCGAGAAAAGCACTCTGCCGTGCGACGATCGAGCGGGCCACCTTCACCAGGGTCTCGTTGCGGATCTCCAGGCTCTTGAGGAGCCAGCGCGCCTCCTGCAGCTGCGTGCGCATGGTGGCGTGCTCGGCGCCGCGCCCCAGCAACTGCGCGTAGCTCTGGTTCACGCGTACGCGCGGCAGCGTGGCGGAATTGATCTCCACCGACCAGCCGCGCGTGGTGCGCCGCACGAACACGTCGGGCACCACATATTCCGGAGCGGCACTGCTGATCACGGAGCCCGGCCGCGGATGACAGGCGCGCACCAGCACCAGCGCCTGCTCGAGCTCCTCGTCGCCGACGTGAAGCGCCGCGCGCAGCAAGGTGAGCTCGCGCCGCGCGACCAGGTCCAGGTGGCGCTGCGCCAGGGTGCGTGCGGTGGCCAGTCCCGGCGTGGCCGGATCGAGCAGCCGCAGCTGCAGCAGCAGGCATTCGCTGACCGTGCGGGCGCCGACGCCGGAGGGATCGAGACCCTGCACGATGGCCAGCACCGCGGCGATCTCCTCCTCGGTGGCCTCGATTTCCGGCCGGAGCGTCGCGGCGATCTCCGCCAGCGAGTCGCCGAGGTAGCCGTCGTCGTTGATCGCGTCGATGATCGCGCGGCCGATGGCCTGTTGGCGGGCGCTGAGACTGGGCAATTCCAGCTGCCACAGCAGGTGCTCGCGCAGGGTCTGGCCGCGCTCGTCGGCGATATCGGGCTGGCGATCGTCGTCGCCTGGGCTCCAGGGGTTCTCCGCGGGCCCGACGCTCTGGTCGTTCCAGCCCCCCTCGATCACCTCGACGTCCGGTTCCGGCGCCGCCGCGGCCGGTTCGCCGCCCATTTCGGTGGTGGCCAGGGGCCGGAAGCTGGCGGTGTCCGTCTCCTCGTCCTGCTCCAGCATGACGTTGGATTCGAGGGCGGCGCGGATGTGCTCCTGCAGCTCGATGGTGGGCAGCTGCAGCAGGCGTATGGCCTGCTGCAGCTGCGGTGTCATCGTCAGCGATTGGCCCAGTCGAAGCTGCAGGGAGGCTTTAAGCAATGATGGGAGGCCTCAAGGGTTCCTGAAGGGCCAGTAGTTCTAAAGCCGGAAACTGTCGCCCAAGTACACCTCACGAACCTGCGGGTTGGCAAGCACTTGTTCTGCAGAACCGGATGCGATTACAGTGCCACGATCGACGATGTAGGCGCGTGCACAGACCCCGAGCGTTTCGCGCACATTATGGTCGGTGATCAGCACGCCGATGCCGCATGCAGCCAGGTCACGGATGATGTGCTGGATGTCGGCCACCGACAGCGGATCGACCCCCGCGAAGGGCTCGTCCAGCAGGATGAAGCTCGGTTCGGCCGCCAGGGCGCGGGCGATTTCCACCCGCCGCCGCTCGCCGCCCGACAGGGACATGCCGAGCGTGTCGCGCACCTCCCCGATGTGCAATTGGCTGAGCAGCTCCTCCAGGCGCCGCTTGCGATCGGCGGCATCGAACTTTGGCACCAGTTCCAGGATGGCCATGATGTTGTCGGCCGTGCTGAGGCGGCGGAACACCGAGGCCTCCTGCGGCAGGTAGCCGAGCCCAAGGCGCGCGCGCTGGTCGATCCCCAGGGGTGTCAGGTCGCGATCGTCAAGGCGGATGGTGCCGCTGTCGGCGGGCACCAGCCCGACGATCATGTAGAACGCGGTCGTCTTGCCCGCGCCGTTCGGGCCCAGCAGGCCGACCACTTCGCCGGTACTGATCTGCAGGGATAGCTCGCGCACCACCTGGCGGGTCTTGTAGCTCTTGCTCAGGCCCGTCGCGCTCAGCGTTCTCACGGCGTGGCGCCCGCCGCACGCGTGCCGGGCTTGCACTTCGGCCGGATGATGCCCTGCACCCGCCCGCTCCCGGTGGCGCCGCCCGGTGCCGCCACGCTGTTCTGCAGCAGGTTGTAGACGATGGTGTCATAACTCAATTCGGTGCAGCCATTGCTGAGCCAGGCATCGCCGGTGAAGCGCACTTCGCCTCCGGCCAGATCGTAGGTGATGGACTGGGCGTGGCCGCGCGCACTGCCGAGGGAAAGATCCTTTGAAGCGCCGGTGTGCTCGATCGCCGGCGCCAGCTGCTCGAAGGTGGCCGGAGCGCCGCTGACCGTCGCGGTGCTGAGCCGGCCGTCGACAAAATGTACGGTCGCGGTATCGGCGGCGAGCTGGCCCTGCGCCAGGCGTACCCGCACCGCGCCGGTGAGCGTCCAGGTGCTGTTGTCAAAGTCCAGTGCCGAGGCTTCGGCGTGATCGGCCTGCAGGCGCATGGGGCTGCCGCCCTGGTAAATGACGAACTGATTCAGCATCACCTTGTCGCGCCGGTATTCGCCACCGCCGCCGACGCACAGGCACAGATCGCCGCCCTTGCAGGCCGGCCAGGTGGCCGGATCGGCCGGATCGCACTGGTGGTTGTCCGTGCTGGCGCCGGTCTCGGCCGGCGCCAGCCTGGCCATCGGCCAGAGCGCGACGGCGGCGATCAGCACGCGGCACGCTGCACGAACGTTCAACGGAGAATGCCTGCAGCGGGAGCGTGGATCATCGGTGGGCGAACTCGCCATAGATCGGTGATGTTAAGTGCAGACGGTCCGTCTTGATATCGGCGTGCATGCCGGCAGCCCACAGACGGTTGCGGCCCCACACCATGGCCACGTCGGACTTGGTGTCGAGCTGCTTGTGCAGCAGATCCGCGTCCAGGCTGTAGGTGCGGATCTGCCACGGCGGCTGGCCGGTCCGCGCCGCAGTGGCCAGCACATTTCCGGTGAGGAAGACCTGTTCATTGGATTGTGCCAGCACGCCGCGCTCGGCTGTCAGGGTCCATTCGGTCTCACCGGCATAGCTGAACTGGGGTGAGGTCAGCTCGACGTCGGCCGCCGGCCACGGTTGCTCGATGCGCTTGGCGACCATGCGAAACTCGGGTTGACCCTCGGCGTTGGTGTCGATCAGTTCCGCGCCGCTGGCCACATAACCGGGCGCGGCGGAGTGGTTGGTCTCGCCATTCTCATTTTCCGCGACGGTGCCCGAGGGCAGGCGCCACAGCCACAGCGTCAGTGCGGCGGCGAAGATCAGCAACAGCCAGACACGGCGCATGGGGGCAGCCTAAGTCACGGCCCGGGCGCGCGCGGCCAGCAGCCCGCCGCAGACCTCGCGGACGGCGCCCGCGCCGCCGCTGAGCCGGGTGCGCCGATGTGCAGCGCGGCGCGCGTCCCGGTGGGCGTCCGCGACCGCGATGGCCAGGCCGACGATTTTCATCAGCGGCACATCCACCGAGTCATCCCCCATGCAGGCGCAGTCGCGAAGCTCTATCCCGAGGCGCGCGGCCAGGGATCGGCCGGCCGCTGCCTTGTCGGCGATGGCCTGCTGGACCTCGCTTATTCCCAGCTCCGCGCAGCGCCGCTCGACGGCGGCGGACTGGCGGCCCGAGATCACGGCGACCTTGATCCCGGCCGCGAGGACGGCCTTGATGCCCGGTCCGTCATGCGCATGAAACAGCTTTTCGGTTTCGCCGGCGGGACCGTAGCGCAGCCGGCCGTCGGTGAGCACGCCGTCGACGTCCAGGCCCAGCAGGCGAATCGCGGCGAGCGGGGTGGGGCGGCGCACCATGCTGCGGGTCCTCGGGCGTCCTAGACCACGCCCGCGCGCATCAGGTCGTGCACGTTGAGCGCGCCGATCAGCCGCTGCTGCTCATCGACCACCAGCAGGGCCGTGACCCGGTGAGTTTCCATCAGGTGCGCGGCGGTGGCGGCCAGCTCGCGCGGGCCGATCGTGCGCGCTCCACGGGTCATCGCCGCTCGCATGGGGGTCGTGTGCACGTCGATGCGCTGATCGAGGGAACGGCGCAGATCGCCATCGGTGTACACGCCCAGGACCCGGTCCTCGGCATCGACGATGGCAGTGAGCCCGAGGCCCTTCGCGCTCATCTCGACCAGGCCCACCGCCAGCAGCGTGTCCGGCGCCACGCGCGGCACCGCCGCGCCGGTGCGCATGAGTTCCTCGACATGCAGCAGGAGCCGTCGTCCCAGGGCACCGCCGGGATGCCGCCTTGCAAAATCCTCCGCCGAAAATCCGCGCGCCTCCAGGACCGCGACCGCCAGGGCGTCGCCCATGGCGAGCGCCGCCGTGGTGCTGGTGGTCGGCGCCAGATTGTGCGGACATGCCTCCTGCCCGACGCTGACGTCCAGCGTGACCTCGGCGGCCTGCGCCAGCGTGGAGTCGGTGCGCCCGGTCAGTGCGATGAGCGGCACGCCGAGCCGCTTCAGATGCGGCAGCAGCAGCAGGATCTCGGCGGTTTCACCCGAATTGGACAGCGCCATCAGCGTGTCCTGCCGTGTGATCATGCCCAGATCGCCGTGGCCGGCTTCCGCCGGGTGCAGGAAGAACGCCGGCGTGCCGGTGCTGGCCAGGGTGGCGGCGATCTTGCCGGCGACATGGCCGGACTTGCCCATGCCCGACACGATGACCCGGCCCGCGCAGGCCAGCAGGATGCGGCAGGCCGCGGCAAAACGGGCGTCGAGCCGGGCATGCAGCGCTTCGATGCCCGCCTGCTCGCTGGCCAGGGTGCGCCGGCCGGTGGCCAGCAAGGCGGCGTCGTCCGGGGGGCTGGCGGTTGGGCTGCGCATTTCGCCCGTCATCATAGCGCGCCGCTGGGGCCGGATTCGCCTCGACCTGCGCCAGCCCGCCGATTCTCTTAAGATGCGCCCCATGCATCCCAGCCTAGTCGCCGAGCTGATTCGTGCCGCGCTCCCGGACGCCGAGGTTACGGTGGAGTCCGATGATCAGACGCATTTCAACGCGCGCGTCGTCAGCGAATCCTTCCAGGGACTGCGCGGCCTGGCCCGCCACCAGCTCATCTATCGTGCCCTGGGCAGCCGCGTGGGCCGCGAGATCCACGCCCTGTCGATCGAGGCGCTGACGCCGCAGGAAATCCTTGCGCGCCGCGCGCCTGCGGGAGGCTGAGCGTGGACAAGCTGCAGATCACCGGTGGCGTGGCGCTGAATGGGGAGACGCGCATCTCGGGGGCCAAGAACGCCACCCTGCCGATTCTGGCGGCGGCGCTCCTGGCCGACGGTCCGGTCACGATCGGCAACGTGCCGCATCTGCACGACGTCACCACGATGATCGAGCTGCTGGCGCGCATGGGGGTGACGGTCACCGTCGACGAGCACATGCGGATCGAGGTCGACGCCGCATCGATCCGTGAATGCTTCGCGCCCTATGAGCTGGTCAAGACCATGCGTGCCTCGATCCTGGTGCTCGGGCCGCTGGTGGCCCGCCACGGGCGCGCCGAAGTGTCGCTCCCGGGCGGCTGCGCGATCGGCGCGCGGCCCGTCAATATCCACGTCGCCGGTCTCCAGGCCATGGGTGCGGACATCCATATCGAGGGCGGTTACATCCGGGCCCGCGCCGATCGCCTGCACGGCGCGCACCTCGTGCTCGACACCGTCACGGTCACGGGCACGGAGAACCTGATGATGGCCGCCTCGCTCGCCGACGGCGAAACGATCATCGAGAATGCCGCCCGCGAACCCGAGGTCGTCGATCTTGCGAATTTCCTGGTCGCGATGGGCGCGCGCATCGAGGGCGCCGGCACCGACAAGATCGTGATCAATGGCGTCAAATCCCTCCACGGCACGGATTACCGGGTATTGCCCGATCGCATCGAGGCGGGCACCTATCTGGTCGCCGCCGCCATCACCGGCGGGCACATCCGCGTGAAGCATGTGCATCCGGCGCACCTCGACGCCGTGCTCGGCAAGCTCACCGAGGCCGGCGCCACCATCAGCACCGGCCCGGACTGGGTGGAGCTGGACATGCACGGGCGGCGCCCGAAGTCCGTCGACGTGCGCACCGCCCCCTACCCGGCGTTTCCAACCGACATGCAGGCGCAGTTCGCCGCGCTCGACACGATCGCCACCGGTGTCGGCACGGTGGTGGAGACCATCTTCGAGAACCGCTTCATGCACATGCTGGAGATGCGCCGCATGGGCGCCGAGATCCGCCTCGAAGGCAATACCGCGATCATTCACGGCGTGGGGCAGCTGACGGCGGCGCCGGTGATGGCCACCGACCTGCGCGCCTCGGCCAGCCTGGTGCTCGCCGGACTGGTGGCGCGGGGCCGTACCGACATTGAGCGTATTTATCACATCGATCGCGGCTATGAGGCGATCGAGGAAAAACTCGCGCAGCTGGGAGCGCAGATCAGGCGCGTGCCGAACTGAACCGGCGCGCCTCGGCCGCGCCCGGCGCTCCTGTGCCCTGCGCTCAGCTCTGACTCGGGCGTTCCAGCACCGCGCAATCCAGTTCCAGCACCCGGGCGCCCCGCTGCAGGCGCAATCTGACGCTGCCGCCGGGCTTGTGGCTCGCGAGCTGCGCCAGCGCCTCCTGGGCGCGCTCCACCGCGTGGCCGTCGATCGCCAGCAGGATGTCACCGGGCCGCAGACCGGCGTTCACCGCGGGGCTGTTGACGATGAGCTGCGTGACGACCACGCCGCCGCGGGGCAGCCGGTACTGTGCCGCCTGATCGTTGGTGAAATCCTCCGCGACGATGCCGCTCCAGCCGCGCACGACGTGGCCGTGATCGAGGATCTCGCGCATCACACCGCGCGCGAGATTCACCGGAATGGCGAAGCCGATGCCCTCGACGCCCGTGGCGTCCATGTTCTTGGCAATCACGGCGGTGTTGATGCCCACCAGCTCACCGTTGGCATCGATCAGTGCGCCGCCGGAATTGCCTTCGTTGATCGCCGCGTCGGTCTGGATGAAATTCTCGAAGGTGGCGACGCCGAGTTCCTTGCGATCGGTGGCGCTGACGATCCCGTGCGTCACGGTCTGCTGCAGCCCGAGCGGATTGCCGATGGCCAGGACCTCATCGCCGACCTGCAGCCGGTCAGAACGCCCCAGCGCCATCACCGGCAGCTTGGCCAGCCGGATCGACAGCAGCGCCAGGTCGGTATCCGGGTCGCGGCCCACCACCCGCGCCTCGGCACTGCGGCCATCGGCCAGTTGCACCTTGATGCTGGTGGCTTCGGCGATCACGTGATTGTTGGTGATGATATGGCCGCCGTCGTCCACGATGACGCCCGAGCCCAGGGCGCGCTGCACGTACTGCTGGTAGCGCGGACCGTATTCGCCAAACAGCTGCTCGAAGGAACTGGGCTGCACCCGCTCGGTGACCACGCGCGCCGTGTAGATATTGACCACGGCCGGGGCCGCCCGGCGCACGGCGGCCGCGAAGGAGCGGGCGACCACGCCGTTCGCGGGCGCTGCGTCCGGCCCGCCGCCGCCGGCGGGCACCGCGGCGCTGGCGGCGGCCAGGGTGGGCGTGCCCTGGGGCGCCGCGGTGGCACGGGTGTGGGCTGGCGCCTGATGCACCAGCAACTCCGGCCTGAACACCACCAGCAGAAAGGCGAGCGCCAGTCCGCCGATGATCGCCCCGGTCAGGAACACCACTCCGAGGCCGAGTTTGCGCAGATTCATGCCGACTCCTCAAGCATAGTCCGCCGCACCCGGGGACCAAGAACGGCGGCCACCCCCGCCGGGCGCCACAACGGGTTGTGTATAATGCGACACTTCCCGAGACAATCGTGAGACCAGCCGAGGTGACCGCCCGCAATGCGGATGCTTCGGCCAGACACGGGCAGCGGAGTGCTGACAGATGACGGATGCCGGAGCCAGTGCCGAGGAGGAAACGGTCGATTACGGTCGCCGCAAGTTCCTGACCACGGCCACCAGCGCGACCGCGGCGGTAGGCGTGGTCTTCGCCGCCAGCCCCTTCGTGGCGAGCTGGCAACCCTCGGAGCGGGCGAGAGCGCTGGGCGCGCCGGTGACGGTCGATTTGAGCAAGCTCGAAGTCGGGCAGATGATCATGCCCGTGTGGCGCAAGCAACCCGTCTACGTGTTCAGGCGCCCGCCGGAACTGGTCGCCAAGCTGGGCGCACACGATAACCGGCTGAAGGATCCGACGTCCGCCGATTCCGAGCAGCCGGCCTACGCCATGAATGAGCGGCGTTCGCGCCGTGCCGATATTGCCGTGCTGATCGGCACCTGCACGCACCTGGGCTGCCTGCCCAAGCAGCGCTTCGAGCCTGGTGATGCGCAGCTGGGCACCGACTGGCCGGGCGGGTTTCTCTGCCCCTGCCACGGCTCGCGCTTCGATCTGGCCGGACGCGTCTTCAACGGCTCGCCGGCGTCGGTCAACCTGCGTGTCCCGCCCTACAGCTTTCCCGACGAGCACACGCTGCTGATCGGGGAAGATGGCGCCGACGCTACGCAGGGAGCGGCGTGATGGCGAGCAACGACGCGGAATACTCGCCCGGGTTCTGGGGCTGGCTCAACAAGCGCCTGCCGGTCGAGAAATTCGTGCGCGAGCAGCTGCTCGAGTACTACGCGCCGAAGAATTTCAACATCTGGTACTTCTTCGGTTCGCTGGCCCTGCTCGTGCTGGTGATGCAGCTGCTCTCCGGCATCTTTCTCACCATGTTCTACAAGGTGGGCGATACCACCTCCTTCGACTCGGTCGAATTCATCATGCGCGAGGTCAACTACGGCTGGCTGCTGCGCTACCTGCACTCCGTGGGCGCCTCGGCCTTCTTCGTGGTGATTTACCTGCACATGTACCGCGCGCTGCTGTACGGCTCCTACAAGGCACCGCGCGAACTGCTGTGGCTGTTCGGCATGTTCATCTACCTGGCGCTCATGGCCGAGGCCTTCATGGGCTACGTGCTGCCCTGGGGCAACATGTCCTACTGGGCCGCGCAGGTGATCATCAACCTGTTCGGCACCATCCCGGCGATCGGCCCGGGGCTGGTGGAGTGGATTCGCGGCGATTACGGCGTCGCGGATGCGACCCTCAATCGGTTCTTCTCCCTGCACGTGGTGGCGATCCCGCTGGTGCTGCTGCTGCTGGTGGTGCTGCACCTGGTGGCGCTGCGCCAGGTCGGTTCGAACAATCCGGACGGCGTCGAGATCAAGGAGCACCGCGGTGCGGACGGCAAGCCCCTCGACGGCATTCCCTTCCACCCCTACTACACCGTCAAGGACGTCGTCGGCATCGGCCTGTTCCTGACCCTGTTCGCCGTGGTCGTGTTCTTCGTGCCGACTCTCGGCAACCTGTTCCTGGAGGAGGCGAACTTCGAGCCGGCCAATCCGCTCTCGACGCCCGATCCGATCGCGCCCGCCTGGTACTTCACTCCTTTCTACGCCATCCTGCGCGCGGTGCCGAACCAGCGCATGGGCGCGCTGCTGCTGCTGATCGCTGTGATGGCCTTCTTCTTCCTGCCGTGGCTGGACCGCTCGCCCGTCAGGTCGATACGCTACCGCGGCTGGTGGTTCCGCGGCTTTCTGGCCGCCTTTACCATTTCCTTCGGTGCGCTGATGTGGCTGGGTCTGAGATCGGCGATCGGGGGCTACGTCACTGCCGCGCGCGTGTTTTCCGTCGGCTATTTCGCCTTTTTTCTGCTGATGCCCTGGTATACGCGCTGGGATCGCGTCAAGCCCGTGCCCGCGCGAGTCAGATTCCATGCATAAGCCCGCCCTGGTAGCCGCAGCGCTCCTCGGCGCCGCGTGGACGCTGAGCGTGGCGGCGCAGGAGCCGGCTACGCCCGCCGCTGAAATCGTGCCGTGGGAAAACTGGCAGGCGGGAAACGAGGTCAGCAACGTCGCCTCGCTCCAGCGCGGCTTCCGCAATTTCATGAATTACTGCGCGGGCTGTCATTCCATGAAGTACGTGCGCTACTCGCGCGTGGCCACTGACCTGAAAATTCCGATCGCCATGCTCAAGGCGGAGCTGTTGCCCGACGGCGCCGCGCCGGCCAAATACATCGAGGCCAGCCTGCAGCCGCAGGATGGGGTGGCCTGGTTCGGCAAGGAGCCGCCCGATCTGTCGCTGATCGCCCGCTCGCGCGGCGTCGACAGGATCTACAGGTTCCTCAAGACCTTCTACCTCGATCCTTCCCGCCCCACGCGCACCAACAATCTGGTGCTGGATGCCGCGGCAATGCCCGCCGTGCTCTCGGATCTCGAGGGGGTGAAGGCGGCGGTGTTCCGGAATGTCCAGGTCACGACCGACGGCCGGACCATGACCGCGAAGAAGTTCGATCATTTCGTCACCGTCGTGCCCGGCCGGATGAGCGGGCCTGAGTTCGATGCTTTCTTGCGCGATACCGTCAATTTTCTCGACTACGCCGGTGAACCGGCGCAGGTCGATCGACGCAGCATCGGCGTGTGGGTGGTACTGTTCCTGCTGGTATTCACCTGGCTCGCCTGGCTGCTAAAGAAGGAATATTGGAAAGACGTCCACTGACGCGGCTGCGGCGAGGCCGTGCTGTCGCAGGAGCGTTCTAGATGGCCAGTCGGCGTGCGGTCATGACGCTTTTTTCCGCGCCGAGCGAGCCGCAGAGCCACCGCGTGCGCATCGTGCTCGCCGAGAAGGCGAACGACATGGACGTCATCAGCGTGGTGCCGGGGCGCTACCCCGAGGACCTGCTCGATCTCAATCCCTACCGGAGCCTGCCGACGCTCGTCGATCGCGACCTGGTGCTCTACGATGCGCGTGTCATCATCGATTACCTGGACGAGCGCTTTCCCCACCCGCCGCTGATGCCCGTCGATCCGGTGCTCCGCGCCCAGTTCCGCCTGGCCATGTATCGCATCGAGCGCGACTGGTACGGGCTGGCCGAACAGATCGAACGGGAGACCGATCGCAAGAACCAGGCGCGGCTCAAGAAGGAACTGCGCGACGCGATGCTGGAGAGTGCCGACCTGTTCAAGATCAAGCCTTATTTTCTCAGCGACGAATTCTCGGTGGTCGACGCCACGATCGCACCGATCCTGTGGCGCATGCGCCGCTACGAGATCGAGCTGCCCCCGCAGGCACAGGCGATGTCGCGCTACGCCGCTGCCGTTCTCGCCCGTCCGACCTTTCGTGCCAGCCTCTCCGACGCGGAACTCGAAATGGGCCTGGCCGGATGAGCGGCGTGACTGAAGCGAGCGCCAACCTTTCGCGCCGGCCCTATCTGCTGCGCGCCATGCACGAATGGATGGGCGATGCCGGCCTGACGCCCCACATCATCGTCGACGCGGGCCGCACGGACGTCGAAGTGCCGAATGCCTACGTCAAGGACGGCAAGATCGTCCTCAACGTGTCGCTCAACGCCACGCAGCGGCTGCAGCTGCTGAACCAGGCCATCGAGTTCGACGCGCGCTTTGCCGGCGTCGTGCATCACGTGCGCGTGCCGATGGCCGCCGTGCTCGGTATCTACGCCCGCGAGACCGGCGAGGGCATGGTGTTCAACGAATCCGGACCCGACGCCCCGCCGCCCGCGGAAGCCGGTGCGCCCGCCGCCCCCGCTGCCCCGCGCACCGACGCCAGGCGAGCCCGGCTTACGGTAGTGAAATAGGGCAGTTCCCGCCCGCCGCGATCCAGCGCTCAGTCCCGGCGTTGAGCGCGGCGCCCAGCCCAGCCCAGCCCAGCCCAGCCCAGCCTGGCCTGGCCCGGGCCGGCAGGAATCACCAGGCGTCAAAGGCTCCGCGCAGCCATTCGATCGGCCCCTCCGTCGCTGCCACGAGCATCGCATCGAATCGTACCGGCAGTTTCTGCAGCGAGGGGTAACGCGCCAGCAGGTGGCGCGTCGCGAGCACGATGCGGCGCTGCTTGGCGGGCGTGATGCTGGCCGCCGCGCCTCCAAAGCGGGGCGATGAGCGCAGACGCACTTCGACGATCACGAGCGTCTGGCCCTCGCGCGCGACGAGATCGAGTTCACCCAGGCGGCAACGATAGTTGCGATGGAGCAGGACCAGCCCGGCTGCCCGCAGCTGTTGCGCGGCGCGCTCCTCGGCATCGCCGCCCAGGCGTTGCCGGTCGATGGTCGCGCTCCGGGTGTTATTCGGCACCACCGCTGAGGGAGGCGGTGCCCAGGAGCTGGGGTTCACCGCTACGCGAGATGCGCGCCCAGGACGGTTCCCGGTGCACGCGCCCGTCCGTGGCGAGGGTCAGATCTCCGGTCAGTCCGGCCACGTGCACGCGCTGCGTATCGCCGCCGGCCGCCGCGATGGCCATGGCGAGCTGGCAGGCGTCGTAGCCGAAGGCGTACAGGCCCGATTGCCAGATCGTGCTGTCGCCGGCGCCGGCCTGCACGGTGGCGCGCACGGTCGCGGCGAGGCCGCTGCCGGGGACGATCCAGGGCATGGCCGGTATGATCACGCCGTCCAGATCCTGGTTCGCGATCCCGCCTTCGGTGGCGTAGGCATCGCTGGTCGAATAGACGGTCGTATCGCCCGCATACTGGAAACGCAGCTGCGGCCGCAGCAGGCGCGCGGATACCGGCTGGCTGGCGACAAAAATAAATTCGAGATCCGCGCGGCCGCGCGGCTCGAACTCCAGCTTCTGTCCCAGCGCCGCTTCGAGATTTTCGCGCCGGGCAATGCTCTGATCGGTCCCCAGCACCTGGCGAATGGGCAGGCCGAAATCATGACCGGCGGGGTCATAGACCGTCTGCGCCAGCAACGTGCCGCCGCCGGCGAGCAGTTCCTGGGTGAAGGCCGCGAGCACGCGGGTGCCCCAGTCGCCCGTCGGGCTCAGGGTAACGCCGCGTTTCTGCCCCGAGGCCAGCAGGCGTCGCGCGATGGCGCGCGCCTCATCTTCCGGCGAGAGCGCAAACTGCTCCATCCCCGCGGGGGCCGCGCGCCCGGCGGTGAGAAAGTTCAGCGCCAGCATCGGCAGGCCGGGCGCCGAGCTGGCGGCGATGTCCACTTCCTGCCGCGTCAGGGGTCCGACGATGAAATCGTTGCCGTCGGCGCGCGCCTGCAGCAGCGCGTCGTTCACGGGCAGCACGCCGGTATCGTAGAGCTGGATGGCGGGGCGCCCTTCGGCGGGCAGCTGCTGCCAGGCGTAGTCGAATCCGGCATGAATCGTGGCGGCGTAGCCGGCGGCCTGGCCGCTCAGGGGCAGCAGCAGCGCCAGCTTGCGCAGGTGCGTCGTGACCGGCAGCGCAGCAGGCAGCGCGGTCGCGAGCAACTCGGTGGCCGGATGTCCGGGGTAGCGCGTGCGCCACTCCAGGGCTTCGGCCGCGCCGCTGATGGCCTCGCCGCCACCGCTGCCGGCCTTGGCGCCCAGATCGAGCCAACCGCGTATGGTCGGGTCCTGGCTCGCCTCCGGTTCCAGCTTCACGCCGTTCTCGCGCGCCGCGCGCAGCAGCGCGAGCAGTTCGCTGCGCAGCTGGCTGCGCCCGGCGTCGTCGCGCGCGAGCCGTTCGGCGTCCATCTCGGCGCGCACCGCGTCGACCGGGCGCGCGGCGGCGAGCGCGATGCGCATGCGGCTGTCGAAATACTGCGGCGCCAGCGCCGTTCCAGCCGGCACGGGGATCACGCTCATCTCCCGCCACGCCTGCTGCGCCTGGCCGTTCGCCAGTTCGATGTCCGCCTCGAGCACGCGCTGCTCGATGCTCTGCACGGGAGTCAGGTTCGCGCTGAGGCCATCCAGCACCCGCAGGGCTTCCCCCGCACGTCCGGCCTGCAGCCAGGCGCGCGCCGCCTGCAGCTGCAGCTGGGCCTGCTCGGCCGGCGGCGCCTTGCGCGCCGCGTTTTCCAGCGCCATGGCCGCGGCCCGCCGCTCGTTGGCCGCCTCGGGGGACGCCGCACCGGGCGCCGCGGGCGGAAAGCTCGCTCGCGGAAAACTGGTGCAGGCCGCCAGAGCCGAGAGGCACAGCAGGGCGCCGATCAATCGGGTGAAGCGGAGCGTGGGCAGACTTGATTGCATCGGTGGCACCGTGCCCGGCAAGCTAGACTCATCGAGGAGTCCGGCAGCGCCGGGGCGTTTCTTGGGGCAAGCGGAGATTATAGTGGCAGCTGCGGGTGGAAGGCTGGAGGTCATAGCGACGCCAATTGGCAACATTGACGATTTAAGTCCACGCGCGCGCACGAGCCTGATGGGCGCTGACCTGGTGTTGGCCGAGGACACGCGGCGCACCGCGACGCTGCTCGGCGCCTGCGGCATCGCGCGCCCGCTGCTCTCGCTGCATGATCACAACGAGAGCAGCCGGGTCGATGCACTCCTCAGGCGGCTCAAAGACGGCGCCGTGCTGGCGCTCGTCAGCGATGCGGGCACGCCCCTGCTCTCGGACCCGGGATTCCTGCTGGTGCGTGCCGCGGCCGCCGCCGGCATCGAAGTGAAAACGATTCCGGGTCCTTCGGCCGTGATCGCGGCGCTGGCGGTGGCCGGATTGCCGACCGACCGCTTCGTCTTCGAGGGTTTCCTGCCCACGCGCGCTGGCGAGCGCAACGCGGCGCTGGCGCGGCTCGCGCGCGAGCCGCGCACGCTGGTGCTGTTCGAGGCACCGCATCGCATCGGCAAGACCCTGGAGCAGCTCGCCAAGGCTTTTGGGAGCGATCGCGCTGCGGTGATCGCCCGCGAACTGACCAAGGTGCACGAGCACGTTTATCGCGGCACGCTCGCCGAACTGCGGCAACGCGCACTGGAAGATGCGGACCTGGCGCGCGGGGAGATCACGCTGCTGATCGGCGGGGCGCCTGAAAAGCAGGCCGGCGATGCGCACCTGCTGGCCAGGATGCTGCCGCTGCTGCTCAGGGATCTGCCGCCGGCGCGGGCCGCGGCCATCGCCTCGCAGTTGAGCGGCGTGCCCCGGCGCGCCGCCTACGAGCAGGCCCTGCAGCTCGCCGGCGGTCGCTGAGGCCAGGGCCCAGGGCGCGAAAGCGCTGCAGAGCAAGGGTGGACCCGAGTATCGTGGCCGTTGGAGAGCCGGCCAGGCAGTCGCTGCCGCTCGCAAGCCTCCCTTCGGGGCGGCAGGCGAGGGGTGGAGGAAAGTCCGGGCTCGGCGGGTCGAGGTGCCAGGTAACGCCTGGGGGGCGTGAGCCCACGGAAAGTGCAACAGAAAGTAAACCGCCGAAGTACCGGAAACGGTGCTGGCAAGGGTGAAACGGTGCGGTAAGAGCGCACCGCGTCGGTGGCAACACTGACGGCTCGGCAAACCCCACCTGGAGCAAGGCCAAATAGGGAAGTCGCGGTGGCAACACCGCAGCGCCAGACCTGCGCGCGCTTCCGGGTAGGCCGCTAGAGGCGCACGGCGACGTGCGTCGCAGAGGAATGACTGTCCACGACAGAACCCGGCTTATCGGCCGGCTCTCCTTCTTCCTCATCTTCATTTGAGCTAATCAGGCCAAGTGGCTGATCAGTAAGAGAACGCTCCTCAAACGTCTCCCTCTGCGGACAATTTCGCGCGTAAGTCTTTGTGAAACTGGGGAAAAACCCAGGCCAGAAGCATTGACATGAGCGTGCCGCGATTTCTATAGTGGCGGCAAGTGGGAAAAAGTGGGAGCAGATGGGCGTCCTTCGCCTGTCGAAGACATGTTTCGGGGTGCGACCAAGCTCACGGTGGATGACAAAGGACGGGTGGTCATGCCCACGCGTCACCGCGAACGGCTGCGCGAGCAATGCGGCGGGCAGCTCGTCATCACCGTCGATCGCGACCAGTGCCTGCTCATCTACCCGCTGCCCGAATGGGAACAGATCGAGCGCAAGCTCATGGCGCTGCCGACCCTGCAGCCGCAGGCGCGCCGCCTGCAGCGCCTGATGGTCGGTCACGCCACCGATCTGGAGCTCGACGCCCACGGGCGCCTGCTCCTGCCACCGGAGCTGCGCGAATTCGCGGGACTGCATCGCCACGCGATGCTGATCGGACAGGGCGGGCGCTTCGAGTTGTGGGACGAGGCACGCTGGATGGAGCGGCGCGATGTCTGGCTCAAGAGCGATGAGGCGAGCGGGACGCTGTCGGCGGATCTGGATTCGCTATCCCTCTAGGACCGGACCAATAGATGCGTCAGGGTGGGGAGTTTGGATGAGCACAAAGCGGTGCTTGTCGACGCGGTGCTTGCAGCTCTTGCCGTGCGCCCCGCCGGTCATTACGTTGACGCCACCTTCGGGCGCGGCGGTCACAGTGCCGCCGTCCTCGGCGCACTCGGGCCCGCGGGGCGCCTCGTCGCCATCGATCGCGACGCGGAGGCGATCGCGGCCGGCCAGGCGCGCTTCGCATCGGAGCCGCGGCTTGCGCTTGTGCATGGAGCCTTTGGCGAGCTGGCGGCGCTGCTGCGCCAGGCGCAGCCGCAAGTCCCCCTGTACGACGGCATCCTCATCGACTGCGGGGTTTCCTCGCCGCAGCTCGATCGCGCCGAGCGCGGCTTCAGTTTTCAGCAGGACGGGCCGCTCGACATGCGCATGGATGCGCATAGCGGCGCACCCGTCAGCGAGTGGCTCGCAGTCGCCTCGTTCGAGGAAATGCGCCACGTGATCGCCACCCTCGGCGAGGAACGCTACGCGCGGCGCATCGCCGCGGCGATCTGCAGCGCGCGGGCCGTGGCGCCGCTGGCGCGCACGCTGCAGCTGGCGCAGCTCATCGAACGCACGGTGCCGGTGCGCGAGCCGGGCAAACACGCCGCGACCCGCACTTTCCAGGCGCTGCGCATGTGGGTCAACGACGAACTCGGGCAGCTGCGCCGGGCACTGGCGCAGGCCGCGGCGCTGCTCGCCGGCGGGGGCCGGCTCGCGGTGATCAGCTTTCATTCGCTCGAAGACGGGGTGGTGCGCGATTTTCTGCGCGCTGCCTCCAGCCTCGAACCGGCACTCGCCCGCCTGCCCTCGCTCCCGCCGGCCCTGGCGCCACCCTTCAAGCTGGTCGGCCGCAAGCTCCGCGCTGCAGCGGCGGAAGTGGCGGCAAACCCGCGGGCCCGCAGCGCACTGCTGCGCGTGGCCGAACGAGTCCGCGCGGGGGACGCATGAAGCCGCTCCCGCGCGCCACAGTCTGGATCGGCTTGCCGCTGCTGTGGCTGGCGGTGCTCGCCTCGGCCACCGGCGCGATCTACTGCAAGCATCGGGCACGCGAGCTGTTCGTGGACCTCGAGCGCCTCAACAGCGGGCGGGATGAGCTCGAGGCCGAATGGGGCCGGATGCAGATCGAGCAGAGTTACTGGTCAACCTATGCCTACGTGGAAAACGTCGCCAGCACGCGCCTGCATATGCGCATTCCCGCCTCCAAAGACATCAAGATGCCGACGCCATGAACCGCGCCAGCTCCGCGCGGCCCAGCTCGTTTCGCCTCCGGCTCGTCGTCCTGTTCGGCCTGCTGCTGGCGGCCGGCGTGGGGCTCGCGGGCCGTGCGGTGCAGCTGCAGCTGCTGCAGCACCGCTTCCTGGCCAGTGAGGGCGCGGCGCGTTTCACGCGCGTGGCCGCCATCAGCGCGCATCGCGGCACCATCACCGATCGCTACGGCGAGCCGCTGGCGGTGAGTACGCCGGTCGATTCCGTCTGGGCCAATCCGCAGGATCTGGCCGGCAACACCGAGCCGCTGCAGCGCCTGGCGCGCGCCATGCACGCCGATCCGCAGGAGCTGGTGCGCCGCGTCAGCACCGGGCTGGACCGCGAATTCCTCTATCTGGGGCGCGGGCTGCAGCCCGCCGACGCCCGCAAGGTGCGGGAACTGAACATCAGCGGCGTGAATCTCAGTCGTGAGTACCGCCGTTATTACCCGGCCGCCGAGGTGACGGGCCATCTGCTGGGCTTCACCGACGTCGACGACACCGGGCAGGAGGGTGCGGAGCTGGCCTACGATCACTGGCTGGGCGGTGAGGACGGCGTCAAGCGCGTCATCCAGGACAGCGACGGCAACAAGGTCGAGGACATCGAGAGCATCCGCGCCGTGCGCCCCGGGCGCGAGCTGCACTTGAGCATCGACCTGCGCCTGCAGTACCTGGCCTATCGCGAGCTCAAGGCCGCCATTCGCGACAATCGCGCGAGCTCCGGTTCGGCCGTGATCCTCGATGTACGGAGCGGTGAAGTGCTGGCGATGGTCGACCAGCCGGCCTACAACCCGAACGATCGCAGCCAGCTCAGTCCCGCCGCCTACCGCAACCGCGCGGCCACCGATCTGTTCGAGCCGGGCTCGAGCATCAAGCCCTTCTTTGTCGCCGCGGGCCTGGCTTCAGGCCGCTTCGAGGCCAACAGCATCATCGACACCAATCCGGGCTGGGTGCAGGTCGGCACGTCGTTCATCCAGGACGAGCACGTACTCGGCCCCATCTCGCTGGCGACGGTGCTGGCGAAATCATCCAACGTCGGCATGGCGCGCCTGGCCCTCGCACTCGAACCGAAGCAGATCTGGACCACGCTCAACGGCTTCGGGTTCGGGCAGGTGACGGCCAGCGGATTTCCGGGCGAGTCGGCCGGGCAGCTCTCGAACTACTCGCACTGGCGCAGCGTGCTCATTGGTTCGATGTCGCACGGCTACGGCCTGTCGGTCACGACGCTCCAGCTCGCACAGGGCTATGCAACGCTGGGCTCGCTGGGAGTGCGCCGGCCGGTCTCGCTCCTGCGCGTCGACGAACCGGTGCCGGGCGAGCGCGTGCTGGAGGGCAGCGTGTGCGTGGCGCTGCTCCATCTGCTTGAATCCGTGGTCACGATGGCGGGCGCTACGGGCCAGCTGGCGGCGATCCCGGGCTACCGCGTCGCCGGCAAGACGGGCACGGCGTGGAAGGCGGAGGGCGGCGGCTACTCGAAGAACCGCTACGTCGCCGTGTTCGGTGGCGTCGCGCCGGTGAGCAATCCGCGGCTTGCGGCGGTGGTCTTCATCGATGAGCCGACCGCCGGCAAGTACCACGGTGGCGATGTGGCGGCACCCGTGTTTGCCGCCATCCTCGGCGGGGCCCTGCGACTCATGGGCATTCCTCCCGATGATCTGGCCACGGGCCCCGGGGGAGGGTCCAATGGCGGCAGTTCGGCGCCCCCGGCCGCGCAGGTGGCACTGCGATGAACGGGGCGAACGGTGAACAATGGCGGCCACTCAAGGCGCTGCTCGGCGGCGGCATTGAAGTGCCCGCCGACGTCGAGGTGTCCGACCTGACGATCGACAGCCGCGAGGTGCGCCCGGGCGCGGCCTTTCTCGCCTGCCGCGGGCGCACGCGGCACGGTCTGGATTTCGCAGCGGAGGCGGTGGCCGCGGGGGCGCGTGCCGTGCTGTGGGAACCGGGCCTCGGCGCCAGCGCGCCGCGCTTCGATCCGCCGGTGCTGGTCGTCGCGGTCCCTGCCTTGAGCGCGCAGGCCGGCTTCATCGCCGACCGCTTTTTCGGCGCGCCGTCCGCGCGGCTCCTGATTACCGGCATCACCGGCACCAATGGCAAGACCACCTGCGCCTGGCTGCTGGCCAGCGCCGTCAGCGCGCTGGGACGCCCCTGCGCCTACCTGGGCACGCTCGGCAGCGGTCTGCCCGGCCAGATACGGCCGGGCCTGCACACCACGCCCGACGCGGTAACGCTGCAGCGCCAGCTCGCGCAGCTGCGTGACGCCGGTGCACAGGCCGTGGCCATGGAGGTGTCTTCGCACGCGCTCGACCAGCAGCGTTGCGCCGGAGTGCGCTTCCAGGTCGCCGCCTTCACCAACCTGAGCCGCGAGCACCTGGACTACCACGGCGACATGCAGGCCTACGGCGCCGCCAAGAGCGCACTGTTCGACTGGCCCACCCTCGCGGTGCGCGTGCTCAACATCGATGACCCCCTGGGCGCGACGCTGGCCACCCGATCGGCGCCGGGTGAAGGGCTGGTATTGACGGCCCGGCGCTCCGATCCGGCGCAGCTCCTGCCCGGGGCGCGCTTCGTGCGTGCGCTGCGCAGTGCGCCGGAGCCGCGTGGGCTGTGCATCGAACTGCAAACCAGCTGGGGCGATGCCATGCTGCGCAGCGAGCTGCTGGGCGAGTTCAACGCCGACAACCTGCTCATCGTGCTGGGCGTGCTGCTCGCCACCGGTAGCACGCTGCAGCAGGCCTGCGGGGCGCTGGCCGAATGCCGCGCGCCGCCCGGTCGCATGCAGCTGGCCGGCGGGAGCGGTCTGCCCCTGGCGATCGTCGACTACGCGCACACGCCCGACGCGCTCGATAAAGCCCTGCGCGCCGCGCGCGCGCACTGCGCCGGCAAGCTGATCTGTGTATTCGGTTGCGGTGGGGAGCGCGATCGCGGCAAGCGCGCCGAGATGGGGCGGGTGGTCGAGTCGCTGGCCGACCTGCTGTACATCACGGACGATAATCCGCGCGGCGAGGACCCGCAACGCATCGTCGCCGAGATCCTCACCGGTCTGCGCGCGCCGGGGCGCGCCACGGTGCAGCACGATCGCGCCGCGGCGATCGCCGCGGCGCTCGCCGCGGCGCAGCCGGGCGATGTCGTGCTGGTGGCGGGCAAGGGCCACGAGGACTACCAGCTCGTCGGCACCGAGCGGCGTGCCTTCAGCGATCTGGCGCAGGTGCGAGCGGCGCTCGGTGTGCGGAGCGCGGCATGAAGCGCACGCTGGCCGTCTTTGCCGCCTGTTGCGGCGGGCGTCTCGAGGGGGCGGACGCCACCTTCGCCGGGGTGGTGATCGACTCGCGCCGCCTCAGCCCCGGCGATCTGTTCGCGGCGCTTCCCGGCACACGCACCGACGGGCACGAATTCATCGCCGCCGCTGCTGCGGCGGGAGCCGCGGGCGCGATCGTCAGCCGGCCGGTGGGCACTGCCGTGCCGAAGATCGTCGTGGCGGACGTGGCCCAGGCGCTGAGCGCTGCGGGCAGTGCCTGGCGCGCGGAATTTCGCGGCCCGCTCCTGGCCGTCGCCGGCAGCAACGGCAAGACCACGACCAAGGAAATGCTGGCCGCGATCCTGGCTCTGCGCGGTGAATGCCTGGCCACGCGCGGCAACCTCAACAACCAGCTCGGCGTGCCGCTGACGCTGCTGCGCCTGCGCGAGATCCACCGCAGCGCCGTCATCGAGTTGGGCGCCAATCGCGCCGGCGAAGTCGCGGAATTGACGGCGCTGGCCCGCCCGGACATCGGCCTGATCACCAATGCGGGAGCGGAGCACCTGGAGGGATTCGGGGATCTGGACGGCGTGGCGCGTGCCGAGGGCGAACTCGTCGCCGGACTCAGCGCAGAGGGCGTGGCGATCATCAACGCCGATGACCCCTATGCGCCGCTGTGGCGTGGCATGACGCGGGCCCGGATCCTGAGCTTCGGATTCCAGCCTGGGGCGGACGTGCGCGCGAGCGAGCTGCGCCTCGATGCCGGCGCCGAAGGCTTCATCACGCGTTTTACCCTGCACGCATACGGTGGTGCGGTGCCCGTGGCCCTCGCCCTGGCCGGGCGCCACAACGTCTACAACGCCCTGGCCGCGGCGGCCGCGGCGCAGGCCGCAGGCGCGACGCTGGCGCAGCTCGCCACGGGGCTGGGCAGCGTGCGGGCGGTGGAGGGACGATTGCAGTTCAAGCCGGCGGCACAGGGCGCGTGGCTGATCGACGATTCCTACAACGCCAATCCCAGCTCGGCGCGCGCCGCGCTCGAGGTGCTGGCCGAATTGCCGGGACGGCGCTGGCTGGTCCTGGGTGACATGGCGGAGCTCGGCGCGCATGCGGAAGCGAGCCATCGCGAACTCGGCACGCTGGCGCGCGAGTGCGGCGTCGAACGGCTCTACAGCTACGGGGCGCTCGCCGCGCTGGCCGCCGACAGCTTCGGCGCAGGCGCCGAACGTCACGATGACATCGACGCGCTGGTGCGCTCCGTGGGCGGCGCACTGCAGGCCGAGGTGCGGCTGCTGGTCAAGGGCTCACGCGTCAACCGACTCGAGCGCGTGGTCGCCGCGCTCACAGGCGCGGGTCCCGCGCGCCGGGTGGTCTGAATGCTGTACTGGGCGGCCAAGCACCTGGCGACGCATGTCTCGCTGTTCAACGTCTTTTCCTACCTGACGCTGCGCTCGATCCTGGCGACGATGTCCTCGCTGGCGATCGCGCTCCTGGTCGGCCCGTACATGATCGCGCGCCTCTCGCGCTACCAGATCGGCCAGGTGGTGAGAACGGACGGTCCGCAATCGCACCTGCCCAAGGCGGGTACGCCGACGATGGGCGGGCTGCTGCTGATCGTGGCGGTCGCGGTGACCACGGTGCTGTGGGCCGATCTGGCCAACCGCTTCATATGGATCGTGCTCGGCGTGACCTTGAGCTTCGGCCTCATTGGCTTCTACGACGATTATCTGAAACTCGTGGTGGGCAACTCACGCGGCCTGGTGGCACGCTGGAAATATTTCTGGCAGTCGGTGGTGGGCATCGCGGCGGCCTTCCTGCTGTTCCGCCTGGCGCATACGGCGGCCGTGACGGCTTTTCACGTGCCCTTCTTCAAGACCGTGGCCCTGCCGCTGGGCGCGGCGGGTTTCGTGATCCTCGGCTACCTGATGATCGTCGGCATGAGCAATGCCGTGAACCTCACCGACGGCCTGGACGGCCTGGCGATCGGTCCGGCGGCGATGGTGGCCGGTGCCCTGGCGATCATCGCCTACCTGAGCGGCAACATGGTCTTTGCCAACTACCTGCAGATTCCCGCGGTCCCGGGGGCCGGTGAACTGGCGGTGCTGTGCGGCTCCATCGTCGGCGCGGGCCTGGGCTTTCTCTGGTTCAACTCCTACCCCGCGCAGGTGTTCATGGGCGACATCGGCGCGCTCGCCCTCGGTGCCGCGCTCGGCTGCGTCGGCTTCATCGTGCGCCAGGAAATCGTCACGCTGGTGATGGGCGGCATATTCGTGCTCGAGACCGCCTCGGTGATCCTGCAGGTCGCCTCCTTCAAGCTGACCGGCAAGCGCCTGTTCCGCATGGCGCCGATTCATCACCACTTCGAGCTCAAGGGCTGGGCCGAGCCCAAGGTGATCGTGCGTTTCTGGATCATCAGCGTCCTGCTGGTGCTCGCCGGCCTGGCGACGCTGAAACTGCGATGAGCAACGCCGTCACGGTCGCGCCCCACACGGTCGTCGTCGGCCTCGGCAAGACCGGGCTGTCGGTCGTGCGCCACCTGCGCGCGCGCGGGCGGACGGTCGCCGTGCTCGACACCCGCGTGGCGCCGCCCGCGCTGGCGGCGCTGCGCAATGAGGCACCCGAGGTCGCCGTCCACACCGGCGGGCTGGACCCGCAGTGGCTGGACGGTGCCGTGGACGTCGTGATTTCTCCGGGCATGGCCCCGCGCGGCGAATTCTTCGACGCGGCGCGCGCGCGCGGAATGTCCCTCATCGGGGACATCGAGCTGTTCGCGCGCGCGGCCGGCGCGCCGGTGGTGGGCATCACCGGCACCAACGGCAAGAGCACGGTCACGAGCCTGCTGGGCCGCATGGCGCAGCGGGCCGGGCGCCGCGCCCGGGTGGGGGGGAACCTGGGCGAGCCCGCGCTCGAGCTGCTCGACCCGGCGGCGGAACTCTATGTGCTGGAGCTGTCGAGCTACCAGCTCGATACGACCGAATCGCTGACGCTGCAGGCGGCCACGGTGCTCAACGTGACGCCCGATCACCTCGATCGCTACCACTCGGTCGCCGACTATGCGGCCTCGAAGGCGCGGATCTTTCGCCGCTGCGCTACCGCGGTGCTCAACGCCGACGATCCTCTGGTCGCGGGCATGGCGAGCCTGGCGCGCCGCCGCCTGCGCTTCTCGCTCGATGCCGCCAGCGGCGCGGACTACACCCTGCAGGTGCACGGCGGTGCGCAGTGGCTCACGCGCGGCGCCGAGCGGCTGCTGGGCTTAAGCGAGCTCAAGCTCAGCGGCCGGCACAATGCGGCCAATGCGCTGGCGGCTCTCGCACTGGGCGAAGCGCTCGAACTGCCGCGCGCGGCGCTGCTCGCCGAGCTGCGCGAGTTCCCCGGTCTGCCCCACCGCACCGCCTGGGTGGCGGACATCGCCGGCGTCCGCTACATCGATGATTCCAAGGGCACCAACGTCGGTGCGACCCTGGCGGCAGTATCCGGGCTCCCCGGCCCGCTGGTGCTGATCGCCGGCGGCGATGGCAAGGGGCAGGATTTCCGTCCGCTGGGCGCAGCGCTGCGCGGCAAGGTGCGCCGGGCGGTGCTGATCGGCCGCGATGCGCGCTCGCTCGGCGCCGCGCTCGACGGTGCCTGCGAGATCGAATACGGCGCGACGCTCGAAGCGGCGGTGCGCGCCGCCGCGGCCTGCGCACGCCCCGGCGACACGGTGCTGCTCTCACCGGCCTGCGCCAGCCTCGACATGTTCCGCGACTATGCGCAGCGTGGCGAAGTCTTCGCGGCCGCGGTGCGGGGGCTGGCGGCATGAACGCGATCGCCGCAGCCGTCAATCGCGCGCCGGAACGCCACCGCCTGCTGCGCCTGGATGCAACCATGCTGCTGCTGGTCGCCGCGATCGTGCTGCTGGGCCTCGTCATGGTGACCTCCGCCTCGATCACGGCCGCGGCGCGCGAGAGCGGCGATCCCTTGGCCTACCTGGAGCGTCAGCTGCTGCTGGTGGCCGCCGGACTGGCGCTCGCGGCGCTGATCTTTGCCGTACCGATCGCGCTCATCGAACGCTGCGCGCTGCCGCTGCTGATCGTCGCCGGAGTGCTGCTGCTGCTGGTGCTCGTCCCCGGCCTCGGCCACGTGGTCAAGGGCGGCCGGCGCTGGCTGCGCCTGCCCGGAATCAACTTCCAGGTCTCCGAAGCCGCGCGCGTGCTGGCGCTGGTGTACATCGCGCACTATTGCGTGCGTTTCGAGACCGCCCTGCGCAGCAGCTGCGGCGGATTGCTGCGCCCGCTCCTGCTGCTGGCCCTGCTCGGAGCGCTGCTGCTCGCCGAGCCGGATCTGGGGGCCGCTGCGGTCCTGTTCATCACGGGCTTCGGCCTGCTGTTTCTCGCCGGTGCGCGCCTGCGCTGGGTCATCACCGCGGTGCTGGGTTCCACTGCCTTGCTCTCGCTGCTGGTGATGTTTTCCGACTACCGGATGCGGCGCGTCACCGGCTTTCTCGATCCCTGGGCCGATCCCTACAACACGGGCTTCCAGCTCACGCAGTCCCTGATTGCCATCGGACGCGGCGAGTGGTTCGGCGTGGGCCTGGGCGCCAGCGTGCAGAAGCTGTTCTACCTGCCCGAGGCCCATAACGACTTTCTGTTCGCCGTACTGGCCGAGGAGCTGGGGCTCGTCGGCGTGGTGCTGACGCTGGGACTGTTCCTGGCGCTGGCCTGGCGCGTGTTCGCGCTGGCGCGCCGCGCCAATGACGCCGGGATGAAATTCCACTCCTATCTCGCCTCCGGCTTCGGGCTGTGGCTGCTGGTGCAGGCCTTCGTGAACATCGGCGTGAACATGGGGGTGCTGCCGACCAAGGGCCTGACGCTGCCGTTCATGAGTTATGGACGCAGCAGCATGATCGTCGCGCTGGCCTGGCTCGGCCTGGTGCTGCGCGTCCATCACGAGGTCGCCGGCGGCGCGCGCGCCGCGGCGCGCGGGCGGCTGGCATGAGCGCCCGCGTGGTCCTGATCATGGCGGGCGGCACGGGCGGTCACGTCTATCCCGCCCTCGCGCTGGCGCGGGAACTGCGCGCGCGTTCCTGGCAGGTGATCTGGCTGGGCACGCGGCGCGGCCTGGAGGCGCGCGTGGTGCCGGCCGAGCAGATTCCCATCGAGTGGCTTAGGCTAGGCGGCCTGAGGGGCAAAGGCTGGCTGACCTGGCTGGCCGCGCCGCTGAAACTGGCGCGGGCGCTCTACGCGGCGCTGGGCGTGATGCGCCGCCACCGGCCCGCGGTGGTCGTCGGCATGGGCGGCTTCGTTTCCGGACCCGGCGGCGTGGCGGCGTGGCTGATGCGGCGCCCGCTGCTGATCCACGAGCAGAACGCGATCGCCGGCCTGACCAATCGCTGCCTCGCCCGGCTCTCGCGCGAAGTGTACGCCGCCTTCCCCGACGCCTTCGGCGATGGCGTGGTCACGCACGTGATCGGCAATCCGGTGCGCAGCGAGATCGCCGCGCTCCCGCCGCCGGCGCAGCGCTTCGCGCAGCGCGGCGGTCCGATCCGCATCCTGGTGTTCGGCGGGAGCCTGGGCGCCGCGCGCCTCAACGCCGTCCTGCCGCACGCGCTGGCGCGCCTCGCCGGCCGGGTCGAGATCGACGTGCGCCATCAGTCGGGTGAACGCTGGATCGAGAGCGCGCGCCGCGCCTATCGTGAGGCGGGCGTGGCCGCACGCGTCACGCCCTACATCGAGGACATGGCGGAGAGCTACGGCTGGGCCGATCTGGTGATCTGCCGCGCCGGTGCGCTGACCGTGTCGGAGCTGGCCGCCGCGGGCGTCGGGGCCATCCTGGTGCCGCTGCCCATCGCCGTGGACGATCACCAGACGCACAACGCGCGCTTCCTGGTCAGTGAAGGCGCGGCGCTGCTGATCAGCGATCGCGAGCTGACGGCCGAGCGGCTGGCCGCCGAGCTGCTGAAGCTGTGCGCCGGCCGCGGCCGGCTCATCGCCATGGCCGAGCGCGCACGGCTCCTGGCGCGCACCACGGCCGCCGCCGAGCTGGCCGATGCCTGCGCGCAGATCGCGGGAGCCGCGGCATGACCCAGCGCATGCGCCGCATCCACACCATCCACTTTGTCGGCATCGGCGGCAGCGGCATGAGCGGGATCGCCGAGGTGCTGCTGAACCTGGGCTACAAGGTGCAGGGCTCGGATCTCAAGGCCAGTGCGGTGACCGAGCACCTCGCGCAGCTCGGCGCGCGCATTGCGCTCGGACATCGCGCCTCCAATGCCGACGGGGCCGATGTGGTCGTGACCTCCACGGCCGTTGCCCGCGACAACCCGGAGGTGCAGGCGGCGCTCGCGCGCCGCGTGCCGGTCGTGCCGCGCGCCGAAATGCTCGGCGAGCTGATGCGCTTTCGCCAGTCGATCGCGGTGGCCGGCACGCACGGCAAGACGACCACCACCAGCCTGGTCGCCAGCGTCCTGGCCGAAGGCGGGGAGGACCCGACCTTCGTGATCGGCGGAAGGCTCAAGAGCGCCGGCAGCAACGCCCGGCTCGGCGCCGGACGGTATCTGGTGGCCGAAGCGGACGAGAGCGATGCCTCCTTCCTGCACCTGCAGCCGATGATCGCGATCGTCACCAACATCGACAACGATCATCTCGGCACGCACGGCGGCGATTTCGCGCGGCTGTGCGACAGCTTCGTGAGCTTCCTGCACAACCTGCCCTTCCACGGCCTCGCGGTGCTCTGCCACGATGACGAGCAGGTGCAGGGCATCATCCCGCGGGTGGGTCGGCCGATCGTCACCTACGGTCTGCACGCCGACGCCGACGTGCGGGCCATCAACATCCGGCGCGAGCTCTCGCGCACGGCCTTCGATGTGGTGCGGCGCGGGCATGGCGGCGCGCTGGCGGTGACGCTGAACATGGCCGGGCTCCACAACGTGCGCAACGCGCTGGCGGCGATCGCCGTCACGACGGAGCTGGAGATCAGCGACGAGGCGATCGTGCGCGCGCTGGACGGATTCCAGGGGATCGAGCGGCGCATGCAGCTCATCGCCGAAGTCACGACGCGCTCGGGCAACATCACCATCGTCGATGACTACGGGCATCACCCGACCGAGATCGCCGCGACGCTCGATGCCCTGCGCCAGGCCTGGCCGGGACGGCGCCTGGTGCTGGCCTTCCAGCCGCATCGCTATACCCGCACGCGGGACCTGCTGGACGACTTCGCCACCGTGCTGTCCGGTGTCGACGTGCTGCTGGTCACCGAGGTCTACGCCGCCGGGGAGGCGCCGATCAAGGGCGCGGACGGGCGGGCGATCTGCCGGGCGATCCGCAGCCGCGGCAAGCTCGAGCCGGTTTTCGTCGCCCGCGCCGAGAACATCGCCAATGCCCTGCGCGATCTGCTGCGCGACGGCGATGTGGTGGTCACCATGGGCGCCGGGCATATCGGCAGCATCGCGCACCAGCTGCCCGCGAAGCTGGCCGCCCCGCGTATCGCGGAGCGTCGCTCATGAACGTCGGGCTCGCCCCGGACATCCAGTCACGCATACGGCGCGAGGAGCCGATGTCCAAGCACACCTCCTGGCGTGTCGGGGGCCCGGCCGATATTTTCTTTACGCCGCGCGACCGCGATGAGCTCGGCGTCTTCCTGCGCACGCTGCCGCCGGCGACACCGCTCCTGTGGGTGGGCCTGGGGAGCAATCTGCTGGTACGGGACGGTGGCATCCGGGGCGCCGTCGTCTGCACCCACGGCGCCTTCACGCGCCTGGAGCGGCGCGGGCAGCTGCGCGTGTACTGCGAGTCGGGCGTGCCCTGTGCGCGCCTGACGCGCCAGTGCGCCAACTGGGGGCTGGGACAGGCCGAGTTCTTCGCCGGGATTCCCGGCACCCTGGGCGGCGCGCTGGCGATGAACGCCGGCGCCTTCGGCGGGGAGACCTGGCGGCAGGTGCGCAGCGTCGAGGTGATCGCGCGCGACGGCAGCCTGCGCGTCCGTGCGGCGGATGAATACCAGGTGGGCTATCGGCAGGTGGGTGCGCCCGCCAACGATGAATGGTTCCTGGCGGCGGAACTGGAGTTTGCGCCGCGCGATGCCGCCGCCGCCGGTGCGGTGCGCGAGCTCGCACAGCGCCGCAAGCTGACGCAGCCGCTCGGTCAGTGGAGCTGCGGATCGGTGTTCACCAATCCGCCGGGCGATCATGCCGCGCGCCTCATCGAGACCGCCGGCCTCAAGGGAGCGCGCCTCGGCGGGGCCGTGGTCGCGGAGAAGCACGCCAACTTCATCCTCAACGAAGGCCACGCCACGGCGGCGGACATCGAAGCGCTCATCAACCAGGTGCGCGACACCGTGCAACGCGTGCACGGCGTCGTGCTGGTGCCGGAAGTGCGCATCGTCGGGGAGGCACCCTGATGCGCCTCAGGTATGAGCGCAGCGCCTTCCACCGTGTGAGCGCCGCGGCTGAGTTCGGCCGCGTGGCGGTGCTCCTGGGCGGCAGCTCCGCCGAACGCGAGATCTCGCTCCTGAGCGGTGCGGCGGTGCTCGCGGCCCTCAGGCGCCGCGGCGTCGACGCCCACGGCTTCGATCCGGCCGAGCGCGAGCGATCGGCATGGACAAGCTCCGTACCAAGCGGCTGGTGCGCGCGAGCGCCGTGCCGACCCCGGACTTCGTGGTGCTGCGGCAAAGCGCGGATCTCGAGCAGGCGCTCGCCCGGCTGGGGCTGCCCCTGATCGTCAAGCCCGCCTCGCAGGGCTCGAGCGTCGGGATGACGCGCGTCGAGCAGGCCGCCGAGCTACCCGCCGCCTGGCGCGCCGCCACGCAGTTCGAGCCGGTGGCCTTCGCCGAACCCTGGATCACGGGAGGCGAGTACACCGTGGGGATCCTGCAGGGTGAGGCGCTGCCGTCGATCCGCATCGAGACGCCGCGGGCGTTCTACGACTACGAGGCGAAGTACCTGCGCAATGACACGCGCTACTTCTGTCCTGCCGGACTCCGTCCCCAGGCCGAACAGCAGCTGTCGGAACTGGCGCTCGCCGCCTTCGAGGCCTGCGGAGCGGAGGGCTGGGGCCGCGCCGATTTCATGATGGACCAGGGGGGCCAGCCCCTGCTGCTCGAGATCAACACCGTGCCGGGCATGACCGATCACAGCCTGGTGCCGATGGCGGCCCGCACGGCCGGCATCGACTTCGAGGAGCTGGCCTGGCGCGTGCTGGAGACCAGCCTGGTGCGCACGCCATGCTGAACCGCCGTCGCAGTAACCGGCGCCGCGGCGGTGGTCTCGAGCGCTGGCAGCTGCCCGCCCTGCCGTGGCGCCGGCTCGCGCTCATCGGTGCCGGCACGCTGGCGATGCTGGCCGCTGCAGCGCCGCTCCTGCTGCTGGGCAACCAGCCGATCGAGCACATCCAGGTGGACGGTCAATTCCAGCACCTCACGGCCCTCGATGTGGAGCGCGCCGTGCGCGAGCAGCTCCACGGCGCAGGGCTGCTGAGCGTGCGACTGGACGACGTGCGCCGCTCGCTCCGACTGCTGCCCTGGGTCGAATCGGCGACCGTGCAGCGCAGCTGGCCGCGCAGCCTGCTGGTGCGCGTCACCGAGCAGCAGGCGGTCGCGCGCTGGAACGACGCCGATCTCGTCAACGCGCGTGGCGATCGCTTCGCCAGCGGTGCGCACTTCGTGCCGCCCGAGTTGCCGCAGCTCAGCGGACCCAATGGCAGCGCCGCAGAAGTCGTGCAGCGCTTTCTCGCGCTGCAGGGCCGGGTGGTGGAAGCCGGCCTGCGCCTGGCCGCGCTCCGGCTCGATGCACGCGGCGCGTGGGAATTGCAGCTGGACAACGGCGTGGTGGTACGCGTCGGGCGCAAGCAGGTCGAGGAGCGCTGGGCACGCTTCCTCGCCGTGGCGCTGCGCATGATCAGCCAGCGCGCCGCCGACATCGCCTACGTGGACATGCGCTACAGCAACGGTTTTGCCATCGGCTGGCGCGGCGGATCGACGCGGCTGGCCACGAGCGAGCGGTCCGGGAAGGGAAAGGCCGATGGCTAAGCGCGCCGATCGGACCGTGGTGGTGGGACTGGACGTGGGCACTTCCAAGGTGGTGGCGCTGGTCGGCGAACTCAACGTGGACGGGACCATTGAGATCATCGGCCTGGGCTCGCAGCCCTCGCGCGGACTGAAGAAGGGCGTGGTGGTCAACATCGAATCGACCGTGCAGTCCATCCAGCGCGCGATCGAGGAGGCCGAGCTGATGGCCGGCTGCGAGATCAACGCGGTCTACGCCGGCATTGCCGGCAGCCACATCCGCAGCCTCAATTCGCACGGTGTGGTCGGGATCCGCGATCGCGAGGTCACGCAGGCGGACGTCGAGCACGTGATCGAGGCGGCCAAGGCGGTGGCCATTCCCGCCGACCAGCGCATCCTGCACGTGCTGCCGCAGGAATTCATCATCGACGGCCAGGAGGGGATCCGCGATCCGATCGGCATGAGCGGGGTCCGGCTCGAGGCCAAGGTGCACATCGTCACCGGCGCCGACAGCGCCGCGCAGAACATCATCAAGTGCGTGCAGCGCTGCGGCCTGGTGGTCGAGGACATCGTCCTCGAGCAGCTCGCCTCCAGCTACGCCGTCCTCACCGACGACGAGAAGGAACTCGGCGTCTGCATCGTGGACGTCGGCGGCGGCACCACCGACATCGCCGTGTTCTCCAGCGGCGCGATCCGCCACACGGCGGTGATCCCCATCGCCGGCGACCAGGTCACCAACGACATCGCGGTCTCGATGCGCACGCCGACACAGTACGCCGAGGACATCAAGGTGCGCTTCGCCTGCGCGCTCTCACAGCTCGCCAACCCGGACGAGAGCATCGAGGTGCCGAGCGTCGGGGACCGGCCGCCGCGGCGCCTGGCGCGCCAGACGCTCGCCGAAGTGGTCGAGCCGCGCTACGAGGAACTGTTCAATCTGATCCGCGAGGAATTGCGGCGGAGCGGATTTGAGGAAGTCATCGCGGCCGGCGTCGTGCTCACGGGCGGGAGCGCCCGCATGGAAGGCGCCATCGAACTGGCCGAGGAGATCTTCCACGTGCCGGTGCGCTTAGGGGTACCGAGCCAGGTCCGCGGGCTCGCCGACGCCGTGCAGAACCCGATCTACTCGACCGCCGTCGGCCTGCTGCTGTACGCGCGCGAGAACGTGGCGCCCGCGGCGCGCGGCGCGCTGCTCGGCAGCGGCATGGGCGGCGCGCTCAACCGCATGAAGAGCTGGTTTCAGGGACATTTCTGATTTTCGATCGTTCAACCGACCAATACGGGAGCTGACACTCATGTTCGAACTCATGGACTCATACAGCCAGAGCGCTGTGATCAAGGTCATAGGCGTGGGCGGCGGCGGTGGCAACGCCGTCACCCACATGGTAGCCACGGGCATCGAAGGCGTGGATTTCATCTGCATCAATACCGACGCGCAGGCGCTCAAGGCCTCCAAGGTCAAGACGTCGCTGCAGATCGGCAGCAGCATCACCAAGGGACTCGGGGCCGGCGCCGACCCCGAGATTGGCCGCCAGGCGGCGGTGGAGGATCGCGACCGCATCATTGAGATGATCACCGGCTGCGACATGCTGTTCATCACGGCCGGCATGGGCGGGGGCACGGGCACGGGCGCCGCCCCGGTCGTCGCGCAGATGGCGCGCGAGCTGGGCATCCTCACGGTCGCCGTGGTCACCCGTCCGTTTCAGATGGAGGGCAACAAGCGTTCGATGGTGGCCGACCACGGCATCGCGGAGCTGACCAAGAACGTCGATTCGCTGATCACCATCCCCAACCAGAAGCTGCTGACCGTGCTGGGGCCGACGACCACGCTGCTCGACGCCTTCAAGGCCGCCAACCAGGTGCTGCAGGGCGCGGTGCAGGGCATCGCCGAACTGATCACCCGCCCGGGCCTGATCAACGTCGATTTCGCCGACGTGCGTACCGTGATGTCCGAGACCGGCATGGCCATGATGGGCAGTGGCGTGGCCAGCGGCGAAGGTCGCGCGCGCGCCGCCGCCGAATCGGCCGTTTCCTCCCCGCTGCTCGAGGACATCAATCTGTCCGGTGCCAATGGCATCCTCGTCAACGTCACCGCCGGGCTCGATCTGGCGATCGGTGAATTCGAGGAGGTCGGGCGCATCATCAAGGACTTCGCCTCGGAGAACGCCACGGTCGTGGTCGGTACGGTCATCGATCCGGAGATGACCAGCGAAATCCGCGTCACGGTGGTCGCCACCGGCCTGGGGCGCCAGTCGATCCCTCGCGGCATGGTGTCCTCGGGGCGCGATGCCGGCCAGGTCGGGCGCGATTTTAGCCAGGTCGGGCGCGAAGTCGGCCACGGCGGTCGCGAGCTGCCGCCGATGCGGATCGTCAACCGGCGCGAGGCGCTGACGGCCCGCGACTACCTGGCGCTGGACAAGCCGACCATCCAGCGCCAGCGCGCGGTGGGTGACGGGTTGCGTGCCGAGCCGGCAGCGAGTGAGGAACTGCTGGATATACCGGCCTTCCTGCGCCGCCAGGCCGACTGAGGATCAGCTCCCACCCGCAGGAGCGCGGCACCCCGCCGCCGCGTGCCTGTGGTACGGTAACGCCCATGGTTGGGCAGCGCACGATCCGCAACAGCATCCGTGCCACCGGGGTGGGGATGCACACCGGCCGCAAGGTTCTTATGACAGTGCGGCCGGCGGCGCCGGACGCCGGCATCGTGTTCCAGCGCACCGATCTGCCCGGAGCGGCGGACATTCCGGCGCGCGCGGCCAACGTCGGCGAGACCACGCTCGGTACCACGCTGGGTCACGGCGATGCGCGGGTCTCGACCGTCGAGCATCTGCTGTCGGCCTTCGCCGGACTCGGCATCGACAACGCCCGCGTCGAACTCAACGCGCCCGAGGTCCCGATCATGGACGGCAGCGCCGGTCCCTTCGTGTTCCTGCTGCAATCGGCGGGCATCGAGGAGCAGCCGGTCCCGAAGCGCTTCACGCGCGTCTTGCGCACGGTGCGCGTCGAGGACGGCGACAAGTGGGCGCAGTTTGATCCCTACGAGGGCTTCAAGGTCAATTTCGAAATCGAATTCGACCATCCGATCTTCAAGCGGCGCATGCAGCGCGCGACGATGGATTTTTCCACCACGGCGTTCCTCAAGGAAATCAGCCGCGCGCGCACCTTCGGTTTCATGCGTGATCTGGAGATGCTGCGCTCGCGCAACCTGGCGCTGGGCGGCACGCTCGACAACGCCATCGTGCTCGACGATTCGGGCGTGCTCAACGAGGGCGGGCTCCGCTACGAGGACGAATTCGTCAAGCACAAGATTCTCGACGCGATCGGGGACCTGTACCTGCTCGGACACAGCCTGATCGGCGAATTCAGCGGCCACAAATCCGGTCACGCGCTCAACAACCGCCTGCTGCGCGCGCTGCAGGCCGACAGCCTGGCCTGGGAGGAAGTCGTGTTCGAGCGGCCCGACCAGGCGCCCATCTCCTACGTGCAGGCGCTGTCCATCCCCGCGACGGCGCTCGCTTCCTAGCCAAATTGCCGCTCCCGGGCCTCAGCGGGCAGCGGGCGCCACCCGCACGGTGATTTTGACAATATCCGGCTGGCGCGCGCGGATCTGCTGTTCCAGTTCGGCCAGAGCGAAGCGCACCCGGGCGCTCCAGGCCGCCGAGGTGGTGAGCACGGTGAGCTCCGGCCCCTTCTGCACGGCGTAGACCAGCTGGCCGCGCAGCTCGGCTGGCAGGGCCTCTGCGAGCCAATCCAGCCACTGTCGCTGGGCGCCCAATTTGCGCTCCAGATCGTGCAGCCAGCCCTGTTTTTTCATAATGCTGTCAAGGCTTTGCGCTCGCCCACGCCAGCGGGCGCCGGGTGCGCGAAAGGCCGACTTATTGCGCTTTTCCGGCAATGATTTCTTGTCTTGAGGGGTCTTCTTGGGCATAGTTCTTCGCACTGATCGAGGGCAGACCCGCCGGGGGGGCGGGGAAGCTAAGCCGCAGATTCACCGCCGGAGCGCCATGATAGCTGGGTTGCAAGACCGCGACTTTGAGGCCCTGGCAGGCGCCAGCGGCTCCTGGCTGGCTGCATGAACCTCATTTTCTTTTCCCGCAGTCAGGGGAAGGCGCGGCATCTCAATCTCTCTCATCCGGTGACGCTGACGCTGGTCAGCCTCGTGGCCGTGGCCGTGCTGGCTGGCATATTCGTGGCCGGCGTCAAGATTGGTGTCCGCGGCGTCAGTCTCGGTGTCGGCGGTGGACCGGACGCAC